>Ga0209343_10005119_pt1 | contig 16042 bp, 12 predicted proteins | sample RifCSPlowO2_02_FD_184026 | JGI IMG/M metagenome (GOLD analysis project Ga0209343, IMG submission 184026) | Groundwater microbial communities from Rifle, Colorado - Rifle CSP2_plank lowO2_0.2 (SPAdes) (version 2) | ecosystem: Environmental > Aquatic > Deep subsurface > Groundwater | place... | reverse complement strand
GGTCGGACCCCAGATTGGGCGCTGGGTAAAACTCCCTCATGAGCCGCACCATGTTCGGGTTGGCAGGTGCTCCGCCGGTACAAGCGGTGGGCGTCTCCCGGCACGTGGTAGAGAATACGGGCAAGATTTGAGACTCCCCCTTCGCCTCCCGAATCCCTTCGTAAGCCGAGTGGAAAAATGTCCGGTCCCGCTGGATCGGCCCGCCCACAGCGGCCCCAAAATTGTTCCGCGCAAAGTTCGGGAGGCGCCGGCGGCTGGCGGCCGTCTTATAGTCGAAGAAATTGCGGGCGTCCATGGCGCTGTTGCGCAGGTATTCAAAGAGAGATCCATGAAAGTCGTTCGTCCCGCCCTTGCTCACCATGATCGTCTGGCTGCCCATGGCCATCCCGTATTCGGCACTGAAGGAATTGGTGAGCACACGATACTCGCGAATTCCCTCCACGCCCGGGGTATCGCCGCTGGTGGCCGCCGGAGTGCCGCCGTAGGCGTTCAGCATCTCCGCGCCGTCCAGGATCCAGCGGTTGGAAAACACGGGCGCGCCGTTAGTGCTGAGCCAAACCCCATATTGGACGGTCTGGACGCGGGCTCCGGGTTGCGCCTGGACCCCCGCCTGGAGCAGGGACAAGTCAATGAAATTTCTTCCGTTCAGGGGCAGGTCGGCCACCCGCTGCTCGCTCACCAGGCCGCCCAAGGTGCCGGAAGTCGTGTTGACCAGCGGAGCCTCCGCCGTCACCGCCACCGTCTGCGTGACCGCTCCCACCTCCAGAGAGAAATTGACGACCGCCTCCTGGGCTACTGCGAGCGTCAGCCCGCTGCGAACTGCCGTTTGAAATCCGCTCTGTTCCACGCGGACTTCATAGCCGCCCACCGGCAATCCGGAGAAGCGGTAGGAGCCGTCTCCGGCGCTGACGACCGTTCGGGTTTGTCCCGTTTCGGTACTGCGCGCGGTCAGGCTGGCGCCGGGCACAACCGCTCCGCTGGCATCCTTCACCGTTCCGAGAATCGTCGCGGTTGGAAGTTGCGATAGAGCCGAGTGCTCCACGATTGCGAACGCGAGCAGCACAACTAGCCCGCAGAGTAACTTGGGCAACGCCCCAGATAGTATTCGTGACATAAGATGTTCTCCTTCCACAGCGTTTGACTGACCTTATTTCATTAGTGGGATTTTACCACTGACGGGCTTTATGTCAAGGGCAAACTCCGTATGTTTTATAGCAACCCCGCTTCTCGATATCGGGGATGTCCTCGAGCTTATCCGGAATGAACGAATGACGATTCGGCATTTCCACCTTCGGCAGCGTCTCGCGGTCCATGACGGTATCTTCCCTGATGAGGTCGTTCTTAAACAGGATATAGGCTGTCAGAGCGTACGCCTCGTCGGGCTGGAGCGAGTAAGGTTGATAGGGGGGCATGGCGCGGTAGATGTAGTCAAATACCGTCGTCACAAACGCAAAGAACTTTATGCCGGAAGCTGGGGCGGCCCAGGTGGGCGGGCCTGCTCCCGCCAGACGGGGACCGCCGATCAAGGCGCCGGTACCGGCCATCTGGCGGACCCCTTCCATATTTTGCCCGTGGCAATAGGCGCACTTCCTCGCATAAATCGCCGCGCCTTCCTTGGCGGTTCCCCTCCCCGGCGGGAGTTCCTTTCCCGTAGTGCCGACCGTGCGATCCACGGCGGCCATTTCTTCTGCGGTTGGGGTCCTGCCCACATTCGCAATGGCGGGCGTCTGCCTCTGCGCCTGCCGAGCCGGCTGGGTCTGCGCCAGCGCCGCAATCCCGCAGAGCGTGACCACTCCGCCGAACACGATGATCACTGCCGCAAAGCGATTAAATGGAGAAAATCGCATTGGTCACCTTCCCGTCTCCGGCGATCTTCCAAGGTTGAATCACATTGAAACGCCAGGTACTCGAGGTTGGCTTTCTGAACCAATCCGGTTCGACCATCCAGACTTTGGCCATCTGGGCTAACGTCGGTTGCGTGGTGCCCCGATCATCCGTGCAGCGGGACGCGATCATCAGCTCTTCTCCGTTCCAGGTCCAGGGGAAGACAAACCGGGTAGCCGCCTTCGAATACACCGGCTCCTGAACCTGCGCGTCTTTCCAGGTCCGGCCGCCGTCGGTGGTGATTTCCACGCGGCGGACTTTGCCCCCGCCGGACCAGGCAATGCCCCGCATCTCATAGAATCCCCGACTGGGGAGTGGGTATCCGGGAGAGGGACGGGTGATGATGGATTTCGGTTGCATCTCGAACTGGAACCAGCGGATTTTGTTGTCCGGCCGCAGACTGGTATAGGTGCGGGCTTCCCAGCGGAAGAGACCCGGCTGGTCGGTCACCTTGATTCGGATCAGCCGCTTCACGTTGGTGACTCCTTCAAAGCCGGGAGCCAACAGCCGGATGGGGAAACCCTGCTCGGGTCGCAGCGGCTCGCCGTTTTGGCCGTAGGCCACCATGCAATCGTCCAAAGCCTTCCACAGCGGAACGCTCTTGGTGTGGTTCCGCCGATCTTTCGCTTCCGCCCAGATCCAGCTCGCCCCTCGTTGCACGCCGGCCATGTCGAGCAACGTGGAGAGCAGCACACCGGTCCATTCACTGCAACTGAACTCCCCGTAGATATCCCCTGGGGTCGCCCACGGCTGAATCCGGTTGGCGTGGGACAGGGTGCCGTTGGAGTTGCACTCGACGAAATGGACCCGGGATACCGAAGGCAGGCGCATCAGGTCTTCCATCGTCAACATCAGCGGATGGTCCACCATGCCGTGAATCAGAAGACGATGCTGCCGAGGATCAATGTTGGGGGCCTCGAAACTGTGGTCATCCTGGAAATGCAGGCCGGCGGGGGTAATAACCCCCAGTTGATCCTGAAGCGGTGACAAGAGCGACAAGAAGGGGGTCTTGACCGTGGTCGGCGCGGGGTTGAAGGAGCCTTCGGTGCCGATGCGGAACGTGGTCACGTACGGGGAGCGATAGCCGTAGAGGCGATGGTCTTTTTCGTTTCCTCCGTAGAGGGGGCCGCCCATGGCCCGGACGTGATCCTGGTAGGCCTTCCACTCGGGCGTTCCGGACCAGTCCGCCACCACGTTTCCCTCCGGGTCCCGCAGCGGCTCCCCGGTCCAGGGGTCACGGATGATTGCGGAGTCGGGCGGATTGGTCAGTTTGACCCTCTCCTGGCCGCGTGCGGTCTCGATCCTTCCCACCGCCGCCAACCCGGCCAACGCCGCTCCCTGTTTCAGAAATCGTCGCCGGCCCGATGGTTTCGACTTCATATATTCCTCCTCTGAAAACGATGCTCCGGTCGCGATGGCAACGCAAGCAGTTTTTTCATTCCTAGAACGAAAGCCGCAGCGCAAGCTGAACCTGCCGCGCGGTGGTCCTGGTGGCGGTAATTCTCCCTGCGGTGGCCAGCGGGTTCTCCGCGGCCGCTCTTCCGGCAAAAACCGAGGCCGACGGATCCTGGAAGTTTACGCGGTTAAAAATATTGAAAAACTCCGCCCGGAATTCCAGTTGTCCGCTTTCTCCCAAGAATCGCAGGGGAGTATCTTTCCGCAGCGAAAAATCCACGTTCGCCAGACCCGGCCCCCGGACGATATGGCGGCCGGCGTTGCCCAGGTACCCAGGCAGCGGAAGCGTGAAGGCGCAGGGATCATACCACCGCCAGCGGTCGCCCAAGGCGGTTCCGGCCGCAATCGCTCCCGTGCCTGTTCCACAACCGCGCGAGACACCCGAAGTAATCTCTGAGGTCTTCACGCCCGGCGCCAGGTCGGGACGGTCCCGGACCAACTGTCCGCCGAGGCGGTTGGAGCGCGAGCGGTTGAACGACATGGTGGCGTAAACCGGATAGCCCGTCTGCAGCGAAAGAATTCCCCCAAGCCCCCACCCATTCAACAAGGCCGCTGCCACGCCGCCCGAGCCACCCCGGTCCGGCAAACGATACATGGCGTTGAAGCGCCAGTTGTGGGACACGTCAAACTCGGCCGGCCCCCAGTCCCGCATAATATCGCTGGGGTCCATCACCACGCCTTCATCTCCTACCCCTTGCCCGGAAGGCAGATTCAGCACTTTTGACCAGGTGTAGGAACTCTGCAACTGCAATCCGCGGCTCAACCGCTTGAGCGCGCTGAACTGCATCGAGTTGTACCAGGAACTGGCAGCCGCCGTGTACAATTCATAGTCATTCCAGTTACGGTTGACCCGAGGATCGGTGCCGGTCCAGAACTTCTGTCCGTTTACAACCTGCGGAACGGTCGGATTGCCATCGGTCCTCATATAGAGATTCAGGCCGCGCGAACCGGCATAGGCCAGAGTGACGGCTGTATCCCAAGGCAACTGCCGCTCCACCGTCAGGTTGTATTGCAGCATATGGGGCTGCTGGGCATGATAGTCCATCCCCTTGAGGGACCTCCCCGCAAATTGCGGCGGGAAAACCAAAGGAAATGAGGTAAAGGGAGCAGGGTTCGGAACCGTCGTCAGGTTGCACAAAGGCACGCTGCAAATGCCCCGCAGCATGTTCCCGGCCAGGTTGCCCAAGTCGTAGAGCAACCCGAAGCCGCCTCGAACCGCCGTCCTGCCGTCGCCCCGCACATCCCAGGCAAAGCCAAAGCGTGGGCCGAAGTTGCGCAGGCTCGAGTTCTTAAAGACCGTGCGACTCACCGTTACCTTGTCGTCATTCCGAATATCCACCAAGGCCGTGGCCCGCCCCTGCCGGTCCTGGAATTCCGTTGTGACCTCATAACGCAACCCGAGGTTCAGCGTGAAGTTCGACCGCACACGGACGTCATCCTGGAGGTAGAAGGCGAGAATCCAATGCTGGTACGTCCGGTCCGGGGCGATGTAGCGTTGATCGACAGTGGCAGGGACAGCCGCGACATAGGTGCTGGCTTGACCTTGCAGAAAACCAGCCAGATTCGCAAAGTTCACCTGCCCTCGGGTTTGGTTGTAGTTCATGAGCCAATAGCGGTAACGATTGATAAGCGTGCCGAATTTCAGCGCGTGCCGGCCTCGCGTATAGAACAGGTCGTCGCTCCAAATGAAAGAATCCTTCTTGTAGGAGGTAGGAGAAGGAACCTCCGGCCCCCAGGTCGTGAGGCCCCCGATGACGTTCGAACCCAACCCTTCCGCGAAATCCGGCAAGCCTCGCACAAGCCAGGATTCCGGGCCGAGCAGTTTCAGATTGGCCGACCGATTCGTCAAGGTCATGCGGCTATAGGAGACCCGGAAGGTGTTCAACAAGGCGGGAGTGAATACGTGGCTCTCCGACAAGGTCGCGAAATGATCCCGGCTGGTCCTGGCTCTCGTGAATTGAGGATAGTTCAGAGAAACCACCTGCTCACTGTCATAGATCGTGTAACGGAAAAACGCGCTGTCGCTGTCCGAAAAGGTCTGATCGCCCCGAACCTGTCCCCAGTTCTCCGTGGTTGGCTGACGATAGGGGAACGTGAATTGGTTGTTGGGCAGATTGGGGGGCGCATAAGCTGGCAGGAAAGGCGCCATCGCGGGAGAGATCGTCACCGAATTCGTGTTGGGACCCGAGGGATTGGCGCCGAGTTGAGGGCAGGGCCCAACGGACCCCGCGGGCAGGGTGCCCTGGCCGTTCCAGACCACCCTGCCTCCCGGACCGCGGCAGTCCGGGCCAATGGCGTCCAGGATCTGGCTCAGGCCCAGGCGCTCCCGCAAGCCCTCATAAGACAGATGGAAAAAGGTCTTGTCCTTGACGATCGGGCCGCCGAACGAGCCTCCAAAGTTGTTTCTCGTGAACTGCGGCAGACGGCGCTGCGAAGCGGCGGTCTTGTAATCGAAGAAATTGCGGGCGTCCAGGGCGCTGTTGCGCAGGTACTCAAAGAGCGAACCGTGAAAATTGTTGGTTCCGCTCTTGGTAACAATCAGCATCTGGCTGCCCATGGTGGTTCCGTACTCGGCGGGGAAGGAGTTGGTCACCACGCGCCATTCCCGAACACCTTCCAGCCCTAGCGTGTTCCCGGTGCCCGCCGACGAGGTGCCGCCATAAATACCCACCATCGGGGCGCCGTCCAGCAGGTAGTTATTCGAGGTCAACGGTGCGCCGCCGCTACTAAACCAAACTCCAAACCGCACGACCTGCCCTCGGGGTGTAGAAGTTTGTTGGACCCCCGGCTGTAACAAGGTGAGATCAACATAATTTCTGCCGTTCAAGGGCAGTTCGGCCACTCTCCGCTCGTCCACCAGCGCACCGAGCGAGCCGCTGGTGGTATTGACCAGGGGAGCCTCCGCCGTCACCGCGATCGTTTGCGTGACCGCTCCCACCTCCAGCGTGAAATTCACGACCGCTTCCTGGCCCACGCTCAGCGTCAACCCGCTGCGGACCGCGGCTTGAAATCCGCTCTGTTCCACGCGGACTTCATAGCCGCCCACCGGCATGCCCGAGAACCGGTAGGAGCCGTCTCCGGCGCTGGCGACCGTTCGGGTTTGTCCCGTCTCGGTACTGCGGGCGGTCAGGCTGGCGCCGGGGACCACCGCTCCCGTACCATCCTTGACCACCCCCAGAATTGTGGCGGTCGGCAGTTGCGCAAAAGCGATCGGGACCAAAATCCCGATGCAGCACAGTAAGGAAACCGCGAGCTTGCTTGTTTGTCGTCGCATCTTTTCCATGCTACCCCCAGTAAATTTAATTAGAGCCAGAGACGAAATCCGCTACTGCCGCCGCTCGCAAGCAGCTACGTAGCTCGAGCGCAGAAAGCCCCGCCCAAACCTGCGGGACGGAGTTCTGCGAACCGCATACTTCCATTGCTGACCGTCGGATTGGATTCGCCCAACGCAAGCTCGACTCGATGAATCCCCTAACCTTGCAACCAGACTAGAATCACCCCTGTGTACAAACAGCAAAAGTCCGTTTGAGAAGCATTCTTCTGCGAGTTCACCCGGTGTCTGTGCGGTACCGCACGGAGCGTCCGCCCTCGCTCAGCCGTTGCCGCAACCATATTGACCGGACTTAGTTCGCACCCACTCAGCGGGAAAGTCCCCGTGGAATCTTTTCCTGCACTTCCTCTATTTATGAGGTCGAACGCTTACCTGGTTCTATCCCCCTCGGGGCAAAAGAGGCCCGACTCTCTACCTAACTTATAGCTAGAGCCTGACCGTCCCTTATGAATCCACGCGCCTATCTTTTTGGCAATTTTCTGGCCAGAAGAGGAAAAGAATGATTGAGCGTGAACAAACGATCTTGTTTCGGCGAAAGAAGGCGAACCCAACGGATGGGTGACCACTGTAACGGCAATGAACACAAGAGGTTGCAACTTCTATAGCGCAACCGTTGCATTAGGCAAAGCTTTATATATTCAATGAGGGCGCGATTGTCATCCTGTGGAAAAATTAGGAAATGGGTGAGGCAATTGCCGCAGAACTGTGTCGAAACCGTTTTCCCTCTTGAGGTTCAGCAGCCTGAATCTCTTTCGCGAAGTGACAAATCCGGACACTGCTCTTGGCAATTCAGTTCACCGCGGCGAGACGGAGAAAGCCGCCTCGACGGAAGCGGAAACGGGCAGGAGCTTTCAGAAAGCTTGGCGTCCCCAGGGGGATTTGAACCCCCGTTACCGCCGTGAAAGGGCGGTGTCCTAGGCCAGGCTAGACGATGGGGACATCACAGAACGTCTGTGGCGTCTGCGAAAACAATGATACCGACCGGCGACGGAGACTGTCAAATGCCTGCCGCGAGCGGTGCCATTCCTCCGGCGATGACGATCCGGTCCCGTCATGCTTCCGAGGCGCGATTTCGGGCGAGTCGTACTTGCAGGATTTCCAGAGCAGCGCGAACCGACGCGGCCAGCGAAACCACCCCGCGCGTTTTCGGCTCCGCCGCTTCGATGTGCTCGACGATGGGCCGCCAGAATTCCCCCAGCGCCACCAGCGGACGCGGTGGCAGCAGTCCTTTATTGATCATCTCCCACGCCACGGATAATTCCACCAGAGTCCCCGTGGCTCCCGGACAAGCCACATACCCGTCGCCCAATGTGAGGAGCTGGAAGAGCCGCTGCTCCCAGGTTTCGACTACAATTTCCTGTTCGACCCAGCGGTTGGGCTTGCCCGGAAGCGTGCGCGCTACAACACCGTGGACCCTTCCGCCCGCCTCCGCCGCCCCGCGCGAGACCGCCTCCATCACTCCGCTGTATCCGCCCGTGGCGACGGCGAATCCGGCCCGCGCCAGCGCGGTTCCCAACTCCCGCGCTTGCTGATACGCTTCACTGGGTTCGGCAATCCGGGAACTGCCAAAAACGGAAATGAGGAGATCCGGCACGGAAGAGGGGTCCGCAGCAGGCGCGGGTTCGCAGCGATTAGCGGGTCCGAGGTGCGTACTTCTGATCTACGATCGGTTTGATCTGATCGAGGGGAGTGCCCATTTTGTACAGTCGTTGCGCCTCCAGCGCAATCTCGCGGCAGAGCGCTCAGGTCACCCCGTGGTTGTCCTTGTAGCAATCGAGGTTGTTGCGATGGCTGGCCTCCGAGTAGCAGCCGCAATAACACGCCACCGTTTCCAGCGCTTCCGGCACGTCCTTAGCCGCCTGGTAGGCTTGCCTGATCTCCGGCTCCGTGAACTGTTCCGGCGGAATGGTAATCGGGCGAGGTCTCTGCGGGTACGCCGGCAAGATCAGCCGGTTTCGCAATGCGGGATTCGAGGAGGTCACTCCGGTCTGGCCGGTCGGGCTCGACTGCGCCATTCCCTCCGCATCCAGCCCAGAGGAAGAGTCTCTGCCCGCGTAGAAGTAAACCGCAACCATGGACCCAATCACGGCCAGCGCCAGGATGGACTGGTACAACCGTTTCGGAGTCCGGGGCGGCGGCGGTGGTGTCTTGCCTTTCGTGTGCTTTGCCATACGCGCTCAGTGTAACACGCTTCCCGAGGTTTCTTCCAGTAGGGTGGAACGGAGAAGCCAAGCCCACTTACTTGCCCACCACGCGGCAGCGGACGGCCCGTCAGCTCGTCCGGCGCAGGAATCCTTGCGGAGCAAAGGTAACCAGGAACTTTCCCCCTGCGGGATCGCTCGAAAAATTGGGGGTCTCCGCGAGGAACTCCCGCAGCGCCGCCATCGGACTGTCATAAACCCAGGAGGATTCCCCGTGGGGTGTGTCGGCCAGGTCCTCGCAGATCGTGTCGAACAAGACGAGATAGCCTCCCACGGGAACGTAGCGCGAGAACAGCCGCAACTCCGCCAGCGTGTGCGCGTAACTGTGGTCGGAATCCAGGCACACCAGCACATTGGTCTCGCCTCCCAGCCGGGTTTGGAGCTGCTGGTGAACGGCTTCGGATTTCGAGTCGCCTTCGATCAGGTGAATCCGATCACGGAAGGACGAGGCTTCGATATTCTGCCGGGCGGCGGGATCAATGCGGATATCAATCGAGATCACGCGCCCCTCGATCCCGAGCAACTGGAGGATGGAAGCATAAAAGATCGCGGTTCCGCCCAGATAGCATCCCGTCTCGACGACGCAGCGGGGGCGGAGCTTCGTCATCATCTCCTGCATCAGCAGCAGATCGGTGGGCCACTGCAACACGGGGACGCCGAGCCAGGAAACCTGCTTCCACAGCTCGCTCGACCACATGGCCTTGGTCCATTGGCGAGCCAGTTGCTCTGTCGCGGGCGGCAAGGAACGGAGGGAAGCAGGAGACGAAGTGGACATCAAGTTTCCTCAGCGGCGGTTTTTTAGCAGTTAGTTGAAAAACGATTTGATGGCGTCATTCTGAGCGAAGCGAAGAATCTGCTTCTCATTTCCGGCGCTGAAAACAAAAGCGGATTCTTCAGCCCGCCAAACAACGTCGGGCTTCAGAATGACATCTCGCGGGGTTTTTCTACAAGCTCCTAGTCCGGACCCGGACGTTCGTCCAACCGGGCCTCGAGCGTCTGGCGTTGTCTTCCGCGATAGAGCGTGACCCGCACCACGTCGCCGGGCCGTTTCTTCAGGACGTATTGGCTCATCTCCTGCGCGGTGGTGATGGCCGTGCCGTCCAGTTCCACGATCACGTCTCCGCCTACGACAAACTCCTCATTGCCGAGAAACCCCCGTCGCTGGCCGCCGCGAATGCCCGCGCGGTCCGCCGCCCCGCCCGGCACCACTTGAAACACCAACAGCCCCTGGGAGACCGGCAATTCCAGCAGTTGCGCGATGGCGGGCGTCACTTCCCGGCTAATCACCCCCAGATAGCCCCGCTTCACCCGCCCTTCACTCATCAGGTCCGCGAGAATGTCATTCACCAGTCCCACCGGAATGGCAAATCCGATTCCCACGTTGGCCTGGCCGAAAATGGCCGTATTGATCCCGATCACTTCTCCGCGCGAGTTCAACAGAGGTCCCCCGCTGTTGCCGGGGTTGATGGCCGCGTCGGTCTGGATGAGGTCCTCGAGCAAACGCCCCTCCTGATCCTGAATGCTTCGCCCCAGCGCGCTGATAATCCCGGTCGTCAACGTTCCTTGAAAGCCAAAGGGATTTCCAATGGCCAGCACTTTCTGCCCGACTTGCAGGGTGTCGGAACTCCCCAATTTCAAGGGTTTCACGGAGGGAAGTTTTTTTCGGTCGCTGATCTGGATCACCGCCAGATCGGTGAGCCGGTCGCGCCCCATCAGCTTGGCGGCGTAACGCGTCCGGTCCGACAGGGTCACCTCGATGGAGCGCGCTCCGCTCACGACATGATAATTGGTCAAAATGTTTCCCCGGTCATCAATCAAAAAGCCGGAACCGCTGCCCTGCACCGGGAAGACATTCAGGAAGAAATCCTGTTGCAGAGTGGTGCTGGTAATGTTCACCACCGCAGGACTGACCGACTTGTAAATCTGAATGTTGTTCTGCTCATCCGGCAAGGCGGCCGTGTCAGGAGGTCCCGCGGCTGCTACACCCGGAGCGGTCGCAGTCGCCGGGACCGCAAGCTGACCCGTCTCCGGCTGTCGCCACAACACCCAGCCGGCCAGCCCTCCCAGCAGCGCCGCCAGCGCCAGATTCACGAGCACCGATTTGTTCCGCATGGGTTCACCTCCGGGCGGATTCCAGATGCGGCCGGGAATTGCGAGCGAGAATCCGGTAGCTCACTTCTCAGAAGTCCACGAAACGACGGGAGCACAGGTGGAATCAAGAAGGGATCCGAACGCTCCGGGCAAGCGGGGCTTCCACTCGCTTCCCTCCCGCTCCACAACCCGTTCTCCCTGTCATTAGCCTAGCATAAACCTACCATGGCGTCCCAAAACCCGGCAAAGGCTGGCCTTCGGGCGTGGGCAATCTTCCCAGGGTCATGCCCCCGCACAGAAACCGGACCGCCCCCTCAGGGACCCTTCAGCTCCTCTCCCTTCGACCGCGCTTCCCTCGACTACGCTTCCTTCGACTACGCTCAGGACAGGCGGGACATGCAGAGCAGGCCGGCAGGCGCGTCCCGGGTTGCCTGGGGTGCCTGGCCCACGGTTTCTCTTTTGAAAATCGAATTATGCTTGACTTGGGCTTGACAAATTGGAGGTTGTCGCGTATAAAAGAGAGTTTGGGCAGCAGTTTAAGCCTGGGAGTTTGTTGCCGCGCGAGCGGCGTAGGTCGGTGTGGCCTGTTTGGCAGCAGAACCGAAAGCAGTTATTTGTCCGAACCTAGTCTCCTCAGCCCAATGATTCGCGGTCAACTCTTTTTCGGTATGGAAGGGAGGAGACTCTTTGTTTCTCCGGAGGTCGTGTCGAGATGCCGACGTTTAATCAGCTTGTTCGCCTAGGCCGGCAACGCAAGCGGGACCGGACATCCAGCCCCGCGTTGCAGTCGTGTCCGCAGAAGCGGGGTGTTTGTACCCGCGTCTACACCACCACGCCCAAGAAGCCCAATTCGGCCCTGCGGAAGGTGGCGCGTGTGCGGCTGACGAACGGCATTGAGGTGACTTCCTACATCCCCGGCGTGGGCCACAACCTTCAGGAACACTCGATTGTACTGATCCGGGGCGGACGCGTAAAGGACTTGCCGGGTGTCCGCTACCATATTATTCGCGGGACGCTCGACGCGGCGGGCGTCGCCAACCGCAAGCAAGGCCGGTCCAAATACGGGGCCAAGCGGCCCAAGACGTAATCCAGGTTCCGGGACGGGGCCAGGAACCGGCCGCGGATCCGGACGAGACGAACGGATTTCCAATGCCAAGAAAAGGATTTATTAAGCATCGCTCCGTGCCGCCGGATGCTGTATACAGCACGCCGTTGGCGCACAAGTTCATCAACTGTCTGATGTGGGACGGGGAAAAATCCGTCGCGGAACAAATTTTTTATGGCGCCTTAGGAAAAATCAAGGAGCGGTCGGAGGAGGATCCCCTCCGCGTGTTTAAGAAAGCGGTGGAAAACGTCAAGCCGCAGATGGAAGTGAAGACCCGCCGGGTCGGAGGCGCGAACTATCAGATCCCGATCGAGGTCAACCCGGATCGCCGGATCAGTTTGAGCATTCGCTGGCTGATCGGCTATGCCCGGGCGCGCGGCGAAAAAGGAATGGTCGAGCGGCTGGCCGGCGAGTTGCTCGACGCCTCCAACGGCAAAGGCGCCGCAGTCAAAAAGAAAGAAGACACCCACCGGATGGCGGAGGCAAACCGGGCATTTGCCCATTACCGTTGGTAGAACGGCCGGTTGTGCGCCCCCGCGAAAAGCCACCTTTTACGTCTCCCCGCCCGGATGATGGCGGAGAGGTATTGACGAGCCGGAAACGAGGATCTTCAGGGGGACCGGAACGATCGCCGAGCCTTTGCCCGCAGGCTCCGGCAGCAACAGCAGGAACCTATGCCGCGTGAAGTGCCCTTAGAGAAAACCCGCAACATCGGCATCATGGCTCACATTGATGCCGGTAAGACCACCACCACGGAGCGCATCCTCTATTACACGGGGATCACGCACCGCATGGGCGAGGTGCATGAAGGCACGGCGGTCATGGACTACATGGAACAGGAGCAGGAGCGCGGGATCACCATCACCTCCGCCGCCACCACCTGCGTCTGGAACGACATTCGCATCAACATCATTGACACGCCCGGCCATGTGGACTTCACCGCGGAAGTCGAGCGGTCCCTGCGGGTGCTCGACGGAGCGGTGGCGGTCTTTGACGCCGTGGCCGGAGTCCAGCCGCAGTCGGAAACCGTCTGGCGGCAGGCCGACAAGTACCGCGTTCCCCGCATCGCCTTCGTCAACAAGATGGACCGCGTAGGAGCCGACTTCGCCCGCTGCCTGGACATGATGCGGACGCGGCTGGGCGCCCATCCGGTTGCCATCCAGATTCCTTTGGGAAAGGAAGACGGTTTCCAGGGGGTCATTGACCTGTTTCGGAACAAAGCGATTGTCTACCTCGATGCAACCCAGGGGACAGAGTTCGATGAGCAGGAGGTCCCCGCCGAGTATGTCGCCGAAGCGAAGGCTTACCGCGACCGGCTGATTGAGTCCATCTGCGAGCACGACGAAAGCTTGATCGGGAAATATGTGCACGGAGAAGAAATAGCGGAGGCGGACCTGAAGGCCAGCCTGCGGCGTTCCACGATCGCCCTGAAATTGGTCCCGGTGGTCTCCGGAGCGGCGTTTAAGAACAAAGGCGTGCAGCCTCTGCTCGACGCCGTGGTGGACTTCCTGCCGTCCCCGTTGGAGATTCCTCCGATCGAAGGCCTGTCCTCCGACGGAAAGCCCCTCACGCGGCGGGCGGACGACGACGAGCCGTTTGCCGCTCTGGCCTTCAAGATCATGACCGATCCGTACGTCGGCCAGCTCACCTTCCTTCGCGTGTACTCCGGTTGCTTGCGGGTCGGGTCCCAGGTCCTGATCGCAACCCGCGAGCGCAAGGAGCGCCTGGGACGCCTGCTCAAAATGCACGCCAACAAGCGCGAGGACATCGAAGAAGTTTTTGCGGGCGACATCGCCGCCGCCGTCGGGTTGAAGAACGTCTCGACGGGAGACACCATCTGCGACCCGCAAGCCCCGATTATTCTCGAGTCCATTGATTTTCCGAATCCGGTGATCTCCGTCTCGGTCGAGCCGCGAACCAAGGCCGATCAGGACAAGCTCGGCATGGCGCTCGGCAAACTCGCCCAGGAGGACCCGACCTTCAAGGTCCACGTGGACCCTGACACAGGGCAGACGCTCATCTCCGGGATGGGCGAATTGCACCTGGAGATCATCGTGGACCGGCTGGTGCGCGAGTTTAATGTCGGCGCCAATGTGGGCCGCCCGCAGGTGGCTTACCGCGAGTGCATCACGCGCCCCGCCCGGGCCGAAGGCCGCTACATCCGCCAGACCGGCGGGCGCGGCCAGTACGGGCACGTGAAGCTGGAAATCGAGCCGCTCGAGCACGGCAAGGGCTTCGAGTTCGTCTCCAAAGTCGTCGGCGGCTCCGTCCCCCGGGAGTACTGGAGGGCCATCGAAGGCGGCATCGAAGAAGCGATGGAAGGCGGCGTGCTCGCCGGCTACGAAATGGTGGACATCCGCGCCACGCTCGTGGATGGAAGCTACCACGAGGTGGACAGCTCGGAGCTGGCCTTCAAGATCGCTGCCTCGATGGGGTTCAAGGAAGCCGTCCGCCGGGCCGATCCCGTCCTGCTCGAGCCGGTCATGAGCGTGGAGGTGGTCGTCCCGGAAGAATACATGGGCGACGTGATCGGGGATTTGAACGCCCGCCGCGGCCGCATTGAATCCCTCGAAGCGCGCGCCGGCTCGCAGATCATCCGGGCCATGGTGCCGCTGGCGGAGATGTTCGGCTACGCCACCGAGATGCGCTCGCGCACCCAGGGCCGCGCCACCTATACCATGCACTTCGCCCGCTATGAGCCGACCCCGGAAGCGATCAGCGAAGAGATCATCGCGCGGTTGCAAGGGAGAGCGGTGGAACGGTAGCAGCAAGAGCTAAAGACCGATGTCGAAGAAAAAAGGGATAAAGCAACCCACAAATGGCTACCGCGGGGAGCGGCGCGCATATCGCTTTGCAGGCGATGCCCCGGGTGTTCGCGGTTATCGGCAAGATTCAACGAGAGGTCGGTTGGTTAACCTGCTCATGGACGGAAAGTGGCACAAGCTGGATGAGTTAGAGCGTGCATTTCCAAAGGTGAATGTGCGCCAACGGTTGTCCTCGATCCAACGCAATGGCCCATATGCGCTCGATAGCGAGGGGCAACCCAGACCCTGGAGGCTGAACTGGGCTGAGGACAAGCGTTCCGTGCGTCTGGTCGTGACCAGGGCGGTGAAGGTCAGCGTTGAGATCATCAACATTCCCGTATCCGGTGCCGACTGGAAGTTTGCTCTGCAAGCCGAGGAAACTGAGTTACCCGCCCTCACTGAGGAGCAAAAGGCGTTTGTCCGGAGTCTCAGAATTCGGGAACAGGATTATGCCCGCCAGGTGCTTGCGCGGAAATACGCCGAGGTGCGTTACAGGGGATACGCGGAGGAATTCGGTAGGCTGCTCGCTAAAGCAGCAAGTTGTCACTCCGTAGAATCAGTGCGCGTGATTTACGATTTGTCGGAGGGGCGCTTTTATTGCCGTTTGACCCGAGACGACTCCGTGACATTGCTTCGCTTAAGTGCAGACCTTGTGACGGTTCCTTTGGAGCAAGGTGACCCGGCCGCGTTGGGTCAGGCTGAAAAGGCTATCGAACGCTCCCTGAAACAGGCTGCCTGGGTGTCCAGGCAAGAGGTTCGTCGAACGGCGGTAGGGCACAATTCATGACCCCGCAGATGGTTACCCTGATGTTGTCTGACAGGGGCTTGGAGGTGTTGGGGCATCGCATTTTTGAGTTCACCGAACCTGTGGATCGCACTGTATCCGGGGCTCTTGTGGATTACGACAGAGAGGGTGTTTGGTTCCAGGACACAAGGCTTTCGAAACAGAACAAAATGGTCCTCGTAAAGTGGAGTTTTATTGACGCAATTGTTTCGGAAATGCAGTGGCCGGAAGTTCCTGAGCGAAAGAGTATCGGGTTCCGGGCCGCGGATTTGATTACCGGGGAGTAGACAAGCCATGGCGAAGGAGAAATTTGATCGCACCAAGCCGCACGTGAACGTGGGGACGATCGGGCACATTGATCACGGCAAGACCACGCTCACCTCGGCG
>Ga0209343_10005117_pt1 | contig 16050 bp, 9 predicted proteins | sample RifCSPlowO2_02_FD_184026 | JGI IMG/M metagenome (GOLD analysis project Ga0209343, IMG submission 184026) | Groundwater microbial communities from Rifle, Colorado - Rifle CSP2_plank lowO2_0.2 (SPAdes) (version 2) | ecosystem: Environmental > Aquatic > Deep subsurface > Groundwater | place: Rifle... | reverse complement strand
TCGACTCCGAAGAGCTTCCGAACGCGAGCTTTACGTATGTCGTGGTCGCGGAATTCAACGACGCGACCCCGACGACCTCGAACACCATCAGCGGCCCGTCCTTCCCTGCGATCGGACCCACGGGCGATCCGTGGGTCATGGCCGTCAACGACCCGCCGGTGGCCGTCGACGACCCGCCTGTCGCGATCGGCACCAGCTACATCATCGACCAGGGCACGACGCTGAACGTGGAGACCCCCGGTGTGCTTGGCAACGACACCGACGTTGACAGCGCATCGCTGACGGCAGCGCTCGTGGCCCCACCGCTCGGTGGCACGCTGGTCCTCAACGCCAATGGCTCATTCACCTACACGCCCGTTCCTGGCTTCGTCGGTTCGGACAGCTTCACGTATACCGCGAACGACGTCGACCCAGGTCGCAGCTCGAACGTGGCGACCGTGTCGATCACGGTGCAGGACACCACGCCGCCGGTGGTGACGCTCAGTCTTCCGACACCGGATGGACTGGGTGGGTTCTTCGTTACCTCGCCCGTAATCGTGGGGGTGTCGGCAGTAGACGCCTCGAGTGTGAGTGCGTTCGCCTGCACCGACAATGGCTCACCGATCGGGCCGGGCAGCCTGGCCGGGATCGGGACGCCTACGGCGAGCGGAAGCCTCAGCGTGAGCGCGGAAGGGACGCACAACCTGATCTGCACGGCCACCGACTCGGCGGGTAACAGCGGGGCGGCCAGCGGTTCCTCCAACACGGGGACCGTAAAGATTGACACGCAGCCGCCAACCGTCACGATCGCGGCGCCCGCCAGTAACGCAGCCTATCTTCTCAACGCGTCCGTCGCGTCGAGCTTTACCTGTTCGGATCCCACGCCGGGATCTGGCCTGGCCACGTGCGTCGGACCGGTCTCGAGCGGATCGAACTTCGACACCAGTACCGTGGGCCCCAAGACGTTTGCCGTTACCGCTAGGGACGTCGCTGGGAACCAAACGACGACGACGAACAACTACTCTGTCAACTACAGCATGACTCTCACGCCGCTGAAGAGTCCGGCCCAACAGGGGAGCGCCGTGCCGGTCGTGTGGCAACTCAAGGATGGCTTGGGCAACATCATCAGCTCCCTGAATACGCTGCTCAAGATGGAGAGCGCGTTTAATGGCCCGGTGCCGCCTGGCGGCTGCGTGTCTTCTGCCATCGGGACGAAGGAAACACTGTATAGCCTCCCGAACGGCGCGACTGGGGGCAGCACGTTCCGCCTTGTCTCCGGCGGTTATAAATTCAACTGGGACACGACAACCACGACCACCTTGCCCGTCCTCACGGGCAAGGGCTGCTACACCGTGCTGATTTACTTGAATGACGAGTCGGCCGCGAAAATGACGACGGCGGTGCAATTGAAGTGAGTCCGGACTGGATAGACCGGCCGTCATTGCCTGGAGTGGCAGCGAGGGATCCCAGGAGGCTAACGCGTCTTGCTCATGCGTGTCGCGTACGTCGGCCGGGTCCTTCTGGACCCGGCTTTCCCGGCAGGTCCGAAAGGACCCGCCCTACTACGTACTACATGTAACGCTGCACCATGTGAACAGCGCTCTAACGCCCGGCGCGCCGGCGGACTTCTGGCAGTAGCGGATCTTCCTTCGACCGGCCGCGGATTTCGAGATACGTACGGTACGAATCGGCGAACCGCGCGTTCTTCAGCCCCTCGCGGACTCGACCCTGATAGTAATAGACGGGCGGGAGGTAGCCGTACGTGGGCTCTTGGTCTAGAAACAAACTGAGAGCCTCGCCACGGCGCTTGATGCAGCGGTCGAACTCGGAATCGGCTTGCACGAGCTGGCCGGTGCCGGCTTCAAGATACGCCCGTCCGAGATCGAAGTGGCCGATCCAGGTGTCGAGAAGGCCATTCGCCTCGATGAGGACTTTGATCGCCTGGCTGAGGTTCTCGTCTCTTAACGCGATCGCACCTTCGAGAATCTTGGCGTAGGCCTGAGGCTCGGCCCGCAGTTCGGAGGCAAGGGCGGCGATGAGGGGGCGGGCTCTGGCGATTTCGCCCGCCTCGACAAAGACTCGTGCCGCCAGGAACCGGATCTTCACGGCTTGACTATTCGCCAGCGCCCGTTGGGCCGCCGCGACGGCTGGGCCCTTCTGTCCTCGCACGACGTGCGTATGCGCCAGCGATGCGAACTTCGCGGCCGCTCGGTCGGGATTCTTGGACGTCAGGTCGGCGGCCGCGCCTTGCTCGAGAATCCGTACGGCATCCGAGAGACGGCCTTCGTACAGCGCCAGGTCGCCGAGACCCGACGCTGCGAAGGAGGCACCCAGCGCGTCGACTTTGCCAATCGCCTGGAAGGTTTCAGTCGCCTCTGGCAACTGGCCCTGTCCCACTTGGGCAAAGGCCAGGGCCAGCAAGCCCGACAACCCCGGCTCTGGCATCGCTCGTATTTCTTCTTCGGCGGCTGTGAAATCGCTGCTGTAATCGGCGTACAGCGCTAGATTCACCCGGTAGAGCGCCCGGTTCGGCAGGATCTTGACGACCTGCCGCATCTCGTCCACGGCCCTGGGCATGTTTCGCAGAAACGTCAGGCACAGGGCGAGATTGTTGCGTGCCGAGACGTCCGCCGCGTACCGGACGACCAAGTCGCCGTACTCCTTCACGCACTGCTGAGAGTCGCCTCTGAGCCCGAAGGAGAGGCCGCGCGTGCGATAGCGTTCGCGCTCGGTCATCCCATCGAGATGACTGATGGCCTCATTGATGTATTTTTCCGCATCTTGCGGCCTGCCCAGGTTCGCCGACGCACCGGCCATCCCCGCGTATGCGAGACCGAACGTCGGATCCCGGTCTACCGCCTTCGAAAAGTGTCCGAGCGCCTCCTCGAACCGGCCGTTGGACATGGCCTCCATCGCCGCCGCATAGTCGCGTACGACGTCCAACGACGTGGCTGACAGTGTTTCCATGGCGAAGCGCTGCGCGGCGTCTGACGTGTCGTCACCGAGCGCCTCGCGAACCGCGGTCGCCAGCTTCGTCGCCACACTCAGGACCTGGTCCTTGTTGGACGCCCTGCTTATGCCACTCGTGATCACGGTCCCAGTCACCGCCTGGGTCGCTTTGACTGAAACGCCGTACCCGCTGCCTTGACGGTCGAGCGATCCGGAGAGGACGACACCCACGCCCTGCTTCACCGCGAGCTCCAGCGCCGCCCGCTCATCCAGTTGCTCGGGGGGGCGGACGCCGAGGCTGCGTTGGATGCCGCTCCGGTCGTACGCACTGATGAAGCCGGCGCCTTCGAGCACGAGCTTCAGCATCGGCTCCAATGTGCCGTCGAACGTCGGATCGCCGGTGCCGTTCTGGAAGTCCGCGATCACCACCAAGACCGGTTCGTGGGCAGCGGGCGGCGGGGGTGCGAGACGGCGTCCGACGAAATACATCCCGCCGAGCAGCACGACGACGAGCACGGCGGCGGCCGCCATCGTCCGTTTGCTGATGCGGGCGTGAATCGGAATCAGCTCGCCCGCGTCATCGAGCGCCGCGAGCGCCGCGACCAGTTCGGTACTCGTCGCGAACCGCGCGGCGGGATCGCGCTCGAGGCAGCGCCGGATGAGGCTGTCGAGCGGATCGGGAATCGAGGCATCGACCGTGCGGAGTGACGGCACCCCTTGCTCGAACCGTCGCCTCATCTCGGTCAGCCGATCGTGCGGCGTGGTCGCCGTGCCGCGCCGCGGGCCGAGCAGCATTTCGTACAGGATCAGCCCGAACGCGTAGATGTCGGCGCGGCCGTCGACGGCGCGGCCTTCGCCCTGCTCCGGCGCCATGTACTCCAGCGTGCCGACGATGTCGCCGGTCTCGGCCTCTGAGGTCGACGCGGAGATCCCGAAGTCCATGATGAGCGCCTGCTCCTCGTCTCCGGTCCCGCTGATCATGATGTTGGCGGGTTTGAGGTCGCGGTGCACGACGCCGGCCTCGTGGGCGGCCTGGAGACCGTTGGCGACTTGCCGCGCGAGGCGCAACGCACGGGCCAGCGGCAACTTACCGTCTTGTCGCAGGACTTTCGAGAGATTCTTCCCCTGGACGTACGGCATCGTGATGTACTTGATGCCGTTGATTTCGCCCAGGTCGTGAATGCGCACCACATGCTTGTGCGTGACCTGACGGGCGAGGAGCAGCTCGTTTTTGAACTGTCTTTCGAGATCCGATGACACGCCGCTTCCTTTGTCGGCGCGGATGACCTTGAGCGCGACCGTGACGCCGAGCTCCGAGTCCCAGGCTTGATAGACGGCGCCCATGCCGCCCATGCCGAGCAGCTTGCTGATGTGATAACGGGTGCCGAAGGTCTGGCCTATCCTGAGCGGTCCGGCCATCGGGCGGACATTACCCGTCGCGTGGTCGATCGCCGCATCGGTTGTCGTCGCGAGCGTGCCGCCTGTGGTCGACAGAGTACTCTGAGGGAAGCCGGTCGCGTCGAGGTCTGTGCCGTCTGGAGGGAGACCCGTTGGGGCCTGGGATGGCATCATGGTCGGGAGCGACGTCTGAGCGAAGCCCGTACCACACGTCGCACAACTGTCGGCGTCGACAGGCGTCGCCGCACCGCACTGAGGGCAACTTCCGGGCATAGTTGAGGATGAGGCGTCGATTATGCCACGAGCCGCCTGCCCTCAAGAGGCTCGCGGGCGAACCGGTTCGGTGGAGACCATCTACCAGTGTCAGAAGGAGATGCTGCCCCCCAGGTGCACGCGCGTGGTGGCGCCGAGACCATGTGCGATGGCGAGATTGATCTGAATGAACGCGGCGCTGAACCACACGCTCCCGCCGTACCCCCGCTTCCACTTCTGATCCACCAGTCGCTCGCCCTTCGCGTACACCGTTCCCATATCGTGAAACGCGCTGACGCCGAACTGCCCGATGTTGACCGGTGAGGTCAGCGGGATGATGAGCTCGATCGAGCCGGCGGCGAGCGTGTCGCCAACGGCCGTCCCCGCATGGAAGCCGCGAAGATTCGACATGCCGCCGAGCATGGGCTTGAGGTAGGGCGGCAGCGGCGTGTCCGAGTCCTCGCGCAGCGCGCGCACCGCCAGCACGTTCTGCCTGAAGACGCCGACGTATCCCCGCGCGTCGAGCGTCGATCGACTGGCACTGCCGCCCGTCAGGCCGAGACGATCCCACGAAGCGTGCACGTAGACGGCGTTGCGCGGCAGCACCGGGTCGGGCCGCGTGTCGAACCTGATATCGGCGCCGGCCTGCGTGAACGACTCGTCCGCGCCGAGGAACGACACGTTCTGCCATCCCACGCTGCCGCCTACGCGCACCGCCGGCCACAGATCTTGTTCGACACGCAGCTGCACGCCCCGCCGGTCGTCGTCTGCCTCGAAAAAAGGATTCGTGCGCCTCGAGATTGCTCCCGTCGCCAGCACGCGGCTGGAGCGGCGGCTCTCAAACGTCTTGTCCAGCTCGACGGCAGCCTTCTTCTCGCCGCCCCACGTGGCCGGAAACGACAGGCGGCTCCTGGCGCCAACGGGATTCGGCCGGGCGAAGCGCGCGCCGTAGGTGAAGCCGTAGCCGTCTTCCGATGTGAGGACGGGCATGAAGAGGAGATTAGGTCCACGACGGCGGACGACGCGGGTCGGATTGTCAGGGTCGCCGGTGAATTCGATCTTGACCGGACCCTCGTTGACGATGATGACGAGGACGATCTGGGAAGGATCGGCGATCGAGGCGAAGCGCTTGCGGACCTCGACGCTCTCGAAACGCTTGCTCGCGCGCAGGCGGAGCGTGACGTCGTTCACCAGGTTGACGCCGACCGGCGTGCCAATCTCGACGCCGGCAATCTGGCGCACGTCGGCATCGGTCGAGGCGACGTTTCCCTGGACCTGAATCGCGGTCAGGATCTCAAGACGGTCCGCCTGACCGCCGGCGCCACGGTCCGCCTGAAGGCGGACACTACGTACGACGGGTGGCGTGTCTGTCGTAGTGTCCGCCTTCAGGCGGACCGTCGCCGGCGTATCTGTCGTAGTGTCCGCCTTCAGGCGGACCGACTGAAACGCGAGCGCCAGAAGCAGGACGGGGTAGAACGACATTCACTGCGCTGCCGGCAGTCCCAGCTTCCCGGTGACCTCGGCGCGGCGGTAGTCGAAGTAATCGATTGCGTAGCGGAGGTCGAGATCGCCAATGGCAAAGCTCACCGAGGCCGCCACCTCGACGTGACTGGGCAGCCAGACTTCAGGAAACGGCTGGCCCATGGTCATCGAGGCATGCACGTCGTTGACGCGCGCGAGCCACGGCACGGGCAGGAAGTCGAAGGCGACGTTGCTGAACGTGTACTTGACGATCTGGTGAGCCGAGGGCTCGATCCACAGCGTGACCAGTGCCACTTTGTTCATCATGCGGCGCATCTCGGCCTCGACCAGGTCGCCCCTGTTCGATCGGTCGCCGCCGCCCCGGCGCCGGGTGTCGCCCCGGAAGAGGTTGGCCGGATAGTACTCGACGCGCAGCACCTCGCGGTTGTCGAGCATCTCCCTGCCGGCCAGCGCGTACTTGCCTTCCTCGAACCGAAACCGGAGAAAGTAGGCCGAGGAGATGAACTCGGGCTGGCGCGCCTGCCGCAGGATGGCGTCGGTGCCGCTCGGGGCGGTGTCGTCGGTGGGTGAGGGCTGGGCCGGCGTTGCGGGGGCGGCCTGTCCAGTCCCGCGTCCGCGGCGCCGCTCGATGTCCTTCTGCCGCTGCAGATACTCCTCTTCGTACTTGCGGCGGTCGGCCTCGCCAACGGTGACGCCGTTGGCCTTGACCGGGCTTCGCACGAAGAAGCCGTCGCGAACGAACCAGGTGTACTCGCGGCGCTCGTTCCAGAGCGACCAACGCGCGGGGCCGGTGAGCGCGATCACCTCGCGCTCGTCGAGCACGTACTGCTGCAGCTTCTTCCAGTTCTCGTCGCGTCGCGCGAGCACCTGCTGCATGAAGGCGTCGAGGTCGGTCTGCGCAGCCACGACGGGCGCGAGCCGCGGAGCAGTTGCGACGAAGGCCACCGCGACCGCGAGACAAACAACTGCTTTGCCACAAAGCTCACGAAGATCACGAAGAGGATCAAACCACAGAGTCACGGAGGCCCGGAGGCATTCGCCGCTTTGCGGCGCCGCGTCGAATGCGTTCGGACCTCTGTGGCCCTGTGGCTCTGTGGTTAATTTCACTCTGCGTCCCCCGCGTTCTCTGCGTCCCGCGTGGTCTACCAACCGACAGGTGTTCCGGCGATCTGATCGTCCAGCCACGTGGAGAGCGGCGCGAAGTAATCGAGAATCGCCGTTGCATCCATCTGCCGCAAGCCGGTGAGAGCCTCGAGCGCGTCGGGCCACGGACGCGACTGTCCCATCGCCAGCATCGCGCTCAGGCGCTTGCCGGCCTCCTTGCTGTCGTAAATCGAGCAGCGGTGGAGCGGTGTCGTGCAGCCGGCGGCCTGCGACAGCGCGCGGTGAAACTGGAACTGCAGGATGGAGGCGAGGAAGTAGCGCGTGTACGGCGTGTTGTCGGGGATGTGGTACTTGGCGCCCGGATCGAAGAACTGTTCGTCGCGGACCGAAGGCGGCGCGACGCCCTGGTACTTCAGCCGCAGGTCCCACCATGCCTTGTTGTAGTCGGTGGGCGCCACTTCGCCCGAGAAGACCTTCCAGCGCCACTGGTCGATGAGCAGCCCGAAGGGCAGAAACGCGATCTTCTCGAGGGCGCGCGTCATCAGCAGCCCGATGTCACGCGACGCATCCGGCGCCTTGTCGAGCAGCCCGATCTTCACCAGGTACTCCGGCGTGACGGACAGTGCAATCGTGTCGCCGATGGCCTCGTGGAAGCCGTCGTTGGCGCTGTCACGGAGAATAATCGGCTGATCCTTGTACGCGCGCTGATAGAAATTGTGGCCGAGTTCGTGGTGGATGGTCGTGAAATCCTCTGCCGTCTGGTCGATGCACATCTTGATGCGCACGTCGGCCACCAGATCGATGTCCCAGGCGCTCGCATGGCACACCACCTCGCGATCCTGGGGGCGGACAAAGAGCGACCGCTCCCAGAACGTCGGGGGCAGAGGCTCGAAGCCGAGCGAGGCGTAGAAACGCTCGCCGATCCTCACCATGTCGGTCGCGCTCGTCTTGCGCCGCTTGAGGATGTCGGTGAGCGAATACCCGGCGTCGGCGCGGGCCGGGGCGACGAGCGGGTAGATGTTGGACCAGTCCTGCGCCCAGATGTTGCCCAGCAGATAGGCCGGCATCGGTCCGCCGGCGGGCACCGCGTCGCCGTACTTCTCGCGCAGCTTCATGCGAACGTAGGCGTGAAGCTTCTGATGGAGCGGCCGAAGCTGATCCCACAGCCGATCGAGCTCCTTGGTGAATGCCTCGGGCGGCATGTCGTACTTCATCCGCCACATGGCCCCGGTGTCGGCGAACCCGAGCTCTTTCGCACCCTTATTCGACAGCTCGACGAACCGCGCGTAGTCTTTGCGCATCGGCGGCGAGATCGTGTGCCACCCTTCCCAGACCTGGCGCAGCCGCTTGTCGTCGCGCGAGGTCGCCATGATCTCGGTAATCTGATCGATGTTGAGGCAGACGTCCGGCTTCGCCGGGTCGGCGCACCACTTGCCCTTGCCGTACGTCCCGTTCATCCTGGCGGCGATCGTCGTCAACTCCTCGGCTTCCTTGGGGTCGGAGGGCGTCGCCATCACGAGCGACGTCTTCAGCACGTTGAGCTGCCGGCGATCTTCGGCGGGGAGGTCCAGCCGGTCGAATTGCGTCGCCTCTTTGGCGAAGCGGGCGATCGCATCGATGAGCTGCTGGTTGATGCGGGCGTTGAGGGCCTCGGTGTCCGCCGTGATGAAGTTCTGTTGAACCCAGCCGGCCTGGTTCCCCTGGATGCCGAGCCTCAGAATCGTCTGATTCGCGTTGTCGAGAAACACCTTGGCGTCGGCGGCGGTCGGCGGCGGCGGCGCGGCGGGGGCGCAGCCGGCCGTGGCGAGGGTGAGGAGGATGGCGGCGAGGGTCGGTGAGTATCGAGCCATAACGGACCTCATCTTAATTCCACCTACCGTGATCCGATCACCTCGGCCACCAGATCGGTCGCGCCGTAGACCTTTGTCAGTGCTTCGACGATCGCGGCGCTGTGGACCGCAATCGCGCGGCTGCCCTCGGCTTCATCTATATAGAGGTAGCGGTTGGGCAGCTTCTGCTGGTTGCTGTCGAAGTTGAGGCCCACCAGTTCTCCGTTGCGGTTGACGATCGGGCTGCCCGAGTTGCCGCCGATGGTGTCCACGGTATAAACGAAATTGAGCGCCGTGGACAGGTTCAGCGTGTTTCGGGCGTCCCGCCACCGCGCGGGCAGCCGATACGGCGGCTTTTCACCAAAGCTTTCCGCGCGATCGTAGAGCCCATAGAACGTCGTCTTCCACGGCACGAGCGTGGTGTCTTCCTCGTAGCCCAGCACGCGGCCCAACCCGAGCCGCAGCGTGAAGGTGGCATCGGGATACACCGTGTTGCCGTAGACGGCGAATCGCGCGGCGGCGATCTGCTGTCCGGCGCTCGCCTCGACGCTCCGGAGGCGTTCGTCCTGCCAGGCGCGCAGTTCGCGAAGGACAGGATCGACGCGACGGGCGAGCGCGACGAGCGGATCGGTGGACTGGCGAATGGCGTTCGGGCCGCCCTCGAGGAGCATCCGGCGCGCCGCCGGGTCGGCCAGCTTCGTGCCGACGATTGCGGCCCGCGCGACGTCGGCAGCCGAGCGGTTCTCGAGTGCGACCTTCACGAACGGATCGCCGGCCCCGAGCGTGCGGCGTGCCTCTTCCAGCCAGCCAGCGAGCACGGCTTGCTCGAGGTCGGGATACACCGGCGCGCTCGACAGCAGCGTCGAGCGCATCGTCTCGAGTCGCGAGTCGCGGAACTCTTCGAGCCGCACGCCGTTCGGCTTGTCAATCTCGTCCGCGTACCGCACGAGCGTGGTCGCATAGCCGCCGAGCCGCGACACTCCCAGCGTCGAGAACGCCAGGCGCGGCGCCCGCTGCGCCAGCTCACCGTACACCGCGTCGAGGCGCCCCCAGGCCTCGCCGTACGTCCGCTGCCACGCGGCGTTCCGGGCGACGGCCGATCGAAACATCCGCTCCTCCTCTTCCTTCTGGCCAAGGACGCGCGGATTCTCGAGGCCCTGCTGCTGGCCTACGAGCCGCTTCAACGAGTTCTCGAGCGAACGGATCGTTGCGCCCGCTCGACGTGCCGCTTCCGGGCCAGCCTTCGAATACGAGGCGAGGGTGTCCCGGCGCGATTCCCAGACTGTCCGCTGCAACGGATTCCCGATGTCACGCTGATACCGGATCTGAGTCAGCGTCTGTAGGCGATCGGTCGATCCGGGATTGCCGGACAGGATGACCAACTCGCCGTCAGACGGACCAGCGGTAGACCAGCGGAGGTAGTGTTCGGTTCGCGCCGGCTGCCCGTTCTCATAGAGACGCAGAAACGCGAAGTCGACGTCGTGCCGCGGGTAGGTGAAGTTGTCGTAGTCGCCGCCGAAGTACGCGATTTGTTCTTCGGGCGCAAAGACGAGGCGCACATCCGTGTACCGTTTGTACCTGTACAACCAGTACTCGCCGCCGTTGTACAACGCGACCACGTCGGAGCGGAGGCCGGTGGCGTCGAGCGACTCTTTCTCGACGGCCGCCATCACGCTGCGCCGCGCCGCGGCGACATCCGCATCGCTCGCGCCGGCCCGTGCAGCGGCCTGCACGCGAGCCGTGACGTTGTCGTACGACACGAGGACGAGGGCCTCGATGTCGGCCAGCCGCGGTTCGGCGCTGCGTGCCCGCGCGTAGAAGCCGTCGCGCACCAGGTCGCGCTCGGCGGTCGACAACTTCTGAAGCTGGCCAGCCGCGATGTGCTGATTGGTCAGCACGAGGCCGTCCCGGGAGACGATTGACGCGCTGCCGCCACCGGCCCCTTCAACCAGTTTGACGGATGACAGCCGCAGGTGATCGAGCCAGGCATTGGTGGGCTCGAATCCGTAGCGTGCCTTCCAGAAGGCGCGCGGGGGATTGTCGAACGTCCACATGCCCTCGTCTGCGCGCGAGCTGTGGACCGACAACACCGCCAGCGCGACTATTAGCACCCCCGTCCAACGACGCGCACGACCTGACATGGCTATCCGCCCTCCGCGGTCATCATACGCCGGTATCCCGTCCGAATCATGAACGTTGAAGGAGCCTTACGCCTAGATTAGACAACCGGAATCGATGCATCATGTCTGTGACGTTCTGTTCTAGATACGCCGAGCGCTACGGCGCGAAGGCGTGGGCGAGCGGGGGTGGGGCCCCGCGAGGAATAAGAAAAGGAGCGCGCGATGTTACGTGTTCATATCGGTTGTGCGGCCGCGGGCCTGCTGCTGACGGTGGCGGTCGCGTCGGCTCAGACGCGAGACGTGATCCCGGCGACGGGCGGCAATATCACCATCATCCCTGTCTACCACGGCAGCCTGCAGGTCGTGCACGCCAATCACGTGATCGACGTCGACCCGGCCGCGCCGGCGAATTTCACCGGCCTCCAGGCGCCCGCCATCATCCTCGTCACCGATATTCATGACGATCACCTCGACGCGGGGCTCGTCGGACGGCTGCGCACGCCGATGACCGCGATCGTCGCGCCGTCGGCCGCCGCCGGCCAGTTGCAGGGCTCGACCGTCATGGCCAACGGCGAGACCAGGTCGGTCATGGGGCTCACCATCGAGGCTGTACCCATGTACAACCTCGTGCGCGGGCCATCGGCCGGCCAGTTGTTTCACACCAAAGGCCGCGGCAACGGCTACATCGTCACAGTCGGCGGCAAGCGCCTGTATTTTGCCGGCGACACGGAGTGCGTCCCCGAGATGAAGGCGCTCACGAACATCGACGTCGCGTTCATCCCGATGATCCTGCCGTACACGATGCCGCCCTCCGAGGCCGCCGAGTGTGTCAAGGCGTTCAAGCCGAAGATCGTGTACCCGTATCACTACATGGGCGCGGACATGAGCGAATTCACGACCGCGCTTCAGGGCACGGGCATCGAGGTGCGGTTGCGCGAGTGGTACACGACGACGGCGAAGTGATCGTGCGAACGTCAGCCTGAAGGCGGACGCTATATCTTCCGTCGTAGCGTCGGGCTTTAGCCGGACGTTACGGTTTGATGAGGGGCTGCGGCTGGTTCACGAGGAACTCGTCCAAGTCGCGGGCGGCCGCGGCCGCTCGCGGGCTGCTCGTCGCCTGATAGCAGTCGAGGCGGAGCCGCAGAAAGCTTTCCGTCCACGGCACATCCGGCCCGAGCGCGCTGACGGCCGCTCCACACAGCCCTCGAAAATCCACTTGTCGCGTCAGCTCTGCCAGGGCGACCAGGCGCCTGTCCTCGATTGCGTGCACGGCGAAGGGCTGGCCGAGCGCGTCGAACATCCGGCGCGCGAGCGTCCGATCGCGGCTCACCAGAATCTGTGCGATCTGGACGGCTCGCTCCATGTATCGCTGCATCGACCATGGGTCGGTACGGAATCTCACGAGCGCCGCTTCGACGGCGGCAGCGGCCTCGGGCAGCCTGAGCTGCTGGAGGCGGAGCGTCGCCAGTAGCGCGTCGGTCTCGCCGGGCCGGTAGGCGCGCAACCGATTGATGAAGGGCAGCGCGAGGTCCGAGGCGGTGGCGGCCGCGATGTCGGCCAGCATCGCCATCTCGGTGGGATCGCGCGCCGGGTCTTGCTGCTGCTCCCAGTAGGCGCGCGCTCGTTCCAGATCGTTGTTGCGGTAGTACTCCACCACTGCAGCCTGGCGCGCCTGCTCGTTGTCCGGTCCCTGGTACCGAACATCGGCGAACGAGCCCTGAGACGCGTTGTAGCTCGTCCAGGCGGTGTCGACTTCGGGCCACCGTATGCCGTTGTCCTCGGTCAGGGTGGGACGTCCGGCGCCCGTGGCGCGGGCCGCATTCCTGACCTCGGCGACCATGGCCGAGGTGATGCCGACCGTGCGGGCCAGTCCAAACTCAACGATGTTCCGATCGTCGGTGTTGATCTGGACCCCAGGCATGGCGGCGACCGCACGCGCCAGCGATTCATTCGCCAGGTAGTGTGCGAGCAGCCCGTGGATGTCCGTCGTGCGCCACGCCTGGTTGAGCGCCGACTTGAACGGCTCTTCGGCGATGCGCTTCGCCAGGTCGGCCGCGCGGTACGTGCGTGGTCGCTTGGAGGCCACGAGGATGAGATCGCCGGGGCTGGTGTACCACGTCTCGATGTGGGGAAACACCGTGCCGAGCGTCGCGTACACCGTGCGAAGCGTTTCCGCGTCGATTTCGTACCCCTGGACCCACTGGACAAACACGCCGGTGTCGGTCAGTCGATCGTTGGCCGCGCGGTAGTACTCAAGGGTGAACAGGCTCGCCACGCCGGCGCGGTACGGGTTGGACGGCTCCGACGCGATGATGTCGTAGCGGTCGCGTGAGGTCAGCAGCGTCTCGCGGGCGTCGCCGATGGTGATCTGCACCTTCTCGTTGCCGAGGACGTTTTGATTGACCGGCGCACACGCGCGCGCCACTTCGAGAATCAGCGGTTCCAGCTCGACGACATCGACGCGGTCGATGGTCGGCACGACGCCCAGCCACCCAGCGGTGCTGCCCGTGCCCAGGCCGATGACGAGCGCCCGTCGCGCCTCCGGACTCGCGAGGGCACCGATGAGACCGCTCATCACCTGCGTGCCAGCGTCGCTGCGCGCGCTGCCGTCGGTCTTGCCGTTGACGACAAACGCGTAGCCGGCGTCGTTCTGGGCCAGCGCCACGCCGCTCTCGGTGCCGTCGCCTTCCCACACGATGGAATGCCGCTCGGCCATGCCCCACTCGCGGAAGCGATTCGGCGTCGCGAGTACCCGGGCCGGGCCTGCTCGCCGTGCCCCGATGCCGCTGTGCCGCCAGGTCGCCGTCGGGCCGGTCGCCAGGAGGAATGCGATTGTTGCGCCGGCCACCGCCAGTTCGCCGACAAGCCGGAACATTGGACGCCGTCCCCCGACGTCCTTGTCGATCACGACGGCTGCGGATCCGAGGAGGACCAGCAGCGCGGGCACCAGCTGCCAGGCGCCGGTCGCAGACAGCCAGGGCAGCAACCCGAAACCGCCGGCAAGTGAGCCGACAATGGCGCCACACGTGTTGGCCGCGTAGGCCAGCCCGATCTGCCTGCCCACGTCGTCTCTCGCGCGACCGAAGAGCGCGATGAGGAGCGGGAATTGATAGCCGGCCACGATCGCCGGTGGCAGCACGACGACGAGGGTGACGACCGACCAGCCCGCGATCTGCGAAGCAAATCCCGCGCTCGCCAGCGGAAGGAGCGTGACCGCGAGAACGGCGACGCGGTCGCCGAGCGCAAAGGTCGCGGCGATGGCGGTCGCTTCGATGAGACAAGTCCACACGAATCCCGACAGCGACGCCGGCCTGTCGGCGGTGCGGAGGGCGTACAACAATCCGCCGAGCCCGATGCCGGCGAGCGCGACGGCGAGGACCAGCCCGAAAGTGAACACCGAGCCGCCGAGCAGCGGCGCCAGCAGGCGATACCAGACGAGTTCCATCAGGAAGAAGGCGAAGCCGACGGCGCCGGATGCGATCAACAGGAACCAGAGAGGTGCAGAGGTGCCAGGTGTTGAGGTGCTGGGTGCTGGAGTGCTGGGTGTCGGCGTGGCCTTTTTCTTCTTCCCACCGTTGTGCCTGACTGCCGGCGCGATGGGCTCGGTGCCGGCGCCAGGCAGCGGACTGAAGAGGGATCGGTCGACCGCCCATGCCGTGACGGCGATAACGAGGTTGACGCCGGCGGCGAGCCAGAGCGTCGATCGCGTTCCGAAGGTGACAAGCAGCCAGAAGGTAGCGGCGAGGCAGCCAACGACCGCGCCGAGCGTGTTGAGCGCGTAGAGCGCGGCGACGTCCCGGCGGCCAACGTCGGTGTCGCGGGTCGCGGCCCGCGCGGCGGCGGGCAGCGTTCCACCCATCGCGAGCGTTGGCACGCCGAGGACGATAGCACTCAGCACCACGCGCCCGGTCGTGGCCACCAGTGTGCCGAGCTGCGATGATCCGCCGCTCGCGATGTAGAGAAAGCGGACAAGGTCGAGCAGAAACGGCGTCGCGGCGGCCGACAGCGCCACGATCAGCTCGATCTGCGCGTAGAACAGCAGTGGCCGCGGATGCCGGTCGGCCCGCGGACCGAGCAGCAGGCCGCCGGCTCCGAGGCCGCCGATGAAGATGGCGAGCACGGCGGCGCTGGCGGAGGTCGACGAGCCGAAGATGAGCCGGAAGTCGCGTAGCCAGCCGATCTGGTAGACGAGCGCGCAGAAGCCGGAACCGAAGAGGAGCGCCGCGACGAGCCAGGTACGCGGACGCACTACACCAGCCGCTGCTGCTCGATTGGGTGGGTGTGCAGGGCCCGGTACGCGGGCCGTTCGACTCTGAGCGTGTCGATCAGGAGCTGCACGAACTCGGGATCGCGGCCGATGTCGGGGAAGATGGTGGCGAGGCGCATCTGGAGGTATCCAAGGGTCGGGCGGTCGGTCTCGGGTCCCTGCACGCGCTCGACCAGCTCGTCGAGCAGATCGAAGAGCGCTTTTTCCTTCGTTTCCGTCGCGCCGTACTGCTCGATCAGGCGCGCGAGCGGCCTCGTCGTGGACATCAGACGCAGCAGCAGATCTTGGACGGCGCTGAGCTCCTGAACTTCGGTTTCGAGCTTGGCCAACCGGGCGGTCACATCGACTTGGGCCATCGACGCTCCTTCATGGCGTGACATTCCACGGCCGCTCCCACGGCCGAAGAGGTCGCTGACGTTCGATCAGGGGATGCATGGCTCGCTGCAATTGGACGACTGCTGCGACCTTCGCCGGCAGCGGGAGCGCGGTTCGCATGGCGCGCAAGGCTTGCTTGGAGAGATACAAGCGATCGAGCAGCTCGCGATCCGGTCGAGCGGGCGTCGGGTCGGTGCGAATCTCCATGGCGTTTACCAGCTCAGTTTGTATCGATCGAGCAATTCGCGCAAGACCGCCTGATCCGTCACGCTCGACTCCATGAGCGCCGCGGCCC
>Ga0209343_10005111_pt1 | contig 16059 bp, 18 predicted proteins | sample RifCSPlowO2_02_FD_184026 | JGI IMG/M metagenome (GOLD analysis project Ga0209343, IMG submission 184026) | Groundwater microbial communities from Rifle, Colorado - Rifle CSP2_plank lowO2_0.2 (SPAdes) (version 2) | ecosystem: Environmental > Aquatic > Deep subsurface > Groundwater | place... | reverse complement strand
GAAACCACAGTCGGGAGCTTTCCACAATGTTCGCCCCTAACCCTACGCTCAAGTTCGCTCCCTCCGGTCGCTGGGACGCGCCTTCGGCGCGCCCCTTAGCTATACGTTAGAGGTGCTACAGAAAGTGGATGCCCTAGAAAAACAAAAACGCACCTTACCGCCGAACTGGTCGAGTTTTTTGTATGAGAAGGCTGAAAGTGGTATGGGGTACCAAGTGGTGGACATCATCTTGAACGACGAAACCGTGGTGAAAGATGTTGCGATAATTGAATCCCATCTCGTTGGTCAAATCCGGGGATACAAAGGTTCTATGCCACCATTTGATATGGCCAATATTAAAGAAATTAGGTTGACTCACAGGCGATGGGATTTTTCCAAGGAGTAAGCCTCATGCGTTTACAAAAAATACGCACCTCTAACCCGGCAGTCGAGAGGGACTGCGCAAAAGCGCGCAGCCCCTCACTTTTACGTTAGCCGCCTTGAGTTCGCTCTTCGCCAATCGGTTAAGCCGATCAAGCATCGTCCACGCATTGCGCAATCCGTCATTCGCAATCCTCTCCGCCTCGCTGCCAGCCATCGAATGCAGAGTCCAGTCGCCCTGCTCGAATCTGATTTGTTCGCATGTTCTTTCAAGCTCTGCGCGCTTCTCTCTAACATCTGCCGCAAGTTCCAAAATTGTTTTCTCTGCCATGTTTCGCTCCACAGTTACGGCGGCTATTCCGCTGTAGGAACTCAGCAAATTCATCAAGCATTTCCTTTTCGAGCTGATTGTAATGGCCAGTAATCTGCGCCAAAGGAACCTTTTTGAGTTCGGCTACCTTGTGAATAGAAAACGACTCAGTTTGACCGGAAGCTAGGTTGCGGACAGCGATAGAAGTTACGCGTGGAGTAGACCCATCCGGGCGCTCGAAAAAGCTCTCACAGGAATAGTGAATGACAAGGGTGGTATCCCGCCTATCGTCGATTTCCCTCAAGCGGCGCAAAGTCTCTCGGCGATTCTTGATACGGTGCAATGCGTCACCCACGATTGAGGTCTCCTATGCCGCCCAACGTGGAGCTAAGGGGCTGCGCGCTTTTGCGCAGTCCCGCTTGAGCGTAGGGTTATGCCGCACGCGCAAGTGGAACCTCCCAGCCGGGAAACACGAGCACCGCAGGATGGCACTGGAGGGCACGAGCAAAAACTTTTGCGCGCTCGACTCCTAAATTTACTCTACCGTTTTCGATGGCTGAGATAGTAGCTTGAGGAATACCCGTAAGTTCGGAAAGCTGGCTTTGGCTCAACTCTTGGAGTTCGCGCAAAATGCGAACAGACTCACCCACCGAGACTTCAACTCGTTTTTTTGCGGGACGAAACTCTTTCATATTATGGCCTCCTGTAATCGTGGGCGGTAACTTGAACAACTTGAATCAGCAACACATTGGCAACAACTTGGTAAACCACCCGCCACTGAAGCCCTAGCCGGGAAGAACGATGACCTTTCCATTCGCCTGACAGAGCCTCATCGTGAAACCCCTTGATGAGGCGCAATCCCGGTGGCCCAGAGACTCTGGCAATGTCTTTCCATTTTTCGTAACGCTTCAGAACCTCAATAGGAACGGAGCCGGAAAGCTGTTTGTCAACGCGACGGTGTTCTTCGATTTCCCACATGTCGCATTATGTATATATCATTAATGGTATGTCAAGAGCGCCGATTTTTGGGTGAGGCATAACGTAAAGTTGAGGGGCGCCGCGCTTTTGCGGCGTCCCGCTCGAACGCCGGGTTAGGCATAGTTACCAAGTTGCTTTTGCCCCACAATTGTAACAATGACTGGGTACCCGTACACTGCATTGCATGAGCACCTTTAAACGCACCGAGGAATTCGACGATTGGCTTGCCGACCTGAAAGACAAAGTGGGGCGTGCCCGCATCATCCTTCGCATCCGCTCTGCCGAACACGGCAATTTCGGTGACTGCTAACCTGTTGGCGAAGGAGTCTTTGAAATGCGCGTCCATTTCGGGCCTGGCTATCGAGCCTATTATATGCGGCGTGCAAAGGTCGTCTATTTGCTTCTCCTGGGCGGCAACAAGTCCACGCAGAAGCGTGATATCAAGTGCGCCATTGAGATGGCGCGAGCTTTGAACAAGGAGTGAGCCATGAAAAAATTTGCACCCTTCGATGCTGCTGACTACCTCGATGATGAGGAAACCATCGCGGAATACATAACCGCCGCACTGGAAGACCCCAATCCTGATGTGTTTCTAACCGCTGTGCGTGATGTCGCTCGTGCCCGTGGCATGGCGCAACTGGCCAAAGATGCGGGGCTTGGGCGCGAGAGCCTGTACAAAGCGCTTACGCCCGGTGCCAAGCCACGCTATGACACAATGCTCAAGCTGCTTCATGCGCTCGGTGTCAAACTATCCGCATCTCCCGTCCATTCATGAGCAACTTGTCATTTTCAATTGCGATGCCCAACCCGCCGTTCGAGTGGGACGGCGCAAAAGCGCGCCGCCCCTCAACTCTACGTTGGCCCGTGTTATGAGAACCGTCCTTTCATGGCTTGCCTTCTCCTTGGGTGGTTTGGTTTGCCTCACGAATTTCTATCTGTCGTTTCTCCGCTATCCACTGCACCGGCTCCGTGGTTTGCCGAGAGAGTCATATCGTTGGGTTTCCGGCATTCCCCTGTTCGGATCTCTTTTTGTCGGCCTCTCGCTGCTTGTCCTTCATAGTCTGCCGGGTATTTTGCCTGCGGCGATTGTATTGATTGCGATTGATACCGGTGGCATTCATTGGTTCGTCGGCACGACGATTTATCATTCAGTGTATGGTAAAAAACACGGCTAACCCTGCGCTCAATCGGGTGTCAATTTTATTGGGGGAAGATTCCTGCGCAAAAGCGCGCAGCCCCTTGCTCCACATCATTTTTCCGAATAGCAACTCAGGCAGATTGGTAGACGACCTGCCCGTCCACCAGCGTATAGCGCACTCTGCCCTGCACTTCGAGTCCGGTGAACGGCGTGTTCTTGCCCTGGCTCTTCAGTGCGACCGGTTCGACCTTCCAGTACGCTTTTGGGTCGAACACGCATATGTCGGCGGCAGCGCCAACGCTCAGATGCCCCGCGTCCAGGCCGAGTATCTTCGCAGGTTGCTGCGTGGCCTTGGCGAGCGCGGGCAGCAGCGGAATATCCTCATCGCGCGCCCATTTCAGCAGCAGCGGCAGCAATAATTCTAGGCCGGTCGCGCCGGCTTCCGCTTCCGCGAACGGTAGCTGCTTTGCATCGTCGTCGACCGGCGCGTGGTTGGAGCAGATCGCGTCGATCGTGCCGTCCAGCAATCCGGCGCGCAGTGCGGCGCGGTCGCGCAGGCTGCGCAGCGGCGGTATCAGGTGGCAGTTCGGGTCGAAAAAGCCGATATCCGTTTCCGACAGGTGGACATGGTTCTGCGATACATCGCAGGTCACCGCCAGCCCCTGCCGCTTCGCCGCGCGCACCATCTCCACGCCCGCCGCGCTGGAGATGCGGCAGACATGCAGTTTTGCTCCGGTTTCCTGCGCCAGCGCCAGCATGGTCGAGAGCGCGATGGTCTCGGCGCACACCGGGATGGCGGGCAGGCCGCAGCGGGATGCCACTTCGCCGTCGTGCGCCACGCCGTCCCTGGCAAGAAAACTGTCCTGCGGGCGCAGCCACACGGAAAAGCCGAAGGTCGCGGCATATTGCATCGCGCGCAGCAGGACGCGCGTATCGGTGAGCGGCGCATCGGCCTGGCTGAACGCCACGCAGCCCGCATCGGCCAACTCGGCCATTTCGGTCAATTCGCAGCCTTGCAGTGCGGTCGTCAATGCGCCGACCGGATAGAGATGCGCCCGGCTCAAATTTTTGGCGCGGTGCTTGAGCATCTCCACCAGGCCCGGCTCGTCCAGCGGTGGATCGGTATCCGGCGGGCACGCGAGACTGGTGACGCCGCCCGCAGCAGCCGCATCCATTTCTGATTCCAGCGTCGCCTTGTATTCGTAGCCAGGCTCGCGCAATCGCGCGGCGAGGTCGATCAGGCCGGGCGCGACCACCAGCCCGGCGGCATCGATGACCTTTTCTGCGGCAAACCCGGGCGGAGCGCTGCCGATGGCGGCGATCATGCCCGCCGCGATGAACAGGTCCTGTTGCGCGTCGAGGTTGTTTTTCGGGTCGATCAGGCGACCGTTTTTGATCTGGATATTCATCACTTCGCCCCCGCCAACATGCTCATCACCGCCATGCGCACCGCGATGCCGAACGTCACCTGCGACAGGATCACCGAGTGCGTGCCGTCGGCGACGCTGGAGTCGATTTCGACGCCACGGTTCATCGGGCCGGGGTGCATCACGATCGCGTCGGGTTTTGCCAGCGCCAGCTTTTCCTGGGTCAGGCCGTAGTATTTGAAATATTCCTGCGCGGAAGGCAGCAGCGCGCCCGTCATGCGCTCGTTCTGCAGGCGCAACATCAACACCACGTCCACATCCTTCAAGCCTTGCGCCATATCGTGATAGACATGCACGCCGAGATTCCCAACCATCGCCGGCAGCAGCGTCTTGGGGGCGACGACGCGCACTTCCGGCACGCCGAGCGTAGTCAGCGCGTGGATCTGCGAGCGCGCCACGCGCGAATGCAGCACGTCGCCGACAATCGCGACGCGCAGGTTGTGAAATTCCTTCTTGTAGTGGCGGATGGTGAACATGTCGAGCAGGGCCTGCGTGGGGTGCGCGTGGCGCCCGTCGCCGGCGTTGATGACATGCACTTCCGGCGCGACATGGCGCGCGATGAAATGCGCCGCGCCGCTCTGCGCGTGGCGCACCACGAACATGTGGGCGTGCATCGCGCACAGGTTATCCACGGTGTCGAGCAGGGTCTCGCCCTTGTTGGTGGACGACGAGCCGATATTGAGATTGACCACGTCGGCCGACAGCCGCTTGGCTGCGATCTCGAAGGTGGTGCGGGTGCGCGTGCTGTTCTCGAAGAACAGGTTGAAAACCGCCTTGCCGTGCAGCAGCGGAATCTTCTTGATTTCGCGCCCGTCGGCGGCATCGAGGAAGGTCGCGGCGCGGTCGAGGATGTCGCGCACGATGCCGGCCGGCAAACCCTCGGTGGTGAGCAGATGCCGGAGTTCGCCGTGGTTATTTAATTGCGGATTTTTCATACGATCATTCCCGCTGCGGGTTCATCAAAATACGCCTGCAAAATCTGCTGCGCGGCATATTGGTCGATCAAGGTTTTCTGCTTCCTGCCATGGATGCCTTCTTCGTTCAGCTGCGCACTTGCGGAGAGCGAAGTATAACGCTCATCAACCAATATCGCCGGCAAATTGAACCGCCCCTTGAGGCGGTTGGCGAAGCGGCGGCACAACGCGGTCAGCTCGTGCGGCGTGCCGTCGTCGTTGCCCGGCAGCCCCACCACCAGCGCGCTAGGCTGCCATTCTGCCAGCAAGTCCGCGATGCGGGCAAAGCGCGCGTCGGTTTTTTCGTCATCGATGGTAGTCAACGGGTTGGCGCGGCGCAACAGGGTGTTGCCGACCGCAACGCCGATACGTCTGGTGCCAAAATCGAATGCGAGAAGGGTGCCCTGGGCGACGAAATACGGCGTGCGTTCAGGCATGCCCGGCATTGTCGACCAGCGAGGCATAATCCACGCCGAGCAGCGCCATCGCCGCGGGCAGGCGTTCCTCCGGCGGCAGGTCGAACAGGATATGTTCTGAAGCCGGCATGGTCAGCCAGGCATTCTCGGTTATTTCGTGCTCCAGTTGCCCCTGATCCCATCCGGCGTAGCCCAGCGTAACGATCAGATGACGCGGCCCATTGCCCTGGCCGACCGCTTCGAGAATATCCCTGGAGGTGGTCAGCGCCAGATTGTCGTTGATGCGCAGCGTGGACTGCCAGCTTCCCGGCGTATCGTGCAGCACGAAGCCGCGTTCGGTTTGCACCGGCCCGCCGAAATGCACCGGCATTTTTTCCAGCGCGGGCTGATGCAATGGAATCTTGATCTGGTCGAACATCTCGCCCAGCGTCAGGCTGAGCGGGCGGTTCACCACGATGCCCAACGCGCCGTTCTCGTTGTGTTCGCACACATAAGTCAGCGTGCCGGCAAAGACTCCCTCTTGCATGGCGGGCATGGCAACCAGGAAATGATGGGTGAGATTGAAATCGGACATGGCGGCATTGTAGCTGTCCGCGCGTGGCTGCACAATTGGAGTTCATCGGGCCTGCAACTGCGTTGAAACCGCGAAGAGCCGACAGAGGCGCCAGCCACCCGGCCAACCCGGCAAAATACGCTCATTAAGCCGCCGGTTATGCGTTCTTTGCGATGAAATGCTTGTTCCGGGTTTATCCGCAGACCGGTGCTATCGGCTAGAATGCGGCGCACCGATCAATTCGCCTAAAATATTATGGTTCCCCATCTCACTACCGCCCTGACCGGGCCTTTACTCGACCTGGAGCGGCGCTTCCTGAATGCCATGCCGACCATCGAACATTGGTTCCGCGCCCAATGGCTGGAGCACCGCGTACCGTTTTACGCCTCGGTGGATTTGCGCAACAGCGGTTTCAAACTGGCGCCGGTCGATACCAACCTGTTTCCGGGCGGTTTCAATAACCTCAATCCGGATTTCCTGCCGCTGTGCGTGCAGGCCATGCAGGGGGTGGTCGAAAAAATCTGCCCCAAGGCGCGCGGGGTGCTGCTGATACCGGAAAACCACACGCGCAACATGTACTATCTGCAAAATGTCGCCCAGCTTGTCACCATCATCAGGCAGGCCGGGATGCGCGTCCGCGTCGGCAGCCTGTTGCCGGAGATTACCGCAGCCACGCCGATCCAGCTGCCCGACGGCAGCACGCTGACGCTGGAGCCGCTGGCCCGGCACGGCAGAAGGCTGGTGCTGGAAGATCAGGGTTCGGGGGCGGGTTATGACCCGTGCGTGGTGCTGCTCAACAACGACCTGTCGGGCGGTGTGCCGGATATCCTTAAAAACCTCGAACAGGAAGTTTACCCGCCGCCCTCGGCGGGCTGGCACATGCGGCGCAAGTCGCAGCATTTCGCCGCCTACGACCGCGTCGCGGGCGAATTTGCGCAATTACTCGGCATCGACCCGTGGCTGATTAACCCTTATTTTGCGGTTTGCAATCAGGTCAATTTCCAGGAGCGCGTCGGCGAAGAATGCCTCGCAGCGCAGGTGGACGGCGTGCTGCAAAAGGTGCGCGCGAAATACGCCGAGTATGGTGTGAAGCACGACCCGTTTGTCATCGTCAAGGCGGATGCGGGCACTTATGGCATGGGTGTCATGACGGTGAAGAACGCCAGCGAGATCACCGGGCTGAACCGCAAGCAGCGCAACAAGATGGCGGTGGTCAAGGAGGGCATGGAAGTTTCGGATGTGCTGGTGCAGGAAGGGGTGTACACCTTCGAGCATATCAACGACGCGGTAGCCGAGCCGGTGGTGTACATGATCGACCATTATGTGGTCGGCGGTTTTTATCGCGTGCATACCGAACGCGGGATAGACGAAAACCTCAATGCGCCGGGGATGTCCTTTGAGCCGCTGGCATTCGAATCATGTTGCACGCTGCCCAACCCGGATTGCGCGCCGGATGACACGCCCAACCGTTTCTACGCTTACGGCGTGGTGGCGCGGCTGGCATTGCTCGCCGCATCGCTGGAACTGGAAATATCAGACGACAGAGGATAGACAACGGATGGCAGAGGACAGTGGGCAGTGGGCAGTGGCCTTGACGCGGCTGCGCCGCGCCTTTAATAAAAGCGCCACGCGGAGGCGCACAACAATCTGTCTTCTGTCTTCTGTCTTCTGTCTTCTGTCATGCGGCAAAGAACCGCTGTATCAGGAACAGGCCTACGTGTTCGGCACGCTGGTGGACGTCAGCATCTATGGCGAAAGCGAACCGCGCGCCCGGCAGGCGGCGAACGGAGTGCTGCAGGAGTTCCAGCGCCTGCACAACCTGCTGCATGCATGGCAGCCGAGCGAACTGAGCGAATTGAATGCGGCGTTCGCCAAGGGCGAGAGCATGGCCGTTTCGGCGGAACTCGCCGCGATGCTGCGGGATGCCGCGCAGCTTGCGCAGCAATCGCAGGGTTTGTTCAACCCGGCCATCGGCGGGCTGGTGCAGTTGTGGGGATTTCACGCCGACGAGTTCGGGGCGGCGTTGCCGGACGAGAAACAGGTTGCGGCTCTGGTTGCGTCAAAACCGCAGATGAGCGACCTCGTTTTTAACCCCTCCCGGCCTCCCCTTGTCAGGGGAGGAGAGGCGGCGCAGGCACCCTCCCCTGACAAGGGGAGGGTTGGGGAGGGGTTTGAGGTGCGCAGTAATAACAAGGCGGTGCAACTCGATCTGGGCGGCTACGCCAAAGGTTATGCGCTGGATCGCGCCGCCGAAATATTGCGCAAGCAGGGTATCGGTAACGCGCTGGTCAACATCGGCGGCAATGTGCTCGCGCTCGGGCAGCGCGGCAAGCGGCCGTGGCGCGTCGGCCTCCAGCATCCGCGCAAGCCGGGCGCGCTGGCGGCGCTGGAGTTGCACGACGGCGAGGCGCTCGGCACGTCCGGCGATTACCAGCGTTATTTCATGCTGGGCGAGAAACGCTATTGCCACCTGATCGACCCGCGCAGCGGCCATCCGGCGCAGGGCGTGCAGGCGGTGACCGTTTTGACGCGCGGGGCGCGCGCCGGGGTGTTGTCGGACACCGCTTCCAAGCCGCTGTTTATCGCCGGAAGTGGCGGCTGGCGTGCCGCAGCGGCGCAAATGAACCTGACCGAGGCGATGCTGGTGGACGCGCTGGGCAATATCCGCCTCACCGCCGAATTGCAGAAACGGCTAGAATTCGCCGACAAGGACATTCATCCGCAGGTGGAGTGATGGGCAACCCGGAACCGGAACGGGAAGTCGTCGAGCACAAGGTGCGCCGCGCAGTGGGCATCCATGCGTTGCGCAAGATCGGCAGAATCGTCGCCGAAGAACAACAGGCTGATGCGGACAAGGCCAGGGAACTGCGCTGGTTCGCGCGTTGCGGCTGGCTGATTGTGCCGGGTATCGGGATGATATTGGCTTATTGGATAGGAGTTATTTAAAAGTGACAGGAATTCTGGTGGTAGCGCATAACGCGCTGGGCGAAAGCCTGGTGGATTGCGTCAGGCATGTGCTGGGCGCAGCCCCGCATAATCTCAAGGTTTTGTCGGTATATGCCGAGGACGACCCGCAACTGAAAATGGTCGAAGGGCAGGCGCTCATCAAACAGCTCGACACCGGCGGCGGCGTGCTGATTCTGTCGGATGTATTCGGTGCCACGCCGAGCAATATCGGCCGTCAACTGTGCCATGCCGAACGCGTGATAGGCGTGGCGGGGGTAAACCTGCCGATGCTGCTGCGCGTGACGTGCTGCTCGGGCAAGACCCTGCCGGAACTGGCGAAAATCGCCATCGAGGGCGGTCGCGAATGCATCGTTTATATCGACTCGGAAGGCTGCAATGCTGCAACAAAATGCACAGATTGTTAACAAGCTCGGCCTGCACGCGCGCGCCTCGGCAAAGCTCACGCAATTGGCCTCCGGTTTCAAGTGCGAGGTGATGCTGTCGCGCAACGGGCGCCGCGTGAACGCGAAGAGCATCATGGGCGTGATGATGCTGGCCGCCGCCAATGGTGCAACTATCGGCATCGAGACCGACGGCGATGACGAGGGCGACGCGATGCGGGCTATTCTGAATCTTATCAACGATAAATTCGGGGAAGGCGAATGAGCTTTACCCTGCATGGCATCGCGGTCTCCAGCGGCGTCGCCATCGGCCATGCGCACCTGGTCTCGCACACTTCGCTGGAGGTGGCGCACTACATTCTGCCCAAGCACTTCATCGACGAGGAGATCGCGCGCTTCGATGCGGCATTGCAGGCTACGCGCCAGGAATTCACCAGCCTGCGCAGCAACCGTCCGGCCCACGCCGCCGCCGAGTTCGATGCCTTCCTCGAATTGCACCAGATGATCCTGGACGACCCGCTGCTGAGCGTCACGCCGCGCGAAATGATCGCCAACGAACACTGCAATGCCGAATGGGCGCTCAAGGTGCAGATGGAAACCCTGGTCGCGCAATTCGACGCGTTTGAAGACGCCTATCTGCGCGAGCGGCAGACCGACGTGAAGCAGGTCGCCGGGCGGCTGCTCAAACGGCTGGCCGGCCATCCCGGCCACCAGCCGCCGCCGGCGCGACACGACGTCGAGACGATTTTGGTGGCGCACGATTTGAGCCCCGCCGACCTGATCCAGTTCAAGCCGCAGCAATATGCCGCCTTCGTCACCGATTCGGGCAGCGCAACCTCGCATACGGCAATTGTTGCGCGCGGCCTGAACACGCCGTGCGTGGTGGGTTTGCACAATGCGCGCGAACTGGTCCGCGAGGGCGACCTGCTGGTTCTGGACGGCGAGCAGGGCGTGCTGATCGTCAATCCGGACAAGTCGATCCTTGCCGAATACAAGCTGCGCCAGAGCGCGTGGGAACTGGAGCGCAAGAAGCTCAAACGGCTGCGTACCGCGCGCGCCAGCACTCTGGACGGCACCCTCGTCGAATTGCACGCCAACATCGAGAAGCCGGAGGACATCGCCGAAGTGAAGGAAAACGGTGCAACCGGCATCGGCCTGTTCCGCAGCGAATTCCTGTTCCTCAACCGCGACGAACTGCCGGGCGAGGAAGAACAATTCGAAGCGTACCGCGCCGTCGCAGCAGGAATGGACGGACAACCCGTCACGATCCGCACCTTCGACCTCGGTGCGGACAAACAGCTCAAGGGCGTGGAGCGCGTCGCCAACAACCCGGCGCTGGGGCTGCGCGCAATCCGCCTGTGCCTGGCCGAACCGATGCTGTTCCGCACCCAGTTGCGCGCCCTGCTGCGCGCAACGCAATACGGCAACATCAAGATATTGATACCGATGCTGTCCGGCGTGTCCGAGCTGAACCAGGCACTGCTCTTCATCGAGGCGACCAAGTGCAGCCTGGACATCGACGGTATCCCGTTCGACCGCGAGGTCAAGATCGGCGGCATGATCGAGATTCCCGCCGCCGCGCTGGCGCTTAACGTGTTCGCCAAGAAACTCGACTTCCTGTCCATCGGCACCAACGACCTGATTCAATACACGCTGGCGATAGACCGCACCGACGAAGAGGTCGCGCATCTGTACGATCCGCTGCACCCTGCCGTGCTGTACCTGCTGTCGCACGTCATCGGCACCGCCAACAAACTCGGCGTACCGATTTCGGTGTGCGGCGAAATGGCCGGCGAACTGAGTTACACGCGCCTGCTGCTGGGCATGGGCCTGCGCCAGTTCTCGATGTTCTCAGCACAAGTGCCGAGCATCAAGCAGCGCGTCCTCACCACCAGCATCCCGGAAATTTCCGCGCTGACGCAAAAGATTCTGCGCACCGACGATCCGATGCGCATCCGCGATCTGCTCGGGCGGCTGAACGCATAGAGCACGGCGCGCCGCGCCCTTGCAGAGATGTCGATCACCCATATAAATTCCTTCGTGTGCAGATACATAACGACCATCGAGATGGTGGGCGTGCTGATGCGCATCTTCAGCTTTTCGCTGGTCAGCTGGCTGGGGCCGGCCAGCCCCTTTATGTTCGTTTGGATATTCAACACTGTGGACGCCGTCATGCTGTCGTGGTGTTCCGTCCTCAAGAAGGACAAGGCCTACACGATGCTCAATACGTTCTGGATTATGGTGGGCGTGATCGGGATACTCAGGGCGGGCGGTTTCCTCCATTGACAGCGGTCTGCAAAACACGGAAACTGCGCACCATAACCTGCGACTTAACGAGTGTTGTTTGCTCGTTAAGTCGAATGGCTATAAACCAATGATTGCCCAGCGTATTTTGCCGGGTTAGTCAGAAGGCTAGTAGTTTTACCAGTAGTTTCATCAGTGCCGATTTGACATCAGCTTGCGGGGCACGTTAAATATTCCAGCTAAAGCGAGGCAACCCGCTCCGCGCAAGCTGAACGGGTTTTTTGTTTCAGGGGCACTCATTTTGAACGTATCGAACAGTATCGGCATTGTCAGCGCAAAACGCGCGCAATTCGACACCCCGCTGGTTTTTCGCAGCGGTGCGGTGCTGCCGCGCTACGAGCTGGTATATGAAACCTACGGCAAGTTGAACGCCGACAAGTCCAACGCGATCCTGATCTGCCATGCGCTGTCCGGGCATCATCACGTCGCGGGCCATTACGCGGGCGAGCCTGGGAACCTCGGCTGGTGGGACAACATGGTGGGCCCCGGCAAGCCGATCAACACCGACAAATTTTTCGTGATCGGGCTGAACAACCTCGGCGGCTGCAATGGCTCGACCGGCCCTTCGTCTATCGACCCGGAGACCGGGCAGCCCTATGGCGCTAATTTTCCGGTTATCACGGTGGAAGACTGGGTGGCATCGCAGGCGCGCCTCGCCGACCTGCTCGGTATCCGCCGGTTCGCGGCGGTGGTCGGCGGCAGCCTCGGCGGGATGCAGGCGCTGCAATGGTCGCTGGCTTTGCCCGAACGGGTGCGCCATGTGCTGGCGATTGCCACCGCGCCGCACCTCACCGCGCAGAACATCGCGTTCAACGACGTGGCGCGCAGCGCGATCCTGGGCGACCCGGATTTTCATGGCGGCGATTTCTACCGGCACAACGTGGTGCCGACGCGCGGCCTGCGCCTGGCGCGTATGCTGGGGCACATCACCTATCTGTCCGACGACGTGATGGCGGACAAGTTCGGGCGCGAGCTGCGCGACGGGAAATTCAATTACAGCTACGGCATCGAGTTCGAGATCGAATCCTACCTGCGCTACCAGGGCGACAAATTCGCGGCCTACTTCGACGCCAACACCTATCTGCTGATGACCAAGGCACTGGATTATTTCGATCCGGCGCACGAGTTCGGCGGCGACCTGAACAAGGCCTTCGCCGCTGCCCGCGCGGATTTTCTGGTGATCTCGTTCACCACCGACTGGCGTTTTTCGCCGCAACGCGCGCGCGAAATTGTGCGCCCGCTGCTGCATAACCGGCGCAACGTCAGCTATGCGGAAATCGCTTCGACGCATGGGCACGACTCCTTCCTGATGGAGCACCCACACTACTTCGATGTGGTGCGCGCCTATCTCGATAACGTCGCGAAGGAGTCCGCCAAATGACGCGCGACGATATCGCCCGGCTCGCCGCCGAACGCCCGGATTTTGCCGCCATTGCCGCATGGATACCCAAGGGCGCGTCGGTTCTCGACCTCGGCTGCGGCGACGGCAGCCTGCTGCGCTACCTCAACGAAACCAGCGCGGCAAAAGGTTACGGTGTGGAAATCAACGACCTCGACATCGTGTCGTGCATCGTCAACGGCGTGAACGTGATCCAGAACGACCTCGATTCTGGCCTGTCAGATTTCGAGGACAATGCCTTCGACTTCGTGATCCTGTCGCAGACCTTGCAGGCCACGCGCCACACCGAGGCGCTGATCCGCGAAATGCTGCGCGTCGGCCACGAAGGCATCGTCAGCTTCCCTAACTTCGGCTACTGGAAAAACCGCCTCCGAGTGCTGCTCGGCAATATGCCGGTATCGCGCGAACTGCCCTACCAGTGGTACGACACGCCGAACGTGCACCTGTGCACGCTGCACGACTTCGAGATGTTCTGCGACCGCTATCGCGTCGCGATCCTAGAGCGCCGCGTGATGACCGGCGAACGCGAGGTGAGCCTGCTGCCGAACCTGCTCGGCAGCACGGCGGTGTACCGGTTTCAGCGTGGGATATGACGGCCTGCGCAAGATGGGTTGAGGCGAAGCCGATGCCTATCGCCCCCAGTGATGGGTGTCGCTACGCTCAACCCATCCTACCTGCCGGGGAGTGTGATACATGACCGTCTGGCAGCAGCTCTTCACGCGCCGCATGCTGATCTGCGTGTTCACCGGCTTCGCCTCCGGTCTGCCGCTGTACCTGCTGTTCAACCTCGTGCCCGCATGGCTGCGCAGCGAACAGGTCGATCTCAAGACCATCGGGCTGTTCGCGCTGATCCAGTTTCCCTATACCTGGAAATTCCTCTGGTCGCCGCTGCTGGATCGCTATGTCGTGCCGCTGCTCGGGCGGAGGCGCGGCTGGATGCTGCTCACGCAAATTGGCCTGCTGGCGGCGATCGCCTCGATGGGCGCGTTCTCGCCGCAGAGCGACCTGCACATCATCGCCTGGATCGCCACGCTGCTCGCTTTTCTCAGCGCGACGCAGGACATCGTGCTGGACGCTTACCGCCGCGAGTTGCTGAGCGACGTCGAGCTGGGGCTGGGCAACGCGGTGCATGTGAACGCCTACCGCATCGCCGGGCTTATTCCCGGCTCGCTGTCGCTGATCCTCGCCGATTTCCTGCCGTGGAGCACGGTGTTCATCATCACCGCGCTGTTCATGCTGCCCGGTGTGGCGATGACGCTGCTGGTGAAAGAACCGCACCGCGCTGCCCCGCCCAAGACGCTGCGCGAAGCGGTGGTCGAACCGTTCCACGAATTCATCACCCGCAAGGGCTGGGGCAGCGCGCTGCTGATCCTCGCGTTCCTGTTCTTCTACAAGCTCGGCGACAGCATGTGCACCGCGCTGGCCACGCCGTTCTATCTCGACATGGGCTTCTCCAAGACACAGATCGGGCTAATCGCGAAGAACGCCGGGCTGTGGCCCGCCGTGATCGGCGGTATGCTCGGCGGGCTGTGGATGGTGAAGATCGGCATCAACCGCGCGCTGTGGCTGTTCGGCGTGGTACAGGTGGTTTCCATCTTCGGCTTCGCCTGGCTTGCCTCGGTGGGGTACCACGCCGAGATCACCCCCGTGGAACTCACCCAGCTCGCCATCGTGATCGGCCTCGAAGCGCTCGGTGTCGGGCTGGGCACGGTCGCCTTTGTCGCCTTCATCGCGCGCACCACCCACCCCGCCTACACCGCCACCCAGTTCGCGCTGTTCACCAGCCTGATGGCCGTGCCGCGCACCTTCGCCAATGCGGCCACCGGTTGGCTGGTCGAGGCGATGGGCTGGACGGGATTCTTTTTTCTGTGCGCCGCGCTGGCAATCCCCGGCATGTTGCTGCTGTTCAAGGTTGCGCCGTGGAACGAAGCTGCACGGGACAGCCGATGAAACATTTCCTGATGTGCGCACCGCAATTCTTCGAGGTGTGCTACATCATCAACCCCTGGATGGAAGGCAACCAGGGCAGGGTGGATAAGGCGCGGGCGCGGCGGCAATGGCAGAACTTGTATCGCATCGTGTCTGGAATGGCATCGGTCAGCCTGATCGAGCCAGTTGCCGGGCTACCGGACATGGTATTCACGGCGAATGCGGGGCTCGCCAGAAACAAGGAAGTCATCGTTTCGTCGTTCCGCCATGCCGAAAGGCAGCCGGAAGCAAAGCATTTCGAAAGATTCTTTGCTTCGCAAGGCTACCAGGTGCGGCGTCTGCGTAAAGAAACGATCTTCGAAGGCGCGGGAGACGCGCTGTTCGATTCGCGAGGCAGGCTCTGGTTCGGCTCGGGAATCAGGAGCGAACCCTCTGCGTTGGGCGAAATCGTCGCTGCGCTGGCTGTCGAAGCCCATGCGCTCGAGTTGCTCGACCCGCACTGGTATCACCTCGACACGGCCTTCTGCCCGTTGCCGGGAGGGCAAGCCATCGGCTACAAAAAGGCGTTTTCCGGAAAGAGCGTGGAAATGCTTGACGAGGCTTTCGGCGAGAACATCGTCTGGGTCTCGGATGCGGACGCAAGAGATTTTGTCTGCAACGCGATCTCCATCGGGCAGAGCATCATCCTGCACAAGGCGTCGGTGGAACTGAAACTTGCCCTGAAGCAACGCGGCTTCGAAGTCATCGAGGCGGATGTTTCCGAATTCCTCAAGGCCGGCGGCGCATGCAAATGCCTGACACTGGAGATTTGATGCCCCGAAAAACCAGCCTAGTATATAAACACATAAATAACGAAACATATTATACTGTCGCATGCCCACCCTACGACGAGGAGCTTGCAATGCGACAGACCGAACTGCATCTTACTGACGAGGATCGCGAGTT
>Ga0209343_10005106_pt1 | contig 16071 bp, 11 predicted proteins | sample RifCSPlowO2_02_FD_184026 | JGI IMG/M metagenome (GOLD analysis project Ga0209343, IMG submission 184026) | Groundwater microbial communities from Rifle, Colorado - Rifle CSP2_plank lowO2_0.2 (SPAdes) (version 2) | ecosystem: Environmental > Aquatic > Deep subsurface > Groundwater | place... | reverse complement strand
GCGCAAGCGCCCCTTGCCGCACAGGGTGTCATCCATCTCGTCGATCCCGATGCCCAGCACCCGCGTGCCGGTTGGTACCTGGAAGCGCGCCACCTCGCCCATGCCGATACGCGCCGCCACTGTGCGGTCCACCAGGATGGCCACATAACAGCCCGCGCCCATACCGCCGAAATCGCGGTTGACCACCAGCTGCCCGCCTCGGTCCAGCGATTCCTGATAGCCCAGCAGACGGTCCTCGGGAACCGCTTTGACGTTCTCCGGGTCGCCCCTGAAGGATGAGCAGCCGGCCAACAGCAACAGCGGTAATACGGCACAGATCAATCGCATGGGAGCCCTCCATGGGCGCAGGAAACAGCAAAGGGGAACAGCCAAAACGGCTTGAGTATTGCCCCTGGCGCGGCCGGCCTCAAGTAGCGCCTGATGCGCCGCCGCAACCGGGGGGGGGTTATCAGCCGGCGATGCGTTTGAGCAGACGCGCCTGCAGCGCCGCCAGCTCGGCCGGTTCGGCCTTGACGCTGGCATGGATGCCCAGCTGCTCCCCGGCAAAGCGCGGCACGATATGCATATGCAGATGGAACACCGTTTGCCCGGCCGGCGCACCATTGAACTGCGCCACCTGCACCCCGGCAGGTTCCAGCTCATCCACCAACACCTGGGTCAGGCGCTGCACCACGGCCATCACCTTGGCCAGGCTGTCCACGTCGACATCCAGGATATTGCGCGCAGCAGAGCGCTTGGGGATCACCAGAGTATGGCCGTAGGCCTGCGGAAACACATCGAGGAAGGCCAGCACATCTTCGTCCTCGTACAGCTTGTAGCAAGGGGCTTCGCCGCGAATGATCTGGGCAAAGATATTCTGCGCATCGTAATCGCCGTGCAGGCTCATCTGGGTTCTCCGTTAACCAGGGTGTGAGATGGGCTAAACCATACCTGCTTGTGGGCAAAACCGCATGACAACAAGACACAGCGTGCGCCCATCGTCGCCTGCCGGTATCGTCTGCGTTCCGCCGTTTTTCAGGATCAAGCCATGCGCCCACGTCTGCCGCTCACTGCCCTGCTCTGCCTCGCCGCGCTGTATGCGGCCGCCGTATCGGCCAGGGTCGAGGTGGAAGCCGCGCAACACCCAAGCCTGGGCCGGGTGCTGGCGGCCAAAGTCAGCGAAGAGATTGCCCCCGGCGATTACGAGACCCTGCTCAAGGGCATCCAGGCCAACCCTGGCCAGTTCAACCGCAAGATCCTGCTGCTGGACACCATAGGCGGCAGCGCCCCGGAAGCCATGCGCATGGGCCGCCTGCTGCGCGAAACCGGCTTCGATGCCCTGGTGCCAAGCACCGGCATCTGCCAGGGCAGCTGCATCTACCTGCTGGCCGCCGGCCACAGAAAGACCGTCAGCGGCCATGTCGGCCTGCACCGTCCACCCTTCTCCAGCGGCGACTCCGCCCAGGCCCAGGCCGCCCACCGCCACGAACGCTACAGCCCGGTGGCCTACTTCCGCGAAATGAATGTGCCCAGCCGTCTGGCCGAGGAAATGCAGCGCATCGCCCCGCAGCGGATGAAGCTGCTGTCGGCCCAGGAACTGGCCAGTTTTGGCTTGAAATGAGCCCAGGCTGCATCGCCCCTGCATTCTTGCAGCACCACGGATAAAGCCGTCCGCCGCCGTTGTCATATCGACAGATCATTTCGACCGCCAGGGCGGGCGTTTATAGCGGAGGTACTGCAATGAAGGTGAAATCCAGGCCCGGCCTGTGGCTGGCGTGCATCCTGCTCTGTAGCTGGCTAAGCCCGGTGGCGGCCGACCATCGCCATGACGATGATGATGACGAGTGGGAGGAGGAGTACCGGGATGGGCCATGCAGGGTCAAACGCGAGGCCGACGACGGCGACTACAAGGAAGAGATCAAGTGCCCGGGCGGTCGCGGGGCCTACTGGCCGCGCGGCGAGTGGAAGGACGAATACAGGGAGCGCGGCTGCAAGGTGAAGATCGAAGCCAAGTACGACGAGTACAAGAAAGAGGTCAAGTGCGACCACGATGACTGAACAGCCCGCGCTCAGGGTGCGAGGTAGCGCTGTACGATGCGCGCGTAGCTGCCGTCGTCCACCAGGTCTTTAAGGGCCGCCTTATAGGTTGCGACAAAGGCCGGACTGAGCGCCCGCTTGCTGAAGGCCACCTCGGCCGCCTCGGTTGAAACCACCACGGCACTGGGTTTGATCCGCTCGCCCAGGCCCAGGGCCTGAATCTCGTAAACCCCGCTGCGTTCGTCGGCGATGATGCCGTCGATCCGCCCCTTGTCGATCATCTGCCACAGGCTTTCCCGGCTGGCCACCAGCGCGACTCGGGCGGCAAAGGCCTCCCGCTCCATCAACTGCTGGTAATCCGGGCCGTAGGACACATTGATCTGTGCCCCCAGGCGAAATGGCGTGTCCTGCAAGTCGAGCAAGCGGCTGACTGGCCAACGCTCCAGCGCATCGACATGCATAAAGAGGATATTGCGCGAGGATGGCAGCAACGCCCCGGAAAAATGGGCATAGCGTTCGCGCTCGGGCTTGCGAAAGGCTCCGGGGAGAATCGCCAGCCGTCCCAGTTCCAGCTCCTTGAGCGCCCGCCCCCAGGGCAATTTGACCAGCCGGGCCTGACAGCCCAGACGCGCCAGAACCGCGCGATTGAGGTCGACATCGATACCGCCGACACTGCCATCCGCCAGGAGCAGGCTGAATGGCGGATCGTCGTCCCAGCGCAGTGATTTCTCGCAGGCCCACGCGCCACCCGACAACAGGGTTGCCAGCACCAGCAGGGCTAGCGGTGGGTTAAGCCACGGGGCTTTGCAGAAACAGGCGGCGACTCTGTTCAAGGTTATTGCTCACAGCGTGCGCAAGAGTTGTGCCCCGAGTCTAGCAGGGCTGCACGGCCGAGTTCGCCGCAGACCGCCCCGCTCGCACCGCGCCAAAGCGGCGATACCAGGCTCAGGCCTCGACCGCTTGCCACTGCTTGCTCAGGCGCTTGTCCGATACCGGCAGCTTGGTGCCCAGCTGCTGGGCAAACAGCGACACGCGGTACTCCTCCAGCAGCCAGCGATACAGGGCCAGTTGCGGGTCGCGCTTGCCTTCCTGACTGTGTTTACCCAGGCGCGCCTGGTATTGCTCCCAGTAACCCGCCAGCTCGCCGCTCCACACCCGATCACGCTGCACCTGGCCGGCGATCTTGTCCAGGCGCTGCTCGATGGCCTTGAGGTAGCGCGGCACTTCCTTCAGCCACTGCGCCGGGGTTTCGCGGACGAAACCGGGATACACCAGGTTGCTCAGCTGCAGCTTGATGTCATTCAGCGCCATGGCCTGGGCCAGGTCGATCTTGCCTTTGAAGCGCTTCTGCAGGCCGTGCCACAACTTGAGTATTTCCAGGGTCAGCTTGGCCAGGCGTTCGGCGTGACTGGTCCAGTCGCCGCGCTTGCGCTCGGCCAGGGCAGCCAGACCGGCACCGTCGCGCGGTAGCGGCTCGCTGCCTTCGAGAATGCAGCTGTCGAGGCTGGCCAGCAGAATATCCTCGACCAGGGCATCGACCCGCCCCATGTCGCGGTACAGCAGCGCCAGCTCGGTCAGCCCCGGCAGCTTGCCGCGCAGGAATTTCGCCTGTTCACTCAACTGCTGCAAGAGCAAACGCTGCAGGGCGCGGCGATGCTGAAACTCGGCTTCGGCCAGGGTCGGGAAGCGCCCTTCCTTGACCACACCCGCCTCTTCCACCAGCGCCGGGTAGACGGTCATGGACAGGCCAGCGACCTGCTGCTGGGTCTTGGCCGCCACTTCGCTAAAGGCCTTGGCCTCCACCGGTTGCTGGCTCTGGGCGGTTTTTGGCAGGGCCAGGCCGGCCTGGGTCGCCTGGCTGAAGCGCGCGGTCAGTTCACTCAGATCGCGGCCTTCACCCAGGGGTTTGCCCTGGTTGTCGACCACTTCGATATTCATCCGCAGATGGCCTTCCAGCTGCGCGGCGGACTCCATCCAGGCCTCTTCGCTGACCCGTGTACCGGTCATGCGCGTCAACTCGCGACCGAGGGCTTCGGGCAGGCTACCGTCGGCAAAGCTGATCTTGCCCAGGGCGGCACCGACAAAATCCGGTACCGGCACGAAGTTCTTGCGCAGCGCCTTGGGCAGGCCGCGCACCAGGGCCATGCACTTGGCTTCCAGCAGGCCCGGCACCAGCCATTCCAGGCGTTCCGGCGGCAGTTGCGGCAACAGCGGCGCGGGTACGCGCAGGGTGACGCCGTCACGCGGATGATTGGGCTCGAAGTGATAGGAGAGCGGCAGGGTCAGTTCGCCCAGGCGCAGGCTGTCCGGGTACTGCGCGGCGGTAACTTCCTTGGCGTCGCGAGCGAGCACGTCCTCTTCGCGCATAAGCAGCAGCTGAGGGTTCTTCGCGCTTTCGCTTTTGTACCAGCTGTCAAAGGTGGCGCTCTGGTAGATATCCGCCGGCAGACGCGCATCGTAGTAGGCGAACAGGGTTTCATCGTCGGCAAGAATGTCGCGACGGCGCGCCTTGGCTTCCAGCTCGTCGAGCTTTTCCAGCAGCTGACGGTTGGCGCTCAGGCACTTGGCGCGCGAGTTGATCTCGCCACCAACCAGGCCCTCGCGGATAAACAGCTCGCGGCAGATAACCGGCTCGATGGGGCCGAAATGCACCGGGCGGCGGCCGACCACGATCAGGCCGTAAAGGCTGATCTGCTCGAAGGCCACCACCTGGCCGCGCTTCTTCTCCCAGTGCGGTTCCAGGTGGTTCTTCTTGATCAGATGGCCGGCCAGCGGCTCGATCCAGTCCGGCTCGATCTTGGCCACCATGCGTGCAAACAGCTTGGTGGTTTCCACCAGCTCACTGGCCATCAGCCAGCTGGGTTTCTTGCGACCGATTACCGAGGACGGATGCACCCAGAAGCGTCGCTGGCGCGCGCCGAGGTAGTCGCCGTCTTCGGTCTTCTGGCCGATCTGGCTGAGCAGGCCGGCGAGAATCGCCTTGTGCACGGCGGCGTAGCCCTTGGCGCGCTGGGCGGCTTGGTCTTTTTCGGCCAGCTCCCTGGCCTTGTGCGCCGCCGATAGCTGGACGTCACCTGTAGGATGGCGTTGAGCAGAGCGATACCCATCATCTGGTCCGGCATGGGTATCGCTACGCTCCACCCATCCTACGTTGCCCTTAGCTGGCGAGAGCTGCAAATCACGGGTAATCAGCACCAGTTGGCGGTGCGCGTCGCGCCACTCGCGCAGCCTGAGGTAGTTGAGGAAATTCTTTCGGCACCAGCTGCGCAACGCGCTGGAACCCAGGGCCTGGCGCTGCTCCTCGAAGCCGCGCCAGAGGTTGATCAGCGCGGCGAAGTCGGAATCCACGTCCTTCCACTGCGCATGGGCCTGGTCGGCGGCCTGCTGGCGGTCAGACGGGCGCTCGCGCACATCCTGCACCGACAGCGCGCTGGCGATAATCAGGATTTCCTCAAGGCTGCCCTGCTTGGCCCCTTCCAGCACCATTCGACCCAGGCGCGGGTCCACCGGCAGGCGCGCCAACTGGCGGCCCAACGGCGTCAGCTGGCCCTCGCGGCTGACCGCCGAGAGTTCCTGCAGCAGGTTGAAACCGTCGCTGATGGCCTTGCCATCCGGCGGCTCGATAAAGGGGAAGGCCTCGATCTCACCGAGGCGCAGATGGAGCATCTGCAGGATCACCGCCGCCAGGTTGGTACGGAGAATTTCCGGGTCGGTAAAGGCCGGGCGGCCGTTGAAATCTTCCTCGCTGTACAAGCGAATGCAGATACCCGGCTCAACCCGCCCGCAACGGCCCTTGCGCTGGTTGGCGCTGGCCTGGGACACGGCCTCGATGGGCAGGCGCTGCACCTTGGCGCGGTAGCTGTAGCGGCTGATCCGCGCGGTGCCGCTGTCGATCACATAGCGGATGCCCGGCACGGTCAGCGAGGTCTCGGCGACGTTGGTGGCGAGGACGATCTTGCGTGCGCCCATGGGCGCGAAAATCTTCTGCTGCTCGGCCGGAGTCAGCCGTGCATAGAGCGGCAACACCTCGGTCAGGCGCAGGTTGGCCTTGCGCAGCACCTCGGCGGCGTCGCGAATCTCGCGCTCGCCAGGCAGGAACACCAGCACGTCGCCGGGGCGCTTGCCCTCGGCTTTCTCGAAGGCGCTGATTTCATCCAGGGTGGCGAGAAGCGCCTGGTCGACGGAGAGGTCTTCCTCGACGCGGTTGCCGTCTTCGTCCTGCTCGGCGGTCAGCGGCCGGTACCAGGTATCCACCGGGAAGGTGCGCCCGGACACCTCAACAATCGGCGCACCATCGAAATGTTCGGAGAAGCGCTGCAGGTCGATGGTCGCCGAAGTGATGATCAGCTTGAGGTCGGGGCGGCGCACCAGCAGGGTTTTCAGAAAGCCCAGCAGGAAGTCGATATTCAGGCTGCGTTCGTGGGCCTCGTCGACAATGATGGTGTCGTACTTTTCCAGGTAGCGGTCGTGCTGGGTCTCCGCCAGCAGGATGCCGTCGGTCATCAGCTTGATCAGGCTGCGCTCGTTGCTCTGGTCCTCGAAGCGCACCTGATAGCCGACCAGCTCGCCCAGGGGCGTGCCAATCTCCTCAGCAACCCGAGTAGCCACGCTGCGTGCAGCCAGACGGCGCGGCTGGGTGTGGCCGATCAGGCCATGCACGCCGCGGCCTAGCTCCAGGCAGATCTTCGGCAACTGAGTGGTCTTGCCCGAACCGGTTTCCCCGGCGATCACCACCACCTGATGCTTGGCGATGGCGGCCTTGATCTCGTCGCGCTTGGCCGCAATCGGCAAGGCATCGTCGTAACGCATAACCGGCACGCTCAACCTGCGCGCCTCGACCTTGGCCCGGGACGCCTCGAAGCGCTGCAGCCACTGCGCCAGCTTGGCCTCGTCCACTGGGCTCTGCTTGCGCAATTCGTGCAACTGGCGGCGCAGGCGATGGCGATCGCCCAGCAGAGTCTGGTCGAGGTTTTTCAGCAGTTGGTCAACGGCGGGCGTGGCATCGGTCATCGGCTAATCGCGGAGTGGCTCAAGGGGAAAGGCTGGAGGGTGGCGATTGTCGCAGATTTAACCGGGGGAAAACGACCGACCACGTTTTGCCGAGGTGCCGGTTAAGCCCAGCGGCCTAGCCCATGGCAACGGCCAGAACGGCATGGCAGCCATAAGGGACATCCATGTCTCTGCCCTAGGTGCCGCTAAAGCTGGGCAACAAGGCAGCCTGCCGTCTTATCGCGCGGTTCAGCGCTAGTCGCGCTCGGACCAGAGCACGCCGCCGGTGGCCCAATCGCTTTTCTTCACTTCTTCGAAGATCACATCCACCGCGCCGGCATCGCAACCGAGCACTTGGGTCGAGGCGTCGGTCAGGGCTTTGGCGTACTCGCGTTTGATCTCATCGCTGCGGCCTTCGAATATTTTGACCAGGAGGGTAGGCATCTAATAATCCTCAAAACAGGGAAACAGGACTGGTTAGATCGGTCACGGCGATCCGCTTGGCGCAAGAGCGCGGGGCATTATGGCGAGAGTTATGGTTTTTGGCTGCACTGCGCTAAAGCGCTGAAATACCTGTAGGAGTGGCCTTGGCCGCGATGCTTTGTGGCCTTGTTCGCGGGCAAGCCCGCTCCTACAAGAGCATCACGCCCCTTTGTCGATAAAAACAAAGGGCCGCTTAGAGCGGCCCTTTGAGGTGGTGGCAGATCAGCCGTGACGGCGTCTGCGCCACAACCACAGCGCCAGCACGCCGAGGGTCAACAGTACCGGCACCAGGACGATATTAAGCAGCTTGAGGGTGCGGCCCAGGGCTTCGATATCGGCATTGAGCTGGTAACGCACATCGCGCAGTTCCTTGCGGATCGCCAGTTTCTGCTGCACAAAGCGCTGCACCGCTGCCTGCTGCTCGGGGGTCAGCTCGAGCATCTTGCTTGGGTCATCGTTCTGCTGCAGGGCCGCGAGCTGCTGCTCGGTTTCCGCCAGGCGCGCCTGCAGGGTTTGCTCCTTCTCGCGGAACTGCACTTCGGCCTCGCGCTGAATCCGCTCCACCACCTCGAACGGCCGGCTGAAACGGCCCCGCGAGCGCACGCTGATCAGCGCATCGCTGCCGGCCAGGTTGTCCAGGGTGTTGATGGCGAAGGCAGCGTTGTCGGCCCAGGGCTGGGGGATGCGCTGGCCGAAGAAGTCCTGCACCTGCACCCACATGCGGTCGGTGAGCATATCGGTGTCGGCCACGACTATCACGTTGATATTGTCCGCCTGCTTGAGGCCGTCCTTCTGCCCCTCGATACCGTCCGGATAGGCCGACTGCGCCGGGCCGCTGATGCGCGCGGCCAGGGTGTAACGCTCGCCGGTGGGCTCCAGCTCGCGGATCAGCTCTTCCGGGTTGGCCAGCATGCCGAAGCGCTTCGCATCGAAGGGCATTGCGTACTGCGAGCTGCTGATCAGCGGGGTGAACTGGGTCTTGGCCCCTTCCAGCGGCTCCAGTATGCCGGCGGTGGCCACGGTGATGGTTTCCAGCGAGGCGGTGCTGATGTCGTCCTGATCCAGGGCCTTTTTCGGCAGGCTCAGCCAGGCGGCGTGACGCACCGGGCGCTGGCCCTGGCCCATGCTGACCGACATGGCGTAGGAACCGTCGCCGAGCACCTGGTCGGGCACCATGCGCAGGCCCCAGGCCTTGAACAGCCCGGGCAGATCGGAGGCCTTGTCGATCACCATCTCGCCAGGCATCTCGGCCTGGGTGTCGGCTTCGCTAAAGGGGTCGACAAAGGTCAGCAGCTTGCCGCCGCGCAGGACGAACTGATCGATCGCATACAGCGTCTGCTCGGGCAGCTGCTTGGGGTGGATCAGCAGCAGCACCGACACCTGCTCAGGGATCAGGTCCACATCGGCCTTCAGGCTCTCGATCTGGAACAGCTGGCGCACTTCCTCGATCAGCATCCAGGCCGGTGTCGGCTGACGCGCGGCCATATCGAAGCCGCCGTTGACCGGCAGGCCGGACAGCACGCCGACCACTGGCCGCTCGGGCTTGGCCAGGCTCTGCACCAGGCGGCTGAGTTCGTATTCGAGGAACTCTTCCTGATCCAGGGCGAAGAACGGGATCACCTGGGTCAGGCCTTCGGCATTCTTGCCGGCCAGGCCGAAGTAGATGGAGTCGCCGCCCTGCTGCAGGGGGACGCCCTGCAGACCGAGTTCGGCGGCCTTGTCCTCGTCCTCGGAGAACGGCGCGGGGTCGATGATATTCAGCTTGAGCTTGTCACCGGCCTCGCGCTGGTAGGCCTTGAGCATCTCCTCGACGCGCTTGGCGTAAGTGCGCAGCACCGGCAGTTCCTTGGTCGCGGCGTCGGAGTAGAAGAAGTTCAGCTCCAGCGGCTGGTCCAGCTCCCGCAGGATCTGCCGGCTGCCGTCGGTCAGGGTGTAGAGCTTCTGTTCGGTCAGGTCCAGGCGGGCATTGCTCAGGCCCAGGCCAGCGAACAGGTTGAAGGCGAGAAACGCCAGGGCAATGAGTACGAGCCCGGCGCTGGAAAGCATCAGCTTTTTCATGGGCGGCCTCAGTCAGCTTTTTTCAGGTCGATAACCACCGCGGTCGCGGCCAACCAGGCGGCGATCAGGGTGAGGAAATACAGCAGGTCGCGCAGGTCGATCACGCCCTTGCTGATCGCATCGAAACGGGTCAGGAAGCTCAGCGAAGCCACGGCATCAATCAGCCATTGCGGGGCCCAGCCACTGAAGCCGTCGAGCACCATGGGAAAGCCGCTGACGATAAACAGGAAACACACGCTGACCGCCAGGATAAAGGCGATCACCTGGTTCTTCGCCAGCGCCGACATGCACGAGCCAATCGCCAGGTAGGCCCCGGCCAGCAGCCAGCTGCCGATATAACCGGTCAGGATCGCGCCGTTGTCCGGCTCGCCCAGGTAATTGACGGTGATGATCATCGGGAAGGTCAGCAGCAGCGCCAGGCCGGCAAAGGCCCAGGCGGCGAGGAACTTGCCGGTAACCGCGTCGAAACGGGTGATCGGCAGGGTCATCAGCAGTTCGATGGTGCCGCTCTTGCGCTCCTCGGCCCACAGGCGCATGGCAATCGCCGGCACCAGAAACAGATACAGCCAGGGGTGGAAATTGAAGAACGCCGACAGGTTGGCCTGGCCGCTCTCGAAGAAGCCGCCGAGGTAGAAGGTGAACACCCCGGACAGCACCAGAAAGATCAGGATAAATACGTAGGCCAGCGGCGTGGCGAAGTAGCTCGCCAGCTCGCGTTTGAATATCACCGACAACTGACTCATACCACCTCCCCACGGGTCAGGCTGCGGAACACTTCGTCCAGCCGCCCGCGTTCGACATTCAACTCACGCACCTTCCAGCCGCGCTCGGCGATCAGCCCATTGACCTGGGGGAAGATCACCTCACCCGGTTTGGCCAGCACGCTCAGGCTGTGTTCCAGGGCGTTCTCCTCCACCCCGGCCACACCCGGCAAGGCCGCCAGCGCGGCCTGATCCAGCGGCTCCTCAGCCACCAGAGTGACGGCCTGGTGATAACGCGAGCGGCTTTCCAGCTCCAGCGGCGTACCATCGGCCAGCAGCTTGCCGTGGGCGATCACCACCGCGCGGGTGCAAACGGCGGACACCTCTTCAAGAATATGGGTGGAGATGATCACGATCTTGTCGTAGGCCAGGCTCTGAATCAGCTTGCGCACCTGGTGCTTCTGATTCGGGTCGAGGCCATCGGTGGGCTCGTCGAGGATCAGCACCTTGGGGTCATGCAGAATCGCCTGGGCCAGGCCGACGCGGCGCTTAAAGCCTTTCGAGAGCGTCTCGATCGACTGCTCAAGCACGGCTTCCAGCTCCACCTGAGCAACCGCCTTGGCCACCCGCTCACGCTTCTCGGCACCCTTGAAGCCGCGCACCTCGGCGATAAATTCGAGGAAGCTGCGCACCGTCATATCGCCGTAGCAGGGCGCGCCTTCGGGCAGATAGCCGATCAGGCGCTGGGCCTTGAGGCAGTCCTTCTGGATATCGAAACCGAGGATGCTGGCGCTGCCCGAGGTCGGCGCAAGAAAGCCGGTGAGCATCTTCATGGTGGTGGATTTACCGGCACCGTTGGGGCCGAGAAAGCCCAGTACTTCACCGGGCTGGACGCTGAAGGACAGATTGTCCACGACGGTATGCTGGGCAAAACGCTTGGTCAGGTTTCTTATTTCGATCATGGCCTCTCACCATTGCGGTAACAGGCCCTGCTCGCGACCCGTGCAGGTGCAAGCCGGGCGTTTAAATGCCGGCGGACTATAAGGAGTCGGCCAGGGCCAGTGCAAGCCGGGAACCTGGGGGGCATGCCGTGCGACCTGTCAGCGCAGCCCCGTAGGATGGGTTAGCCGCCCAGGCGCTACGTGGCCAGAGCGCATTCTAGGCGCGGCGTAACCCATCATTCGGTATGCCTGCCAACGCCGTGTAACCCAACCTAGGTTCAGCGAATCAAGCAGTTACAAGATTTTGCCGACAGCCCGACGATCCGGCACACTACGCCCCCCGAGCAAATGCTCGTTTTGCCAAGCCAGCAGACTCCGTATGACCCGATCCCCGTTCCGCCGCCTTGTCTTTGGCACCCTGCGCCGTGTGCTGTACCTCTGGGTGCGCTCGGAAACCATCAACCAGTCGGCCTTTACCCTCAAGCTCGACCGCAGCAAGCCGGTGTTCTACGTGCTCCAGCTGCCGTCGCTGAGCGACCTGGCGGTGGTCGATACCGAGTGCCGCAAGGCCGGCCTGCCACGCCCAGTGCTGCCGGTATCGGTGGGGGCACTGGAGGAACCGGCGGCGTTCTTCTACCTGACCCCGGAGCCGGACTGGCTCGGCCGCCAGGACAAGCGCGGCACCTCGCCGACCCTGCAGCGCCTGGTCAGCGCGCTGAGCCAGCATGCGGTGGACGATGCGCAGATCATTCCAGTCAGCGTATTCTGGGGCCAGTCGCCGGACCGCGAAACCAGCCCGTGGAAGCTGCTGTTCGCCGACAGCTGGGCGGTGACCGGGCGTCTGCGCCGGCTGGTGAGCATCCTGATCCTGGGCCGCAAGACCCGCGTGCAGTTCTCCACCCCGATCCAGATGCGCGAGCTGATCGAGCAGGACAAGGGCCACGAGCGCACCCTGCGCATGGTCCAGCGCATCCTGCGGGTGCACTTTCGCAACCAGAAGGCCGCGGTTATCGGCCCGGACGTGTCGCACCGGCGCAACCTGGTCAAGGGCCTGGTGCACGGCCCGCAGGTACGCCAGGCGATCCTCGACGAAGCCGAACGCGAGAACATCAGCCTGGAGAAGGCCGAAAGACAAGCCCTGCGCTATGGCAACGAGATCGCCTCGGATTACACCTACACCGCCATTCGCTTCCTCGAACTGGTGCTGAGCTGGTTCTGGAACAAGATCTACGACGGCATCAAGGTCAACCATATCGAAGGCGTGCAGGACGTCGCCCAGGGCCATGAGGTGATCTATGTGCCCTGCCACCGCAGCCATATCGACTACCTGCTGCTGTCCTACCTGCTGTTCCGCAATGGCCTGACGCCGCCGCATATCGCCGCCGGAATCAACCTCAACATGCCGGTCATCGGCGGCCTGCTAAGGCGTGGCGGGGCGTTCTTCATGCGCCGCACCTTCAAGGGCAACCCGCTCTATACCGCGGTATTCAACGAATACCTGCACACCCTGTTCAGCAAGGGCTTCCCGGTGGAGTACTTCGTCGAGGGCGGCCGTTCGCGCACCGGGCGCATGCTGCAGCCGAAGACCGGCATGCTGGCCATCACCATGCGCAGCTTTTTGCGCAGCAACCGTCTGCCGGTGGTGTTCGTGCCGGTGTATATCGGCTACGAGCGGGTGCTGGAAGGCCGCACCTACCTGGGTGAGCTGCGCGGCGCGAGCAAGAAGAAGGAGTCGATCTTCGACATCTTCAAGGTGATCGGCGCACTCAAACAGCGTTTTGGCCAGGTCTGGGTCAACTTCGGCGAGCCGATCAAGCTGGCCGAATTCCTCGACGCCGAGCAGCCGGACTGGCGCAGCCAGGACTACGGCAGCCAGTTCCGCCCCGAGTGGCTGAACAGCGCCACCAATCGCCTGGGCGACAAGGTGGCCCAGCACCTCAACGAGGCGGCGGCGATCAACCCGGTCAACCTGGTGGCCCTGGCGCTGCTCTCCACCAGCAAGCTGGCCCTGGACGACCGCGCCCTGGCGCGGGTGCTCGACCTGTACCTGGCGCTGCTGCGCAAAGTGCCCTACTCGCCCCACACCACCTTGCCGGAGGGCAATGGCCAGGCGCTGATCGAATACGTGCAGAAGATGGACCTGCTCGCCGAACAGAGCGACGCCCTGGGCAAGATCCTCTACCTGAACGAGCACAACGCCGTTCTGATGACCTATTACCGCAACAACGTGCTGCATATCTTCGCGTTGCCGGCGCTGCTGGCGAGCTTCTTCCAGAGCAGCGCGCGGATGAGCCGCGAGCAGATCCTGCGCTACACCCGCGCGCTCTATCCCTATCTGCAGTCGGAGCTGTTTATCCGCTGGAATCTGGACGAACTGGACGGCGTGGTCGATCAGTGGCTGGCGGCCTTTGTCGAACAGGGCCTGCTCAAGTTCGACGGCGACGTGTATATACGCCCAGTCCCCAGCTCGCGCGAGTTCGTTTTGCTGACCCTGCTGGCCCGCGCCATCGTGCAGACCCTGCAGCGCTTCTATATGGCCACCGCCCTGCTGCTCAACGCCGGGCAGAACACCATCAGCGCCGAAAAACTGGAAGACCTGTGCACCGTGATGGCCCAGCGCCTGTCGATCCTGCATGGCCTCAACGCCCCGGAATTCTTCGACAAGAGCCTGTTCCGCCACTTTATCCAGAGCCTGCTCGATGAAGGCGTGCTGCGGCAGGACGAAGCCGGCAAACTCAGCCACCACCCACTGCTCAACGAACTGGCCGAAGGCGCAGCCAAGCGCGTGCTGCCGGCGGAGATTCGCCTGTCGATTCGCCAGGTGGCCATGGATAGAAACGAAGACGTGACCGAGCCGGTGTAAACCCACCTACCGAAAACGATGTAGGGTGGATGACGCTTTATCCATCCACCAAATCGCGATGGTGGATGAAAAAGGCCTCAGCTACTCGCCCCGATCCACCCTACGGGGTCACAGAGCGTGTAGATAACCATGAACCCAGACAACGACAAAACCGCCAAACCCTCCCGCGCAGAATTCCACCAGGCCAATCAGGCACGCGCCGAGGCCGAAGCCCAGCGCCTGCTGGCGGCGAAAGCCGAACTCGGCGCACGCTGGCTAAGCTGGGTAGCCGCAGAGCTCTACGCCCTCAAACCCGCCGCCTACGCACAGATGGTGCGCCGCGAGCTGCAACGCTTAAGCGCCGATTAAGTAGGGTGCGCCGGCCCACCCTACGAGTGCGATGCCTTGCGGCGATGCAGGGGTTACGCGGTCCCGTAGGGTGCGCTGCGCGCACCGGGGTTAACCGCCGATCTTCCAGGCCAGCAATCGATCAAGCCGTTGTCGTAGGCGGGAGATGCATGTGGCGAATAACCGCGCAAGCCGCGGTGCGCACGGCGCACCCTACAGGTATCTGGCTCGTCGTCTTTAGAGCAGAAGACGCAGCTCTTCGGGCGGCATCGGCCGATTGAGCAAGTAGCCCTGGGCCTCATCGCAGCCATATTGGCGCAGGAGCTCCAGCTGCTCCCGGGTTTCCACGCCCTCGGCGGTCACGGTCAGGCTCAGGGCGCGGCCGAGGCCGATAATGGCCTGGATAATCGCTTTGCTATCGTCGGCGGCATGCAGGTCGGTCATAAAGCTGCGGTCGATCTTCAAGCCATCGAAGGGGAAGGCCCGCAGGTAACTGAGGGACGAGTAGCCCGTGCCGAAGTCATCCATGGACAGCCGCACGCCCAGGCCTTTCAGCTCCTGCATCAACACCAGAGCCCCCTCGGCATCTTCCAGCATCACGCTCTCGGTCAGCTCCAGTTCCAGACGCCCGGGTGGCAGCCCGGTCTCTTCGAGTGCACTGCGAATCTGCGCCACCAGCTGGCCGCCGCGAAACTCCACCGGCGACAGATTGACCGAAACGATCAGCGCCTCGCTCCAGCTCAAGGCCTCGCGACAGGCCGCACGCAGCACCCAGGCGCTGAGTGGAATGATCAGCCCGGTGCTTTCGGCAATCGCGATAAAGCTGTCCGGCCCCAGCAACCCACGCTGGGGATGCTGCCAGCGCACCAGCGCTTCGACCGCCACCATGCGCTGGCCGCTGACGCGATAGCGGGGCTGCAGCACCAGGCGCAGCTCCTCATTGGCCACGGCATGGCGCAGGTCGTTCTCCAGTTGCCGACGCTCGATCACCCGCTCGTTCATAGCATTGGCGTAAAAGCACCAGGCACTGCGCCCGGCACCCTTGGCCTGGTAGAGGGCAATCTCGGCAAAACGCAGCAATTCATCAGCCTGGCGGGAGTCGGTCGGAGCCATGGCCACCCCAATACTGGCACCGAGGAAAATGCGGTGATTATCGATCTCGAAAGGCTGCTCGATTGCGCCGATAAGCCCCACACAGAGCTGCTCCACTTCCTCCGCAGCCGAGATGCCGCTGACGATCAGGATAAATTCATCGTTGCCCATGCGCGCCACCAGGTCCCCCTCGTGCAGGGCCAAACGCAAACGCTGGGACACCTCGGCCAGCACCTGATCGCCCACTTCATGACCGAAGGAGTCGTTGACCGGCTTGAAACGATCCAGATCGATGCTCAGCATCACCAGCGGCTTGGCGGCCGAGGGCAACGCCTTGAGTTTGGCTTCGAGGAACTCCTGCATACGGTGGCGGTTGGGCAGACCGGTCAGCGCATCGTGCAATAACAGGTGTTCGATACGCGCCTGGGCCTGCAGCTCTTCGGTGATATCGCTGACCGTACCGCGATAACCACCGGCGGCCTGACCATCCGCGATACGCCGCAATGACAGATGGCAGGTGCGCAACTCGCCATCGCAAGCGCGGTAATGGCATTGGCGACTATGGCTAACGGTTGCTGAGCTGCTGCAGGTCTCCAGCCAG
>Ga0209343_10005105_pt1 | contig 16072 bp, 15 predicted proteins | sample RifCSPlowO2_02_FD_184026 | JGI IMG/M metagenome (GOLD analysis project Ga0209343, IMG submission 184026) | Groundwater microbial communities from Rifle, Colorado - Rifle CSP2_plank lowO2_0.2 (SPAdes) (version 2) | ecosystem: Environmental > Aquatic > Deep subsurface > Groundwater | place... | reverse complement strand
AAAGGCAGTGCCAATCCCGCTCGAAGCTCCGGTGATTAAGATTGTCCTTGACGTAGAATCCAACAAATCGAGACACCACCAATCTTGGGAAAGGGGACAGGTAACATGAAGAAGGGGTCAAGCTCCGACTCTTACGACCTGCCCAAGCTGCGCATTGGGTAGTAGAGCATAGACCTTTGGCATCAAGGGAAGTAAGTCAGCAAGCCGGTTGCTCCGAGCGGCAAGGAGAATGACGGCAATGCCAGATCCTGAAAGGTACACGGGTGCCCACGAAAACTGGAGTGCCGCCTAGGATCTCAGGGTCACTATGAACAACCGGTTTTTTGGTTGTCATGCCGATCCTTCTTCTCTGACTGCCGACCCTTATCAAAGCATACCCTATTGACCATCCTCTGTCTAACCTTTGCAAGCTCAGCCGTCGCTGTTATCGGGTTAAAACGGGATAAAAGGATTCGCCTGCAACTGGTTTTCGTGTTAGAAGTCAGCAATGCCGGAGCCTCAAAAAACAGCCGGACCGGCGAGGGCTCCCATCTCGGTGCCTTTCTTCTATGGATGGGTCGTTGTCGCTCTGAGTTTTTTGGCCTGTCTGGTAACGGCCGGAATTCGCTCGGCCCCCGCGGTCCTGATTCATCCCCTTGAAGCAGAGTTCGGTTGGAGTCGCGCTGCCGTCGCTTCGGCAGCCAGCCTTAACCTTTTGCTCTTCGGGCTCGCCGCTCCCTTCGGCGGCTGGCTTATCGACCGGTATGGGGCGCGCCGAGTCATTCTAGGCTGTCTGGCCCTGGTAGCCGGCGGTGTAACCACTGTCGTTTTTGTCCGCGAGCTGTGGCAGCTCATCCTCGTATGGGGAGTCCTCATAGGGATCGCGACGGGATTGACTCCTCCTCTGGGAGCAAGCGTTGCGAGCCGGTGGTTTGTCGCGCGCCGCGGCATTGCGCTGGGCATACTCACGAACGCAAACGCCGCCGGGCAGGTCATTTTTTTGCCCCTTTTGATGGCCCTGATCGTCGCCAGCGGCTGGCGCACGGCTTTGCTGCTCATGGTCGCGGTTTCTCTATTTCTAATGCCGTTTATCGTCTTATGGCTTCGCGACGATCCCTCGGACGTGGGCTTAGAGCCCTATGGCTCTGAAAAAGAGGGGCGGGCCGGGGAAAGTCGAGACGCGGCCGCGCGCGGCGGCTCATCGCGCGGTTCCGTTTCGTCCGTTTCCGTAGTTTTTAAGACGCCATCCTTCTGGCTCCTCAGCGGGTGTTTTTTTGTTTGCGGGGTGACCGCCAACGGGCTCATTGGGACGCACCTGATACCCCACGCTATCGAAAGGGGCATACCGCAAGTGACAGCTGCGGCCGTAGTTGGAGTCATGGGCGGGATGAGCTTCGTGGGCACGTTGATTTCCGGCTGGCTGGTCGACCGGATCGATCCGCGCAAGGTCCTGGCCGCCGTCTATGCGCTTCGAGGGTCATCGCTGTTCATCCTACCGTTCGTTAGCGATGCTACCGGCCTTTTGGTTTTCGCCGTGATTTACGGTCTTGACTGGTTTGCGTCGGGGCCGGGGACCGTGGCGATCATAGCCGAGGTTTTTGGCAACTCCGCGGTCGGCAGAGTTTTTGGATTGGCCTTCGTTTTTCACCAGGTCGGCGGTGCCCTGGCTGCGGTTGCAGGCGGTTGGGTTTACTCCCAATTCGGCGACTATCAATACGCCTTCATTGCCGGCGGGATTCTGGGATTGATGGCAGCCGGACTCGCTCTCACGATTCCTCTGAAACCGCGCAAGCAGATGGAAGCGATTGCTACATCGGCTGAACTGGCGGGCGTCTAGAGTCAGCACGCGGTGGGGGAGAGGTCTGGCGATCACACATGTCGTCAGGCGAGACGTGGCCCGCATCATTCCCTTGTGAGATCGGCCGCCCGTTCCATGGCACGGCTCACATAGGCCGCGTCCCCGCGCTGGATAATATGATGAGGATAAGCAGGGATCGTAATGCAGGCAACCGGGGCATGCGCGATACATTTCGTCAAAGTACCTTCATGGCGGCGGCGCCAACGGTGACCATACCGGCGGCCACATAGCGAGTTGCGCCAAAGCGCTCGTTGAGAAAGATCGCCGCGATCAAGGTTGCGAAGATCACTGAGGTCTCGCGTAGCGCTGCGACAAGCGCTATAGGGGCATAGGTCATAGCCCAGAGGGAAAGCCCGTACGATCCCGCCGTACACAGGCCACCGAGGAGGCCTGTCCCCCAATTCTTTTCAACATGCGTCCGGAAGGCTTGCGGGCGGGTAGCGAGCGCAAGCGCAAGCAGGGGAAACGCATTCAAGAAAAACAGCCATGACACGTAAGCCGGCGCATTGTCAGAAAGCCGGATCCCGATGCCATCGACGACGGTATACGAGGCTATCACAAGCGCGTTGGCCAGGCTGAACACCGTGGGCGGGAGGCGCAGCTTTCCCAGCCGCCATGAATCACCCGTTAGGGTCAGGATGCCCAGTGAGAGCAAGGCAATTCCCAGCCAGCCGCCGAATGTGAGGGGCTCTTTGACGGCGACAAGGGCGACCAGCCCCGTGATGAGAGGGGCGGTGCCGCGCATGATTGGGTAAACGTAACTCAGGTCGCCGGCGCGAAAGGCAAGCGCGACGAAGGAGAAATAAACGAAGTGAATTGCGACCGACGCTCCCAGGTACGGCCAGCTCGCCGCCGCGGGCAGGGGGCCAAGCAGCAGCGGGAAAGCGGTAACGAAAGCGGCGCCGGTCGTAACCAATGCCGTGTCGAGAAATTTTTCGGAACCGGCTTTGAGGATCGCGTTCCAGCTCGCGTGCAGCACCGCCGCGAAGAGAACTACGAGCATCAGATTCACCGACAAGCGAAGCCCTCCTCCAGGTCAGGCGAAATCTTCTGCGGGGCCTGACCGTTACGTGTGTTGGCTGGCGTATCCCGGTGCCCAGGCTTCCGATGATTGCGGCGATTTTCTTTGGTTTCCGGGACCGTGTCAAGAATCTTTAGGAGGCACCATCGCCGACGAACAGTGGTCAGCATGATCCGATCTTAGGTGGCTGGCTGGACGACGCCTTGTTTTCCGGACTGGCGGAACAATGCCTCGGCGAGGCGCCGTGAGAACCGAGAGAACGGAGACGGGTCCTGCAATCACAGATCGTCGTGATGCAGGAAGCGGCGGCCGTCATGCTGTCCAACGCCCCGAGGTATTTGCCGCCTACGCCGCAACGGCATAACGGCTGATGGCGTCGCGGTCGAAAGTGAGCCCGAGTCCGGGCTTCGAGGGCACGGCCAGCTCGCCGTTCACCGGCACGGGCACTTCTTCGAAGAGCCTGAACGACCACGGCATGTACTCGACGGTGAGGCCGTTCGGGATCGCCGCCACGAGGTGCACGTGGATCTCCGGAAAAAGGTGGCTGACCACCGGCACGTTGAAAGCTTCCGCCATGCCGGCGACCTTCATCCAGTTCGCGATTCCCCCAACCCGCAGCAGGTCAATCATCACGATATCGACAGAGCGCGCTTCGAGCATGTGACGGAACGGCGTGATGCCGTACACGTACTCGCCGCCGGCCACCGGTGTCGCCAGCGCATCGGCGACGCGCGCGAGCCCTGCGTAGTCGTCGTGTGCAGTCACGTCCTCAAGCCAGTAGAGGTGAACGTCCTCGACCCGCCGGCCGATGTCGATCGCCTGGTGCACGCTCCAGCGCTGATTGATGTCGCACATGAGGTCGACATCCGGTCCGACCGCCTGGCGAATAAGCCGCGCCCGCTCCACCTCGCGCTCGGGCGTCGCGTCGCCCGGCAGCGCGAGCTGCATCTTCATCTGCCTGAAGCCTTTTTCAGTGAGCACCGGCGCCGCCTTGACGACGTGCTCCAGAGGATGTGTACGGAGGAGCGCGCCGCTCGCGTAGGTGGGGACGCGCTGGCGGAGACCGCCGAGCAATGTCGCGAGGGTTTGGCCGAGCGCCTTGCCCTTGATGTCCCAAAGCGCCATGTCGATGGCGGAGAAGGCGAGCGTGAAGATTCCGCCGGGACCGGACCCCGCGGCCGCGGTGCGAAGCTTCCGTCCAACGGCTTCAACGCGAAGCGGATCTTCTCCGAGCACCAGCGCGCCGAGCTGGTCGACTGCGTGCCTTAGCGTGGCGGTGAGGGCGGCGCCGAAGAAGGTGACGCCGATACCCTCGATCCCAGCGTCGGTCTCGATTTGCAGGGTAACAAACTCGTGAAACGGCCGGTCGAACGGCGGTCCGCCGGCGAGAGGTTCGTCGGCTGGCAACCGCACAACCTGCGACTGGACACGCGTGATCTTCATGCGAGATCCTCAATCAACATATGGATAAGTCTGACCTCATGCATGGCACTTTACCTTTTAAGCCTCTATGCGGTTCTATTTAGACTTGCTTTGCCTGGTAGCAAAATATCTGACCTCTTTGATATCCTCGAAATCCGCATCTTGCGTCCATAACGTCGCCCTGTATTCCAGGGCCGTGGACAGCATGATGCTGTCGGCCATAGGAAGCCTCAACTCAAGCGATAGCTTAGCCGCTCTGAGCGCGACCCCGCGTTAAGATCCACGACCCGACCTTGCTGCATGAGCGCAACGGCTCGTAGTGCTTCCGTTTCGCTTCGTTGCTGCAGCACTCGCTTGAAGACCTCATAGATGCTAAGGGTCGGCACGATCAGCTCTCGGGTCCTTTGAATGGCCGGAGCAAATTTGTCGGCATTCGGCCCGTCGGCGAAATATTCGAGCCAGCCTGAGGAGTCAACTACGTTCATACTCGGTCCGACTCGCGCTCAACTTCAGTGTTGATCCCTTTAAGAAAGCCACGGACTCGTTGCGCTGGCTCGACCGGGATCAACTCGATCCGGCCTTCGTACGAGATCACCTGAACCTTCTGGCCAGGCTTGATCCCCAGGGCTTTGCGAACCCTTCGTGGAATGACTACTTGAAATTTTGGCGAGACGGTCACTGTTTCCATACGATCCCCCTATCGATCAGTAGATCGTAATACGGGCCTATCATAAATTGAATCCGCCAGCAATTCTGACACTTTGCCACCAGACCCTGGAAATCTTACAGTCTGTCTTAATGGCAACCCGCAACACATGGGCGTTAAGTTCTTGGATTGCGATGATGTGGAAAGATGGGTGGAGGTGAGCCTCAATAACGGTTTGGCGCCCAGGTCTGCAAATAAGTCAACAACTCAAGCCAGCTGGCACCGTTGTCATTCTCCCAATCCATCGAGGATAAATCTCGGATCGGCATTCTCGATAATGCTTCCCGATATCATTGCATCCGCCCTTGGTTCCTAAGATCCTCTAAAACCAAGTCCCACCATTGCTTTGGGATGCGAAACCGAGTCTTTTCGCCGGCGTGGTCCGTAATCTGTGCTATCAGGCCTTTTTCAACGAGCGCTGCCCGGGCAGTGTGAAAGCGATCGTCCAATGCTTGGTCGCCTTCGCCCTGTTCCCGTATGATTTCCCGAAAGTCTTTGTTGACCTCATGGTAGTCTGCGTAAGCCCCACAACTGCCAGGTAGGGCTCATGCCGGAATCTTTCTCGCTGGTACAGGACGAGCCGAACCGTTCTTCGTGATCTCCTCCATCTTGCGCTGTAGCCGGTCGCCATCCTGCTTCGAGAGCTGACCCCCGACCGCGTTTGACCGTACAGGGTCAGCGCCAGCAGTCCCAAAAAGACGCCGCCGCCGACCTTTGTAATAATCATCTCACCAAGTAGGATGAGACCCGAGGAGGACCCTTCAAGTTGTGACGGACAATTGCGCCAGCGCGCGCCGGATCTCCTCGACCGCCTCAGACTTGAGGGGTTCCTGGGGGCAGATCGGGTCACCGACATCGAAGCCTTGCATATGCAAGGCGGTCTTAATGCATGCCGCGAGCGAGTACTTGGCGAATACCTCGTTGATGGCCCACTGCTTGCGCTGCTCCGCCATCGCCTCATCCCAACGATCTGCACGCGCGAGATCGTAGAGCCGCACGCATTCGCGCGGCATCACGCACGCGGGACCGGCCATCCATCCCACCCCGCCCAGTCTCAACACGATCAACGGAATGTGCGCCGATGCGCTGAACACTTTGATGCGCTCGCCCATACGGTTGAGGATCGAGAGGATCCGCCCGGTATTTCCTGAGGCGTCTTTCACGTACTCGATGTTGGGGATGTGGCTCAGCGTCTCCAACACTTCCATGGGGATGTCGCCACCGAGCAGGCCCGGGTTCGTATACAGCGTCATCGACGTATGCGGCAAGGCTCCGGCGATGGCGCGGAAGTGGCGTTCGATGCCGCGCGGCGACACGGGAAACATCCGCTGCAAGATGAGAATCAATCCGTCCAGGCCGAGCCTCGCGAATGCCTCGGCCTGATGGATTGCGTCAATCGTCGAGAATGCCGCGACGCCCGCCGCCACCGGCACACGCTTGGCTGCGGCATCCACCACGATCCGCACGATCTCCTTGCGTTGCTCGAACGAGAGATAGGCGAACTCGCCAGTGCTGCCGAGCGGGCTGAGACCATGAACGCCGCATTGAATCAGATGCTCCACCAGATCGCGCAATACGCGCTCGCGCACACGGCCGGAAGCCTCTTCAACGGGAGAGACGAGGTATGGAAAGATGCCGTGAAAGTGGGTCATGGAATCACGTCCATGCGAAGAAAAATTCTATTGCGATTGCCGTACATTAGCAAGAAAATTTTAAGCCGCAAACCGGGCGCTTCGGGTTGTAAGAGGAGGGTGCTTGCAAAAACAACGGTAGCATAGGTAAGTTAAGGCAACAGCAGGCAACAGGCACGAGGCAACCGTTCGACAGGCTCACGGCCCCGAGGAAAATCGAGGGGTAGGCGACAGTTTAAAGAGGTGAATCATGGCAGAGAATCTCAAAAAACGAAGCAGTGTGATTACCGACGGGCCGGATCGCGCGCCTTCGCGGGCGATGCTCAAGGCGGTAGGCTTTAAGGACGAGGACTTGTCTCGCCCGATCGTGGGAGTCGCCAACACCTGGATCGAGATCGGACCGTGCAATTTTCACCTGCGGCGCCTGGGGGCCAAAGTGAAGGAGGGCATCCGGGCAGCGGGCGGCACGCCGATGGAATTCAACACCGTCTCCATCTCCGACGGGATCAGTATGGGCGCGGAGGGCATGAAGTGCTCGCTTGTCAGCCGCGAGCTGATCGCCGACTCGATCGAACTCGTCGCCCGCGGCAATCACTTTGACGCTCTGGTCTGCATCTCAGGCTGTGACAAGACCAACCCCGGCGTGGTGATGGCTCTGGCCCGGCTCGATATCCCGGGCCTGGCGCTCTACGGCGGCTCCATCGCCCCCGGCCGCCTAGCAGGACGCGACCTCACCATCCAAGACGTGTTCGAGGCGGTGGGCGCATACGGTCGCGGCAAGATCAGCGCCGCAGAGCTCAAGGCGATCGAAGACACGGCCTGTCCGGGCGCGGGTGCCTGCGGCGGTCAGTTCACCGCCAACACCATGTCCACGGTGCTGGAATTCCTCGGCATCTCGCCGCTGGGAAGCAACGGCATCCCCGCCATGGTGGATGAGAAGGACGAAGCGGCGTTTAACGCTGGAAAGCTCGTTATGGAACTTTTGCGCCGTGACCTCCGCCCTTCGCAGATCCTTACACGCAAAGCCGTCGAAAACGCCATCGCCGCAGTCGCCGCGACAGGAGGCTCCACTAACGCGGTCCTGCACTTGCTGGCCATCGCCCGCGAAGCGGGAGTCGAATTGAACATTGACGACTTTGACCGCATCAGCTCGCGCACGCCCATCATCGCTGACCTCAAGCCGGGCGGGCGCTTCGTGGCAAACGATCTGTACAGGGCGGGTGGGATTCAACTCGTAGCCAGGCGATTGCTTGAAGCCGGCCTGGTTCACGCCGACGCGCTGACCGTTACCGGCAAGACGATCGGCGAGGCGGCGCGGAGCGCGGGTGAGACGCAAGGGCAGGAAGTCGTAAGGCCTCTTTCCAGCCCGCTTAAACCTACCGGGGGGCTCGTGATCTTGAAAGGCAATCTGGCTCCTGAAGGATGCGTGGTCAAGGTTGCAGGTCACGAGCGGATGACTCACAGCGGCCCGGCGCGAGTCTTCGACCGTGAAGAAGACGCGTTTCAGGCTGTGCAGCGGGGTGAGATCAAAGCCGGGGACGTGGTCGTCATCCGCTATGAAGGACCCAAAGGCGGCCCCGGCATGCGGGAAATGCTGGCTGTGACGGCGGCACTCGTGGGAGCTGGGCTGGGTGATTCCGTTGCCTTGCTTACTGACGGTCGCTTTTCCGGCGCGACCCATGGCCTCATGGCCGGCCACGTTGCTCCCGAAGCTGCCAACGGCGGGCCGATCGCTGCGGTGCGCAACGGCGACACGATTGTCTTTGACGTGGCAAAGCGTCGTCTTGATGTCGAGCTGTCAGATGAAGAGATCCGCTCACGTCTCAGCAAATGGACGCCGCCGCCGCCGCGCTATGCCACGGGCGTCATGGCAAAATACGCCAAGCTGGTTTCCTCGGCCTCCGAAGGCGCTGTCACGCGCTGAGCGGTTTTCGCTGGATGAGACAACGCTTGACCGAATAGTGACGATGGAGTATCGGGCTCGAATATTCTTGCCGCTCGCTGCGGCCTCTTGCGTTGACGATCCCTACGACCAAATCATCCGCACCACCTCGTAGTTCTGCTGCAAGAAGGATTTGGCTTTTTCTTCAGCCTCTTGTTCGCTCGCGCCCGTGAAACGGTGCGGAATGCCAGACTGGCCGAGCATCAGGCAGGTGCCACTGAGCGTGCGATCGGCGGCGAAGGAGAGGTAAGCGACCCAGACGCTGTCTTCCTGAACGGTCTTGATGTCGATGCGGGCAATCCCCTTCAAAGAAGGCAGTTGGATCTCGAACTTCATGGGCCGTGACAGTCTGACGGAAGTGAATCTACACGATCGCAGTGAGCGGCGCAATAATTTCCCGGTGTCCCTCGAAAGCTCCTCGGGGGCCGAGTTATCAGGCCGCGGCCGATAGGTTTGTGCCATGAGTTGTATCGTTTGTAATCGGACGTCCGCGGCCTTCCTCCTCGTCCCACTCGGAGCTTCCCCACTCAGCCTGTTCCTCCCTCTCTTTGCCGTCCCGCTAATGAGACACTATGTTTTTTTAACCTCATGCCATTACACTTTTAGAAGTAGAGGCGTCAGCCCATTGACAACGCGCCGGCGCTCCGGTTATCGTACCGACTGACCGGTCGGTCGGATGCGTAAAAGCCTTTTCGGGTCGACCGACTTGCGTCCAGGCTTGGCCGTGAAGGATTGGCAGCGAATGGAGAGTCGAAACAAGAACGCGACTCGAGAGCGGATCATCGAATCGGCGATGCATGCCTTTGCCGAGCAGGGCTATCATGATACGAGCATGGACGACATAGTCCGGCGGTCCGGCTTTTCGAAGGGAGGTATCTATTTTCATTTTCCCGGAAAAGAGGCGCTTTTTTATGCTCTCGTCAACCGTCTTGCCGATGCTCTGGAAGCCGCCGCCAGGTCGTCGATCGAGCAAGAGCGCGGCGCTGTGGCTCGCGTGGATGCTGCGCTTCAGACCCTTTTGGGAATGATCTCGCGCCACCCCCGGTTGGCCGGAGTGGTTCTGGTCAGCGGCCAAGGCCTCGGTCCCTCCTTGGACTCTCACCTTGTAAAGCTCCACGAACGTTTTGCCCGCTTCATTAAGGAGTACCTGGACAAAGCGGTTGGCGATGGTTCGATTGCGGCGGTCGAGACTGAGGTCGTTGCGTACGCCTGGCTTGGCGCCATCAAACAGATCGTGGTCCGTTGGTTGCGCGAACGGAATCCGGATTCACTGGAAAGGGTGGTTCCGGCGCTACGGGTTTTACTCTTGCGCTCTATCGGGATTGAGGTTCCCGACTCCGGCAAGCATGCACGCTAATTCTTTCTCAATCGAGCTTCAACAAGCGCTTCGCCTCGCCGCCGAGGCAGTGCGAGGAGCGGGGAAGTCCGAACGACTTGTGCTCGTATCCGCGACTCAACCCATCGCGCCCTGCCTGGATCCTGGTGAGATTTTTGCCCGCGCGGGCCGCCTCGGCGAGGCGCGCACGTTTTTCTCGCGCCTCGCCGAGGATTACTGGATCGTCGGCGCAGGCGAGGCGTCGGCGATAAGCATAAGCGGTAAGCGGCGGTTTCATGATGCTGTTTTGGCGCATCAGGCGGTGGCCGACTCGGCGTTCGTTGGCGAGGGGACTTCGAGGCCGCCCGGGCCGCTTTTTTTCGGCTGCTTTGGGTTTAGCTCGGAGGTTTCTCATGACGGCCCATGGAAGGGAATCCCGAACGGGCTACTCCTCCTCCCGAGATGGATTTTTGTCAAAAGGCGGGACGCTTGCTGGGCACGCATAAATCTGCTGGTGAATCGGAAGACTTGCGTCGATGAGGTGCAGGGCCAGTTGCGGATAGAGGCCGATAAGCTGCTTTCCCCAGCGGCGCAATCCTCCAATCCTTCCATCGCAGTGCCTAAGGATGAGCTTTCCTTTGAGCGCTGGCGGCGATCGGTGGAAGAAGTCCTCGCGGAAATTCAGCAGGGAAAGGTTACCAAGGTGACGCTGGCGCGCACATTACAGCTTCAGGCCGCAACCGCGATCAGCCCTGAGCCCGTTCTTCAGCGCCTTCTCGCCGCGTATCCGAGCTGTATCGTTTTTGCTGTGGCTCGGCCCGGAATGTGCTTTCTCGGGGCGACACCTGAAGAACTGGTGAGTCTCGGCGAAGGCCGCGCCCGCTCTACGTGCATGGCCGGTTCGGCGTGGCGTTTTGCCGCCAATGGCGGCCACCCATCCGCGGAGGGAAGCCTGGTTTGGGGGGAAAAGGAACTTAGGGAGCACGCGCTAGTGGCGGATTGGGTTGGAGAGCGGATGGGGAGATTCTGCCACGAACTTGACCGGGATAGAGCTCCCCAACCGGTGAGGATCGGCCATCTTTACCATCTTGCCACTCATTTCAGTGGTGTGGCGCAAAGCGGGACCCACGTGCTTGATCTTGTCGCCGCCTTACATCCCACGCCGGCAGTCGGCGGCATTCCCTTGGAGCCGGCGCTGGGGATGATTCGCAGGCTGGAAGCGCACGACCGCGGCTGGTACGGAGGTCCGGTGGGGTGGCTCGATGGGCGAGGAGGCGGGCATTTTGGCGTCGCTATTCGTTCGGCTCTGCTGCGCGGAAACCAAGCGTTGCTTTACGCCGGGGCAGGGCTTGTGGAGGGCTCGGAGGCAAAGACGGAATACGAGGAGACCGAGATGAAGTTCGTACCCCTCCTCTCTGCCTTGGATGTCGCATGATGCTTCACCGGCCGCAGCGGAACTACGCCATCGCCGAAAGTTTTGTCGACGAACTCGTTCGCCTCGGTTTGCGCCATGCATGTCTCAGCCCCGGCTCACGCTCCACTCCTCTGGCTCTGAGCCTTGCCCGGAACAAAGGAATCAAGACCTGGGTCCATATGGACGAGAGGTCTGCCGCATTCTTCGCTCTGGGGCTAGCCCGCGCGCTATGCCAACCGGTCGCCATTGTATGCACGTCGGGGACGGCGGCGGCAAATTTTTTCCCCGCCGTCGTTGAAGCCTATCATGCCCGGGTGCCGCTTCTTGTGCTCACGGCGGACCGGCCCGCGGAGGTGTGGGGTTGGGGTGCCAATCAGACCATCGATCAGACGCGCATCTACGGGAGCCACGCGAAGTGGTCCGTGAACCTTTCGCTGCCGGACGTTGTTCCAGATGGCCTGCGCTACGTTCGCGCTACCGGCTGTCGGGCCGTAGCGACTGCCGTCCAAGCTCCGGCAGGTCCGGTCCACGTCAATATACCTTTTGGAGAACCGCTCGTGCCAGAGGCGGCGGGCAGCCCGGAGCTTGGCACTTCGTCGGCGGATGTAGAGGCTGTGGAAGGCCGCGCTGCCGGAAAACCTTATCTCGGTGCCGTCCAGGGGACAAGGCAGCTCCGTGGGGAAGAGCTTCGGTCCCTGGCGCAAAGCCTTCGAGGGCTAAAGCGCGGGCTCATTATCTGTGGCCCACAGGACGACCCGAGGTTTCCCGCGGCGGTTTCGAGCCTTGCGGCTGGGCTGGGCTATCCGGTGCTTGCGGACCCGCTTTCGCAAGTCCGCTGCGGGGCTCACGAGCGCGGGCTGATTGTCGACTGTTATGACGCGTTTTTACGCAACGAAACGCTTTGCCGGGCGTTCGCGCCGGAGATCATTCTCCGGTTCGGCTCGATTCCGACCTCGCAGGCGGCGCTTAATTTTCTTCGCCAGCACGCGCGCGCGCGACAAATTCTCATTGACGAAGGCGGGTGGCCCGATCCGATCCACGTGGCCTCCGAGATCCTTTGCGCCGATGCCAGGGCCGTCGCGGAAGACCTAACCGGGCTTGCCAAGCGAGAGCCTGATCAAGGGTGGGTGGATCACTGGCGGGCGGCATCCGAATTGGCGGGCAGGGCGGTCGCCGCGGAGCTTCAGAACATCGGCGAGTTGTTCGAAGGCAAAATCTTTCGCGAGCTGGCTTTTCTGCTGCCCGAGAAGGCGGCGCTGTTCGCCGGGAACAGTATGCCGGTAAGGGATATGGATAGCTTCTTCCCGTCCGTTTCGAACCAGATCCGCTTCGGCGGCAATCGGGGAGCCAGCGGGATCGATGGCGTTCTTTCCACCGCCCTCGGTTTCAGCGCTGCGCTTTCTGAGCCTTTGGTCCTGGTTGTGGGAGATCTCTCTTTCTATCACGATATGAACGGGCTTCTCGCCGCCAAGAAAAACCGGCTGAAGGCGACCATCATCCTGGTCAACAACGATGGCGGAGGGATCTTTTCTTTTTTGCCGCAGAAACGGCACCCGGAATACTTTGAGACCTACTTCGGCACACCGCACGGCCTTGCCTTCAAGCCGGCGGCTCGGCTTTATGGGTTGGAGTTCCGGGAAGTCAAGTCCTGGGAGGAGTTTCGAAGCTTGCTCTGCGAAAGCATCAGTAAGCCTGGGACCCGTATTTTGGAGGTCCGCACCGATCGCGAGCGGAACGTGGAGCTTCATCATCGCGTCTGGTCGGCTGTGTCGCGGGCAGTGGAGCCCTGCCTACGAGAGGCGATATGAGCCGGCTGCTGGTGAATGGCGTGCGCCTGGGCGTTACGGTGGTCGGCTCCGGGCCGGCCGTGGTGGCCGTTCACGGGTTTGCCGGAGACATGTCCACCTGGGCCGGACTCGTTGACGAGCTTAAAGAGGAATATACCGTCCTGTTGGTTGATCTACTGGGGCACGGGGCCTCTGACTGTCCTGAAGAGCCGGCGCGATACTCTATGGAGAGGTCCGTTTCCGACCTCATGGCTCTCCTGGATCATCTTGGCGTCTCACGAGCCGGCTGGCTGGGGTACTCCATGGGCGGTCGTTTGGCTCTCCTGGGAGCAACGATGATGCCCGAACGTTGTGCCTGCCTAATTCTGGAGGGGGCATCGCCGGGGCTCGCGGAACCCAAAGAGCGAGCAGAGAGAGCCGAGGGCGATCATGCGTTGGCCGACTTGATCGAGGAAAAAGGCGTCGAGGCCTTTTTCGATTACTGGGAGCGCCTTCCCTTGTTTGCCAGCCAGAGGGATCTTCCTCGGGAAATCCGAGCGTTCATAAGGGAGCAGCGGCTTCGGCAGAACCCTCGGGGCCTCGCCAACACGCTGCGAGGGGCGAGCGTCGGAGTCCAATCCCCGGTGCGCGAGCGACTGCCCTCGCTCGTTATTCCAGTGCTTTGCATCGTGGGTGAGAAGGACGCCAAGTTCAGGGCCATCGGCGAGGAGATGTGCGAGCTCCTGCCGGATGGTAATCTCTCCCTAATCCCTGGCGCTGGGCATTGTGCGCACTTGGAGCGCTCACAGGAGTTCAACCGGGCAGTCCTTGGTTTTCTACGACAGCAGCCACCCTGGACGCCTCCCTTAGGAGCGGGCAACCCCTCTGAGGAGTCAAGGAGCTAAAGGGAGATGCTCCCCTTGATGCCGGCGGCGTATTTTTTCACGGCTGTCTCGTCCGGTACGATTCCCAGGCCCGGTTGGTCCGGACATCTCAGTGAGCCCTTGGAGGGCACGAGAGGGGTCGAAGCGAGAGTGGACTCAAGGAGCAAGCCTGTTGCGAGACCGCAGGCGACCTCGGCAGGACCTAAAGATGCGGCGAGGTGAAGTGATGCGGCTACACCGATGTCAGACTCCAAGGACGAGGTGATGACAGCCGGTTTTCCAGCTTCAGCGGCCAGGTTAAGGATCGCTACCGCCTCCAGTAGGCCGGTCCTGGCGACCTTGATAATAAGGAAGTCTGCGGCCTCCATCTCCACCACGCGGCGCACGTCTTCGACGCTGGTGATTGCCTCATCGGCGGCGATCGGAGTGGAGACCGCCTTTCGCACCGTAGCGAGTCCTTTCAGGTCATTGGCCGGGACAGGCTGCTCCACGTATTCGATGTTGAACGCGCCGAGACGAGTGATGGCCTCCACGGCCTGTGTTACGCTCCACGCCTGGTTAGCGTCCACTCGAATGGAGATCTTAGGCCCGACTTCCTGGCGAACGGCAGCGACGCGCTCAACGTCGCTTTGGATCGATGACACCCCCACTTTTAGCTTGAGCGTGCCGAAGCCCGCTTCCACCGCGGCGCGGGCCTCCGTGGCTGTTGCCTCGGCACTCGTGGAGAAAAGGAGGGCATTGACCGGAACCGCGCGGGGTTTGCCACCAAGCAAGGTCGCGACAGAACATCCCCTGGCCTTGCCCAGCAGATCGTACCGGGCGGTCTCGATCCCGAACTTTAGCGGGGCCGGCGCTCGGGCCAGCGGGCTCAGGGGGACTTGGGTAGGGGTCTTGTCTATGATGCCTGTCTCCAGGATCCGGGGGGCAAGGGAGCGGAGCTCCTCAGCGAGCGCTGCCACAGCTCGCGGGTCGCCGGCTCCGACAGGAGAAGCCTCGCCGAATCCCACCGTGCCGCCGTCCGTTTTCAGGCTGAGCAGGAGGCCGTGGCGGTATTCGGCATTGACATCAGCTGCAACGAATCGGTTCTTGAAGGGTATCCGATACCCGATCCACTCTATGCGCGTCAGCCTCATTCGGCGATCCCCGTGGGCGCGACTGAATAAGCTCGTCCAGGGATATGGCCCGGTTCCATAGGGAGCTATTATGGCCGCGGGGCTCGTCATCAGGCAAGGAAAAAACCATCCAGGCGCGCGGAGCCTGGCAAAACAGAGGAATTACAGATTACGGAAAAAATTCCCTCGAGGAGTATCCTATGACTAGAGAATTCCGGGACGTTATCTATGAAAAGAGTGAAGGCGTCGCTTTCGTCCGCATCAACCGCCCGGAGGTTTTAAACGCTTTTCGTCCTGAAACCATCGACGAGCTGCGCGAGGCTTTTGTGGATGCTTGGCACGACCAAGAGGTCGGTGTCGTGGTGCTGACCGGAACCAACGGAAACTTCTGCGCCGGAGGAGATGTAACGTTGAGGGGAAAAGGCGGGTATAAAGACGAGTCCGGCTCCCCGCGGCTGCAGGTTACGCATCTTCACCGTTTGATCCGGGAGATCCCCAAGCCGGTGATCGCCATGGTCGATGGATACGCCATAGGCGGAGGGCATGTCCTTCATGTGCTGTGCGACCTGACCATCGCCTCTGCGCGCGCGGTCTTCGGCCAGATCGGGCCCAAGTTCGGCAGCTTCGACGGCGGATTCGGCGCCATCTATCTGGCCCGAATCGTCGGAGAGAAAAAGGCGCGGGAGATCTGGTATCTGTGTCGCCAGTACTCGGCCGAGCAGGCCCTGCAAATGGGTCTGGTCAATGCCGTGGTCGCGCCGGAGCGGCTCGAGCAGGAGGTGATGTCTTGGGCCAAAGAGCTGCTCGAGCGGAGCCCGACGGCGCTGCGCTTTCTCAAGCACGCGTTCAACGCCGACACCGACCATGTCTATGGGATCCAGAACCTGGCGCACGGCGCTACCGCGCTCTATTATACGAGCGAGGAGTGCAACGAGGGTACGGAGGCCTTTTTAGAGAAACGCCCGCCGGATTTTTCCCCGTTCCGCAAACATCCCTGGTAGGAAAAGGCCAGGGGGACGCCG
>Ga0209343_10005103_pt1 | contig 16077 bp, 14 predicted proteins | sample RifCSPlowO2_02_FD_184026 | JGI IMG/M metagenome (GOLD analysis project Ga0209343, IMG submission 184026) | Groundwater microbial communities from Rifle, Colorado - Rifle CSP2_plank lowO2_0.2 (SPAdes) (version 2) | ecosystem: Environmental > Aquatic > Deep subsurface > Groundwater | place... | reverse complement strand
GAAAAAGGCCGGTTTCGCCAACACGGACGCGATCGCCCCGTACATGCGCTCGCTGATCGCTTTGCACCACGACACCATCGGCACGCCGGTGCGGTGACACCGGGACCGCTTGGGATTATGATGGTGCCCATGGCGCTCACACGACGCAGCTTCATCGCGACATCCACTGCCGCCCTGGCGGCCGGCTCCCTCGGGCGTGCACGACTGTTCGCCTGGCAGCAGCCCGCGGCCGTCACGCCGGTGTTCAAGGAAATCAGCCGCAACGTCGGGTTCTGGACGGCGCGCGGCGGGACGATCGGATGGCTGATCAACCCGGCGGGTGCGGTGGCCGTGGACAGCCAGTTCCCGGACACGGCCGCACTCTGTCTCGAGCAGTTGTTGAAGACGTCCGGCAAGACCGAGATCGCGGCGCTCATCAACACGCATCATCATGGCGATCACACCGGCGGCAACGGCGTGTTCCGCCCGAAGACGAAGCAGATCGTCGGGCACGCGAACGTGCCGAAATACATGAAGGCCACGTGGGATTCGGCCATGGCGCAGCGCGCGAAACTGAGCCCGCCGCCGACGACCCCGGCCCCGGCGGAGCCGGTCGTGCCCGATCGCACCTTCACCGACACCTGGTCGTTCGAGCACGGCGACGAGCGCGTGTCGGCGAAATACTACGGCCCGGCGCACACGGGTGGCGACGTGGTGGTTCGATTCGAGAAGGCCAACGTGGCGCACATGGGCGACCTGATGTTCAACCGGCTGCACCCGGTCATCGACAGGGTGAACGGCGCCTCGATCGCCAACTGGACGCAGGTACTCCAGAAGGTGGCGTCAGAGCTCCCGGCGGACACGATCTACGTCTTCGGGCATGCCGGTCAGGGACGCGACGTCACGGGGAGCCGCGCGGATCTCCTGTATCACGCGAGCTATCTGGCCGCGCTGCTGGACTACGTCCGGACGGCGGTGAAGGCCGGCAAGACGCGCGAACAGGTCATCGCCTCGACCGACCTCATCAAAGGGTTCGAGGACTACGGTCCGCTCATCCCGCGGCCGCTCGGTCCCGCGTACGACGAACTGACCGCGGGGAAACTGTAAGCCTATCGCAGCGCCTCGACTTCCGACGTCGTCCGCGGCCGGTCCTTGCCGAGCCTGCGGCAGTCGCGCTCACGCACAACGAAGTTCTCCTCGATGCGGATGCCGCCGAAGTCGCGATACCGCTCGATCGTGTCGTAGTTCAGGAACTCGCGGAACTTGCCCTCGGCCTTCCAGCGATCGATCAACTCGGGAATGATGTACACGCCCGGTTCGACCGTGAAGACGAACCCCGGCTCGATCGGCCGCGCCAGGCGCAGGCTCTTGAGGCCGAACTGGGTCGAGTGCGGCTGCCCCTCGTAGCCGACCCACTGCTCGCCCAGATCCTCCATGTCGTGGACGTCGAGCCCCATCATGTGACCCAGGCCGCACTGGAAGAACATGGCGTGGGCGCCCTGCTCGACCGCCGCATTGATGTCGCCCTTCATCAGACCGAGTCCCTTCAGTCCCTCGGACAGCGTGCGGCACCCGAGCAGGTGCACGTCGCGAAACGGGACGCCCGGCGTCAGCGCCTTCACCGCGGCAACGTGCGCGGCCAGCACGACGTCGTAGATCTCCTTTTGACGCGGCGTGAACGAGCGGTCCACGGGGAAGGTGGACGTGAGGTCGCCCGCGTAGTGCAACGCCGTCTCGGCGCCGGCGTCGAGCAGGAACAAGCGGCCCGGCTCCAGTCTGTGCGTGTGCGAGTGGTTGTGCAGCGTCTCTCCATGGATGGTGGCAATGACGGGGAATGAAAGGTTCCCGCCGGCGGCGAGCGCGATCTCGGTGACGCGCGCGGCGATGTCCGCCTCCAACAGGCCCGGCTTCGCCATCGCCATGGCCGCCAGATGCATGTCCACCGTGGTGTCCACCGCCGTCTCGATCTCGGCAATCTCTTCCGCGTCCTTGTGCGCGCGCATCTCGACCACCGCGCGCACAAGCTCCACGTTGGCCTGGCTCTTCGCCTCGTCCGGGTGGACGCCGAGCATGCGGAACAGCTTCAGCGCGCTCTCCGGCCGGTACGGCGGAAGGAACCGGATGGTCCGCCCCTGCGCCTTGGCGTTGGTGACGACATCGCCGAGTGCCGCCGCGGGCGCCGTCCGCGTGATGCCGCCACCTCTGGCGAGCTCCGCGACGGTGGGCAGGACGCCCGTCCACACGATCGCGTCCAGATCGAGATCGTTCGCGAACGCCGTGGTCGTGCCCGCGTCCACGTCGATCACCGCCGCCCACCCGGGCTGATCGACCCCCATCAGGTACAGGAACGTGCTGTCCTGCCGGAAATGAAACGTGTTGTCCGCGTAGTTCATCGGGCTCTCTTCGTTGCCGAGGAAGAGGAGCAGGCCGTCGCGGAATGCCGCCTGGAGCCGCTCGCGGCGCCGGGTATAGGTCTGTGCTGGGAACATGAATGCCTCCGGAACGTGTATGACCGCGCGAGCATGATACTCCGGCCGGCTCAGGGCGCCGACAGCGCACCGCGAAGGAGATGGAGCGGAACGTGCCGGGGGCCGGATTGCCTCAGGGACGTGTGCCGGCGGCGAGGACGAACTCTCCGGGGACGTCGTACCCTGCCCCCGATTGCCACGGGCCGATGGACGCGAGGTATTCGGCGTGCGCGGCCTCACGCGTCGCGGGATCGAACCGCGAATAGGCGAGCGCCACCGGGCCGCCTTCGAACGCGGCGCCGCACGCGTCGGCCGCCGACTCGTAGTGCAGCACCGTCGCCATCCGCTCAGTCGTGACCCCGTCGAACCCCGCATCTCGGAAGACGCGCTCCAGGCGATCGGCGGCACCGAGCTGGAAGAACATCGGGCAGACGTCGGACTGCACGCGCGCGTCGACGATCGGAAAGATCTCGGCCCAGCCGCAATTGTGGCGGGCGCCCCAGACGGCGGCAAGCGCGCGGCCGCCGGGCCTCAACGCGCGCAGCATCTCGCGCAACGCGGCGACGGGATCGGGCAGGTACATCAGTCCCAGTGCGCACAGCGCGACATCGAAGGACGCGTCGGCAATGTCCAGCGTTTCCGCGTCCATCCGCTCGGCGCTCACGTGGGGAAGCTTCCGGCGCGCCGCCTCCTCGCTGAGCCGTGAGACCATGACCTCGGAGATGTCGGTGGCCAGGACCCGGCCCGGAGGGCCCACGAGGTCGGCCACCCTGAACGTGACGAGGCCCGTCCCGCAGGCCACGTCCAGTACGCGCTCGTCCCGTTGGAGCGCGGCAAGGTGGACCAGCCGCTCCTGCGCCGGCGCCAGCTGATCCTGCCAGTAGCGCTCATACGCCGATGCCGCCTTGTCCCAGCCGTAGCGCTGCACGCGCCGCTGCAGCTTCGCGTCCACGGTCACACCGCCGGCACGATCCGCAGTTCGCGGCGGATGTCATTCGCGCGCGCGAACACGTCGCGATAAGGACTGTACTTGTCCGCCGTGGCGATCACCTTTCGGACGTCCGACTCCGGCGCGGGGCTCTCGATGGTCACGATATAGCGCACCTGCGTGTAGCCCGGCGGGACATCGTCGGAGACGCCAAGCTCTCCGCGAGTGTCGTAGTCGGCCTGGACTTCCACTGCGAGGGAGTCGATCGGAACGTGCAGGCGGGCTGCCCACATGGCGTATCCGATCGCGAGACAGGAGCCGAGCGCGCCGCGGCCGAGCGTGCCCGGTCCGGGTCCTGCGTTGCTGCCGCCCGAGGCCGGGCCTACACCCACGGTGAGCTTCCACGGACCGTCTTCGAGTTCGCACTCGAGACCGGGCTTGAGGCGCACGGTCGTGCGTCCGGTCTTCTGCCCGATGGACGGACGCAGTGCGACGGCCTTCGCGTTGCGCTCGAGCGCCTCGCGGATCGCGTCGTCGTGCATGGCTTCCTCCCTGCGTCATTCTAATACTGCCCGCGCCGGGGCGGCGATTTCCCGGCAGGGCGGCTGCGATCGCGCACGCAAGGCCGCCGCAGGGGACGTTTCGCGGCGGTCCGGTCCTTGCTTCTGCGTGACTGTTCACTTTTTCTGGAGCTGTTTCGATGATTTCCACCCGTGTGTGCGCCCTTATCGCCGTGCTGTCGGTTGCTGTCGCCTGTGGCTCGGCTTCGAAGCAGAACGCGCCGCCTGCGGCGCCCGCCGCGGCAGCCCCGGCCAGTTCGGCAGCGGCCGGCGCCGGCACGTTCACGGGGACGGTTGCCGAGAGCGTGAACGCGAGCGGCTACACCTATGCGCGGCTGCAGGCCGCCGGGAAGGAAGACGTGTGGATCGCGGCCACCGAGTTTCCGGTGAAGACGGGGGATCGCCTGACCGTGGCGCTCGAGATGCCGATGCAGAATTTCGAAAGCAAGACGCTGAAGCGGACGTTCCCGCTGGTCTACTTCGTGTCGAGTGTCGCCCGCGATGGCCAGACCGTTGTCGCCCAGCCCGCGCAGGGGACCGCGCCCGCGATGATGCCCAGCCACGGCGCGAGCGCCGAGGCGCCGGCTGCCGTCGAGCCGATTGCGCCGGTCGCGGGCGGCCTGTCGATCGCCGACGTGTGGACGAAGCGCGCCTCGCTCGCCGGCAACCCCGTCACGGTCCGCGGGAAGGTGGTGAAGGTGAACAGCGCGATCATGGGCCGCAACTGGATTCACCTTCAGGACGGATCGGGCTCCGCGGCCGATCGCACCAACGACCTCACCGTCACCAGCGACGCGGACCTCAAGGTCGGCGACATCGTCACCATCAGCGGCGTGCTCGCGGTCGGCAAGGACTTCGGCGCTGGCTACGCGTACGATGCCATTCTGGAGAACGGCAAGGTGGTCAAATAGAGGAAGGTGCTGAAGGGTGCTCAGGGGTGCCAAAGGGTGCTCAGGGGTGCTGAGGGGATAGACGAGGGTTTGGACGAGCGTTACTTCAGCACTGCCGATCACCTGGCGATGAAGCGAATGTGCCTCCGCGCCATCAAAGCCAACCGCGCGCTCAAGAGATCCTGGGGCAACCGTCCGGCGCCGGGAACTGACGACAGGCCCTCGCGTCACCCCAGGCCAAAGCACCCGTGAGCACCCCTTAGCACCTTTGAGCACCCGTAACACCCCCTGGCACCTTTGAGCGCCCCTCAGCACCCCTCCAGCACCCCTCAGCACCCCTCAGCACCCCTCAGCACCCCTCAGCACCCCTCAGCACCCCTCAGCACCCTTGACTAGTCCAGTCCGAACTCGCTCAGACGGCGGTACAGGCTGCGCTCGCCGATGCCGAGCGCCCGCGCGGCGTTGGCCCGATGGCCGCCGAACTGCTTGATCGCGAACTCGATGTACTGGCGCTCCACGTCGCGCAGCGGCACGATCGGCGCGTCGCCGTGCAGGCGGGGCGCGCCCGATTGCGCGGGCGCGCGGACCATCGGCGGCAGGCGCTCGGGCGTAATCGTGTCCTCGTCGCACAACACCACCACCTGCTCGATCACATTGATCAACTGCCGCACGTTGCCCGGCCACCCATATCGGGTCAGCACGTCGACGGCCTCCGGGCTGAGACGGCGGTGTTGATTGAACCGCCGGTTGAAGCGATCGACGAAGTGCGCCGCCAGGCACGCGATGTCGTCCGGCCGCTCGCGCAAGGGGGGCACGTCGATGCGGATGGCGTTCAACCGGTAATACAGATCTTCGCGAAAATGGCCGTGGGCGACCATGTCCTGGAGGTCACGGTTCGTGGCAGCCACGACCCGCACGTCCACGGCGAGCTCCACCGTGCCGCCAAGGCGGCGGAACACGCCCGTCTCGAGGACGCGCAGCAGCCGGGCCTGGAGCGCCGGGGGGACGTCGCCGACCTCATCGAGGAACACCGTTCCCTTGTCCGCGACTTCGAACAGCCCGTGCTTCAACGAGACCGCGCCGGTGTAGGCCCCTTTCTCGTGCCCGAACAGCTCGCTTTGCAGCAGCTCTTCGTGCAGGTTGCTGCAGTCGACGACGACAAAGGGAGCGCTGGAGCGGACGCCCCGGCTGTGAATCAGCTTGGCGACGAGCTCCTTTCCGACTCCGGTCTCGCCGAGAATGAGGACCGAGGAGCCGACGCCAGCGACGCGATCGATCACCCGCAGCACGTCATGAAACTGGGGACTGCGGCCGATGAACGTGCCGGCCAGATCCGGGGGCGCGAGCGCCTGCTGCAGGACGTGCGCGCGCTCGATGAGCGCGCGGCGCTCCATCGCCTTTTGCAGCGTGACCTCGACCTGATCGGGAGAGCAGGGTTTCGGAAGGAAATCGAACGCTCCCTTGCGGATCGCCGCAACCGCCGTGTCGATCGTCCCGTGGCCCGTGAGCAGCACGATCTCGATATGCGGGTACCGTTCACGGATGCGATCGAGCACCTCCAGCCCCGTCATGTCCGGCATCCGCAGATCCAGCAGCACGAGGTCGCACTCGTTGGCGGCGAGCCACGCGAGCGCGGCCGATCCGCTGGGCACCGGCGTCACCGCGAAGCCGCGCGCGGCCATGGCCGCCGCGACCGCTTCGCGGAATCCATGGTCGTCGTCCGCGATCAGCAAACGGTTGAACGGCATGTGTCCTCCGGAGGCGGAAACGTCACCTCGAAGACCGATCCCTGGTCCGGGACGCTGGTCACGCGGATGTCGCCACCCCACTGCCGAACGAGGTTCAGCGAGACGAACAAGCCAAGGCCGGTGCCCGACGGCTGGCGGCTGAAGAAGGGCTCGAACACCTTCTCGCGCACCTCGGGGGACATGCCGAGCCCATCGTCCTCGATCCGAATGCACGCGGCGCCGTTCGATTGCCACGTGACGCGGACTTCGCTTCCCGCTGGGCTGGCCTGCACCGCGTTCAGGAGGATGTTGAGGACGACCTGGCGCACCGCGCCGCCATTCGCGTAGGCGATCGGTACGGAGTCATCCGGCACGATCCGCACCCGCACGCCCGCGTTCGCCGCGACGTGTTCGAGCAGCGGCAGCGTCGCGCGGACGACGGACGGGAGTTCGAGCAGCTCGCGGCGGATGGACTGGCCGCGCGAGAGCTGGAGGAACTGCTGCGTCAGGTCCTTGCAGCGCAGAATCTCCCCGCGAATGACGTCGAGCCGCTCGCCGACCGGCACCGGTCCCGGATCGGTGCCCGAGGCAAGCACGCGCCGTGCCTCGTCCAGGTGCACGAGCATGGTGCCGAGCGGCGTGTTGACTTCGTGGGAGAACCCGGACGCGAGCATGCCGAGCGACACGAGCCGCTGGAACTCCGCCATCCGCGCCTCCCGGCTCTTGCGCTCGGTGATGTCGCGCCACACCTCGACGACCTGCTCGACGACGCCGCTGCCGTCGAGGATGGGCGACGCGAAGACCTCTTCCTCGCGGACGGTGCCGTCGGCCGCGTAGCGCGTGCGCACCGACTTGTGGAGGGTGCCCGTCTGGAACGCGGCCCGCGCGGGACAGTCGCTTTCGTGCCCTTCGAGCGAGCAGTCGCACGGGGCCGGCCAGATCTCCGAACAGCGCCGGTACAGAAGCTCCTCGCGGCCGAGGCCGATCCGCTCCGCCAGCGACTTGTTGACGGCCACGACGCTGAACGTGCGATCGACGACCAGCAGGCCGTCGTCGACGCTCCCCATCACATTTTCGAGCTGCGTGCGCTGGCGGCCGATCTGCGAGAGCAGGTCCGCCACCGAATCCGCCATCGCATTGAACTCCTGCCCCAGCCGCGACACGGCATCGCTTCCGGGCATGTCGACCCGGCGCGTGAAGTCACCGGCGGCCATCGCGCGCGTCGTGGCTTCGATCCGCTCGAGCCGGCGCAGCACCAGCACCCGCACCGTGAGCGTGACGCCCGCAAGCAGCACGAGCGCGGCCAGACCGACGACCGCCCCCGTCCACTTGATCTGCGCCTGCAGCTCGGCGCGGACGTCGGTCATGTCCGTGTCGGTGATCATCACGCCGTTCACGGTGGTCGACGGGTCGTGGCACCGGTGGCAGGCGGCCTGGTTCCTGAACGGATACACGCTGCGGAGGACCGTGCCCCCTTCGAGCTCCATCACCGTGGAGGTCGCGCGGCGCGCGGTCGGCACCGCGTGGCACACCTGACAGGCGGGGGAGTCCCGAGAGAAGACGCGATCGGCGAACGCCGGATCGTTCGTCATGCGGACGCGCCCGGTGTGATCGACGACGAGCAGCCGCTTGACGTGCGGGTCGCTCGAGAACCCCTCGATCATCTTGGTGATCAGGTCGCGGCGATTCTCGAGCATCTGGTGCTCGAGCGCGATGGCGATGACGTGTCCCTGCAGATACGTCTCGTTGCGTTTCAGATCGAGCGCGGAGCGGAAATGCTGGTGGGCGACGAAGTAGCCGCCGGGGAGGAGCACGCCGAGCACGAGCAGCGAGACGAACAGGAACAGCTTCAGCGCAAGCGGGTCGACAAACCAGTTGCGCCGGGATTTGATCATGGCCTCTCCCCGATCGCTTCCTGCCGCCTGCACCCGGGTCGGTGGCTGCCCGCCTGACATATCACGGAATTGCCCATATCCAAAGGACTTCTCCGATCGCGTGGAAACACCTGCCAAATCGGCAGGGGCCCCGCCGACCCGATTGTTCGCCTGGCCGGTGAATCTCCCAATGAAACGCCTGCGAGCCCACACGGCATGAGAATTCCATTCCGCCCGCGCCAACTGGGAGGAATGCAGCCTATGGCGCTTGAAGTTTTCGCGGTCGTGGCGGTGCTCGTCCTCTTCACCGGCATGTTCCTGGCGCTCCTCTTTTCCTATCGCGACATCGAGGATCGGCGCGCGCGCAGGCCGGCTGCCGTCGTGCGTCCGGCCGCGCCGCTTTATGGATTCGAGGCGCGCAGCAAGGAGATCGCGGAGGAGCTGATGCTGCGGCAGATCGAGCACCATCTCCGCCGGGAGTCGCTGCTCGCCGAGCAGTTCGTGATGGATCCCAGTCAGCAGACGCTGCGGGCCGGCGAGGATCTGCGGCTCGGGGTGCACTGATGGACCGGCTGGAGGCGATCCGGCAGTCGACGCTCTTTACCGGCATCGAACCGGCGCAGTGCGAGGTCTTTCTCGCGATCGTTCACGAGCAGGAGGCGAAGCCGGGCGAGTACCTCTTCCGGCTCGGAGACCCCGCGCGCATGCTCTACATCATCCGAAGCGGCACGGTGCACCTGACGATGCCGATCGCGATGAATGGAACGGTGAAGGAAGTGGTGGTGCAGGAGGCGCGCGCGGGTGAAACCGTGGCGTGGTCGGCCCTCGTCGCGCCGTTCCGCTTCACCATGAGCGGCCGCGCCGGCACCGACGTGGAGCTCATCGCGTTCTCGACCCGGGAGCTCCAGGCGGCGATCGAGGCGTACCCGGACGCGGGCGTGCGGGTCGTCACGAACCTGGCGGCGGTCATCGCCAGGCGCCTTCAAGTCATGCACGCGATGTGGACACGAGAGCTGCAGCGCACGATCAACGTGACGTTCGGCGAAGGCGCCGGCGCCTGAGGAGGCAGTAATGGAAGTGCAGAACGAGGTCGTCGGGTTCGGGGGCGGAGAGAACAAGGCCGGATTGAACGTGGTCAGCCTGCTTCTGTTCGCCGGCGTCGCCGCGCTGCTGTCCGCGGTGGTGCTGCTGTTGCCGCTCGTCGCCGAGGCGCGTCTCGCGGCGCTCGTTGTCTGCCTGCTCGCCGGCGCCCTGGCCGGGATGTCGGCCCGGATGGCGAACCAGTGGGAGCGCGCGGTCATCCTCCGTCTCGGCAGGTACCAGGGGCTCAAAGGGCCCGGCATCTTCTGGATGTGGCCGTTCGTGGACCGCGTGACGATGTGGCTCGATTCGCGGGTGCGCGCCACCGGCTTCGCGGCGGAGAAGACGCTGACGGCCGATACCGTCCCGGTCAACGTGGACGCCGTGCTGTTCTGGACGGTCAACGACGCGGAAAAGGCGGCGCTGCGCGTCGAGGACTACCGCGAGGCGGTCGCCTGGGCGGCGCAGACGGCGCTGCGCGACATCATCGGCAAGACCGACCTCGCGCGCATGCTCGTCGGCCGCGAATCGATCGACGTCGCGCTCCAGGAACTGATCGACACGCGCACGCACGACTGGGGCATCTCGGTGATCTCGGTCGAAATCCGCGACGTGGTCATCCCGCCCGCGCTCGAGGACGCGATGTCGCGGCAGGCGCAGGCGGAACGGGAAAAGCTGGCGCGCGTCATCCTCGCGGACGCCGAAGTCGAGATCGCCCATAGGTTCCTGATCGCCGCCGGCCAGTACGAGTCGAACCAGATCGCGCTGCAGCTTCGAAGCATGAACCTGCTCTACGAGGGCATGAAGGAGAAGACGACGTTGATGGTGGTGCCCTCAGGGCTCGCCGAGTCGATGAACACGGGGACCTACGCGGGGCTGGCGTCCTTGATGCGGCCCGGCGGCATTGGCGGCGTGTCCTGAAGGGGGGCCGTGATGCGCCCTCCGACCACACGCGTGTCGATGGCGATCCTGGCGGCGTCGCTGGCGGTTGCCGCCGGCGGCTGCCTCGAGCGTCCCGTCAAACCGTCGACGACCGTGAGCGTGCGGAACGGGTTTCCGCACGCACAGCACGTGCAGTACTTCGTGTCGGGCCAGCACCGGCAGGAAAAGGTCGCCATGCACGTGGCGGCGTTCGGGGGCGGCGACGCGCCGGAGCCGATCACCGCGGGCCGCTGCGCCGAGTGTCACGACGACCTGGCCGCGAAGCCGTGCGGCGCGTGCCACGTGCTGTTCCAGAATGCCGCGGTGCGCGAGCGCACGGCGGCCCGGCCCTGCGTCGCGTGTCATGCCGCGACGTGGACGGGCGGCAGGTCCGCCGTGCCGCGGCCCGAGATCTGCCGCGCGTGCCACGCCACGGACGACCCGCCCGGAGGACCCAAACTCGAGCGGGTGCGGTTCGAGCTGGCCGCCCCTTTGAGGGGCCCGCGGGTCACGACGCTGCCGGCCAACGTGTATTTCTCGCACAGCGCGCACGTCCGCTTCGGCCGCGTGGCGTGCACGGCGTGCCACGCGTCCGCGGCCCCGGCTGCCGCGCCATCACCCGTCGTCCGCCACATGCCGATGATCGAATGCCTGCGCTGTCACCGTGACACCGGCGCGAGCATGGATTGTCTGACCTGTCATAGATAGGAGCGAGACGTGCGCGAGCTGTCCCGCCGGGAAGTCCTGGGTGCGCTGACGGCGTTGGGCGCGGGCGCCGCCGCCGGCTGCGGCAGCGGCCTCGAAGCCGGCGACTTCGAGATCCCCCCGGGATGGCGGGCCGGAGAAGAGCGGTCCATTCCGACGACCTGCGGCCAGTGTCCCGCCGGTTGCGGGATCAAGGTGCGGGTGTTCGAGGGACGCGCCGTCAAAATCGAAGGCAACCCGGCACATCCGATCAACGCCGGCGGCATCGGTCCCAAGGGCCAGGCGGGACTGCAGCTTCTCTATCACCCCGACCGCATTCGCGGGCCGCAGCTTCGCAATGGACCGCGTGGATCGGGACGCTGGACGCAAATCACGTGGGACAGCGCCATCGAGCGGCTCGCCGCCGAACTTGGCGCGCTTCGCCGCGCCGGTCATCCCGAAGGGCTCGTCCTCATCGATGGCGAGCCGCGCGGCGTCGTCCCCCGCTTGTGGGATCGGTTCCTGCGCGCATACGGCAGCCCGAACCACGTGACGCACGCTTCCACGTCCGAAGGGGCGAGGGCGCTGGCGATGCGATGGATGCAGGGCTCGACGGAGCTGCCCGCGTACGACTGGGAGAACACGGGCTATGTCCTCGGCTTCGGCGTGGGACTGTTCGACTCCTGGTGCCAGACGATCCACATGTCACGCGCGAGCGGCGCGCTGCGGCGCGGGAAGCCCGGCCAGCGCGCGAAGTTCGTGCACGTGGCCTCACGCTTCTCGGTCACCGCGGCGAAGGCGGACGAATGGATCCCGATCGAGCCGGGCGCCGATGGCGCCCTGGCGCTCGCGCTCGCGCACGTGCTCGTCCGCGACGGGCTGTACGACCGGGCCTTTGTCGAGGCCCACACGTTCGGCTTCGAGGACTTCCGGGACGAGCACGGCGTCGCGCACGCGGGTTTCCGCACGGTGATTGCCGAGTTCGCGCCCGAGAAGGTGTCGCGGACGACGGGCGTCGCCGCCGATCGGATCGTGCGGATTGCGCACGAGATGGGCGCGCACCCGCCGGTGATTGCCCTCGGCGACGGCAGCGCGTGCGGGGCCACCAACGGCCTCGGCACCGCGATGGCGATCCACGCATTGAACGCGCTGCTCGGCAGCGTCGAACGCACCGGAGGCGTGCTCACCGAGCGTCGCGTCCTCGCGTCGTGGCCGCCGGGCGAGCTCGACGGCGTCGCGCGGGCAGGCCTCGCAGCGCCGGCCGTCGACGGCCGCGACACGGCCCGCTGCGCCCTGGGAAACGGCGCGATCCAATCGGTCCCCGACGCGATCCTGTCGGGGCGGCCGTATCCCGTGAAGGCGCTGCTGCTGTATCGATCGAATCCGGCGTTCTCGAAGCCGGAAGGACGCAAATGGCGCGAGGCGCTCGGCGCGGTCCCCTTCATCGTGAGCTTCTCGCCGCTGCCCGACGAATCGACGGCGTGGGCGGATCTGGTGCTGCCGGACCACACGTACTTGGAGCGATCGGAGGTCGTCGAACCGGCGCCCAGCTCGGGGCTGCCGCTGATTGGCTTGCGCCAGCCTGTCGTCGCGCCCCGGCGGCGCGGCATGGCGACAGGCGACGTCGTCGTCCGCCTCGCGCGCGCGATGGGCGCACCGACGGCCGCTGTGTTTCCCTGGCCCGACTATGCCGCGGCTGTCGGAGCGTTGCCGCAGTCGCTCGCGTCGAAGGACGGCACGCCCCGCGTCGTGTCGGCGCTCCTGCCCGCCATGCACGAAACCGGCACGGCATCCGGCGAGCGATCCTTCGAGCAGTGGGACACCGCGTTTGCCACGCCGTCAGGAAGATTCGAGTTCTACTCGCAGGGGATCAGGGCGCGGCTCGGTGCGGTCTTCGCTGATGACGACGCGCTCAACCGGCACCTCGTCGCCGAGGGGGTCCGGGATCGCGGCGACCGCCTGTGTCTTCCGCGCTGGGAGCCACCGCGGTTTGCCGGCGACGCCGCGGCATTCCCGTTCGTGCTCGCGCCGTACCGCGGGATCAATTATGCGGAAGGGGGCGTACGCCACCTGCCGTGGCTGCGCGAGCTTCCAGCCGCGGGACTCCTCGCGTGGGAAGAAACGATTGACATGAATCCGGACGATGCCCGGCATCTCGGTCTTGCGCAGGGGGAGAGGGCCTGGCTGGAGTCCCCGGTGGGGAGGCGGCGCGTGTGCGTGCGCATCGCACCCGGGATGCGTCCCGGCATGGTCGGCATGCCGCTCGGACACGGCCCCTGGCCGCCGCGGCCGGAGGACCCGGACATTGCCGGCGGTCACGGACTTCTGGCGGCGTTGAGCGATCCGCTCTCGGGGCTGCACGCGCATCAGGGCACGCGCGCGCGCGTGCGGAAGGAGGAGGCGTGAGCACCACCTCGTCGCGGCGCGGATTCCTCACGACCCTCGCCGGTGCAGCGGCCGTGCTTGCCCCGTCCCGGCGCGCCTCCGCCGAACCACCCGCGGTCCATCGATGGGGCATGGTGATCGACCTCGATCGCTGCACCGGGTGCCAGGCCTGCGCGGTGGCGTGCCGCGCCGAGAACAACGTCCCGGATGCCGGTCCGACCAACACCTCGAAAGGCCGCAGCATCTTCTGGATGAACCTGCTGACCGTGTCGGAGGGCGAGTATCCGGTTCTGCGGCAGCAGTTCTTTCCCGCCCCGTGCAATCACTGCGAAGATCCTCCCTGCATCAAGGTGTGTCCCGTGGGCGCGACGACGCGCAGCTCGGAGGGCATCATCCAGCAGGTGCCGGAGCGGTGCATCGGGTGCCGCCTGTGCGAAGTGTCGTGTCCGTACACGCGCCGGTACTTCAACTGGTCGCACCCGGAATGGCCGGAAGAGGAGCGCGAGCATCTCAATCCCGACGTGACGCCGCGCTCGCACGGCGTCATCGAGAAGTGCCTGTTCTGCCATCACCGGATCCGTGCGGCCAAGACCGCCGCGCAGGCCGACGGCCGATCGTTGAAGGACGCCGAGCTGCGCAAGCTGCCCGCATGCGCGCAATCGTGTCCCGCCGAAGCGATTGTCTTCGGCGACCTGAACGATCCGGAGTCGGAGGTCCGGCGGCTTTCGGAAAGCCCGCGGGCGTTCAGGCTCCTCGAGGAACTGGGCACCCGTCCGAAGGTCTTCTACCTGAGGGAAGCGAAATGGCAGGAGTAGCGACCGCGATTGACCTCACGCCGGAGACCCCGCCGGTCCTGCTGGATCATCTGGACACGCCGACGGTGCGGTTCTGGGCATCGCTGGCCTTCCTGGCGGCCGGCTCGTCCGCGCTGTTCTACGGCTTCGCGCAGCAACTGCTGCACGGCCACGCGGTGACCGGGCAGGGTTCTCACGGCGCCATCTGGGGCGTCGTGGTTGCAAACATCGTGAACTTCATCGGGATCAGCCATGTCGGGATCGCGATTTCGGCGGTGGTCCGCATCCTCCAGCTGAAGAAGTACCAGCAGCTCGCGAGGCTGGCGGAGTTCGTGACGCTGGCGTCCATCACCGTCGCGGTGATGAACATTTCGATGGACGTGGGCCGCCCGGAGCGTTTCCTGTTCAACGTCGTCTGGTACGGCCGGTACCACGCGCCCTTCGTGTGGTCCTGCACGGTCATCACGACGTACGTCGTCGGCAGCTCCGTTTACCTCTATCTCGCGATGCGCCGCGACCTGTACCTGTCGAGCGTCAGCGCCCCCGCGCGCCGGCCGTTCTTCCGCCTGATGTCGCTTGGCTACCGCGACACGCCGGTCACGCGCGCGCGCCACAACCGCGTCGTCTGGTGGCTGGCCGTCGTCATCCTGCCGATCATGGTGTCGGTGCACTCGGTCTATGGCTACATTTTCGGTGTGCAGGCCGGCCGGCCCGGGTGGTACAACCCGTTCCAGGCGCCGTATTTCGTCCTCGGCGCGATCGTCTCCGGCTTCTCCACGGTCATCATGGTCATCGCGGTGCTGCGGAAGGCATTCGGGTGGGAGGAGATCTTCCCGGGGCGCATCTTCAAGGGCCTCGGCGTCTTCCTCGGATTCGTCACGCTGCTCTACATGTATTTTCTGTTCAGCGAATACCTGACAGGGCGGTACGCGTCGCCGCAAGCGGAGCGCGCGGTGTTCGGCGACCTGCTGTTCGGGCGGTTCGCGCCCTTCATGTGGTCGGCGGTCCTCGGCGGGATGGTGTTCCCGTTCGCGCTGCTGTTTATCCAGGGGGTAAACCGGAAAGTCTGCAGCATCCCGATGACCGTGTTCGCGGCGGCCCTCATCAACGTCGCGATGTGGGTGACGCGCGCGCTCATCGTCGTTCCGAGCTTCTATCATCCGATGCTGCCGTGGGACGTGGCGCCGTATACACCGACGTTCCCGGAGTGGTGCATCGTCGGCGGCAGCTTCTTCATGTTCGCGCTGCTGCTGCTGATCCTGGTGAAGACGTTCCCGGTGCTCGAACTGCCCGAGGAACACGAAGACGATCCACGACAGGCGCGCTCGCAGAAGATGCCGGTCTGGAAGCGCCTCGTGGTGGGCGGTTCCGCCGTGGCCGGGCTGTCGCTCGTGTCGTTCGGGATCGGGCATCGAGCGTCGCCTGAGTTCTTCCATCCGCCGGCGATCTGGCTGTGCGGGATCGTGACGCTGCTGAGCGTGCCGTTCCTGATCTGCGTGCTGCCGGAGCGCGCGAAGACCGAGCGGCGCGCGCCGATTCGGGCGGTGCCGATACACATCGGAGCACGGCGCGCCGAGGTGGGACGCTACCTTGCGGTCGCCGCCCCTCGACTCGCCGCTGCCCCGCGCGTCGGGCCTCACAGATAAGCACAGATAAGACTGTCCCGCTGTTCCGCTGTCCCGCTATCCCGCTGCACGACGACACGGTTCATCGCACGAAGACCACGAAGGACACCAAGGACACGAAGACAGAAAGACGATTCAGTCTTCATGTCCCGCTATCCCGCT
>Ga0209343_10005101_pt1 | contig 16080 bp, 17 predicted proteins | sample RifCSPlowO2_02_FD_184026 | JGI IMG/M metagenome (GOLD analysis project Ga0209343, IMG submission 184026) | Groundwater microbial communities from Rifle, Colorado - Rifle CSP2_plank lowO2_0.2 (SPAdes) (version 2) | ecosystem: Environmental > Aquatic > Deep subsurface > Groundwater | place... | reverse complement strand
GCGCGCAGCCGCTGGCCGCCACGCTGGCCGGCGCCTGCTCGCTCAACATCGAGTGCCAGCAGAGCAGCATCGACTTCCGCCTGCGCACCCGCTACGTGGACAAGCAGGCGCGCGACATTGACCACGCGCTCGCACTGATCCAGGAGCACACGGCGAAGAAGGAGGCCGTCTCCATCGCCCTGCTCGGCAACGCTGCCGAGGTGCTGCCCGAGCTGGTGAAACGCGCGAAGGCCGGCGGCATCAAACCCGACCTGGTGACCGACCAGACATCGGCCCACGACCTCATCAACGGCTACCTGCCGGTGGGCTGGAGCGTGGCGCAGTGGAAGGCCGCGCAGAAGGACCCGGCGCAACACAAGCGGCTGACAGAAGAAGCCGCCCAGGGCTGCGCGGTGCACGTGCAGGCCATGCTGGATTTCCAGGCCATGGGCATCCCCACGGTCGACTACGGCAACAACATCCGCCAGGTCGCGTTCGACCAGGGCGTACAGAACGCGTTCGATTTCCCCGGCTTCGTGCCGGCCTACATCCGCCCCATGTTCTGCGAGGGCAAGGGCCCGTTCCGCTGGGTCGCGCTCTCCGGCGACCCGGAAGACATCTACAAGACCGACGCCAAGATCAAGGAACTGTTCCCGAACAACCACCACACGCACCGCTGGCTCGACATGGCGCGCGAGCGCATCGCCTTCCAGGGCCTGCCCGCGCGCATCTGCTGGCTGGGCCTGGGAGAGCGCCACATCGCGGGTCTGGCCTTCAATGAAATGGTTCGCAAAGGTGAACTCAAGGCCCCCATCGTGATCGGCCGCGACCACTTGGACACCGGCTCGGTCGCCAGCCCCAACCGCGAAACCGAGGCCATGAAGGACGGTACCGACGCCGTGTCCGACTGGCCACTGCTCAACGCCCTGCTCAACACCGCCGGCGGCGCCAGCTGGGTCAGCCTGCACCACGGTGGCGGTGTGGGCATGGGTTACTCGCAACACTCGGGCATGGTGATCGTGGCCGACGGCACGGATGCCGCCGCCGAGCGACTGGCGCGTGTGCTGGTGAACGACTGCGGCAGCGGCGTGATGCGCCACGCGGATGCGGGGTACGAACTCGCCATCGCCACGGCCAAGAAACAAGGGCTCAAACTGCCCATGATCGGATGACACTTCCCACCATGACACACACCCTGACCTTGAACCCCGGCCAGATGACCCTGGCCGATCTGCGCACCGTCTGGCAGCAACCTGTGACCGTCACGCTGACGGAAGAAGCGCACGCCGGCATCGCGGCCTCGGCCGCGGCGATCCACGCCATCGTGCACAAAGGCGATGCGGCCTATGGCATCAACACCGGCTTCGGCAAGCTCGCCAAGACGCGCATCCCCGACGACCAGCTGGAGCTGCTGCAGCGCAACCTGATCCTGTCGCACTCGGTCGGCACCGGTGAGCCCATGAGCGACGCCACCGTGCGCCTCGTGGTGCTGATGAAGGCCGCCAGCCTGGCGCGCGGGTATTCGGGCGTGCGCCCGGTCGTCATCGACACCCTGCTCGCGCTGCTCAACGCCGGCATCACGCCGCGCATCCCGGTCAAGGGCTCGGTCGGCGCTTCGGGCGACCTCGCGCCGCTGTCGCACATGACGCTGGCCCTGATGGGCGAAGGCGAGGTGCGGATGAACGGCGAGTGGCTGCCCGCCGCCGAGGCGCTCAAGGCCGCCGGCATCGCGCCGCTCACGCTCGCGGCCAAGGAAGGCCTGGCGCTGATCAACGGCACCCAGGTCTCCACCGCGCTCGCTTTGCACGGCCTGTTCATGGCCGAGCGCCTGCTCGAAGCCGGCACGGTGACCGGCGCGCTCAGCGTGGACGCGGCCAAGGGCAGCGACGCGCCGTTCGACCCGCGCATCCACGCCGTGCGCGGCCAGCCCGGCCAGATCGCCGTGGCCGCCGCCACGCGCGCCCTGCTGCAAGGCAGCCAGATCCGCCTCTCGCACCTCGACAACGACGAGCGCGTGCAAGACCCCTACAGCCTGCGCTGCCAGCCGCAGGTCATGGGCGCCTGCCGCGACCTCATCGCCAACGCCGCGCGCACCCTGCTGACCGAGGCCAACGCCGTGACCGACAACCCGCTGGTGTTCACCGACACCAACGAGGTGCTCTCGGGCGGCAACTTCCACGCCGAGCCGGTGGCCTTCGCGGCCGACACGCTGGCCTTGGCCATCGCCGAGATCGGCGCCATCTCCGAGCGCCGCATCGCGCTGCTGATCGACAGCACGCTCTCGGGCCTGCCGCCCTTCCTGGTGGACAACCCGGGCCTCAACAGCGGCTTCATGATCGCCCACGTCACCGCCGCCGCGCTGGCCTCGGAAAACAAGTCGCACGCCCACCCGGCCAGCGTGGACAGCCTGCCCACCAGCGCCAACCAGGAGGACCACGTGAGCATGGCCACCTACGCCGGGCGCCGCCTGGCCGAGATGGCCGACAACACCGCCACCATCCTCGGCATCGAGTGGCTGGCCGCCGCGCAGGGCGTGGACTTCCACCGCCCGCTCGCCACTTCGCCGCGCCTGGCCCAGGCCCATGCCACGCTGCGTTCCAGCGTGGCGTTCTACGACAAGGACCGCCTGTTCGCGCCCGACATCGAAGCCGCGCGCCGGCTGGTGCTGGGGGGTGCGGCCGGTGCCGCGCACCAGGACCTGTTTGCCTCCGTGTGGGCGGGCTGAGCGCGCCGTGAACACCGCCTCCATCGTCACCGTCGACAGCACCCCGGCCACGCCGTGGCGCAACGGTGGTGGTGTCACGCGCGAGCTGTTGGCCCAGCCCGGCCCAGCGGACTGGCGGCTGCGCATCAGCGTGGCCGACATCGCCTTTGACGGCCCGTTCTCGGCCTTCCCCGGCGTGCGGCGCTGGTTCACGCTGTTGTCGGGCGACGGTGTGACGCTGGACTTCGCCGACCACCCGCTGACGCTGCGCCCCGGCGATGCGCCGCTGGCCTTCGACGGCGCCGCCGCGCCCGGCTGCCGCCTGACCGGCGGCCCTGTGCGCGACCTCAACCTCATGGTTCGCGGCGGCACGGGCGGCATGGCCGCCGTGTCGCCCGGCGCTGCGTGGTCAGCCCCCGCCGGTGCCCAGGCCGGCCTGTTCGCGCGGGTGCCCGGCCGCTGGCGCAACGGCGACCAGCAGCGCACCCTGCCCGCCCTCAGCCTGCTCTGGTTCGACACACCGCCGTCAGGCGACTGGCGCTTCGAACCTGACGCCCCCGGATCGATCGAATCGAACACACCGGTGCTCGCCGGCTGGTGGCTGCACCATCTCCCTGAAGGCGCTTCCACATGACCACCACCCTCTGGCACAACGCCCGCATCGCCACGCTCGACCCCGCCCACCGCGCCGACGGCTGGGGCCTGGTCGAAGACGGTGCCCTGCTCACCGAAGGCGAGCGCATCACCTGGGTCGGCCCGAACCGCGGCCTGCCCGCCCACGCCCGACCGGCGCACGAGGTGGACCTCGGCGGCGCGCTGCTCACCCCCGGCCTGGTGGACTGCCACACCCACCTGGTCTACGGTGGCCAGCGCGCGGCCGAGTTCGAGCAGCGCCTGCAGGGCGCGAGCTACGAAGCCATCGCGCGCGCCGGTGGCGGCATCCGCTCCAGCGTCGCGGCCACCCGCGCCGCCAGCGAAGACGCGCTGCTGGCCAGCGCCACGCAGCGCGCCCGCTGCCTCATGGCCGAAGGCGTGACCACGCTGGAGATCAAGTCGGGCTACGGCCTCTCGCTGGAGGCCGAAGCGCGCTGCCTGCGCGTGGCGCGCCGGCTCGGCACCGAGCAACGCCTGGACGTCAAAACCACTTTCCTCGGTGCCCACGCCCTGCCGCCCGAATTCGACGGCCGACCCGACGACTACATCGCCGCCGTCTGCGCCTGGTTGCCCGAGCTGCACGCGCAGGGCCTGGTGGACGCGGTCGATGCCTTCTGTGAAAACATCGGCTTCAGCCCCGCACAAACGCGCCGTGTGTTTGAAGCCGCGAAGACGCTCGGCCTGCCCGTCAAGCTGCACGCCGAACAACTCTCCGACCAGGGCGGCGCGGCGCTCGCGGCCTCGTTCGGCGCGCTCTCGTGCGACCACCTCGAACACCTGAGCGACGACGGCATCGCGGCCATGAAGGCCGCCGGCACGGTGGCCGTGCTGCTGCCCGGTGCCTACTACTTCCTGCGTGAAACGAAGCTGCCCCCCATCGCGGCGCTGCGCGCGGCCGGCGTGCCCATGGCCGTGTCCACCGACCACAACCCCGGCACCTCGCCAGGCCTGTCGCTGCTGCTCATGGCCAGCATGGCCTGCACCCTGTTCCGGCTCACGCCGCTCGAAGCGGTGCAGGGCATCACGCTGCACGCCGCGCGGGCCCTGGGCCTGCACGACCGCGGTCAGCTCGCCGCCGGCCAGCGCGCCGATTTCGTGGCCTGGGAGCTGGAGCACCCGAACGAACTGGCCTACTGGTTTGGCCGCAACCCCTGCCGCCGCGTGATCGCGGCGGGACTGGAACACCCATGAATCCGACAGAAACCTTTGAATGGCGCGGCCGTGAAGACGCCGAAGAAACCGGCGTCAGCACCCGCTGGCACCATCGCGTGCGGCCCGCCGCCGACAGCACCGGCGGCGTCACGCTGATCGGCTTTGGCGTGGACGAAGGCGTGCGCCGCAACGCCGGGCGCACCGGTGCCGCCCTCGGGCCGCTGGCACTGCGTGGTGCCCTGGCCAACCTGCCGGTGCTGGGCGAACCGGCGCTGTGGGACGCGGGCGATGTGACGTGTGAAGACAACGCGCTCGAAACCGCGCAGGCGCAACTGGGCGAGCGCGTGGCCGGGGCCCTGGCGCGCGGCAGCCTGCCGCTGGTGCTCGGCGGTGGCCACGAAATGGCCTGGGGCACGTTTCAGGGCATCGTGCAGGCCCGGCCCGACGCCAGCCGCCTGCTGGTGGTCAACCTCGACGCGCACTTTGACCTGCGCGTGGCCGCCCAGGGCAACTCGGGCACGCCGTTTCGCCAGATGCACGACTGGTGCGCCGAACGCGGCCAGGCCTTCCAGTACCGCGTGTTCGGCATCAGCCGCTTCGCCAACACCCAGGCCCTGTTCGACCGCGCCCACGCCATGGGTGTGCGCTACTGGCTCGACGACGGCCTGCAGGATGCCGCGGGCCTGCGCGACGCGCAGCAGGCGCTGGCCACAGACCTCGCGCGCTGCGATGCGGTGTATCTCACGGTGTGTCTGGATGTGCTGCCCGGGGCGCAGGCCCCGGGGGTGTCGGCCCCCGCCCCGCTGGGCGTGCCGCTCGCGCAGGTGGAGCGGCTGATCGATCAGGTGCTGGCGTCGGGCCGCCTGGTGGCGGCCGACATTGCCGAACTCAACCCGGCGCTGGACCGCGATGGCCTCACAGCCCGGGTGGCGGCGCGGCTGGCGGCGCGCATCGCGCGCAGCCGCGCCTGAGGCTTCACTCAGCGGCGGTAGTAACCGCGGCGGTCGTCATCGTCCCAATCGCGGTCGTGCCGGTAGCCATGACGGTGGCCCCAACGGTGGCCGTGGCCCCGGCCGGGGTGGTAATACACCGGTGCCGGCGCCACCACCACGGGTCGCACGTAACGGTACGGGCGGTGCACCACCACCGGTTCTTCATAGACCACCACCGGGCGACCGTAGGAATACACCGGCGGCGGGTAGTACACCACCGGCGGCGCGTTCGACACGCCCACGGCCACGCCGGGTGAATTCACGCCAACGGACCAGTAGACGTCTCCCCTGGCGTGAGCCTGGGTGGCCACGCCAGACATGGCCCAGCCCCCAGCGGCCAGTGCGGCGATCGCGAGACCGCGGGCCCAGGCGGAGCTGCGGCTCCAGTGGGTGCTCAAAGACATCGTGTTCATGGTTATCTCCTGGTTGCAGAGCTATTGTGGCCCCGTACGCGTATTACAAACAAATCCCCTGTAACCTGTACCGCATGCACGGTCAAAGACGTTGCCAGACGTAACCAGTCGCCGCCGAGCCCCCAGAAAAAGACCGCCATGAACGCCAACACCCCACCGACCACCCCGACTCCCGTGTCCATGGCGCTGGAGGTACTGGACTTCTGGTTCGGCGACGCCCTGCAAAGCGACTGGCCCGCCGACGACCGCAACGCCCTGTGGTTTGGCGGTGACAGCGCGCTGGACCAGCAGATCACCGAGCGCTTCGGCCCGCTGGTGAACGCCGCGCTGGACGGCGGCTGCCAGGCCTGGGAAGCCAGCCCGGAAACGCGGCTGGCGCTCATCGTGTTGCTGGACCAGTTCCCCCGCAACGTGTTTCGCGGCCAGCCACGCGCGTTCGCGGGCGACGCCCGGGCGCAGCAGCTGGTGTTGCAGACCCTGGCGCTGGGGCAGGACGCCGCCTTGCCCCGCGTGGGCCGGGTGTTTCTCTACATGCCGCTCATGCACGCCGAACACCTGGACCTGCAAGACGAATGCGTCTCGCGCTTCAGCGCACTGCTCGAAGGCGCCACGCCCGAGCTGCGCGACACCCTGGCGGGCAACCTGCGCTTCGCCCACCTGCACCGCGACATCATCGCCACCTACGGGCGCTTCCCCCACCGCAACGCGGCGCTGGGCCGCGTCAACACACCGGCCGAAGAAGCCTTCCTGACGAACGGCCCGCGCTTCGGGCAGTGACGGCGCCGGGCGTCAGGACCAGGTGCGCAGCACCAGCGCCGACAACACGGCCCCCACCGCGACCAGCCCCAGGGCCGTGACCAGCCGGCGCGCCGTGCCCGGCCCCTCATCACGAACGGGTTGGAAAGGCTCGACCGGCGCCGCCGCCTCGACCATGCGCGGCATGGGGCTGATCAAGGTGGACTCCAGCGGCAGCTCGGCCGGCTCCGGGCGGGGCTCCGGCACAGGGGTGGTGCTCGGCGCGACCACGCGCGTGGGGCTGCCGGGCATGGCCCAGCTCGCCCACAGCGCATGTGCCTCCGACGGCACGATGGCACCCCGCTCCACAGCGGCTTCCACATCGCGCCACGCCAGCTGCACCCGCACCGAGGGCAGGAACACGTCGTCGGCGTGGGTCTCGAGCCAGCGCGTGTCCTCGGCGTCGGGCATGGTGTCGGGGTCGTCGGTGATCATGGCGTAGGGTCGGATGGCGGGGAACTGTTCATACCACCATATATGAAAGCGCGAACCGCTGAGCCCCCTGGCCCCGCCCCTTGTCGCCCGGCCCGCGGCGGCCGGTACAAACGCACACCCTGCGGTGCACCCGGCACACGCCGGGGCCGAACCAGCCTCAATGTGCATCTTGCATACCCACCCTCGCAGCCCGGCATACGGGCCTGGGCGGCCCGAACACCGCCCCTAGAATGCGCGCCATGCCCAGCCGCCACCTGCCCGCCATCCTGGACCAGATCCACACCGAAGCCCAGCCCCTGTTTGGCCAAGGCCACGTGGCCGACTACATCCCTGCCCTGGGCGAGGTGCCGCCGCGCCAGTTCGGCATGGCGGTGGCGCTGTGCAGCGGCGAGACCCACGCCGTCGGCGACGCCCACACGCCCTTTTCCCTGCAGAGCATCACCAAGCTCTTCACCTTCGTGCTGGCGCTCAAGCTCGTGGGCGACGAACTCTGGCAGCGCGTGGGCCGCGAGCCCTCGGGCGCCGCGTTCAACTCCATCGTGCAGCTGGAAACGGAAAACGGCATCCCGCGCAACCCCTTCATCAACGCGGGCGCGCTCGTCATCACCGACATCCTCACCACCCGCTACGCCCACCTCGACTACGCCCTGCTCGGCGCCCTGCGCCGCCTGGCCGACGACCCCGGGCTGCACTGGAACGCCCGCATCGCCAAAAGCGAGCGCGACACCGCCCACCGCAACATGGCCATGGCCTACTTCATGAAGAGCCACGGCAATTTCCACAACCCGCCCGAGCTGGTGCTGGACAACTACTGCCGCCAGTGCGCCACCGAAATGAGCTGCGCCCAGCTCGCGCAGGCCACCATGTTCCTCGCCAACGGCGGCCGCGACCTGGGCCACCAGGGCCAGCCCGACGAACAGTTCCTGAGCGCCAACGACACCCGCCGCGTCAACGCCCTGCTGCTCACCTGCGGCGCCTACGATGCCGCGGGCGACTTCGCCTACCGCATCGGCCTGCCGGTGAAAACCGGCGTGGGCGGCGGCATCGTGGCCATCGTGCCCGGCGTGGGCACCGTGGCGGTGTGGGCGCCCGAGCTGGACGCGAAAGGCAACTCGGTGCTCGGCGCCTTCGCGCTGGAGCGGCTGGTGCAACTCACGGGCTGGGGGCACAACACGCTCTGAATGCATTCGGTTGAATGGGCTTGAAACGGCATTTTTTCTTGAAATCCATTGATAAACAATGGGTTTTCATTGAAAATTCAATTCAAGTATTCATTCACAAATTCATTCATGAGCCCCAAAAACCCCACCGAGAGCGGGCTGCTGCGGGCCCTGCGCAGCCTGGGCGGCCAAGCCGGCGGCGCCCAGTTGCAGCAAGGCCTGGGCATCAGCCAGCCCACCCTGTCGCGCCTGCTGGCGCCGTTGGTGGCCGGCGGCCAGGTGGTGGCGGTGGGCGCGGCGCGGGCGCGGCGCTACCTGCTGCCGCGCGAGGTGGAGGGCGTAGGCCGCCAGGTGCCCATCCATGAAGTCACACCGCCAGGCGAGCTGCGCCCGTTCGGCACGCTCTACCCGCTGGCCGGCGGCGGCTTCTGGATGGACGAAGCCGACAAGGCGCACGGCAGCAGCGCCTACCACGCCAGCCTGCCCTGGTTTCTCTACGACATGCGGCCTCAGGGCTTTCTCGGTCGGGGCTTTGTCGACACGCACCCGGCCCTTCAACTGCCCGCCAACCTGCAGCACTGGAGCGACGACCACATCTTGAAAGCGCTGGTCAACGCCGGCGAAGACCTGCCCGGCAACCTCGTTGTCGGCACCGCCGCGTTCGACCGCTACCTGGGCCTGCCCGCGCCGCAGCGCAGCCGCGCGCCCGTGGTGGACGCGCCCGCCGTGCAATACCCTGCCCTGGCCGCACAGGCGCTGGGCCAGACCCTGGCCGGCTCCAGCGCCGGCGGCGAGCAGCCCAAGTTCAGCGCGCTGCGCGAAGGGCACCCGGTGCTGGTGAAGTTCTCCCCGGCCAGCGACAGCGCCACCGACCAGCGCTGGCGCGACCTGCTGGTCTGCGAAGCCCTGGCCCTGCACACCCTGGCGGACGCCGGCGTCAGCGCCGCCCACACCGAACTCATCGAGGCCGAGGGCCGCGTCTTCCTCGAAAGCCGCCGTTTCGACCGCACGCCGCAAGGAGGCCGCGTGGGCATGGTCTCGCTCGAGGTCTACGACCGCCAGTACATCGGCCAGGGCACCAACTGGGTCGACACCGCCCGCCGCTCCGACCAGGCCGGCCCCGAGCGCCTGAGGGCGGCCGACGTGACCACCCTCTGCCTGCTCGACGCCTTTGGCGCGCTGATCGCCAACACCGACCGCCACCACGGCAACATCTCGCTGCTGCTGCGCGACCACCGCTGGCAACTCGCCCCCGCCTACGACATGCTGCCCATGCTCTACGCCCCCGTGGCCGGCGAACTGGTGCCGCGCGACTTCGCCGCCCAGCCGCCGCGCCCCAGCGTGCACACCCTGGCCGTGTGGCCGCAGGCGCGCGAGCTGGCGCTGCGCTTCTGGCAAACCGCCGCGCAAGACGCGCGCATCAGCGCGGGCTTTCGCGCCATCGCCCGAAGCAACCACGCGGTCGTCCAGACGCTCTGACGCCCGGCCCCCGCGCTACCCTGTTCGTGGGATGGCGGCGGCACCCGAAAACGGCACAATGCGGCCACCTGTCACACACATGCGCCGCCGGGACACATCGGCGGTCTGAATGCCAATATGAACCAACAACCACGCATTGGCGGCCTGGCCGCAGCCGCCCTCGCCGCCCTTTCGCTGAGCGCCTGCGCCGCCGACCCCAAGGCGACCGCGACCGCCCCCCATGTCACACACAACTGCAAGCCCCAGGAAACCGTGGGCTTCTCCTGCGAGCTGCCGGACCGGCGGGTACTGTCTTTGTGCGGCTCGCCGGGGTTCAACCAGTTCAAGGGGGCGGCTCAGGACAACCCCGGGTATGCCTATGTCGCCATTGGCACCCAGCAGGGCCAGGTGCAGTTCACCTACCCCCCCAACCCCGAGGACTACAAAAAGCACATGTACTTCTGGGTGTCGATATCCGCGTGGCCTCACATGTTTGTGGCAACGGACAAAGGCTCGTTTGTGCACTTCAGCCTGGATATCGAGTCACCTGCCGACGCAAATCCAGAGAACGCACCGCAGAGTTGGCCTCTGAGCGAAACGAAAGGCGGATCGCTCTGCGCCCATCGGATCAACCGGGACCACCTCGACCCATTCATGGCACAAATGATCAAGAAGGCTGATTGGGAGCGCTCCCGCGACAAAAGCGCGGGCCAATGACGCCGGAGGTTGAACCATGGCGAATCCAGACATCCCTCATCTGAACAGCGAACCGCAACGCCAGCGCGCAGAAGCGCTTCTGGTGACGGCCTACCGTAACGGCATCACCGACCCGAGCGAGCTGGCCAACTTCATGGGGCAGGTCCAGCACGAAAGCCAGAACTTCACGCGGCTGGAGGAGAGCCTCAACTACAGCGGCAGCCGCTTGTATGACGTGTTCCCAAGGCGCAACGGTTTGACGCGTGAAGGCGCTCAATCCATCGCCAACATAAAGGACAGAACTGAACGGCAACATGCCGTGGCAGAGCAGGTATACGGAGGCGAGTGGGGCAAAGCCAGTCTCGGCAACACACAGGCAGGGGATGCCTTCAATTTCCGGGGGCGCGGCTACATACAACTCACAGGCCGGAGCAACTACACCGACTCCGCCCAGAAGCTGGGACTGGATCTGGTGCGTCACCCGGAACTGGCCGCCAACCCGCAGAACGCCGAACGGATTGCGGTGCAGTACTGGAAAGACAACATCCAACCGGTGCGTAGCGCCCGCACCGACGCGACCCAAGCAGGCTCCATCATCAACACCGGCGGCATCGGCGGCGAAGTCAAAGGCCTACCCGAACGCCTGGCCAACAGAGCCGCCTGGGAACGCACCCTCGATCAAGGCTATCTGGAAGCAGCCCTTGAGCGCCACCCACAGGCGCAACAAGCCGCCGCAGCGGACCCGCTCAACCACCCCCTGCAACTCAAGCCCGACCACCAGCTCTCGCCCCAAAGCCTGCGCCTGATCCAGGACAGCGGGCAACACGTCCGGGCGCTCGCCGACAAACACCAATTGCCGTGGGACCCCGGCATGGACAACACCGTGTACGCGCTGGCCCGGCAGGCGCGCGAACAGGGGCTGACCGGCATCACCCACCTGAAGGTCGCCGACGGGCAGATCCGCTTTGCCCAGTACGACGGCCTGACCCTCAAAGACGGCGCGCTCGACGCCCGCGCCGCCGCCAACACCGAAACCCACCAGTCCATCGCCCGGATGGCGCAAGCCGACCAGGCGCCGGCCCAGGCCCACGACGCAGCGCCCGCCCAGGCCCCCACCCGATCCATGGCATCGCCCGCGATGTCCATGTGAGACTTCGTCAGCCCCACAGCGGCGGCTTGAGCACCATCAGCGCGAACACCGCCATCATCGCCACGAAGGCCGGGTAGCCCAGCCCTTCCCACCAGCGGGCCATGCGCCAGTAGACCTCGGGCAACGCGGTGTCGCCACGCGCCTGTGCAGCCGAAGCCAGGCGCGCCATGCGAACCTGCAGCGCCACCACCGGCAGCCAGCAGGCGCCGGCCAGCGCATAGAGCGCGAGCGCCAGCGCGATCCACGGGGTGCTCAGCGGCCAGCCGGCCATCGCCGCCATCGCGAAGCCGCTGAGCGGCTGGATGATCACCGTCGGCGTGGTCATCCACAGGTCGGCCTTGACCACCAGGCGCGACACCACCGCCTGCGCCGGCACCGAGCCGCTGCGGTTGGCCATGAACAGGTAGAAAGCGGTGCCAAAGCCGGTGCCCACCAGCACCACGCTGGAGAGCACGTGCAGGGTCTTGATCCACAGGTACAGGTTCATCACGATCCAACTTTCAGAAGGTTCCATCGGCTGCCGCGCCACAGCAGGGCCAGGATCGGCAGGTTCTTGAGCAAGGGCCCCAAGGGATGCAGCCACAGCTGCGGCACCATGGCCGTGGCCAGCGCGCTGAACACCAGCACCACGGCCACGCCAGCGCGGCAAGCCCACGCCCCGGGGCGCAGCGCCAGCCACAGGCCCATGGCCAGGTCCAGCGCGATGCCGCCGGCCACCAGGGCCGACACCCAGACCTCGGGCACCCAGCCGGGCTGGTGCACCAGCTCGTGGCTGATGCCGCCCCAGCCCAGCCACGACACCCCGGCCGTGCCCCACCACAGGGCCACCAGGCTCCAGCGCTCGAAGGCGCTCAGGCTTGCATAGTCGTCGGCCTTGCGCATCACAGCGCCTCCTGCGGCCACTGCCGCACCGACACCGGTGGTCGCCCCAGCAGCCGCTCCAGCGGTGCCGCGTCGGCCGTGTTGGGCTGGGCCAGCAGAGCCAGCGTTTCGCTGCACCAGGGCGTCAGCGGCACGGCGTCCCCCAGCCGCGCGCTCCAGCGGCTCGGCGCATCGGGCAGCAGCGCGACGCGGGCCGGCCCGTGCCCCATGGCCTCGCGCCAGTGCGCGATCAGCGCCTGCAGCGTGAACACCTCGGGGCCCGCCAGTTCGAGCGTGCCCTGCGCGTCGGACCGCAGGCTGGACACCACCGCCGCCGCCAGGTCGTCGACGTGCAGCGGCTGCGCCAGCCCGCGCGCGACCGGCGCCGGCAGCAGCAGCAACGGCAGCCGCGCCAGCGCGCGGAACAGCCCACTCGACGCGCCGCCCTCGCCCACCACGATGCTCGGCCTCAACACCACCGCCTCCAGCGCGCCGCGAGCGGCCAACGCCAGCAGGTGCTCGTCCGCCGCTCGCTTGCTGCGGGCGTAGGCGGTGGGGTTGCCCTCGATGCCCAGAGCCGAGACCTGCACCACCCGCCGCACGCCGACCCTGGCACAGGCGTCGAACAGCGCCTGCGGCCCGCTGGCGTGCGTCGGCCAGATCGGGCGCCGGCGCGAGTCGCGCAACATGCCCACCGTGTTCACCACCGCGTCCACGCCCGAGAGGTAGGGCACCCAGTCGTCAGCCGCCGTGGCCCGCGCCATGTCCACCCGCGGGCGGCTCACCAGCGTATGCCCCGCCACCTGCAGCGCCTGCGCCACATGCCGCCCCACAAACCCCGAGGCACCCAGCAACCAGACGTTCATGATCCGTCCCTCCGGCAGACACCGTCGGCACAGGCCGGCACCGATTGGCGCGCCGCGCGCCGCAGGGCCGTCTCAAAAACCCCGTGCGCCAGCCAGCGCGGAAACAGATGCCGGTGGCCCGCCACCCAGGGGTACAGCCGGTCGGCCAGCGGCCGCAGCCAGGGCGCGCTCAGCGAGCGTGCCACCCAAGAAATGCCCACCGCCTCGTACATGGCCACAAAGGTGTCCACCCCGCGCAGCCAGCGGCCGTCCGCCGCCTGGCCGTGCAGCAGGCGCGCCAGCTCTTCGCGCGTGGCGCCGGCCGGCGCCACAAAGCCCGGCGCCGCGATGTCCACGAAGCGCAGGCGCTGCGCGCGCTCATTGCGCAGCATCAGGTTGCTCATCTCGGCCATGCACAGCGGGCAGGCGCCGTCGTAGTACAGGGTCAGGGGGTAGAGGTTCTGGTTCATCGCATCGCTCCTTCCTTTGTTGATTCCTTGGATTCCTTGGATTCCGTTTATTCTGTTATTTCTGTCAATACAGAAATATCTAGTCAAAAAATAGCCCGGGCGGCGGTTCAGCCGTCCGAGCGCACGAACTTCTGCACCGAAGCGCCCAGGCGCATCACCTTTTCCAGCGTGGCGGGCGACAGGCGCAGCATCTCGTCCGTCCACACGCCCAGGGTCTGCATGAAGCGCAGCGTTTCGCGCACACGGTCTTGGGCGTCGGCCGATTCGGCCTCGAATTCCGGCGTGTTCACCAGCGCCTGCAGCATCTGCACCGTGGGCTGAAACTCGCGCTCCTTGCGCTGGCGCACGATGGTGCGAAACAGCTCCCACACGTCGGACGAGGTTTCAAAATAATCGCGCCGGTCGCCCAGCACCTGCGTCGGCCGGATCAGCCCCCAACCCTGCAGCTCCTTGAGGCTGTTGCTCACGTTGGAGCGGGCCACCACCAGGGTGTTGGCGATCTCTTCGGCGTGCAGCGGGCGGCCGTGAAAAAACAGCAAAGCATGGATCTGCGCCACGGTGCGGTTCACACCCCAGGCGGTGCCCATTTCGCCCCAGTGCAGCACAAAACGGCGGGAGGTTTCGGTGAGTTCCATGGGGTGGATGTTAGGCGCCATCAGAAATTTCTGTCAAAACAGAAATTACACATCCCCCGCTTCAAGCCCATGCGAGGATGCGGAAACTCAGGAACGGACCGATTCAATCTGGCGACGCAACACCGGAAGATCGCGCTGAACGGTTTTCCAGACCACATTCAGATCGACCGTGTCGTAGCTCATACCGGCACAGCTTGCGCGAGCACAGCCTGCCTGAAGCTCGCCGGCAGGCCATTGGGCGTCAACACATCCACCGGCACGCCCAGCAGCTTCTCCAACTCCACCTGAATCGCGGCCACATCCATCAAACTGGTTTCCGGCGTTGGGTCGATCAGCAAGTCCAGATCGCTGCCGTCCGTGTCTTTGCCGGCCACCACCGAGCCGAACACCCGCGCATTGCACGCGCGATGCGCCTCAACCACACGGCGTACCGCAGATCGATGGGCGTGGAGGGCCGTGGAGGGTTTCATACAGATTCGTCTGAAAAAGCGAAAGCCATGATAGCGCCGAAGACGCCGCCCTAGAATGGTCGAATGAGCTCCAACACCCCTTCCAACCCGGCCAACAAGGCCCCCAAAAACAACGCTGCCGCGGCCCCCGAGGCCGCCGGTGAGCACAAGGTCAGCAACTTCCTGCGACAGATCATTGAAAACGATCTGGACAAAGGCACCTATGCCAGCCGCCACTGGGCCGGCACGCCGGGCGACGCCGCGCACCACGCCGCCGGCCCGCTGGACCCTGCCAAGATCCGCACCCGATTCCCCCCCGAGCCCAACGGCTACCTGCACGTGGGCCACGCCAAAAGCATCTGCCTCAACTTCGGCCTGGCGCGCGACTACGGCGGCGTCTGCCACATGCGCTTTGATGACACCAACCCCGAGAAGGAAGACACCGAATACGTCAACTCCATCCTCGACGCGGTGCAGTGGCTCGGCTACGGCTGGGAAACCAACGGCCAGAGCCACCTGTTCCAGGCCAGCGACTACTTCGATTTCATGTACCGCGCGGCGGAATACCTCATCACCGCCGGCCACGCCTATGTGGACGAACAGACCGCCGAACAGATGCGCGCCGCCCGCGGCGACTTCGGCAAACCCGGCGTCGACAGCCCGTTCCGCAGCCGCACGCCCGCCGAAAACCTGGCCCGCTTCCGCGAGATGCGCGACGGCGCGCACGAAGACGGCAGCATGGTGCTGCGCGCCAAGATCGACATGGCCTCGCCCAACATCAACCTGCGCGACCCGGCCATCTACCGCATCCGCCGCGCCACGCACCACAACACCGGCGACAAGTGGTGCATCTACCCCATGTACACCTTCGCGCACCCCATCGAGGACGCGCTGGAGCAGATCACCCACAGCATCTGCACGCTGGAGTTTGAAGACCAGCGCCCGTTTTACGACTGGCTGATGGACCGCCTGTGCGAAGGCGGCCTGCTCGCCCACCCCGCGCCGCACCAGTACGAATTTGCCCGCCTCAACCTCACCTACGTCATCACCAGCAAGCGCAAGCTCGCCCAGCTCGTGTACGACCACAAAGTCAGCGGCTGGGACGACCCGCGCATGCCCACCATCGTCGGCCTGCGCCGCCGCGGCTACACGCCCGAAAGCATCCAGCTCTTTGCCGAACGCATCGGCGTCACCAAGAGCGATTCCTGGATCGACTACAGCACGCTCGAAGG
>Ga0209343_10005097_pt1 | contig 16090 bp, 18 predicted proteins | sample RifCSPlowO2_02_FD_184026 | JGI IMG/M metagenome (GOLD analysis project Ga0209343, IMG submission 184026) | Groundwater microbial communities from Rifle, Colorado - Rifle CSP2_plank lowO2_0.2 (SPAdes) (version 2) | ecosystem: Environmental > Aquatic > Deep subsurface > Groundwater | place... | reverse complement strand
CGGATCCTGGCTAAAGCCAAAGGCCATGGCCCTCACAATCCATGGAGCTACAATAATCGCGACGGAGGAAAGTGCCAAAAGGATCAGCAGGAAGACACTCGCAACAATCCCCACGATCTTTTTGGCTTCCTCGCGATCTTGCTTGAGATACTCTGAAAAGACGGGAACAAAAGAGACCGTCAGGGCCCCTTCCGCCAAGAGCCTTCGAAACAGATTGGGTATGCGAAAGGCCACAAAAAAGGCATCCGCAGCAGATTTGGCCCCGAAAACATGGGCCACAATAACATCGCGAATAAGTCCCAAAAGACGACTCAAAAATGTCATGCCGCTCACTGTCCCGGTACGTCTGATAATATCGTTCTTTTCTTCACTCATCAAAACCTCGCATGAAGAACCTTGACAAGCAGTGCCGCGAATGATACTCGGCGTCACTTATGGCCGAGGCCCCCATCAAAAAGAAAAAGCTCGTCAAGGGACGCCATCTTTCCGCGATAAAGCGTCAGCGGCAAGAAATAAAGCGCACGGCTTTTAACGTTTCACGCAAATCAGCCATTCGCACATCCACAAAAAATGTCCTGGCCGCCATCCAAAAAAATGACAAAAAATCCGCCATCGAAGCCCTCAAAACCGTTTCCTCTCTCCTTCAAAAAGCGAGTCGCCACCGACGTCTTCACCCCAAAACAGCTTCACGAAAAATTGGCCGCTTGAGCCGCAAGGTTGCCGCGCTCGGCCGCTAGGGAAAAAATCATCCTTTCCATAATCAGCAAATCAGGAATAAAACTCCGTTTAAGGCTCTTATCCGTCTGATAAAGAATTTCCATTGTCTGCAATATGTGTGCGCGCGTCATCCGTTGTGCCTGAGATTGATAGTTATTGACAAAATAAGGAGACACCCCCAAAAAACGGGCCAGTTCCATCTGGGGCATGCGCTTTGTCTCCGCCTCCTTGGCCTTCAGCAAAATCCTAAAATGACGCAAAATAAGGCTCAAAACCCTCAAGGCCGGCTCCTCGGATGACACCAATATTTTTTCTAGAAAATATAAAGATCGACCCCAATTCCCCTGCCCGATCGCATCGGCCAAATCGAAAACAGATCGCACCGCCACATCACAAATCACGGCCTCAACATCCTCAATGGTAATACTCTGCCGAGGACTGGCATAGAGGATTAGTTTTTCCAAGGTATAAGAAAGATCCACCAAATGGGTGCCGATAAGCTCTACCAAGATTTGAATGGCCTCTGGATCCAAAGTGACAGACATCCTCCGGGACTCCTCATGTATCCATGAGGGTATTTCGCGGGGATACAATGGTTTGAACTCTCGGATCAGCACCGCTGGTGCCTCAGGTACCGAAGTCTCTGACTTCGGTTTGACATTTGCCTTTTTGATCAGGTGCTGCCAAAACAATTGACGACGATCAATTTTATGAGCCACAAAAACCAGTACTGTTGTTTCGGGGATTTGATCCGTGGCGGCCATCAATTTTTCTTGATCATTCTTATTAAAAAACTCCGCCTCCCTCACCAGTATCATTCTCTTTTCAGCCATCATCGGAAGGGTCAAGCTGGCCTCAATAATACTCTTGGCCGTCGCCGTCTTGCCGGAAAAAAGATCCCGATTGAAATCTCTGATTCCACCCTTCAAGACATTCGATTCAAGAGATGCGAGAAATCGATCTAATAAAAAGGACTCTGCACCGTAGAGCAAATAAATCATTCTACCACCACATTGACGAGTTTTTTGGGAACATAAATTACTTTTTTGACACTGCCTGTAATATATTTTTTAACTTTTTCGTCTTCAAGGGCTATCTTTTTAATCTCATCTTCGGAAAGAGAGGCGTCCATTTTGATTTTTGCCCTCACCTTTCCCTTTACTTGAACGACGATCAACATCGTATCTTTCTTCAGAGCCGTTTCATCATAGTCAGGCCATAAATAAGTGGACAAAAATCCCTGATGCCCCAATTCACCCCAAAGCTCTTCGGCAATATGCGGCGCAAAGGGGGCCAATAAGATAATGAGCACCTCAATGGATCGCATCGAAGGGTGAGAACTCTCCTTTTCAATATAGTTAAGATATTCCATCAAGGCGGCAATAGCCGTATTAAACTGAAAACCGTCAAGATCGCGCGTGACTTTCTTGATCGTCTTATGGATCCAAAAACGGTCTTGGTCTCCTTCTTGGCCAACAATTAAAACCCCATTCTTAAAATTCCACACCAACCGCCATACCCGCCCCAAAAACCGGGAGGCCCCCTGAACTCCTTGATCGCTCCAATCAAGGTCCTTTTCCGGGGGGGCCGCAAAGAGACTAAAAATGCGGGCCGTATCGGCTCCATACTGACCAATCAAGGCATCGGGATCGACGACATTGCCCTTCGATTTGCTCATCTTGGCCCCATCCTTGATCACCATCCCCTGAGTCAAGAGACGGATAAAGGGCTCGTCACAATCAAGATATCCAAGATCACGCAGGACCTTGGTAAAGAACCTTGCATAAAGAAGATGGAGAACGGCATGTTCAATCCCGCCAATATATTGATGAACCGGCATCCAATATCCCACCTTTTCTTTGTCAAAAGGCCCTTTTTTGGAGGATGCATCTGTATAGCGATCAAAATACCATGAGGATTCTACAAACGTGTCCATGGTGTCCGTTTCCCGCCGGGCCTTCTTTTTACATTGCGGACAATCCACCTCCCAAAATGACCGAAGCTGGGCCAGGGGAGATCCCCCAAGACCCGTCAGCTTGACATCGGCAGGAAGGTTGACAGGCAAATCTTTGAGTGGAACGGGAACAGTCCCACAATCCTTACAATAAATAATGGGAATGGGGGCCCCCCAATAACGTTGTCTGGAAATTCCCCAGTCACGGAGCTTGTAGGTGACTGTGGCCTTGCCTATTTTTTTCTTCTCCAAAAATTCACAAACCCTCATCTTGCCCTCTTCGTTGGGAGTGCCATCAAAGGAACCCGAATGATCCATAACTCCGACACCTTCATAGGCCCCCTTCATCGTTCCAGGATCCAAAATTTTCCCTTGAGGTTGGATGACCACAATGATCGGGAGGTTATATTTTTTTGCAAATTCAAAGTCACGCTGATCATGGGCAGGGACCGCCATCACACAACCCGTGCCATATTCCATCAAGACAAAATTGGCCGCATACACTGGAATTTTTGTGCCTGTCAGGGGATTAAAACAATAACTACCGGTAAAAACACCCTCTTTTTCATACTCCTCCGCAAGACGCCGGGTCCTATCCATGGTCCTCACTTTTTTGGCAAAATCGGCAATGGCCTCTTCCTGCCCTGTCCCCTGAGCCAGTCTCTGGGCCAACGGGTGCTCTGCAGCAATGGACATAAATGTCGCCCCATAGAGGGTGTCGGGGCGTGTCGTAAACACCTCAATTTCTTTTTGATCTCCCAATTTTTTTTCTAAGGGAAATTTAATAGAAGCCCCGGTACTTCGTCCGATCCATTCTTGCTGCATAGTCAGCACTCGTTCGGGCCAACCGCCCCTAAGATGATCCATCTCTTTCAATAATTCCTCGGCATAGGCCGTGATCTTAAAAAACCACTGCTCTAACGGCTTCTGCTCGACAGGAGATTCACAGCGCCAACATTGCCCCTGCTCCACCTGTTCATTGGCCAAAACCGTCTGACACGAGGGACACCAATTGACCATGGAATGCCTTTTATAAGCCAGACCCTTCTCAAACATCTTGATAAAGATCTCCTGTTCCCAACGATAGTAGTCAGGTTCACAGGTACTGATCTCTCGATCCCAATCATAGGAAAGCCCCAAGGCCTTGAGCTGCAACCTCATGTGTTGAATATTCTGATAGGTCCACTTCTGAGGGGGCACCTGATGGGCTATGGCCGCATTTTCGGCAGGCATGCCAAAGGAATCCCAGCCAATGGGATGAAGGACATTAAAGCCTTTCATCTTTTTATAACGAGCGATCACGTCTCCAATGGCATAATTACGCACATGCCCCATATGAATCCTGCCGGAAGGATAAGGGAACATCTCCAGACAATAGTACCTCTTGGAGGGCGGAACACGGGGATCCTCATTCACCTTGAAGATTTTGTGTTTCTCCCAACTGGCCTGCCATTTTTTTTCTATTTCTTGAGGAAGATATTTTGAATCCATGGATTTTAAAAAATAGATTAACTTATTGAAATCAATGCACTTATCTCATCGAGGCCGTGAAGAGTCAAGGAAGAATTTAGAAGGGATCAGTGCCGCCACATCTCATAGAGGATCACAAAGACCATCAAAAAGAAGGCGGGCATCATCAGGACTTGTGAGAGGGGAAAGAGAAAGACACACTGAGAAGACCCGTAGCGGACCATCCATGGCGCAAGAGTGTTCATCAAAATCCCCAAAAAGGCCGTAGCAATAACAATGGATTTTGTCTTCTCCCTCAAAAAAGAAAAACAAAACAAGAAGCCTATCAATGCAAACATCACCGGCTGGCTAAAGAGATGAACATGGGACACGGACAAGAGCGAGGAAAAAGTTTGCGGGATAAAAACCCCCTCACTCGCCTCATCACCACGATAATAAAGCTGCGCCTCATCCAAACTGAAATGAGAAATATGATAGATTTTGACGAGGGCCACCCCATACCCCAAAACCATAAAAACAATAAAACTAGTCACCAATATCTTAAGAGACAGACGAAGGCTACCGAGCCGTAATGGACCCGTGTTTTCCATAAAAAATCTCCCACAATAATAGGGCCCTCTTCACACCCACCGCAAGAGCCCTGGATGACAATGTCGCCCCACTCACTACATCAATATCCTGTCCAAGACGTACCGGATGATGGGCCTCTTTTCCATAAAATTGTCTCAAAAAGTTTTTATGCCTCACCTCAGAGCCGTGGGTCTCTCGATAAACCAATATCATCACATCCCTGACCCTTCCGTCAGGATTGATGACCGTCATAAACGTGATCGGTTCCGTTTTCCCCACCTGATGATCGATCAGGGCATACCCGTCAATCTTTTCATCCGTCTTTCCCAGATAAAAGGTCCATTCGGATTGGGGCGGTTTCAGACCGCTTTTTTTTACGATCCACGCCGCCTGCTCGGCATCCAAGACCCTCTTCTCGCTGACGACGACCTTTGAGGCATGAAAGACCTGTCTTAAGGCCTCCTTTGGCGACAGATAAACGCTCTGAAAGGCCCAAAGGGAAGAGACCTGGAGACAGAAAAATACAAGAAATAATCTACTTTTTCTTGAAAAATCAAAAAATTTCACCTTCAAAATCCTTCTCTTTCATAAACAATACTTGTTTTTGAAAAAAAATCATGAAAAATAATCCCGGACACCGTTAAAAAACGATGCCCGGGATGGGAGCCGATGAAATAAACTAATTTTTTACAAATCAGTAATAAAAACCAATCCCGGCGTCAAACTGATCCACACCACTATTGGCATCATTCCAATTCCAGGTGTAGTTGGCCTTGATCGCAATCTGAGGAATCGGCTTATAGGTTAATCCAGCCGTCACGAGGCGTTTGTCATTGGCCTGATTTTTGGCAAAACCGGCGGGTATCTTGTATTGGGTATCGATATCCTCAAACCGGCCAAAGGCGATGAGATCATGTTTTGTCTCCGGCCAAAGATGATAAAAGAGATGATAACCAGCCTCTAAATAATAACCCAACATCTGACTGCCCACAAAGTTGGTCCCACCGCCACCGGCAATGACGGTATTCACATTTCCAGCATCGGAGAGGGAATTAAAACCAAAAATCCCTTCGAGGTCGATCCCCTCAAGGCTATATTTAGCATCGGCCTCTATCATTGCCAGAAAGGCACCACCCACCCCTGCCTGCCCATGAGCGGTATTGCCCAAAAAGGCCGAAGTCCCCATTCGAAAACCGGGAAAATAGGTATTTTGAAGACGAAAGGAGCCGCCCACATCCCGACCCGGGGCCTCAATCTCCTTAAAACGGCCCCCACGAATACCAGTAGAGCCGCTAAAGCCCTGATCAAAGGTCCCGGTCCCGTCCAATGTCACGGCCTTGGGGGTACTCATAAGATACAGTTGATAGTCAAATCCATGGGAAAGGTTTCCATAAAAACCAATACCCGCCTCCATCCAGGAAGTCGGAATGATGACACTGTAAAAGGTCGGACGTTCCACACCATTAAACAAGGGGGGTTCATGGTGTTGATTGATCACCCCCATGGGGACGAGGAGGCTTCCCACCCTAAGAGTGGCCCAATCATTGAGACCAAAATCAATATGGGCAAATTCGAGTTCGGGCTCTTTAAAGGCGTGTTCAAAATCAAGTTCGGCTTCAAATTTTATTTTTTCAGTAAAATCAAATCCGAGACCAATGACAAAACGATGGAAATCGAATTCATCCGCTGAGGATCCAATGGGGTTATTATAGTGCAGTTCTCCATAACCAAAAAGATGGACTCTCCCGAAATCACCAATCCTTTTGAGGCCGTCGGCGTGAGTTGATTCAGCGAGTGCCTCGCTAGCCACCTGGATCTCAGGTCCATCATTGGAGGAAGTCGCCCAGGAAATTTTTGAAATACAAACGGATGAGAGCATTCCGAATACTATGAATGGCAAAAACCGATGGCGTAACATCATAACAAGATCTCCTTTCATAAAATGTACTGTTTAATGCGTCGTTTCCGCACTCAACTGGTCAAAATCCTTTCGAGATTTGAGTTTCAGCATCTCTTTTTTGACACCTTCAAAAATATTTGAAAGCTGCCAAAATTCGTCCCAGCTCAAATGAATGGAGAGCCCATCCAGCTTGAAGACAACATGCCCCTTGGGACAAATGCGAACGTTGAGCAAACCGAGCATGACCAACCTCCTCATTTTTCCAAAATACCGACCCCTTGTCGGAGGACAATATTGAGAACTATTCTCAATTTATAGTCCATAAAAGAGGCGCCAAATGCGCCTCTGTGTCAAGATTGAGAATGTTTCTCAATCATGGAAGTGTGGATATAGACGACCCCATCGAAAATGTAAAGAAAAAAATTATGCCGTTTTGGAACCGAGGAGGGCAGATATTTTGCGGGTTTTTTTGCAATGAGAACAATAACCTCTTAATTCGAGGGTGTGTTCCGTCATGATAAAATCATGTTTTTTGCAAACCTTGGACTGCATTTTTTCAATGCCCACATTTTCAAATTCAATAATCTTGCCACAGGCCACACAGACCATATGATCATGATGATGTTTAAAATAAGTATTCTCATAAAGCCAATTGTCCGCCTTGAGATTGACGGCGCGAATCAGACCCGCCTTTTCCATGAGGGGCAAGGTTCTATAAATAGTGGCCAATGACACCTTTTGCTGATTAACTTGACACATCTGGTGAAGATCATAAATGCAGAAATGCCTTCTCTGAGAAAAAATGATATCCAGCAACCGACTACGTTCTGTCGTTAAAAGAAGATTTTTCCCCCTAAGGAAATTACGAAAACATTCTCTCGCATGTGACTTTTGAATAAGCAGCGACTTCACTAAAAACTCCTTGAAAGTGCCAACTTGTATTGGCGAATCATGGTGGATATGCGTTGACGAGCTTGAACAGGGGATCTTCCTGCCATCTGCCGAATCAGGGCGGATCCAATCACAACACCATCAGCCATTGTGGCAACCCTCTGGGCCTCTTTCGGTGTCGAAATGCCAAAACCAACGGCAATCGGCAGTCGAGTCAGCCTTCTGAGTTGGGTTATCTGATGTTGAATAGAGTCCCATTGGTTCAAACTGGCCCCCGTCACACCCGTCATGGAGACGTAATATATAAATCCCCGACTCAAATGGGCGATTTTTTTCATCCGTTCGATCGACGTCGTAGGGGCCACTAAAAAAATAAGATCAATCCCTACCTTATCCAGCTCGTCCTTGACCTCAGCGGATTCTTCCGGAGGAACATCAACAATCAACACTGCATCAACACCCGCTTTCGATGCCGACTGGGCAAAGGCCTTCACGCCAAAAGCGAAAACAGGATTATAATATCCCATGAGTAAAATGGGGATTTGTGAGCGTTTCCTGACCTCACCCACCAAGGTTAATATTTTCTTCAAATTCGTCCCCTTTTTAAGGGATCTCTCGGATGAGGCCTGAATAACGGGTCCGTCGGCCATCGGGTCCGAAAAAGGCATTCCCAACTCAATAATGTCAGCGCCCGCCTTTTCCAACAAGGCGATCAGTTTCATGGTCTCTGAAAGCGAAGGATCTCCCGCTGTGATAAACGGAATCAGCGCCTTTTTCTTTTCTCTTTTCAGCTGTCTAAAAATTTTCTGTATTCTTGACATACTAACAGTCCCCAAATGTCTATACAATTTTGGGACTGTTAGTATTACAGGACCGGCTGTTAGCCCTATCGGGCTGTCCATATTATTTCGGTCCTGTTAATACGATCTTTTTAGAGCTCAACCTTATAATAATTCGCTATCGTCGGCATATCCTTGTCACCGCGTCCTGAAAGATTGACCACCACTGTTTTGTGCCGACTGAGTTCAGGGGCCAATTTTATCAAATATCCAATGGCATGGGCAGATTCTAGGGCGGCAATGATTCCTTCTGTCTTGGCCAAGATATCAAATCCCTCCATCGCCTCCCGATCTGTCACAGCAACATACTCCACTCTATCGGTTTCATAGAGATAACTGTGTTCCGGTCCCACACCGGGATAATCAAGACCCGCCGAGATAGAATGCGTCGTTTGGACCTGACCCTCATTATCTTGCAGCAAATAGGATTTGCTGCCATGAAGGACACCGACTTTTCCTTTCAAAAGGGTCGCCGCATGTCGCAACGAGGACAATCCCAATCCCGCCGCCTCAACACCAATCATGTGAACCTGGGGATTGTCTAAAAATGGATAAAACAAACCAATGGCATTGGACCCTCCACCGACACACGCAACAAGATAGTCGGGATCCCTTTGTTCGAACGGCATTATTTGCCGACCCACCTCCTCGCCTATAATCGATTGAAAGTCTCTGACCATCATCGGATAGGGATGGGGACCAGCCACAGATCCAATACAATAATACGTGGTTTTCACATGGGTCACCCAGTCCCTCAAGGCCTCATTTAAGGCATCCTTTAATGTCTTGGAGCCCGAATGAACAGGCACCACCTTGGCCCCCAAAAGCTTCATCCGAAAAACATTAAGAGACTGTCTCTTGATATCTTCAGCCCCCATATAGACAACACACTCAAGATCCAACAAGGCCGCCATCGTGGCCGTAGCCACCCCATGCTGGCCGGCCCCCGTTTCCGCGATCACCCGCCGTTTTCCCATCCGCTGGGCCAAAAGACACTGTCCCAGTGTATTATTGACCTTGTGAGCCCCCGTATGACAAAGATCCTCCCTCTTCAAATAAATCTTGCCCCCTCCCAACTTCCTTGAAAGTCTTTGAGCCAAATAGAGAGGTGTGGGACGACCAATATAGGTCCTGCCATAATCCTCGATTTCCTTTTTGAATAAAGGATCTTGAGAGGCCTCGTGATAGGCCTTTTCGAGCTCCTCCAGGGCTGGCATGAGGGTCTCCGCCACATATTGACCGCCAAAAATCCCAAAATGTCCCTTTTTATCAGGCAGGCTCACGACAACCTTTCATGTCACATCATGTCACACAGTTTTTCACTCGAACAATGAACTGTTCCATTTTATGATGATCTTTTTTGCCGGGTTCAGATTCAATCCCCGTTGTGACATCAACACCATCAGGATGCACCTGTTTTATTGCCTCTTCAATATTATCGGGATGAAGCCCCCCCGCAAGAATAATCTTTCCAATGGATTTGGCCTTGCGGGCCAAATCCCAGCGACCCACCCTCCCCGTCCCTCCATAAGATACAGGATCATAAGTATCAATAAGAAAATACTCACAATGATAGTGCTGCATCAAGAGCAAACTTTTCTCATCCCTCAAGCGAAAAACTTTCCAATAAGGTGCCGCAAATTGTTGACAATAATACGGGGTTTCATCACCGTGAAACTGGAGAAAATCCAATGACAACTCCTGCGATATCCCTCTTACAAGCTTATCATCCTCATTGACAAAAACGCCCACCTTCCAAACAGATGCAGGGACATTGTCCAACAACTCTTTTACTTTTTCCGGAGCTATATAGCGAGGGGACTTCTTGAAAAAGTTAAATCCAATAGCATCGGCACCAAATTCGATGGCGGCCAGCACATCGTCCAAATTGGTCATGCCACATATTTTGACCTTGATCATAATCTATCCCATCAACAATTCTTTGAGTGCCTTGGCCGGATCTTGTGTCCTTAACAAGGTTTCTCCGATTAAAAACCGGAAAACTCCCGCCTCTTTCATAAGTAATCGGATGTCCGCCGCTGATTGAATGCCACTCTCACTCACCAAAAGAGCCTCTTGAGGAATTTGTTGAGCCAATTTGACTGTTGTCTGAAGATTAATTTTTAGTGAATCCAAATTGCGGTTATTAATCCCCAATAAATCAATCTTGATGTTAGAAATCTTTTCCCATTCTTCCCTAGAGTGTATTTCAACCAACGCCTCCATCTCCAGTTCAGAGGCCAACCCCATGAGATCTTCTAATTGACGAACCTCCAGGATCCGTGCGATCAGCAAAATACAATCGGCCCCAAAAACCCTGGCTTCATAAACCTGATAAGGATCAAAAATAAAATCCTTGCGCAACAAGGGCAGAGTCACCACCGCTCGCACCCTCTGAAGATCCTCAAGTGATCCTTGAAAGAAAGGACCATCGGTCAATACAGACAATCCAGAGGCCCCGGCCTCGTCATACATCCTTGCCACATGAGTGATATCGAGATCGAGTCGTAAAAAACCTGCTGAGGGGGATTTTCTCTTTATTTCAGCAATGATTTTAATTTCATTGTCTGGACCGGCCTTTAAAGATTCTGACATTAAAACAACAGGCGGGGCATTCTTGGCCCTACAGCGCATATCATCGAGAGATCTGAGCCTCTGATGATGTTCAATCTCTTCCTTCTTACTTTTAATGATCTTGTCTAAAATCATTGTCGAGTTCCCTGTGTCATTTCTACCAGCCGTTTCAAGGTGTTGAAGGCGTGTCCTTTGTCAATGGAATGACAAGCCATCATGAGTCCTTCTTCAAGATTGTGGGCCTTACCAGAAAGAGTCAGTGCCGCGGCTGCATTGAGAACGACCACATCACGCAAGGGACTTACAAAACCCTCCAAAATCCCCTTGAGGAGGTTGGCATTAAAAACAGCATCCCCCCCCAACAGATCCTCCAGGCGACAAGCCTTGAGATTGTAATCCTGCGGCATCAATTCCCATTTCTTGAGGCGCCCCTCATGACATTCGACAACATGAGTCGGGCCCGTCAATGTAATTTCATCCAGGCCATCAGAACCATGGACCACCCAAACATGCTCAGAACCCAAATCCATGAGAACGGTCGCCATCTTTTCCTGCACAGAAGGATCATAAACACCTATCAATTGCCTTTTGGCTCCCGCAGGATTTGTTAAAGGGCCCAAAATATTAAAAATGGTCTTTGACCCGATTTTTTTTCTGGCCGTGGCCACATATCGCATCGCTGGGTGATAGCGAGGGGCGAAGAAAAAGCCTATTCCGATTTCTTCTAAACATTTTTTAACAACATGTGTTTCGCAATCAATCTTGACCCCTAATTTTTCTAAGACATCAGCGCTCCCCGATTGTGATGAAATCGAACGGTTACCGTGTTTGGCAACCTTGGCTCCGGCTCCAGCCGCAACAAAGGCGGCCGCCGTCGATATATTGAAAGTCCCCTTCTGATCCCCTCCCGTACCACAGGTGTCTACTAAAAAACTGTCATCAACAGAGACCGGCTCCGAGACCTCTCTCATAATGAGAGTCGCACCTGTAATCTCCGAAACCGTTTCCCCTTTGTCTTTTAAAAGGGTAAGGAATGAAATAATATCACCTTCGGACACCTGCCCTGTCATCATGGAACGCAAGGCTGATTCCATTTCTTGTTGGCTCAAATCTTTTCTGTCCGTCAATCGTTGTAAAACTGTCTTCAACATAAACCAAGAAAGTTTTTTAAAATATTCTTGCCCTCTCGCGTCAGTATGGATTCTGGATGAAACTGCATCCCTTCGACCAAATGATTCTGGTGCCGAATACCCATGATTTCATGATCCTCTGTCCAAGCCGTAATCTCAAAATCCCTCGGCAGGGTTTTCCGATCCACCACCAAAGAGTGGTATCGGGTCGCCACAAAGGGATTGTCTATTCCTTGAAAAATCGTTCTTCCATCATGGAAGATTTTTGATGTTTTTCCATGCATCAACCGTTGGGCATGAACAATTTTACCTCCAAAAGCGGCGGCAATAGACTGCTGCCCCAAACAAACTCCCAACAATGGAATCTTCCCGGCAAATCTTTTAATCACCGAAACCGAAATGCCGGCTTCATGGGGCGTACACGGTCCCGGTGATATCACAATCTTGGAAGGTTTCTTCTTTGCAATATCCTTTAATGAAATCGCATCATTGCGATAGACCTTGACCTCCTCACCCAGTTCCAAAAAGTATTGGACAAGATTATAGGTAAAAGAATCATAATTATCGATCATCAACAGCATTGGAGATCCTTATCTTACAACAACTTTCCACTCACCGCCAACTCAATCGCCCTCATCACCCCTCTGGCCTTATTAAGGCATTCCTTATATTCCAGGAGGGGGATAGAATCCGCCACGATCCCGGCTCCGACCTGGAGATACATTTTATTTCCCTGGATATACAAAGATCGGATAGTGATCGCCATATCCATGTTACCGGAAAAACCAAAATAGCCAACACATCCCCCATAGGCCCCCCGTTTTGTGGGCTCCAGCCCGTCAATAATTTCCATGGCACGTACCTTGGGCGATCCTGATAAGGTCCCCGCCGGAAAAGTGGCACGAATCACATCAAAGGCATTTTTTCCATTTTGAAGTCGCGCCTGCACATTGGACACTATATGCATGACATGCGAATAGCGCTCCACCGTCATAAATTCATCAACATGAACAGTCCCTTTGACGGCCACACGCCCCAAATCATTTCGCCCCAAGTCGACGAGCATCACATGTTCGGCCCTTTCTTTGGGGTCTTCCAAAAGCTCCTTTTCCAAGGCCGCATCCTCCTCTTCATTATGCCCCCGGCGGCGTGTGCCCGCTATGGGTCGCAATGACAATTGACCCTCCTCCAAACGAACCATGGTCTCAGGCGAGGCCCCCACCAATGTCACATCATCAAAATGAAGATAAAACATGTACGGCGAAGGATTGATGACCCGCAACGCCCTGTAAAGATCAAAAGAATCTTCCAGTGAAGGAAAAGAAAACCTCTGAGAAAGGACAGCCTGAATCGCATCCCCTTCCACAATATATTTCTTGATACGTTCCACCGCCCTTTGATAACGGGCCGAGGACCAGTTGGCCTTGAAGGCCATGGGATGGGTTTTTTTCTTTTTCTGCAAAACAACCGAAGGGGCACATTGAAGCTTTTTGCCAATTTGTTCAATGCGCCGACAACACCCCTCGTACTCCTTGTGGAGATCACATTTTTCTGCCACAACAGCATGAGTGATAATCATGATCCTGTGTTCCACATTATCAAAAATAAGCAACAATCTTGGAAGGATGAAATAAGCATCCCATGCCTTGAGATCATCCTTGGCCTGACAGGGCAGTCTTTCAAAAAAATGCACCATATCATAACCTAAATAACCGACAGCCCCCCCGTCAAAGCGAGGCAGATGACTCGCACCAACAACACGATGCCTTTTGACGATATGTTCCAATTCCCCGAAAGGATCCCGGACCTTTTTCCTCCTAAAAACCCCTTTGCCATTGCCAATCTCAACATTTTGACCGCGACTTCGAAAAATGAGCTCCGGCTCCAAACCGATAAAGCTGTATCGAGCCCACTTCTCACGACCCTCAACGCTCTCCAGCAAAAACGAATACGGCTGCTTCACCTTACAATAAACAGAAACGGGTGTTTCACGATCCGCCAGGATCTCTCCGACAACAGAAACACGAGGACCTAAACGCGCTGACTTTTGAAAGGTCTCAAAAGGGGTTTTTATCATGATTTCTCATCTCCATTCCATGATGACTTCTTACTTGCCCCCGTTTTCAGGTCCATGTTACAAGACCTTGAATGAACCGAGGCCTCTTACGCCTAACCCTTATTGCCACTGTCCTAGTGCTGGGGTTTGTTCTGTGCCTTGCAAAAAAACTTGAGGCCAAAACATACGACTTTATCTTTTGGTATCCCGGGGGAGAAGGAACCGCGGCCCAGGCACAACCCATTTTGACCACCTTCACCGATTATCTCAATCAAAGGACCCCCGATAACATCAAGTTTAAACCTTTATACATCTCTGACGTAACCTCAGGAAAGAAGATAATCCAGTCTAACAAAACCTCATTAGGAATAATAAGTCTTCCTGTTTATTTAGAAAGTAAAGAATTACGCGAGGTTGCGCTCCTTCTCCAAACGTTATCCCTCCCGGAGAAAAATGGGACAGAACGATTTTACCTCCTCACACACAAAGGGGCCTCACCCAGCCCCTATGACTCTCCCGTCTATTCACCCCGTCCCTATTCCTCTCTTTTTTTAAAAAATGTCATCTTTTCAAACTCTCCCATGATGGCCGCCGCCAAACTCGTCCCGACTGAAAATATCATGGGCATCATAAAAAAAATAGGGCAGGACGAATTGAAGGCCTATTTTCTTATCAATTCATTCGAATATGAAACCATTAAAAACCTTGAGGCCCCATGGGCCCAAAATGTGACGGTTGAATCCACGTCGGTTCCCCTGCCCTCGGCTCCCCTAGTCGTCTTTCCGGCACCCCAATCAAAACATCCGTTTGAGATCATCATTCCCATTTTACTCACAATGCATCAAGACCCTGAAGGAAGTGAAATTCTAGAGACCCTTCGTCTCCATGGGTTTCAAAAACCTGACATTCAAGTCTACGAAAAATTGGAAAAAAGTTGGTTAGACCGATAAAAATACCGATGCGGCACCCAAAACCCCTGCCTGATCCCCCAACTGTGCCTGAATGAGTTTGACGCGCTTGCTCGTTTCTTTATAAGTCCTCTTGGCGAGACTCTTGTGAGTTTCCTCAATAAAAAAATTCCACGCACAACTAATCCCCCCACCCATAACAAACGTCTCAATATCTAAGGCATTAACGAGTGAGGCAATGCCTACGCCCAAGTAATACCCAAATTTCTTAAACATCGCATTGGAAAAAATATCTCCCTCTTTGGCGCCCTGATAGAGGTCTTCTATGGTGACATGGAATATGTCTTTTCCGAGTTTTTTTTCAAAAACCTCCCGAGACTGAACATCTTCGAATAATGTCATCAGTCTCTTCATCCCAGAGGCCGAACAGTATAACTCCCAACACCCTCGACTCCCGCAGGCGCAGGGAGGTCCAAAAACCTCAATGACCATATGCCCCATTTCACCCGCAAAACCACTCTCCCCTTTCCACAATTGACCATTCATGTACAAGCCCCCCCCAATACCGGTCCCCAAGGTCAGGAGGATAAAGTGGGTCAATCCACGAGCCGAACCCAGCCAGGCCTCTCCCAAGGCCACACAATTGGCATCATTATCAACGTGAACGGGATAAGAAAGCTTATGGGCTATGGCCTTTTGTATATCAAACTCCACCCAATCTGAAAAATGAGGTGACTGATAGACGACCCCGTCTTCTATAATCCCTGGAATACCGGCCCCAACCCCCAAGACAGTTAATCCGCGTTTTGTAGCCTCCTCCAACAACTGAGTGGCCATATTCAAAAGAGAGGCCACTACAAAATCCCGGCCCTTGGCGGCTTCAGCCGACTGCCGCCTAAAAGCCAAAACCTTGCCCTTGTGGTCCACTAAGGCCGCCCTGAGATTAGTTCCCCCTAAATCAATTCCTATGGCACAAGGCACAATCAGCTCCTTTATTCTTCAGACACTAAAGCAGGCCATTATTTATCACAAATCCCCATTTCTTTCATTATTAATCAGTTCAAATCCCACTACGCGTAGT
>Ga0209343_10005092_pt1 | contig 16094 bp, 18 predicted proteins | sample RifCSPlowO2_02_FD_184026 | JGI IMG/M metagenome (GOLD analysis project Ga0209343, IMG submission 184026) | Groundwater microbial communities from Rifle, Colorado - Rifle CSP2_plank lowO2_0.2 (SPAdes) (version 2) | ecosystem: Environmental > Aquatic > Deep subsurface > Groundwater | place... | reverse complement strand
ACCATTCCCATGCAAGATTATCGTGCTCGAGAATGGTGCCCATTGGGGGGCCACCAGCATTATTCACGAGTATATCGACCTTACCCCAGAGATGTTTGCACTGCCTGACAGCCTGTTCGGCCAGTTCAGGATCGCTAACATCGCCTGCAAGGGATGCTACCACCCCACCTCGGGAAGCCACTTTTTGTTCAGCTTCCTCGAGTGTTGTTTTTTCGCGTGAGACCATCAACACTTTGACGCCCGCCAAGGCCAAGGCCTCACTTGTTGCCAAGCCCATTCCTTTGCTAGCACCGCAGACCAGCGCCACGCGTCCTTCAATATCTAATTTCATATATTCTCTTTCATATTAATCGTGACAGGGGTTTTGATAAAACCCGTGGCACGGCAATTACTTACAAGATTCGACATATACACCAGTAACTCTGGAAGGGTTGTCTCGGCCATAGGCAATACAAAATCCTCTATTTCAGATAGATATCTTGCCCTGATATCCGCGTCGGCGTTGAGACCTAGCAGAAAGAGATTATCAAGCTTGTCAATAATCTTTACGACGCGTGTAAAACGTGGACCGGACATCAGGTTTTTGTAATACGCTGTTTTGTAAGCGCGATCCCATTGAATATTCCGATCAATAGTCAACGCAACAACTTGTTCAGAGATTTCCCTGCCAAAAACTTCTGCCAGTATATCTGCCGACACTTGGGAAACTTCAAGAACATTGTGCAAGATTGCCAGTACACCCACCTTGAGATCCGGGTCAGTCTCGATGAGTAAGCCGATCGCCGCAACTCTCAGCGGGTGAGAAAAATAGATATCGCTCGTCAATCCAGCATGGTGATATTTGATTTCTTTTGCAAACTGAAAAGCAGCCAGAAGCCTTTCCCGCTCCCAGTCGCTTGGCAACGCTGCAAGCGCCCTATTCCAAAGCTCCCGCGCATAAGGATCTGGCTCATGGAGCCCCCTCAAACGGCGCTCTCGCTCTATTGCAATGTCGTCCAGTACTCTCATGATCGCTATAGTTAACGCTGCAAACAGGCTACAGAATCCAGGAGGGCCGGATCTCTGGTGCCTAGATCCGAAAGGGGGGCGAGACAAAGGTTGGTTGCCGCTGCGATGGCTTCTTTGATATATGGCTCAAGCCGTTGACTACAACGGCATCCTGCTGAATTCCTTGAATCGGCAATGCATAGCCCAAACATACCTCGAGTTGCGGCATGATGAGAAATCAACGATAAAACCTGCATCAACACGCTGCCCGGTGATACTAAGCCCACACATATGCGACCGATCAGCACTTGCTCATAAACGGAAGCATCAGCAGCGTATAGGCGAGAATAGTCTGAATTAGTCTGGAGCATGGGATTGGATTTTGCTGCCTTCATTGGCTTCAATTTTTATCCGCAGCATGTCAGGCAGGTGAGGAATGTGCAACCCTGTCTTTTACTGTAACCGCATCAGGCAAAACACTGCTTAAGGCGGCAATAGCGACCTTAAGGAGATCATCTGGGCAGTTGGCAAAATTTATTAGCGACGGCGAATCCCCAAAATCATGCCGTTTAATCGTTTTCGTCGGATCATAATAGATAGAGGGTACCTTGAGATATTCTGCAAGATAAGCCGGTGAAGAGAACGGATAGACGATTACAAGGTGACTTCCGGATATCATCGAGTACAGATTTCTGGAGGGTTGCTCAAATGAAATCAATTTTGAAGAGGCAAGTTCTTCGAGGAAGTCAGAATAGCACCTATCCTGAACTGCATAGCCAGTAACAACGCGTTTCGGTTTCAGTACAAAGTTAACCGGAAGATTGAAAGTTTTTTCTAGTTCGTGCTTCAGGTGAACTATATCCTTGATAAAGGATAATAGATTCCTCGGATGATAATAGTTGGGAAATGCACCATTCAATAATGAGGTTTCATCCCCGAATGGAAGGATGTCGATAATGGTTATCTGCAGTGCGTTTTTTGCAGGTAAATTCATTTCGGGCATATACCAAACTATTGGCCCCACTACTTTGATGGCTGCATCATGAGCAAAGGCCCTGATATATTCGGCAAAGGAGTTTGTCCACACCCAATGCACACCAGCCCTGATCCAGCGAAAATTTGGTATGTACGATGCGACATTATCGGAGGCGAAGATGATCGGTTCGGCATTCTGTGAATACCAGATCATGTGAACTTTTGAACGCTGCAACTCCCTGACCCAGAGTGGCTGGCGATGATAACTGCCGATCGTAAAAACAACAGATTCTATTAATTTGTGCCGATCCAATTCGAAAAAAATGCTGCTGTAAGCAATATCCCTGCCGAGCAAAGAAAGTTGCGGCAACCGGAATGTGGCTGACATATATGCGAAGAAACTGATCCAGTGATTCAGCAAGAGCCGGGATCTCCCAAAAAATCCTAAATTCGTCTCATGAAGCAGGTCAATTAGCGGCTTCCTGGAATAGGTAAAATCAGGGTCGCAAGAGAAAACATTCTTCGAGGTGGATTGAACAATAAGGCGCTTTCCTTCACGGAGCGGGGTTATAGGACCCATGCGGCAGTAATTTACGAATCGCTCATCATTGCCGTCTCTGAAGAGGTTTTCCTCTCCAATATCAAAGACGAGGGTAGCGGGCCGATCATTTTTACTGGCTTTTTTTATGGTGAGTATTGCAATTAAGCAATATGCCCAATGGAGGAAGAAATGGAACTGGTTGGCCAGCCATTGTTTGGGAGCAACCGTTATACGTCCGGAACCCGTCTCCATATGAGCGGATACGCAGTTGATCTTTGTTCCTGGGGCAGGAATGCAATTATCAGTCGCTTTGCCAAGGAGGCTGGCCGCTGTTGTATATGGGCAATGGCTGATTGCTACAAAGCATTGCATTAAGCAATCAAGTAATATCTCGGAAGAGTGTCCGCAGGCATCAGTTATTTTTGTTTCAAGCCAAGCCTTGGAATTATCGATCTCACGATCAAAAGCGAGATTGCTATGATTGCTATTTGTCTTTATATCCATCGTTCAAATTGTAATAGCCGTATATTTCGTTTGTTGCATGAGCTTTGAGCGCAATCCGTTTTGGCGGACAGTCAATTCACACAGATTTTGTTCGCAAATATCAGCATGTACTTAATTCAATTTTCATCGTAACCGCTTGGACGTGCCATTTAAAGATCATGGCCACCCTTTCCCGATCGTGATGTATTTCGAGTCATGGTTGTATTCCAAATAGTCATTAGCCTCGAAAATATCGGGCAGATCTGTGCGCATGGGATCGACACTTGCATTTTTGGAATGCTGCGCACTCCAACCATTGAAATCCCAATTGCCGGGAGCGGTTTTGGTCCAGAAACTTGGGTTCCGGTGATGATCCATTAGAAACTGCATCGATCGCCGATTGACACCAAGCCATTCGCAGAACTGATCCAGATATTTGAGCGGGGCCTGTTCATGTTTGCGCACAAGTGCGAGGCCTTCCTCGCGAGTTAACCGCCCAAAGCGGATTTCACGTGATGCATGGTCAGTAACCTTTGAATACCCATGCTTGTACAGCTTGATCTGATCATGCAAATCCATGTAGTTGAAGCAGTCCACATGGTCGTAACAATCAAATGTACGGTTGAATGCCGAAGTCTTGTAATCGTATTCACGCATCATCTGTTCGTGCTGTGCTTTGGGATCCCAACGGACATAGTTGCCAAGATAAATTCCACGCACACCCACAGCATTCAGATCGCGGTCATCCGGGTAGCGATATTGCCAGACGTCTTCTTCCTTGAGCGTATCAAAGATGGATAGCAGGTCATCGGCCTCATGTCCCATCAGATCGTGATCCTTGCGATACCGCCGGGTCATTTCAATTTCATGCTCGTGAGAGAACATGCCCACTTGCTCAAGTCCTTGATGCGCGCCCCAGACAATCAGAGGTATTTTGTGCCGGACAGCCGTTTGTACCGGGAACACCGTCTGGCCTGCGAGAATAGGCCAATAGATACTGCCAAACCGGTGCAAGGTGCTGCGTGTGATTTTCTTTACCGATATGGGATTGATATTCTGATAAAGGATGTCACAGTTGAAGCGAATACGAAGATTCGCAAGGTTGCGAATCCCCAGAGGTGTGTTGAAGTATTTGTTATAGGTGACAAGCAGCGGATTCATACCCAGCCGTTCCTTGACCAAGTGAACAATGTAGTAAGAATCCTGAGCACCAGTTACAGGCACGATGCAGTCGTAATTTTTGCCATCCGGGTTGCGATAGGGTTTAACCAAAGCGTCAAGCATCGACCAGCGCTCGTCCCAATCCAGGGTATCTTTTTCTTCATGGATCCTGCAGCCGGAGCAAATACCTTCCTCGTCCAGGGTTAAGCCCAGCGGGTGTGCAGATGAGTAAAGACAACGCTTGCAGAATTTAATATCAGACATGGGTTAAAGTTGGATATTTTGATTCATAGGCAGAGAGCCGAAGTGGCATACCGGAGAGTGCTTCCTTGTATTTCTGGACGGCGTGTTCGCGGTAGCTCAAAAAGTTACCGGCGGCGATAGCAGAAATATTCGGCATTTGTAAGAGCTCGGCCATCTGATTCGAATTGCTTATACCGCCAAAAGCAATCAAAGGTACGCCACTCAAAGGAAAGTTTCTGATCAGATTCTGCTCAAAGCCGTCTTGATGGCCCTCGTGCATCCAGTCGATAACCAATATTTCAGAAACGATTCCAGTTTCAGCAAGGGACAAAACTTCTACAGAAATAGAAGAGGAGCTTCCATGCCGGTAATCCAGCCATTCAACATGCTCGCCATTCCATGAAAGCGGCAATGCGGCAATGATTGCCTGTGCCCCCAGTCGCTCGGAAAGGCCGCGAACTGCCGCGAGGTCGTCATGCAATAGAGAATCGACAACCAAGCGATCAGCTCCAGACTGAATTGCCCGAACGCCATCATCAACAGAGCGGATGCCGCCACCATAAATTAGTGGTGTTTCCAGCCCCAAACGCCCAAGGCGTTCCAGTAACTCAAAGTCAGGGTTTGAGCCATTGACGGAGCGATCAATCACCTGAACCAGAATCTCATCCGCACCCCAACGATCAAGGTTTTCAACCAGGCATTCAGGCTTGCCCAATGGCAGATAGCGTTTGTAGCCAAAAGACTGCACGGCCCAACCATCTTTAACGGTAACCACCCCCACCAAACGTTTTTTAAGCATGTGCAAGCCTGGAAATTATATTCTTCAGCAAGGCCTTGCCTGCGGCCTGACTCTTCTCGGGGTGGAATTGCAGTCCGATTATATTGCCGCGGCGAATCACTGAGGGTATAGGGGTCGGGTGGCGAGATACACAAACTTGATATTCGGCTGGCCCCTGATACATAAAAGAATGATTGAAGTAAAAGGCTTGCCCATCGCTTGGCCCGAATAAGGGATCATCTTGGACACATTCAATGGTATTCCAGCCAATATGCCATTTCGGTTCCGTCAGCGGCACCACTTCACCGGGAATGAGATCCAGGCCGACGGTGTAATGGAGTTCATGGGAAGCGCTGGCAAGCAGTTGCATGCCAAGGCATATCCCGATAATTGGCCGTTGCTCACGAGCTTGATCCTGCAGGTAATGCACAAGCCCGCGCTCATGCAATGCTCTCATTGCACTCGGATAGGCACCAACGCCCGGCAGGAGCAAGATATCGACCTCATTCAACACCTCCATGTCTGCGCTGACCCGCACGCGAAATCCGATGTCGCGAAGCGAATGTGCCACGGAAGCATGGTTGCCTATACCATAATCTATTATCCCAACGGTGCTGTGCTTCAAAATCCGACCCCAACCTTAAATTTACGGCGTATCTGTCCAGAGGCATCGATTTCAAAAAGATCATGATCCATTGATTTATGAACATGCGACCAGAACTCTTGCCGGGTTATCTTCATGAACTCACAAAAACCATCGATATATTTTTCTGAGCACTTGCCATCATACTGCTCTACAAGATCAATCGCCGTCGACCTATCCATTGACCCTGACCTCAGCTCCTCGTTGACATACTCAGTAATCTTGCCGAACCCAAACTTTAAATATTTGATCATTTGGTTCATGTTATGCCAATCTTCATCAAGATTGCTCAAACCATACAAATCGCCTGTTTCATCAGGGGGTTCGGTTCTGATATGAAGGCCTGCGGGGCAGGCATATAGTGCATTTTTCAGTAAGCTCCAATCCCCCATGAACCATCCCAAATAGATAATTTGTATCTTTGCGGCGTCAAATTCCTCACCGCTTGGATAAATGTAAGGCAGTATCTGTTTGTGCTCTAACCCGGTCTCAAGCATCCAGGCATGCCCTGAGCTCAAGGTATTTGAGTGCCTCAAGTTGTTGCCGTCGTAACCATTGCGTCCCATCGTCTTCAGGTCGCCCATCTGGAGCGCTGGGTTTTCACCCCAAAATATCAGTGGTATTTGGTATCCTATTGCCAGCTGAGGAACAGAGCTGAACAGTGCCAATTCTGAGGAACGTGCCCAATTGGTAAACTTGAAAAAGCTTTCCCGCATCAATTGGCGACAAGTTTCCGGTGCAGGGGATGAGAGGACGACATCAAACCCCAAATTGATCAAATTTGAGATGTTATCAACACCTAACTGTGAAACTTGTTGTGGTGGGTGGCTCAAACTTATCAAGAGCGGCTTCAGTCCGAGGTTATCTCTCACCCACAAGGCCTGACGAGTGCTGTCTTTACCACCGCTAACCCCAATAATGCAATCAAAATGCTGCCCGGGAGTCCTTTTTACAGCTTTAATCAAATCGAGCAGAATCTCATAGCGTTCTTGCCAATCAATCCCCTTGGATTGTTCATAGTAATGACACGCCGGACAAAGTCCCTCTTCCGTAAATAACGCATTGGGCCGCGTGTCCGGCTGCAAACAGAGCTTGCAGTATTTCATCTAACCACCCCCAAACTTCTGGGCATTAATTAACTCGAAAGACGATGCCACAACAGCATGGCTTGAGCGTAGCAAAGGGATGCCCGCCAGGATGGGATAAACTATTCCCGTTTCTGGAGAGTAAAAACCTGTGGTATGTGCGACAAGTTTAGAGTGCGTCATGGGGCAATTCCATTGAATACCAAAATTCTCCGATGAACCCCTAGTTGGTTTCTCAATGAGCACCAGGCCACTTGGGTTCAGCGGATTGCTGCAATAATCAAGCAAGCGATAGTCCCGCACCGTAGCTCCCAGCTTCTCAGCCGTCGCCTTGAGGCCGCTGACATAGCCATGTGCGCTCATTCTCGCCCGTGCTTCGGCGCCAGCCAGTTCATACACCGGCTCAACCAGCACTACTGCTCGACGTGCAACGCGTATCAATTCTTTGATTGCGGCCTCTTCGCGCCCACCGTTCGGCTCAAGTGAATGTGAGGTGTACACCACATCGATACTTGAATCCTCAAGTGGAATCTCAAAAAGATCCGCGACAAACAAGTCGGCAGGAACGGCATTCTCTGCCAGCCAGGTTAACCCATGAGCGCACCGTGACCAGCTAAGGTCGAAACCGAGAGCATGCTTGGGTGTATTGTCCAAATACGTTAGCACTCCCGCAAGCGTGGTGGCTTCACCGCACCCCACTTCAAGAATCGAACTTTGCTTTGTTATGTACGGGTTTAGTATGCTCGCCAACTGGCTGCACCAGCGCGCGCGAGCCTCTGGATGGGCACGTGCCTCGGCAATATATGTCCCTGCCTGCAAGTCATACGCGATCAGTGTCGAAATGGGCGAGTTACCAAGCGCGCTTCCAGTTTGTCTGGCATATCCCATGGCATTCTCGCCACGTGCATAAGCGGCACGCATACCGAGCATCAAACGGCCCAGTTCTCCAACATCAGTGCGCAACAAGTTGTCGATATTCACAATTCTTCCTTGGCATCCTGCCATAGTGCCTGCCAAGCACGTTTAGTCTCTACCAGGAGTTGCACCATCGCAGGGTGGCATCAAAAAATTACTGCCCACGCACAAGGTGTAACCGGGCAGACCGGTTCCGCAGCCGAACAACTCACGCATATATGGGATGGTCAGGTTGCTGTTATCTGATGAGGTGGCTAGGCAGTTGTTTATTTGATGCGCCATGTCGAGAGCATCAGTGCACGGATTATTTTATAGTTCCCCGTAAATACTTGGCCAAATCTCGACGGTCCTTTCCTCTCGCGTGTATCAAATGATATCTGACTGAGCCGAAAACCATTTTTTGCCGCGAAGGTCATTAGCTCAGTACCAATTGATCCATACGAATCAAAGTGCCCCAGTGCCTTGTAGACTGTTATGCGATACGCCTTCATCCCGCACAGAGGGTCTTTAATCCCAAAGCGAAAATTTGTATACCAAGCAAATATATACTCCGCGAATCGTTGCCGCTGGCTGCGTGAGCCGACGACGACATCGGCCCCATCGGCCATGGCATTAATAAATTGCTGGATGAGCAACGGATTGTGCTGGCCGTCCGCATCCACTGTGATGATTATCTCGCTACCGAACTCGGCAGCCTTTTTAAAGCCGGTGTTTAGCGCGGAATCATAACCACGATTTTCGGGGTGGGATACAACAACGGCACCTGCCTGCATGGCTAATTTTGCTGTGTGATCCGTTGACCCGTCGTCAACGACAATTGGCAAACCGTATATTTTTACTGATTCAACAATACCAGCGATAGTTTCCGCTTCGTTCAGGGCGGGGATGACAATACCTACTTGATATCGACCCATCGAAGGTGTTCTCCCGCACTGATATCTCGCTTAACCTGCTTGCCGACCAACTCTTTCATCCGATATGGAGGCAATCCGTCGGACGGGCAGGGGCGCAAAACAGCCAGATGGTCGCGAGTCAATATACTGCCAGCAGCAAGGTTGGTGGCCATACGAATAGCACGCCGCTGCAAGACAACGGTCTCCTTTTCATTATCTTCGACTTGTTTTATGCCAACGCCTAGCGCGTTTTCCAATTCACGCGTACGGTCGACCATGCCACGCCAAGATTCTGGATCCATTGAAAACGCATGATCTGGGCCTGTACGCTTTGTATCATCCGTGAAATGTTTTTCAATCATCCTCGAGCCTAATGCCACGGCACCGAGTACAGTCGCATGACCAGGCGTGTGGTCGCTTAAACCTAGCACCATATCCGGATACATCTCGCGATAGACTTTTAGCACATTGAGCTGAATGTATTTAAAGTTCTCCAAACTGGCCGTGTAATTGGTGTTGCATTGCATTACGCAAAGCATTGGATTGATTTCAAGTGCGGCACATACTGCACGGTGAACATCGTCCATTGTAGAAGCACCCGTTGCCATGATGTAGGGCTTTTGCTTTGAGGCGATATATTCAATCATCTCAATCCATGTGATATCACCGGAGCCGATCTTGTAGGCAGGCACATAGGGGTCAATGTGGTCAACAAGATCCATGGCATAAGGGCTGGTAAAGAAAGCTATGCCGGCCTTGTCACAGGTTTTTTTTAGGGCTTCCGACCAATCTAAACTGACGCTGGCGTCCTTATAGACCTCAAATACAGATTTTTTCCAATTTGCTTGGTGGGATTGCTGACCACCCAAGGTGCTGAATCCACGATCACTAACGATGGTTTCTGCCTTGAAGTGTTGAAATTTTGCAGCATCCGCCCCTGACTCAGCTGCCAGATAGATCAGATTCTTGGCGCGTTCAAGATCACCATCATGATTGGCCGCAATATCTGCAATGAAATAGGTAGGGTAGTCGCGACCAATCTTTTTCCCTCGGATTTCAAGAACAGGGCTAGGCAACTGCATGGTATTCCCTAGCAACCCGCTTGATTTCATCTTTTAAATTGGGCAGTTTGACGCCAAGTGTATTTTCAAACTTCGAACAGTCCATCCGCATATCTTTCGGCCGATAGGCTTTCAAGAATGCCGCTTGGCTGGAATCGATACGAGTCATAGTATTCGTTGGTAGTTCCAAGCATGCGGCAAATGCAAAGTCGAAATCAGCCTTGCTCATTCCGTTGTGTGACCCAAGATTGAAAGTACCTACAGGTTTCCTGGCAACAACAAGTTGAATCATCTCAGCGAGTGTTGTCATAGAGAGGGGGCTAAAATATACATCATCTAAGACTTGAATATGTTCGCCGCTTTTCAGCGAGGTATAGACCCAGTCCGTAAGGCTCTCGCGATTGCTAATTTTGCTGCGCCCAATAAAATTGGTTCTGAGAATTGTGCTGGGTACTCGCGCGGCAGCTAATTCACCGGCATACTTTGAAAAGGCATAATTATTGGTTAATGTAACCTGGTCTTCAGTATGCAAGCCTTCTCCGTCATACACTTGGTCGGTAGATATTTGAATAAGATGGCAGGCTGCTCCGGTTTGGAGTATCCAATGAGTCAGATTCTCGACCGTTCGTGTATTGACTAAGTATGCTTTATTGGCCTGCTCTTGACAGAGTTCAACGCTTGTCAAACCGACAAGATTGATGATGACACTCGGCTGAAGCTTATCAAGCAATGCGAATGCTTCATTTTTGTTTACTAAATCAGCAGAATAATCCGCATTAGCCAGACGTGCATGTGTTGCAATTGTCTTTCCATGCTCTTTAATCCATGGAACTAAAGTCGAGCCGAGAAGGCCAGTTGCGCCAGTAATTAAAATCACTTTTTAGTCCGATTAAATTGAGTATTTCTAAACTAACGCTTGGCGACCAAACAATGAATCTCTGAGCAAAAGTGATTTCTGTCCAAAACAGACTGCAGTTCGTCAATATTTTTACCCAATCCTTCATTTAAAAAGGAGGCTAATTTTGGTGAAGCACCTTTTTGCGTTATATCTACGAGCATAGACCTGTATAGATCCATCATGTCTGTTCCAAAACGCCATTCTGCCAGAACATTCAGCTTTCTATTTTGGTGCAGCCAGTTAATTGATTGTTCAGTGAATAGGTGTGTATGGTCGCCCGATAGTTGACGGGGGTAAACGGTTGAGAAAATTTGCTCAACCATTACAGAAAATGAAAACATTGGCACAGAGTAAAAAAGATATTGTGCTCCGCTTCGATGAAAAGCCTCAATAAAGGCATTTGGGTCTCGAAGGTGTTCAATCACGCCAATTGCCGAAATAACCGTAGCGTCTGAATTGGAAATTAACTCGAAAAAATCTGATTCAGTGGCATGAATAAGAGGGCTTTGTTTTTGTAAATGCGATATTTGCTGATTGCCGAAATCAATCATTGTTTGGTTAACATCCAGCCCTCTCGCATCAAAACCTTTAAGGAGTGCTGCATAAACAAAATAACCAGCACCGCACCCAACATCCAGCAACTTAAGTTGCGTATCGGCCGGCAGATGGGCACTTAAAAAATTAAGTTTTGGCACATAGATAAGTTCCGCTCTATTTGCGAAATTGGTATCTACATAGCTTTTTGCATAATCTGCGCCATCATCCTGGATATATAAATTGTCCACAAATAATTTTGTATCTTCATGCGCGCCATTTAAATGGCCGCAATTGTCACAAAAAATATAACGAACTTGATGTGACAAGAAATCGCTGCCCGCCGAGAGTGCTTGATTACAAATCTTGCATTGAACTCTTGGCGGCTGTTGGTTATAAAATTCGTTTTGCCTCTCAGATTTGATTAACAGGTTATCGTTGCTATCAAAAAAATCACTTTTAGTATTGACATAAAAATCTGTCGATTTTGAATAGACTCTGTGCGGAGCGCAAGTAATCTTACCGGTCATTCTCTCTCTCCAATAATCCGTAATTTGTTAGGGAAATTCGCTTTAAAAATATTTTCTGCACGAATCCAGTCATCTTCCCTGTCGATATCTACAACTCGCCAATTTGGTATAGGCATGCCAATTGCATCGGTATGCATATTTTTATGTTCTAACCAAGCAGATGACTTGCCCCAGTAAAACTGTCCAGTATCATGATAAGACACTTCTATATCCTGGGTTCGTGTTAACTCATACTCGGGATCAAAAAACTGCATCCTCCCATCCGGAAGCTGGCGCATCGCCCGCTTAATAGGATGGGGATATTCTGTAATAGGATAAACAAAGTTGGCATTTCGAGCAATTGCCAAATCGAGGGCCGAAACTAAATCACTGACCTGTAAAAAAGGCACACAGGGGAAAATGCAACATACATAGTCAGCATCCCAACCCAAATCAAGGCACGATTTGACGGTATGAGCAACGACAGGCACTATCGGAGTGAGGTCGTCTGCTAGGTTCATTGGCCTTACAAATGGGGTTTCTGCTCCCCACTCTTTAGCTATACCAGCAATTTCCTCATCGTCTGTGGAAACAATGATGTGGTCGAATAAGCCGGAATCCTTGGCTGCGCTGATGGCCCAGGCAATCATCGGCCTTCCGCAAAAGTCTTTGATGTTCTTGCGCGGTATTCGCTTGCTACCTCCGCGCGCTGGAATAACTGCAATCTTCATAATGAAGTAGCTCCTCTTCAAATACTGGAAGCACATGAACCATGTGCAAGTAAGAATGACCGCAGGTCAACTGCAATTGTCTGGCGCTTGTAACTAAAATATCTTATCAATGCAGGGAATCATGAATAAGAATACTTTGCAGTATTCTTATGGTTCTAATCGTACCATGCTGACATCGCACACATATTTCGCACTTCTTAACACGCCCATTATGCGGCATCCTTCAATTGTGTCTCAATTCAGTTTTGTTCGAGCTTTTGGATTCATATTGCCCAGCCTCGCGTGAATCCTATGTGGCTGTAGAACAACAATCAATCACCTCGCCCATCGCTTTATTTCTCGCGGGAGTGGGCGACTAAACGACGCGAGTTATATTTGGCCAACGTTATAAGCATTAAGGTGCGACCAAAAATCCGATACCGGCTTTGAAAGGATGGGCGCTTGCTAAGCTTATATTTTTGTGGCACTCATGATGCTTTATCCACGATGTCCTGATAGGTGCCAGTGCGAAGAATGCCACTATTACCCAGTTCGATGATTTGATCGCAATCCTGCAAGGTGGTCAGACGATGGGCAATAATCATTATGGTGAGATCATGATTAAGGCCTTTGATGGCCTCCATAACGGCGTGTTCTGTTTCGTTGTCAAGCGCGCTGGTGGCTTCGTCGAAGATAATGACATCCGCCTGTTTGTATAGTGCGCGTGCAATGCCAATGCGTTGGCGCTGGCCACCGGATAGACGGATGCCGCGCTCACCAACGAAGGTTTGATATTGCTCGGGCCAGCTTTCAATCAATTCGGCAATTTGTGCATGGCGGGCCGCTTGGCGGACGCGCTGGTGGTCGATTTTATCTTTGGGAAGGCCAAAGGCAATATTTTCTTCGATGGTGCTGTCTGCCAGATAGATGGCTTGCGGGACGTGGGCGATATGGTTTTGCCAGGCACGATGGTTGTCTGAGGTGATGGCTTGATCATCAATGGCAAGAGTGCCTTCAGTAGGTTGGAGCAGACCCATGATAATGTCGAGCAGTGTACTTTTGCCGCTGCCAGTGGTGCCTATAAAACCGACGCGCGCACCTTTTGGAATGATCAGGTCGATGTTGCGCAAGACCCAAATGGCGTTGTCTGAATAGCGAAATGAGAGCTTGTTGAGGCTGATGCGCCGCCCGTAGGAAATGGGTTGGGGGGCTGGCTGATTGGCGTGTTCGGGTAGTGGTTGGTCGAGCAGCTTGAGTGCGTCTTGTAGTGAAGCTTGGCCGCCCTTAATGCCGGACCAGGCTGTATAGCCTTGTTGCAGGACGGGTAGCAGCCGCTGGGCGCCGAGTGCCAGGGCGCCAAGAATGGGGATGGCTTTGGCTATACCGTCGGATTGCTGAGCCAGAGTATAGGCAAGGCCGGCAATAAGGATCATGCCGAGAGCTTCCATGCCATAACGGGGACTGATGCTGATAAAAACATTGTCTCCTTGGGCGCGGCGCAGGGGCAGATCGGCGTTCTGATAGATTTGGCAATAGGTCGCCTGACTGCCATCGATGAGGACGTCGCGAATACCACCCAAACCTTCCTGCAGGGATTTTAGGACTTGGGTAGATTCGTGCGCGATGCTTTGGCTGTTGTCGAGGAGCTGGCGTCGGGTAAGCCAGATGATGAAAGCGTAGATAATTCCAAAACCGCCGAAGGCTGCCAAGGCGATAAGCGGATCGACGGCCAGCAGGGCGATGAGAATGGCGATTAGCATGATGGCTGAACTGATAAGGGTCAAGATGGGCATCAAGGCGCTGTATATGACGCCATTGACCTTGGTCGAGATGCCGTTGATGACCTCGCTGCTATTGCGGGCGATGTGAACAGCGTAGGGCTGATAGAGAGTACGCCGGTAGATATTGATGCTGAGGTCAGCACCGGTAGCAAAGGATAGTCGAGTGCTGGCCCAGAGAAGCAAAAGGCGCATGGCTCCGGCCATTAGAGCAGCCAAGCCAAAGGCGATGGTCAGCGGCAACAGAAGTTGTTCTGGCCCTGTAAGCCCCAGGGCTTGGATGAAAGGCTGGGCGGCAGGGTGTTCAAAAACGCGGTGCGGCGCGGTCAATACGCCAAGAAATGGCAGTACAGCCCCAATGCTGAGGATTTCAGCGAACGAGGCGAGGGTCATTAAAACAAGCATGAGACCAAATTGCCCCCGGCGCCGGGGGCTGATGTGATGCCAGAGCCGTTTTAGAAGCTGGGTGATGGGTTGGGTGGGTTGCATGTGATTGTTTGGTATAGAGCTAGCATGTAATAGTCGCGATTTGATCTGGCGCCGCATAGCTCAAAATTGGTAACTGCCAGATAAAATCTAAACCACTACATTCGATAAGTTGTGTGAATTTTTTATTCAGGTAAAAATCTTTGGGCACGCTACCGCCCTGCAAAACATGGTCATGTTTCGCATAACTCATTGTTTATAATATGACTATGCTGCTGGTATAACCCAGTCGCGGTCAACTTTTATTTTGTTGGTTTTGCCCAATAATTCCAGCAGCACGATCACGCGCTTTTCGCCGTTTTCCTCGATGAACACACCTTCCTTGCCGGCAAGTGGTCCTTCAGCCAGACGGATTGTTTCTCCTGCGCAAAACAATGGGCGGTTGTCATGGTGCAAACCGGAGTTTGTATCTGCGCGTCGCCTGATTGCCGCTATCAATTGTTCCGGGACTACCGCAGGCTGTCCGCCGAAGCGCACCAATCCGACTGCGCCGCGCGTGGAGCGCACCGGTGCCGTGCTGCGCAAAGCAGGATTGATTCGGATAAATAGATAGCGTGGGAAAAGGGGTTCGATTACATCTATCCATTGCCCCGCGCGACGGCGAGTGTTACGGATGCGAGGCAGGTAGGTGCGATAGCCCTGTTGCAGCAGGTTTTCCTCGGCTACTGCTTCCTGGCGCGGCTTGCAGCAGACGGCATACCAGCGTTCCAATGTGCGCGCCTCAGCTAAATTGCCGCTTGCATCGACTCTGTGCTCACTCATTGGTATTCTCCAGCAAGCCTTTTTGATTGGCTTCGCGTTGCAATTCCTCGATCTCTGTGCGCAACGCTTCATATTCTCGTATCTTGTATCGGAGAAAATGCACGGTCATGCGCGCCTTCTCCTCGATTCCGTGCGGAGTTAGCAGGTAGGCATAGGCCAGCTTGTTGTCGCTGTTGCGGAAATTGTTGATCTTGAGGCTGCCCTTTGCGACCAGCGCATTCAGGCAGAAATTGACTTTGCCGAGACTGATGCCCAAGCGCTTTGCCAAATCTCGTTGGGAAAGGCTTGGGTTGTTTTCCAGTGTCTTGAGCAACCCGTAATGGGTGGATTCATCCAGCATCTGTGGTGCGTTCAGTGATTGAACAGTGCATATTACAACACCTGCGAACGGTGATGTCAAACTGCAGTCTCGTTTAATGACGGATGAGTCTGAACTAAGGGATGTGTTCCCAACGTGGGAACGTTTACCCGACTTGATATACAGATCCAACTCCAAATTCCCGGTAAATCTGATACACACGCCGAGGCCGGCTAGGTGGTTTGCCTGAAATTATTCGGCAATTCCCAACACATAGTCTTGGTAGGTGCGGAAAATGCCGTCTGTAAGGGGTATTTTCGCCCGCCATCCCAAGGCTTGTATCTTTGATACATC
>Ga0209343_10005087_pt1 | contig 16104 bp, 14 predicted proteins | sample RifCSPlowO2_02_FD_184026 | JGI IMG/M metagenome (GOLD analysis project Ga0209343, IMG submission 184026) | Groundwater microbial communities from Rifle, Colorado - Rifle CSP2_plank lowO2_0.2 (SPAdes) (version 2) | ecosystem: Environmental > Aquatic > Deep subsurface > Groundwater | place... | reverse complement strand
AAAAATACTCTTGAAGACAGAGGCAATTTTTCATGGGATGCTGGAAAGGCTCGAGTTCCTGCCTAATTCCCCAACCCTTATGAATGCAGGAAAGAAACTGGGACAACTTGCTGCATGTTTTGTCATCCCGGTGGAAGATTCTTTAGATTCCATATTCGAGGCTGTTAAGATTACTGCCATGATCCACCAGACAGGTGGCGGGACAGGTTTCTCCTTTAGCAAGCTCAGGCCAAAAGATGATCCTGTCTCATCAACAGGCGGAATCGCGAGTGGACCAGTATCATTCATGAAGGTTTTTAATACAGGGACTGAGGTTATAAAACAGGGTGGGACAAGGAGAGGTGCAAATATGGGTATACTCAGGGTTGATCACCCTGATATATTAGAATTTATATGGGTAAAGGATAATCCAGAGGAGCTTGTGAATTTCAATATCTCTGTTGCGATTACAGATAATTTCATGAAGGCCCTTGATAAGGACAGCACATATCCGCTGATCAATCCGAGGACAGAAAAAACTGTAAAACGGTTACGGGCAAGAGATGTATTTAAAGAAATAACGAGGGCAGCATGGAAGAATGGTGACCCGGGTGTAATATTTATAAACAGGATAAATGAGCAGAACCCCACAAGGAAGATTGGCGAGATTGAGGCAACAAATCCATGCGGTGAACAACCACTTCATCCATATGAGGCATGTAACCTCGGCTCTGTTAACCTTACAAAGATGCTGAAAAAGATTAAAAGACGTTATGCTTTAGATTATGATAAACTCTCAAGAACGGTTTCAGAGGGGATTCATTTTCTCGACAATGTTATAGATGTAAACCATTACCCGATACCTCAGATCGAATCAATTACAAAGGCAAACAGACGCATTGGACTTGGTGTCATGGGCTTTACTGATATGCTGATAATGTTGGGGATCCCTTATAATTCTGAAGATGCTATTAAAACAGCAGAAGAGATTATGAGTTTTATCCAGTCTGTTTCCAAAGAAACATCTATGAAACTTGCAAAAGAGCGTGGTGCATTTCCGAATTTTAAAAAGAGTGTTTATTATGAGAGGAGAATGCCTCCTTTGAGGAATGCCACTACAACAACAATAGCCCCGACAGGAACCCTGAGTATAATTGCCGGTTGTTCGGGTGGGATAGAACCATTGTACGGGGTCAGTTTTGTAAGAGAAGTCCTGGACGGAGATAAACTCTATGAGGTAAATCCTTTTTTTAAACAGATGGCTTTTAAAATAGGGATTTACAATGATAGGCTTGTTTCCGCTATATCTGATTCACCATCCATTCAGAATATACCTTCCATACCAAAAGATATGAAGGAGTTATTTGTAACCGCATTTGATATACCACCTGTTTGGCATGTTAAGATGCAGGCTGTTTTTCAGAAATATGTTGACAACGCGGTCTCAAAAACTATCAATCTCCCGTATAACGCTACAATACAGGACATAGAAGACGCATATATAGCCGCATACAAGCTCGGCTGCAAAGGTGTAACTGTTTTCAGGACAGGGAGTCGTAAGAAACAGGTACTAAGCTGTGCCAATGTGTTGTATTGTTAATATAAGGAGATAAACCATGCTCAGAAAACCTGCTGTTGCCGGATACTTTTACCAGTCATCAAGGGATAACCTCACAAATCAGGTAAAGAGATTTATAGATGTTGATGTGAATATTGAAAAGACAAAGGCATTGGGCATACTTGCCCCTCATGCAGGGTTTATCTACTCCGGGGCAGTTGCCGGTGCACTTTATTCAAGGATTATACTGCCGGAAAGTATTATCCTTATCGGACCTAATCATACTGGCAGAGGTGCCTCTGTCTCTGTATTCTCTGAAGGTAAATGGGAGATGCCCAATGGTATTGTTGAAGTGGATTCTGAGCTTGCACTATCTATAATAGGGAAATCAGAGTTTGCCAAAGAAGATACTAATGCGCATACAGGTGAACACAGCCTTGAGGTCCAGATTCCCTTCATCCAGTTTTTCACAACTGATTTTAAGATCGTTCCCATCACCATGATGAATACAGATCTTGAGGTCTGTAAAGACCTTGGCCTCGCAATAGCCAGGACAATTCAGGAAACAGGAAAAGATGCCCTGATAATCGCAAGTTCAGACATGACTCATTATGAATCATCCGTATCCGCAAAGGAAAAAGACCAGAAGGCCATAGATAAGATAATTACACTTGATCCAGCCGGACTCCATTCAACAGTAAGAAAAAATAATATAACCATGTGCGGGTTTGCACCTGCAGTTTCAATGCTCTATGCAGCGATTGAACTGGGGGCATCAAAGGCTAACCTCGTGAAATACATGAACTCGGGTGATGTGAGTGGTGACTACGAACAGGTAGTCGGGTATGCAGGCATAATCATAAGTTGATAGATATCTTTGCGTTTCTCCTCAACTGATCCAGGTAATCTTCTAATCGCCTGTTAGATTCAGTCTTAAACAATATTGCCTTGATCTGTTCGGATATATCATCCAATACCTTATCACCATATTCATCTCTATGGTCATTATAATATGCCTTTATTGCATCGTCTGAAACAACAACAAAGAAATTTATCCTGAAGTCTATGAATCTTTCAACTATAATCCTGTTTTTAATCAGGTTGAGTAAATCTGTTTCTTTAAGCTCATATTCTTGCAATAACCTGTTGAATTTATCCTCCCCTAATGATTCTTTTATATCCTGAAGGACCTTTTGAATATTCTTATTATCTTGTGAGGTCTCTGTTATCTTGAATTTCTCTGCCTCTTTTAATAATAGTCTTCTGTCAATAATCTTTTGCAGTACCTCTTTGTCACTTCCACCGGTTAAATTGAAGGCCTTTTCAATCAACACAGACCAGTATGGAATAATCTCACCATCTATTACACCGGCTATATTGTTAAAAACAACAGCATATAAAATCGCCGGATAGAACAGAATAATGCAAAGTGCAATACAAATGGCCAATCTGAATCGTGAGAACATCAGGGCATTATAAAAAGAGTCACTAAAACAATCAACATAATACATTAGGTTCAAGTCTTGACACATACCATCTTAGATGTTAAGATTTCCCCACATTGAAAGTTGTAACTCTTAGAGAAATCTTACAAAAACAAGGTAAAAAGAGTGGAGATATCGTCTCAGCAAGGATAAATGGCCGTCCTGTAGACCTGAATACCCCTTTAAACAATGATTCAGCAATAGAGTGGATTACTGTATCCTCTCCGGAAGGCTTAGATATTCTCCGCCATAGCACAAGCCACCTTATGGCCCAGGCTGTAAGAGAGCTCTACCCTGACGTAAAAATAACAATAGGGCCGGCTATAGAAGATGGTTTTTATTATGACTTTGACTACAGCAGACCATTTACCCAGGATGACCTGACTAAGATAGAAAATAAGATGAAGGAAATTATTAAAAATGATATCCCTATTATCCGCATGGAGATGCCGAGGGAAGAGGCAATAAGGCTCTTTGATAGTATGGGTGAGACTTATAAGGTTGAGATCATAAAGGAGATAACTGAAGAACCTGTATCTCTTTATAAACAGGGTGATTTCATTGACCTCTGCAGAGGGCCTCATCTCCCCTCTACCGGTAAGATAAGGTCATTCAAGTTATTAAATACGGCCGGTGCCTACTGGCGCGGTAATGAGAAAAACAAGATGCTTCATCGCATCTACGGTACTGCTTTCCCTACTCAGGATGATCTCGATGCTTATCTGATAAGACTCGAAGAGATAAAAAAGCGAGACCACAGAAAGCTCGGTAAGGAGCTGGACCTGTTCAGTATCCAGGATGAGATTGGTGCAGGGCTTATCTTATGGCATCCTAAGGGGGCAATAATCCGGAAAGTAATAGAGGACTTCTGGAGGGAGGAACACCTCCGGCACGAATATAAACTCCTTTATACCCCGCATGTGGCCAAGCTCGACCTTTGGAAGACGAGCGGGCATACAGAGTTCTATCAGGGGAACATGTATTCACCAATTGATGTTGAAGGCCAGGACTTCCAGTTAAAACCTATGAACTGCCCTTTCCATATATCTATTTACAAGACTAAGATGCATAGCTACCGTGATTTGCCGATAAGATGGGCTGAGTTAGGCACAGTATACAGATACGAGAGATCAGGTGTCCTGCACGGGCTCCTGAGGGTCAGGGGATTCACACAGGATGACGCACACATCTTTTGCAGACCCGATCAACTTGAGGGTGAGATATCTTCTATACTCGATTTTACTGTTGACATACTCAGTATTTTCGGGTTTGATAAATACGACATATATCTTTCAACAAGACCTGATAAATTTGTAGGTAGTATTGAAAACTGGGAACGGGCAACATCTGCATTGGGCAATGCCCTTAAGCAAAAAGGGCTTTCATATCAGATTGACCCTGGAGAAGGTGTCTTCTACGGACCAAAGATAGACATTAAGATAAAGGATGTGCTGGATCGCGCATGGCAGTGTACTACCATTCAGGTCGATTTTAACCTCCCGGAGAGATTTTCCATTACTTATGCAGGAGAAGACGGCCTGCAGCACCAACCGATTATGATACACAGGGCATTAATGGGTTCATTGGAGAGGTTCTTCGGTATACTAATAGAGCACTATGCAGGTGCATTCCCATTATGGCTATCACCTGTACAGGTAAAGGTCCTGCCAATAACTGAGAAGCAGACCATGTATGCAGAAGAAGTAGTCTCCTTGCTGCGCAATGAAGGTCTGAGAGCAGAGCTGGATTCACGGAATGAAAAGATCGGATACAAGATCCGTGAGGCTCAGATGGAAAAGGTGCCATTTATGTTTATCATTGGCGGTAAAGAGGAAGAAAGCCGGAGTGTCTCAGTTCGGCTGCGGAAGGAAGGCGATACAGGGACTATGCCGCTCGCATCTGCATTAGCAAGGATTAAAGAAGCTTTAACAAAAAGGATATGATTGTCATAATTGATCAATTCGGAAGGAGGTGAGAGAATATCGCTGAACCGAGAATTAGAGTAAACAGAGAGATTAGGATCAAAGAGGTGCGTGTAATTGGACCGGACGGTGAACAGATCGGGATACTCCCTACATTCCAGGCCATAAAAAAGGCTGAGGAATACGGGCTTGACCTGGTCGAGGTAGCCCCAACAGCAAAACCCCCTGTCTGCCGCATCATGGATTTCGGTAAGTATAAATACGAGCAGGCAAAGAAACAGCATGGCGCAAGACTACATCAACGGAGCATGCAACTGAAAGAGGTCAAGTTAAGACCTTTTACAGACAAACATGATCTGGAGATAAAGGTTCGTAATGTACGGAGGTTTTTAGAGGATAAGAATAAGGCAAAGGTCACTCTTACATTCAGGGGAAGGGAAAAGGCTTATATAGGAACAGCAAAGGGTATAATGGATGTCTTCATTGAGGGTGTAAAGGATGCAGGGATAATAGAATTTCCCCCGAGGATGGAAGGTGACAGTATGATCATGATAATAAGCCCTAAATCAGAGGCACAGAAGGTTAAAAAGGTATCAAATCCAACAGCAACTTCAGGGGAAGAAATAATCATAGAAGGGAGAGAAAATGAGCAAGACAAAACTTAAAACACACAAGGGCGCATCAAAGCGATTTAAGGTTACAGGGACGGGTAAAATCGTAAGGTCAAGGGCAGGAGGAAATCACCTGCTTACAAAGAAAAGCTCACGCAGGAAAAGGGCCCTGAAGCAGGATGCCATGCTATCCAAGGCAGATGAGAGGAATATTAAAAGCCTTTTACCCTATTCTTAAAGTACCTTAATTAGTACTTGCAATTAATTGAATTAAAATGTTAAAATACTTAATTAAAAATTTTACTAATCATTAGGGAGGTTATTTAAAATGCCACGGGCAAAAGGCGGACCCAAGACAAGACGGAGAAGGAAGAAGGTTTTAAAACTCGCAAAAGGATACTGGGGTGGTAAACACCGTCTCTATAGAACTGCAACAGAGGCAGTTGACAAAGCACTCGGTTATGCATATCGTGACAGACGGCAGAAAAAGAGAAGCTTCAGGGGACTCTGGATAGTAAGGATAAATGCTGCGATAAGACCACATGGTCTATCTTATAGTAAGTTTATAAATGGCCTTAAAAAGGCCGGGATCACATTAGACCGTAAGGTATTGGCTGATATTGCTGTTAATGACCCTGCAGGGTTTACAAAGATTGCACAGACTGTAAAAGAGGCTGCTGCCTGAAACGGTTTAATCTGTTTAAGCGGTTTGAACTGTTTAAATCGATGAACCACTATTCACAGCAGGATTATTTTCCCTGACCTTAGCAACACAGACACGGTCGCGTCCACTGTCCTTAGCCTCATAAAGGGCATCGTCAGCGGCCTTGAATATTGCCTCTGCTGTAAGACCATTCCTCGGAAATGCTGATACCCCAAGTGATATGGTAATCTCACCAACAGGTAATAGGCTTTCATAATCAAGGTTTGAGAGCTTAAAGCTCTTCCTGAGTTCCTGGGCACGGCCTGCAGCAACTTCAACAGTCGCCTCCGGCATAATAATTACAAATTCCTCTCCGCCAAACCGGCATACAATATCACTCTCACGAATACTCCTATGCAGAAACTTGCCAATCTTCGCCAGCAGCATATCTCCGGCATCATGACCAAGTGTATCATTGACCCTTTTAAAATAATCTATATCAATAATAATCACACCTATTGATGTACCCTTCCTGTACGCCCTGTGTATCTCCTGCTTGAAGAACTCCTCCATGTAAAGGCGATTATAAAGACCTGTAAGCGAGTCACGTATTGACATGGTACGAAGCGTCTCGCGAAGCCTTATATTTGATAATGATAAACTTATCTGTTCAGCCAAACTTAATGCGAGTTGTTTTTTGTTGGCCATGACATCATCAGACACTGCTGAAGGAACCATCAGGTGTATTATCCCGAGCGCCTCACCCTGAGCAATCATAGGAAGACAGATATTTATTTCCCCGATAGAATTGCTGTGTTTACATTTCAGATCAATCCCGTCCCTGGTGTAAATATGCATCTGCCCCCTCCTCAGGGCCCAGCAATCTTTAACAGAAATCGTATTACATACCTTATCAATATTACCCCAGAATATTGCAGGTTCTAACATGTTAGTTATAGTGTTTAAAATCAATAATTCTCCACAGTCCTCAGGGAACAACTGTTCTAAATATTTTGCCATAACCGTGTATGCCTCTTCAGTTGTATTGCAGACCTGATGAAGGCTATTCATCTCGCTGAGCAGGTTAATCTCCCTGTTCCTCTGTTCAAGTACCTCTGTACGAACAAGTAGTTCTATATTGGCAGTCTGTAATTCCCTTGTCCGTTCTGCAACCAGAACTTCAAGTTCACTTTTGGTCTTCTGTAATTCTTCCTCTGCCTGTTTGCGATTGGTCACATCTTTTACAACTACAATCGCTGCCTTCCTCCCTTTAAACTCAAGCACATCAGCAATTATATCAACAAAGATGATCATCCCGCCCTTTTTTATATGTCTCCATGTACCCCGGAAATTATTAAGATAATCATTAATTGGTGCCTTTGATAAACTATCAAGCAGGAGTGGTATATCCTCCTCTGGACGTATATCTTTAAGTGTCATTGAGAGGAACTCTTCTCTTGAGTATCCATAATGTTTTATAGCTGCATCATTAACCAATAAAAAGTTGAGGGTCTCAAGGTCAAAGATCCACATTGGATTAGGATTCTGGTCAAATAAGAGTTTATACTGCCCCTCTGATTCATGGAGTGTCTTTTGTGCAAACACAAGTTCACTAATTTTTGTTTCGAGTTCAGATTTTGACCTTTTTAATTCCTCTTCAGTTTTCATCTGAATATTTATTTGCCTCAGCATTGGACGGAATAGGAAAAAATATAATACCGGAAAGACAAATAGAGAGAGTGACACGGAATCAACAATTGCCTCTATCAAGGGAGGTAATTCAGGTAATAATGATAAAAATAACATAACAAGCGCCTCTGCAATAAATATCGAGACACCTGTTATCATCACCAGACGGCAGGGTTTTGAGTAATTGTTGGTAAGTTTACAAAACATCCTTATCTACCATTATTTAGCTACCATTAAAAGACCCCAATGTTAATCAGATTAATTTATTATCGGTATATATAATATGAGATAAGAGTATAGCAAGAATGTTTCACTCGAAAATCCCCCCTTCCCCCCTTTAATAAAGGGGGGTGAGGGGGGATTCTCATTGTCCTTTGTGTTGCCGTGCAACATGAATGTTCACTCGTATCTAAGGGCCTGGATCGGGTCCTGCTGGGCAGCCTTGTATGCCGGGTAGACCCCAAAGAAGATTCCAACACTACCGGAAAAGATTGTAGCAAGGGCAATGACCCATGGTTCCATTATTGGGGGAACCTGAGGGAGAAATTGTGAGATTATAATACCACCTATAAACGCAATCAGGATTCCAATTATACCTCCGATCAGGCTAATCAACATGGACTCAAAGAGGAACTGAAACAGGATGTCTGCCCTCCTTGCACCAACCGCCTTCCTTATCCCGATCTCCCTTGTTCGCTCTCTCACAGAAACCAGCATGATATTCATAATCCCGATTCCTCCGACTAAAAGTGATATCGCGGCAATGCCGGCAAGGACTACAGAGAGCGCCTTTAAAATTGAATTAAGACTTGATAACAGGGACTCCTGTGTCAGTATAGTAAAATCTTCTTTATTGTTGTGCCTCTTGGTAAGTATAATCCTTATCTGTTCTTTTGCCTCTTCTATCATTACAGCACTCCTTGCCTTGGCCCTTAATCCGAACAACTTATCCGTATTAAACAGTCTCTGGGATGCAGACACAGTAATATAGACCACATCATCAAGGTCATCCGTACCGATGAATGTACCCTTCTTCTCCATAATCCCGATAACCCTGTACCCTGCACCCCCGATCTTTATAATCTCTCCGAGCGGATTCCTGCTGCCAAAGAGTTCGTTTTTCACTGTATAACCTATTGTACAGACCCTGCGTGATGCATTAACATCATCAGCATTAAAAAAGGCCCCGGAGTCCACCCCGATATTAATCACCTTTACAAATGCCTCATCAGTCCCGATGACCATAACCTTCCGCTCCCTGTCTACATAGCGTACATCAGCAGTACCTACAGTAATTGAAGATACAGACTCTAAGGCATAGGCATTCCTCCTAAGGGCCATTGTGTCACCTGTTGTCATCTTCTGAACACCTTCAAACCCTGGTTGTCCCAAACCCTTTGTCTCTGTCTTCCCTGGATTAATAATAATCAGATTTGTTCCAATTCCCATGAATTGCCTTACAAGATACTCACGAAAGCCTGTTGTCATAGAGATCAAAAGGATTACAGAGACTACACCTATAATAATGCCCAGCATGGTCAGAAATGAACGCAGCCTGTTTTCAAGTATTGATGCTAATGCCAATCTGAAAAACTCAATAAAGTTCATGGTGCAGTATCCTCAACAATCTTCCCATCCTTAACGTAAATCCTACGGCTGGCTTCATTTGCAATCTCCGGGTTGTGCGTCACCATAATAAGTGTAACCCCTTCGTCTTTATTAAGCTGCTTAAAGAGGAGTATGATCTCTTCACCGGTCCTGGTATCAAGATTCCCGGTAGGTTCATCTGCAAGTACTATTGACGGGCGGTTTATAAGGGCCCTGGCAATTGCCACCCGTTGACACTCACCACCTGAAAGCTCATTGGGCCTATGATGCCACCGGCCTTCAAGTCCCATCTTTCTTAATATCTGAAGGCCCCTTTCTTTCCTCTCCCTTGCATCTACCCCTGAATAGAGAAGAGGGATCATTACATTCCCAAGCGCTGACTGCTTTGGCAGGAGATTGAACATCTGAAATACAAAGCCAATCTTCTTATTTCTTATACTTGCAAGATCATCATCCTTCATGCCTGAGACATCTATATTGTCCAGCAGATATCTCCCCTCTGACGGGCGGTCTAAACACCCTATAATATTCATAAGGGTTGATTTCCCTGAGCCGGATGGCCCGAGTATCGCCATGAATTCCCCTTCCCTTATCTTTAGATTTACACCACTTAGTGCATTTACCTGTGTAGGGCCGGAACCATATATCTTTTTAATATCTTCGAGCAATATCAGGGGTTCATTTTTCATCACTAATCTTAATCCTTTTACCATCTTCAAGACCCTGAACATCCAGAGATGTAACCACCCTATCCCCTTCCTTTAAGCCATCGAGTATCTCTGTATATTCCCAGTTTGAGATGCCAATCTTTATTGGCCTCTTTTTTATAAGATTATTCTCAACCTTATAAACAAACCTGGCCCCATCCCTTTCAATTACAGTATTTGTTGGGACTATTATCATACCCTCCTTAACCTCAAGGATTATCTCAACATCTACTGATGCACCTACCGGTATCTGTTCCTTACCACTGTTTTCAATATCAAACTCTACATCAACTGTTCGGTTCTGCTCGAGTGTCTTGGATACAACAGGGGAGATGTATACAACCTTCCCTTTAAAAACAGTATCAGGCACTGTATCACTGGTAATCCTTGCATCCTTACCCCTTCTAATTTTTGTAGCATCTACTTCATCGAATGGTGCCTTCACCCTCAGTACAGAATCATCTATTATCTCCAGGAAGGGTTTGTTCTCGGATGATGGGGTAGTTTGAGATGACAGCAAAGCAAGTTCAGTACTCGAATACGGTGGAATCTCTCCGGGTGTTGCATCGAGAAAGGATATAAGGCCGTTAAACGGGGCCCTGATATTGGTCTTTTCAAGCTCCTCCCCTGTTAGCCTGCTACTGAGTTTCGCCTCATTTATAGCGTTCTTTGCGACCTCGAATTCCTTCTCAGTCGTTGTAAACTGACCTTTGACCTCATCGAATGTACTCTCAGAAACAACACCCTGCTCAAAGAGGTTCTTTATTCTATCGTAATTCAGTTTAGAGAGCCTGTACCTCTCCTCAATCTCACGTAGTCTCAATTCCGCTGTTGTTAAGGCCGCCTCCTGGAGTTCGAGTTTTATCTTTATTTCTGAGTCATCGAGTTTTACAATAACATCATTGGCTTTAACCCTCTCGCCTTCTTTAAAATTTACCTCCTTGATCCTTAAAGGGAGCAATGCCTGCAGCCTCACCCTTTTCATCGGCTCTACAGTACCGCTTGATACACTGGTTACAGTCCTTTCAATTGCACCCCTTTTAACTTCAACGACCTTCACTTCAATAATATTTCTCCTGTAATTCCAGAAGTATATAACCCCGGCAATTACAACCAATATTGCAACATATATAAGGCTCTTCCACTTGAACATACTCATTCTCCTTTAATAAGACAATCTTTTATACTTTATCATATTATTTCTCTTGATTATACTATGTTTATGTGGAAAAATAATGAGGTATTATAGGAGGGATATAACAAAGGTGACAGGGGAGTTTAACCCTGCAAATGGTATGAGGTTTAATGAAAACAGGCTCCTCATGAATTAATAATATTTGCCCTTATAGAAAATGCTTACCGCCCTGTTGTGAAGCTATAGGTATCGCTATCTGTCACGCCTCCCTCACCATCGTCAGCCACTACCATGATAAGTACCTGTACGGTGAGGCCGCTGAGTGAAGGTCTTCGTTGATACCGGCGACTTCTGCGCCCTCACCATTCCAAAAGACGAACATAATAAAAAAGAAAAACAAACCTGTAATGATCATATTGATTATCACATTTTTTGACTTTGCTGACCTACTATGATAGATTTTTTTCATAATTCACCCAATAAAGGAGATATATGAAACTCCATGTCCTGATAGAACAGGATGAAGCCGGTTATTACGTAGCTGAAGTCCCAGCCCTGCCGGGATGCCTCTCTCAGGGAAAAACCCGGGAAGAGGCCATTGCCAACATTACAGAGGCCATTGGGGGCTGGCTTGAAGTCATGGAATCCAAGGGTACTCTCGACCCCACCCGCATGGTCGAGGTTACTGTATAATGGGGGAGTCGCTAAAACTCTGCTCCGGTGCCGAGGCTGTCCGTAAATTCCAACGAGCAGGGTGGTCAATAGCCCGTCAGAAAGGCTCCCATGTAATGTTAACAAAACCTGGTTATCAGTATACATTATCTATCCCCCAACATAGTGAACTAGGCCCCGGCCTGCTCAGGAAACTCATCCGGCAGGTTGGGATGACAGTAGATGAATTTAATGCGTTGTGAAAAATAATTTTCACCATGGTTACTCCCCCCTATACAAAACCTAATTTAAAATAAAATTAGAAAAACCATACTTCCTAATTTGACGAAAGCATCCCATCAGTAACCTCTATACTATGTCCAACAAGTCTCTCCTTTACTTTGATCACATCATAACCATTCAAGAATACAGGTATCTCTATGGTGGCAACCTGCCAATAATCGTAGCGATATTCACTACTCTCTTCGTACGCCATAACTACCACATTGAAGCCTACTGCGCCTTGTCTCTGCCCATGTCACACAAGCGGCGTCAATGCCCTCCGGGGCTGGCTGACAGCTTTCCGGGACATTGTAGGAGGTAAGTCCGTATCTTACGAGAAGGAACTGGCCCGGCTCGAAGAGCGGGCCATCGCACAGCTATCCGAAAAGGCATCCAGCCTCGGAGCGAACGCCATCATGTGCCTTCGATGGTACTACAGCTACATCGGCGGTGACCGCCGCTCCCTCCTCATGCTGGTTGCAACGGGTACGGCATGCAGGGTAAGTGGCATGAATTAGTCAAATATTAGTCATCTATTAGGCAATTTAGTCAATTGATAGGCAATACCTTTTCCTGCTTTTCCAATCTTTGTAAATACTCCTTTCTTCACAATCCCTATGAGATCGATTGTCGCCATTTGCCTGGATATCTTAGTAAGTTCCTGATACTCCTTATTTGTAATTTTCCCTTTCCCCTTCACATACATCACTGCCTTAATCTGCCTTTCATTCAACCCGAGGCCTTGGAGATATTCTTCTGTGTAAATGTCTTTACTAAAGATGACTCTGAACCTCTGATACTCTTCAAAATACGGCTCAGGAAGTTCCGCTTTTTTGCATGCCCTTCGCATCTTGTCGATGCCGCTTCCCCACTGTTCAATCCAACCAATGCCATAGAAGACTTCACCTATCCCTTTGTTCCGAAGCACTGATGAATGGGACTTGTAAAGATCTTCTATAGTAATGCCAAAAGGGAGTCCCCCCGGACTCCAGACAATCAATCTATCACCGATCCATAGCGGTTTCTGGATCATCTTGAATTTTGGGGGGTGTATAATCCATTATTACTCGGAGTGCACATCTTTGAGAAACGATAAGAAAGGAGGATTAGCGGTAGGTCGAAATATTTTGTTTGCCCTTATAGAAAATGCTTACTGCCCTGTTGTGAAGCTATAGGTATCGCTATCTGTCACGCCTCCCTTGCCATCGTCAGCTACTATTTTCAAGTAATAGGTTGTGTCTGGCTGAAGATTGACTGTGTAAGACTCATAACTTTTATTATCACTGCCATTATTATTTTCGTCTCTACCTCCGCTACTGCCACAGGAAGTTAAGATGAATCCTGATACCATGATGATTACGATAATGAAAAGCCCCATCTTCTTTCTATTTGCTGAAAACCTGCCAATAGCGATAATCCCGAGCAACCCGATAATGCCTATAGAATATCTCATAGCCATTGCAGAGTTATTATTCTTGGGGATAGAGGCAAGTGTAATGGGGTTTACATCTGCAAAGCCCGGGTCTGCTCCAATATAGAGCCTGTAGGAAACCTTATCTCCATCCGCATCTGTAGAAATCTCCCATTTCACAGTAAGGGTTGTGGGCATACCAGTCGCACCATTAACTGGTTCAACGAGATTAGGTTTCGTTGGCGGATTATTGTTGTTTGCCGAACCACTCAGATTTAAAGTCATAGGGTTTTCATCTGGATCATTAGATTGAATATTGAAACTTGAGTTAAAGGTTCCGGTTGTTGTCGGAGTAAATCGTATCTTTATTGTGCAGAATTGGCCTGGTATAAGAGTATGATTAGAACAGTTATCGGTGTCTGAAACAACACTAAAGGGCGTCATGGGTGAAGTAATACTCAAAATTATAAGATCAGAAGTCCCCTCATTCTTTACAGTTATGGTCTGATCGGCAGTAACCCCCACTGAAATATTTAGGAAACTGAGATCAAGTGATGGCAATACAGTAATATCAGGACTTCCAGCACTGGTACCAGCCCCAGTCAGGGCGATTGTCACAGGGTTTTCATCCGGGTCATTCGATGGGATATTAACACTGCTGGTGAATGCCTCAGTAGAGTTCGGCGAAAATTTAATCGTTATTGTACAACCCGTGGACGGAGATAATGTCTGGCCTGAGCAGTTATCCAATACTTTGCTAAATGGTAAAGATGGATTCGTTATAGCGCCGATGACCAGGTTGGCATTCCCATCGTTTCTTACCGATACAATCCTCTCTGAACTTGAATCGATATTGACATTGCCAAAGGAGAGAGTTGCGGGGGTAGCAGTTATATCAGGAGAAGCAGTTGTTGTATTTATGGTATATGTTTCACTCTTTTCAGTTTCAGAATTTCCAGCCTTATCAACAGAGAAGAACTTAAGCGTTGCAGTGGCTGAAATACTTATTGGACCCGCGTAGACCGCTGAAGATGTTGTTGGATTGGTGCCGTCAGTTGTATAGTAAGTCTTATTGCATCCTGAGCCGGTCCCATCATTACATGAGAGCGTTACACTTTGGGCAGATGTAAAACTGCCTCCTTTGGGGGAGGTGGTTGTTATTGGTGAAATGGTATCTACTGTCCATGTATAGGTCTCAGGCGTTGGATCAGTATTGCCCGAGGTATCCGTGGCCTTCACATAGAAAGTATGACTTCCATCAGTGATCCCTGAATACGATTTTGGGCTGATGCAGGCTGAGTAACCGCTATTATCAAGCTGACATTGGAATATGGAATTAGACTCTGTAGAAGTAAATTCAAAAGTGGCAGAGGCTGAATTTGAAAGATTTGAAGGTTGATTGGTAATAGATGTATTAGGAGTTATTGTATCAAGTGTTATACTTGATGTTACAGTTGTTGAATTTCCCGCTGTATCGACAGCAGTAATAGTAATGTTATTCACCTCTTCCACAAGACTGATAATGCTGTAACTCCATATGGTCTCGCTTACTGTTGCCGCACCATCAGAGGCTGTGGTATCAGTCGCCACATTCACTGTTGCATCTTCCTCAACAGTGCCCGTAATGGTTTGATTGTCCGAGTTTGTCGGGGTATCTACTGGATCGATGGATATTGAAGGTGGAAGAATATCTATCGTGTATATTTCCGTTTTCACCGTTTCTGAATTCCCCACATTATCGACTGCAAAGAATTTCAAGGTTGCAATAGTTGAGATATTAATCGAGCTTGTGTAGATTGTTGAGTTATATGTTGGAACAGAACCATCGGTTGTAAAGTAAATCTTATCGCACCCTGATCCTGAGGCATCACTGCATGTTAGAGTTACGTTCTTGGTTGAATTGTACAATCCGCCTACTGGAGATGCAGTGGTTATAGGCGCCGTTGCATCAAGTATAATAGAATCACTTGCCATGTTTGAAACATTCCCAACTATGTCTTTATACCAGGCATAAACCGTTTTCGTCCCATCTCCATTACTTAATGCATACGAAACATCAGCATTGTAATTTGTTGTTGAAATGACTGATGTCCAGCCGGGGTCATTGGCTAAAGGTGCGGAAGAATTTTCTGAAATATAGTATCCGGTTACCCCAGTGTCGTCTGTGGCACTGAGGTTAAGGATTACGGAGATAGAGTTGGTGTAAGTTGCGTTGCTGTTTATAAATATGGAAGAATTAGTGGGTGAAGAAGTGTCAGAAGGAGCTAAAAATCCACCGCGAACGGGCCAGACGAAGAAGTTGTAATACTTATTGTCATTGTTCACATAACCATCCCACATACTGACGAGCCACGCGTAACCAGGATCGTTGGAAATGGTTGTAGACGACCAGTAGTTGTGTGACTGCACATTTAGAAAAGGATG
>Ga0209343_10005082_pt1 | contig 16111 bp, 12 predicted proteins | sample RifCSPlowO2_02_FD_184026 | JGI IMG/M metagenome (GOLD analysis project Ga0209343, IMG submission 184026) | Groundwater microbial communities from Rifle, Colorado - Rifle CSP2_plank lowO2_0.2 (SPAdes) (version 2) | ecosystem: Environmental > Aquatic > Deep subsurface > Groundwater | place... | reverse complement strand
ATTGAGTCCGACACGGCCCTCAAGGTCAAACAGTTTTTTATCGCCACCCCGCCGCGCCTGGCGGTGGACATCGAGGGCATCGAGCTCAATCCGGCGCTCAAGGAGCTGGTGGCCAAGGTGCGCAGCGACGACCCCAATATTGCGGGCATTCGGGCCGGACAAAACGCGCCGGGCACGGTGCGTCTGGTGCTGGACCTCAAGCAGCCCATAGCCCCTCAGGTCTTCACGCTGACGCCGGTCGCCGCCTACCAGCACCGGCTGGTGTTCGATTTGTACCCCACCCAGGTGAGTGACCCGCTGGAGGCGCTGATTGCCGATCGGATCAAAGACCAGGCGCGGGCAAACCCCGGCCCTGCCACCCCCGCCACGGGTGATCCTTTGGGTGAACTGATCGCCCAGCGCAGCCAGCGACCCCCTCTCAAGCTGGGCGGCCCGGATTCCATCCTGAACTCAGCCAACGCCAAAATTGCTGGCAATTCAGTAGCAAATAGCGACCTATCCACGGGGGCTAGAGGCCAAAAAGGCATCAATAATTTCGGCACGGACAGCGCGCCGGTCCAGTCGTTGGGCGTCACCGACCGCTTGATCATCATTGCCCTGGACCCCGGCCATGGGGGTGAAGACCCCGGCGCCATCGGCCCCGGCGGCACGCGCGAAAAAGATGTGGTGTTGCGCCTGGCGCACCGATTGCGCGATCGCATCAATGCCACCGTCATCAAGGGCAACACCATGCGCGCCTACCTCACGCGCGACGCCGACTTCTTTGTGCCGCTGCATGTGCGGGTACAAAAGGCGCGCCAGGTCCAGGCGGACCTGTTTGTCAGCCTGCATGCCGACGCCTTCTTCACCCCGCATCCGCAGGGCGCCAGCGTGTTCGCCCTGAGCCAGGGCGGCGCCTCCAGCAGTGCGGCGCGCTGGATGGCAGCGAAGGAAAACAAGGCCGACCAGATTGGTGGCTTGAATATCAGGGCCCGGGACGCGCAGGTGAAGCGGGCCCTGTTTGACATGAGCACCACGGCCCAGATCAGCGACAGCCTGAAGCTCGGCAGCGCCATGCTGGGCGAGATCGGCCGGGTTGGCAAGCTGCACAAAGCCCGGGTCGAGCAAGCCGGCTTTGCTGTGCTGAAAGCGCCCGACATCCCCAGTGTGCTGGTGGAGGCTGCTTTTATCAGCAACCCGGAAGAAGAGATCAAGCTCAACAGCGAGGCCTACCAAGAGCAGTTGGCCAGCGCGCTGATGCGCGGCATTGAAGGCTACTTCTCCAAAAATCCGCCGCTGGCCCGAAATCGTTCGGTTTAAGTCAGAGCCAGACAGCCGGGGTTGATGGCGCCGCGGCAACGGTAGATACCCTAATTGCGCCAAGCCAGGCAGGCACACCAGAATCACGCCTTATTGACTTGGGTGCTGTCGCCGACATTGCCCCAAAAAAATACCATGACTGCTGCTGCCCTCGATCTCATCCATGCCGTGTTTGCCAAGACCACCCTTGGTCAACAGGAGATCCAGTCCCGTGCGCTGGGCTTGGGGCCGCTGCCACGGCGGCTGCTGGTGCTCGTTGACGGAAAACGCAGCGGCCAGGAACTCGCCGTCTTCGCCGCGGGCCAGGACATCGAAGCATTGCTCACCCAATTGATGGAGAACGGCTGCATCGAGGCACAAGCGCCGATCAATGCGGCGGCAGCGCCCGAGGCCGCTGCCGCTGCCGCGGCGACTCAACCGGCCCCAGGCGCCGGCGTGGCCAAGCTACCCCCGGCCGAGTCGCGCAGTCCGAAAGATATCGAGATGGCGCGCAACTTCATGACCAATACCACCAACACGGTCTTCGCCCAGAACACGCGCCTGACCCTGCTCGAAGCCCTGCTGGCCTGCAAGACAAGCCAGGACCTGCGCCGGGTTTACCCGTCCTGGGTCGAAACCATGAGCTCCAGCCTGATTGGCAGCAAGCGCCTGCCCGAATTTCGCGAGAAGCTGTTCAAGGTGCTTTAGGGAGCAGCCAGCCCTCTTGTCCGGGGTGTGCGGCTCAGACTTGCGCTGCCTTGCGCCGCGACTTCCAGGCGCCAAACAGGATCACCAGCCCGGGAATCAGAATCATGGCCCAGATGATCTTGTCCAGATTCGCCTTCACAAACGGAATATTGCCAAAGAAATAGCCGATGGTGATGATGCCAACAACCCAGAGTGTGCCGCCAGTCACATCAAAAAAGGTGAAGCGGGTCCGGGTCATCTTCGCCACTCCCGCCACAAAAGGCGCAAAAGTGCGCACAAAGGGCATGAAGCGCGCTGCCACGAGGGTGATGCCACCGTAGCGCTCGTAAAAATCATGCGCCCGGTCAAAAGCGGCTTTGTTGAACAGCCGGGAGTCCTCCCACTTGAACACCCGCGGCCCAAAGTAGCGCCCCAGCGCGTAGTTGGACTGGTTGCCCAGCACGGCCGCCGCCAGCAACAGGCCCACCGACAGCGGGTAACTCATCAGCCCGACACCACACATGGCGCCCACCACAAACAAGAGCGAGTCGCCGGGCAGAAAGGGCATGACGACGACACCGGTCTCGACAAAGATCACCAAAAACAACAGCGCATACACCCACAGGCCGTAGCTGCGCACAAAAGCCTCCAGGTACTTGTCGACGTGGAGAATGAAGTCAAAGAGAAAGGTAATGATTTCCATGGGGCTGGATTATCCCCGCCACCTAAAATACATCCCTGTGAACACCGCCCTATCCCTCTCCCCCCGCCAGCCTATCCGCGAACTGCCCGACGAGCTGATCAGCCAGATTGCCGCCGGTGAGGTGGTGGAGCGTCCCGCCTCGGTGGTGCGTGAGTTGGTGGACAACGCGCTCGACGCCGGCGCCACCCAGGTCACGGTGCGGCTGCTGGCCGGTGGCGTGCGCCTGATTGCGGTGGAAGACGACGGCGCGGGCATCCTGCGCGAAGAACTGCCGCTGGCCTTCAAGCGCCACGCCACCAGCAAGATCAGCAGCCTGACCGACCTGGAGTCGGTGGGCACCATGGGCTTTCGCGGCGAGGCACTTGCAGCTATTAATTCAATAGCTGACTGCGCCATACTATCAAGGGCCAGCGGCCAAAACAATGCCTATTTGCTGGACGGCGGCAGCGGCGAGTTGCAGCCGGTGGCGCGCGGCACCGGCACCACGGTGGAGGTGAAGGAGCTGTTCTTCAGCACCCCGGCGCGGCGCAAATTCCTGAAAACCGACGCCACCGAGCTGGCGCACTGCGTCGAGGCGGTGCGCCGCCACGCCCTGGCGCGCCCCGATGTGGGCTTCGCCATCTGGCACGAGGGCAAACTGGTGGAGCAGTGGCGCCGTTGCGAGGGTCGCGGCCCTGCCCTGGCCGCGCTGGAGCAGCGCCTGGCCGATGTGCTGGGTGCGGAGTTTGTGGCGCGCTCGGTGTGGGTCGATTTTGAGAGCAGTACCAGTCCGGGTCGCAGCGACAACACACCAAGCATCCGGGTCTGGGGCCGGGCCGGTATTCCGGATGCCGCGCGCGCGCGCGCCGACCAGCAGTTTGCCTACGTCAACGGCCGCTTTGTACGCGACAAGGTTCTGTCGCATGCCGCCCGCAGCGCCTACGACGACGTGCTGCACGGCCAGCGCCAGCCGGTGTTTGCGCTGTATGTCGAGATTGATCCGACCCGCGTCGATGTCAACGTGCACCCGACCAAGATCGAAGTGCGCTTCAGGGACAGCCGCGAGGTGCATCAGGCCGTGCGCCACGCGCTGGAAGACGCGCTGGCAGCGCCGCGTGTGGGCAGCGCCACCTCCTTGGGCACAACCGCCGGGCAGAGCGCTGCCGCCGCCAATGCAGGCCTTGCCCCTGAGCCCTCCGTTCCGGCTGTTTATATACAAAATCAGCCTTTAGCCCCGGTCCCCTATGACCAAGTAGCTATCAATTTTGAAGTGCAGGCCGGTCACCGGGTGAGCGACCTGGGCGCGCTCTGGCAGCCGGGTGGGTCCACGCCAGCCGGCCAGCACAACAAGCCAGCCCTGGCTGCGCCCTTGGTCGCACCGCCCGCTGCACCCTTGCCCGGCGGCGACTGGCCTCTGGGGCGCGCACTGGCGCAATTGCAAGGCATCTACATACTGGCCGAGAACGCGCAAGGGCTGATCATTGTCGACATGCACGCCGCCCACGAGCGCATCGTTTATGAGCGGCTGAAAGCGCAGTGGCGTGAGCGAGGCAGCGCTGACGATGCCACGTCAGGCTGGGTCGGCCCGTCGGCCACCCGGCCCGGCCTGACCAGTCAACCGCTGCTGATTCCAGCCACGTTTGCCGCCACGCCGAGCGAAGTCGCCACCGCCGAGGCGCACGCCGACACCCTGCAAACCTTGGGTCTGGAGATCACCCCGTTTTCCGCCAAAACGCTGGCGGTACGCGCCGTGCCCACCACGCTGGCCCAGGGCGACGCGGTCGAACTGGCGCGCGGCGTGCTGGCCGAACTGGCCCAGCATGACGCCAGCACCGTCATCGAGCGGGCGCAAAACGAGTTGCTCTCCAGCATGGCCTGTCACGGTGCGGTGCGCGCCAACCGTCGGCTGACACTGGAAGAAATGAACGCACTGCTGCGCCAGATGGAAGCCACCGAGCGCAGCGACCAGTGCAACCACGGCCGCCCGACCTGGCGTCAATTCAAGCTGAGCGAACTCGACGCCTTGTTCCTGCGCGGGCGTTGAGCCCGCCAGACCCACCCGAGCGACGGCGTCCAGCCCTTCATTCCTGACCCATGCCTTCCATCTCCTCCTTGCGGCGCCTGTCAGCGCCGGCGCCGCGCGCCCGCATCGGAAGCGAGGCTGGCGCCTTGTGGCAGCTGGCGTGGCCGATCCTGATCGGGCAACTGGCCAACGTCGGCATGTCGGTGGTGGAGGTGGCGATGGCCGGGCACGCCTCGGCCAACGATCTGGCCGGGGTGGCACTGGGCGTGTCGATCTGGAACATGGTCATCATCACCCTCATGGGTGTCATGATGGCGGTCAATCCCATGGTGGCCCACCTGGTGGGAGCGCGTGAATTCAGCCAGGTGCCGCATGTGGTGCGCCAAGCGCTGTGGCAAGCCCTGGGTGTGGGCTTGGTTGCCGTGCTGCTGGCGAACTTGGCAGGCAGCGTGTTTGACCATCTGGCGCTGCAGGCGCAGGTGCGCGACCTGGCGAAAGACTTTGTGGTGATCACCAGCCTGGCCTTGCCCGCCTTTGCGGCCTACCGCGTGCTGTACGGCTACAGCGTCAGCCTGAACCAGACCAAACCCGTGATGGTGATTGCGCTGGGCGCGCTCTTACTCAACGTGGTGGTGAACTGGCTGCTGGTATTCGGCAAGCTGGGCTTGCCCCGGCTGGGTGGCCTGGGCTGCGCCTGGGCCACCTTGGTCTGCGTCTGGTTCAACCTGCTGGCCCTGCTGTGGTGGATGCGCCGCGCCAGCGCCTACCGCAGCACCTGGCCGTTCGCGCGCTTCGAGTGGCCGCACTGGCCGCAAGTGCGCAGCCTGCTGCACCTGGGCTTGCCCATAGGTATCACTTATTTTGCCGAGACCAGCGCCTTCAGCCTGATTGCCTTGCTGATCGCCAGGTTTGGCAGCACGGAGATGGCAGCGCACCAGATTGCCCTGAATTTTTCTTCCCTGGTGTTCATGCTGCCGCTGAGTGTGGGGCTGGCGCTTTTGACCCGGGTCGGCCAGTCGCTGGGCGCGGGCGAGGCGCACGCGGCGCGCTTTCGCGCCTGGGTGGGCGTGGCCATGGCGCTCGGGTTTGCCGTGCTGTCAGCCACCGGCATGGCGGTGTTCAGCACGCAAATTGCCGCCGCCTACACCAGCGATGAAGCGGTGGCCGGGACGGCGGCGCAACTGCTGTTTTTGGCGGCCCTCTTTCAGCTCTCGGATGCCACGCAGGTCGCCACCAGTTGCGCCATTCGCGGCTACAAGGTCACGCGCGCGCCGATGCTGATCCAGCTCACCGCCTTCTGGGTGTTTTCACTGCCGCTGGGTTATGCGCTGGGGCTGGCGCCAAAGTGGCTGCCGTGGGCGCCGGCCGAGCCGATGGCAGCAAGAGGCTTCTGGATCGCGCTCGTGGTGGGTTTGACGGTGGCAGCCTTGGGCTTGAGCGCCCTGCTGCGCTTCGTGGCGCGCCAGCACTTGCCGCCAGATCAGCCCAGCGCCCTACCGGCGACGAGTTGACTGGCGGTCATGAAGCCAGGGTGCAGTCGTTGGACGTGGACGTGAACCTGACCCGCGTGCAAGTTTCGCGGTGAGCCTATTTTTGAATTCTCTTTGAGTACTGCAGCGCATGCCGGCCAATCGCCCTCCGCGCACATTTGTGGCGTTTTCATTATTTATGCGTTGTATTCCCCCCCTCTCCCCCAACCCCTCTCCGCCCCCGCCGGGGCGGAAAGGGGAGCTAATAGCCACATTTGGCCGCGTTTTTTTAGGTGGGAAAACTGGTAATCGACTGCGCGCTGACCTCCAAGTGCGGCCATGGTGTTGACGGGCCGTAATGAGTGGCAGCCACTTTGAGGCCAGCGTGCCTCTGATCGGTTATTTCCCACCGAAAAAGACGCGGCCAAATGTGGCTATTAGCTCCTCTTTCTCGCCCGGCGGGGCGAGAAAGAGGCGGGGGTGAGAGAGTGGGGACAAGAAGGTCAAAAACTCAAACCCAACCCCGTCAAGGCAACTGCAACTGCAACTGCCAAAGGATTGCACGACAGGCGAACCTGTGATCGAGCGCCAGGAATTACGGTGCGGCACTCACCCGAGCCGTCCCTGTGAGAAATCAGAATTTAATCGGCGATCACCAAGTTTGGGCCTACCAACAGTCAAGCCAGCAAGTTGTGGGTCACGTCCTTGTTACCCTTGTCCAACCGGTCTTCCAGCTCGCCCAGGGTGGCGGCCAGCGAGTTGCCTGACTGCTCAACAACCAGGCGCAAGGTGGCCTCCATCTGATCGATCCGGGTCAGCACCGCGGCACGCGAGTGTGCATCCTGATCCAGTTGTTTTTTGAGTTCGAGTTCCAGAAAGCTGCGCAGCTCGGTGAACCGCGACGCCTCGGCCTGGTCTGCCAGTTTGCGGTTGCTCTGCAGTTCTTTGGCATGTTGGCGCGCATCAAACAGCACCGTGGTCTGCAGGTACAACACAAACACCAGAAACAGCCCGGTGACAAAAACCAGCAGCCCGAGCATCACCAGGCCCAGCGGCGCCTGCACGTCAGCCAGCCCCAGCGACAGCGTGGTCGGGGCCATGAATGCTGTCCGGTTGAGTGCGGCAAAACCAACCACCAAGGTCAGAACAAGGAGCAAAAACAGGGTACGGATTTTCATGATGGCAGACTTTCTTGGGTGGATCGTTCGCCGACCGGCGGCACGATCAATGGTAATTGATCTCCTGGCGAGGCTGCTGCCAACAGGTAACTGCAGGTACCACCGCGTTGCCGCGCCCTGTGCCACCTGTTCAAAACGTCATCGGCAGCCGCACGGTCAGAGAGACATCGGGCGTGTCGGTCGTGAGGCCGGCCCCAACCGCCACACTCAAAGAGGTGGTTTTGCTGAGGCGGTAGGAATAGCCGAGCAGCAAGGTGCCCAACTGCGTGCGGACCGAGCCGGGCACGACCTCGCCATTGTGTCTGGTCCGGCCCACCGAGCTGTGGTCATAGCCGAGACTGAAAGATGACTTTTCGTTCAACGCCAGCCCCATGCCAAAGTTAAAGCCGATGATGGGGCCGGGTGAAATCGTTCCCAGGAACTCTTTCTCACCGTTGAGCACAGTACGACTGACGTTATCGCGCGCAAAGTTGTGCAGGTAGGTGACGCTGCCGAAAAACACCGCCGGATCGGACGGGTACAACATGGTCAGGCCCGCTTGCAGGGAATAAAACCCGGAGCCGGTCGGCAAGTCAAGCGGCAAGCCGGTGCCCGTGGTGTTGCCAACACAGCGCGTTTGGCAATCGGTGACGACGTCAAATGGATCGGTGCCGGTACGGGTTTTCAAGCGCAAGGTTCCCACATAGAACGGCTTGTCAATGCCACCATCGTTCAATTGGTAGCGCGCGCCCAACTCAAGGTCACCCATGTGCATGCCGTTGGCCGAGAACACACTCTCGGTGGCAGATCCTTCAAAGATTTCTCGACTGACCGTGGCGTCGCTTCGATAAACATAGGGCGCCCGAAGCTCCAGTTCAAGCCGTCGGCTCACACCCACGCGCGCCGACAGCGCTGCCGTGACGGTATTGCGCTTGACTTCGCGCACATCAATCAGCCCGATCAACAACGCCGGAATAATGGTGTAGCCCACCAAGGCAACCCGGTTGCTTGAAGAGTACCCATACTGCAATGAGGGTTCCAGCACATAGTGACCCGGCTGTGTCAGCACACCCGGTTGCTCGAACAGAGGCGCCACCTCGGGCGGACGTCCTTCAGTGGCCGGTGACTGTCCAACCGGCACGGGCGCATTCGGCTGTGCCTGGGCCAATCGCAGCGGCTCGCCCGCTGTTCCAGTGCCGCGTTGCGAGGCCAGAACATTCCAACTGGCGGTGCCCCGAAGCTCATCCAGCGCCACCTGCTGTTGTGCCACCTGGCGTTCCAGAGACTGCAGCAGGCCACGCTGCTCAAAATATTGCTGCCGAAACGATTCGAGGTCCGCCAGCAGTCTTCTTTGCTCGGCCAGTTCCTGACTCAGGGCTTCCAGGCGCGCCTGCATCGCCTGCCACTGCGGCCCACTGCGCGTGGAGGATTGCGCCTGCACCGTGCTGCCCAGCAACAATACAACCGCGCAAGCCACTGCGCTGACAGCGGGAAATTTCAGATGTGCCATGACTCATTTCTCCGGGTGAGCGAAACAACAAGATACACAAAGACCCCAGCAAGCGGCCAAGTGTTGGAGAAGCGCGGGCAATCGATGTTGCGAATAATCAAGCACCGCAAATTGCCCTGGCGCCAGTGTTCGATGTGACAAATATCAAACCAGGCAAGGCCGGTGTTGCTTAGGATGAAATGAGATTCATTGCAACGCCCGCTTCTTAATCCGGAGTAAGGATCTTGCATGGCCAGAAAACAAGAGACAAGCCAAGGGAATTTCAGATGTCGCCCAGAACGTTGTTGAGCATCACCTTGGGAGATCAGCAGCTCCTGAGCGCGCCCGCCGAGCTGTTGTCGTCCTGGGCGATCTTTGCCGTCAATGACCTGGCGGCTGCCCGCGAGGCGCTGGCCCGACATCTCTATCCGGTCGGACTCTTGTTGCTCAACAACACCCGCGACGCTGATGTCATTGAAGTCGATGCGCTGCTTGAGGCCCATCAGAGCACCCAATGGGTCGGGGTCTTCCCGGCCGAGATGATCAAGCGCCCCTCCTACCGGGCGCTGATTGTGCAACACCTGTTTGACTTTCATACCTGGCCGATTGACCCCGCCCGGCTCAATCACACCCTGGGCCATGCCTTTGGCTATGCTGAACTTGACGGCCCTCCCGCCCTGGTCAACACGGGCAAGCTCGACATGGCGCTATTGGGCCAAAGCGCGGCCATGCAACATTTACGAAAGCAAATTGGCAAAGTCGCCCAAACCAACGCCCCGGTGCTGATCTGGGGCGAGAGTGGCAGCGGTAAAGAATTAACGGCGCGAGCGATTCACAATCACTCGCCAAGGGCCGGCGGGCCCTTCATCGCGGTCAATTGCGGCGCCATGCCCGCCAGCCTGATCCAGTCGGAGTTGTTCGGCTATGTGCGTGGCGCATTCACAGGTGCCGCCAAAGAAAAGCAGGGCCTGATCGAGTCGGCTGCGGGCGGCACACTTTTCCTGGACGAGGTCGGTGACTTGCCGCTTGACCTGCAAACGAATTTGCTTCGCTTCCTGCAGGAACGCACCATCACGCGGGTGGGTGCATCGCACAGTATTGAAGTCGACACGCGGGTCATTGCCGCATCCCACATGCGTCTTGAAGGGCTGGTGAAAGCAGGACAGTTCCGCGAGGACCTGCTTTACCGGCTGAACGTGCTGCCCCTGACCGTGCCCGCCTTGCGGGAACGAAAAGACGATCTGGCGCTGCTGACCGGCCACTTTTTCAAAGTGTTTGCCCAGGACAAAAAACCCCGTCTCACCGGTTTCAGCAACCGGGCCATGCTGGCCATCACGGCGCACGACTGGCCGGGCAATGTGCGTGAACTTATCAACCGCATCCGGCGGGCGATGGTGATGTCCGAGGGGCGTCTGATAACGCCCGAAGACCTTGATCTGAAATTGCCGAATGGACCCAATGGATCGAATGGGCTGCACAACGGTGAAGCGCTGGAGGAAGCCCGCCTGCGCGCCGAGCGCGACGCCATTCACGTCTGCCTGCAAGACAACGGCAGCAACATCAGCCGTGCCGCACGCGATCTGGGCATCTCCCGCATGACACTGTACCGATTGATGGGAAAGCACGGCATCACGCCCTGAATCCGACCCGTCATTTACCTGGGTAGCCGACCTTGATGCGTCGGGTGCCTCAATACTGTGACACCTTTCGCAATTTGTTCTGCCATGCCGCGCGACGGTCACGGCCATTGAAAATCAAGGCCACTTTCAGTCGTCTTTGCGATATATCAAATGCCGACTTGCCGGGCGTCAAACAAGTTGTCACAAGCCTGATACAGATCTCATCCGCGTGAATGAGATTTCATCTTTTCTTTGCTTGCCAACGTATTGTTTTGCAACGCAAATTTCATTTCTTTTCGATATAAATCAACTACTTACGTTCTTGACGATCTATCGGGCATCGAATTTGCGTATTGACTTCCGGATTGGCGTGTTTTCTGCGCCGAGCCAACCAAACTTCATTCAGAAATTTTTTTAAGGAAATACCATGAAAAAGACTTTATTGGCGTCGGCAATCGCGCTTGCTTTTGGTTTGTCAGGCCAGGTGATGGCGAATCCGAGCACGACCAACAGCGCTGACCTGGCGGACAGCAACACCCAAACGGCAACAGCCAATTCAGATCAGGGCACGAATGCCGGTGCAGCTGCAAATGAGTATTCGACCGCGAACCAGAACACCGGCAACAGCGTCTCTGACCAGAACAACGACAAGAGTGCCAACAACAACTCTGATCAGTTCAACGACAAGAGTGCCAACAACAACTCCGATCAGAACAACGACAAGAGCACCGGTCAAAACAATTCAACTGGCAATGCCCGTGCCACGGCGGTGGGAGCTGCAGCTGCCAACAATGGCGCGTCGGCGACATCCAACGTTTCCAATTCATACAACACCTCAACAGCCTCTGCGATCAGCACACTGAATGGCACGGTTAGCGGTAACGTGATTTACGGCATCGGCAACCAGGTCGTCAACAACAACGGCACCGCCAATGGTGCTCAAGGCGGCAGCGGCGGCGATGGCTACGGCGGCACCGCTGGCAACGGTACCGGCGGCAACGGCGGTGCAGGCGGCGCTGGCGGCAATGGCGGCGCTGGCGGTAGCGCCAACGCGACCAATGGCAGCGCAACGGCCGGCGCAGCCAGCAACGGTAGCGCCACGAACCTCGGCGCCACAGCCGGCAGTGGTGGAAACGGCGGCTTGGCCAGGGATGCCCAAGGTGCCAATGGTGGCGGCGCCACGGCCTACGGCGGCGACGCCCATAACATGACCGACCAGAAGGCATCGGGTTCTGCATCGAGCGCCAATGCCATAGGTGGCTCCTCGATGGCTGCGGATATGACCAAGACCGGTTCGGCCTTCAACGCTTCCATGGCCAAGGGTGGGGCATCCGCCGCGTTCGATGCCAACAAGGGTGGCTCGTCCGCCGCGCTGGATGCCAACAAGGGCGGCTCGTCTGCTGCGATAGATTTGACCAAGGGAGGCTCGGCAGGCGCGCTTGATGCGTCTCTCGGCGGTCTTGCAGCTTCCGGGCAGTTGGGTGGTACCGGTGGTGCTGACGCCAACAGCGGCACAGCGGCCGGCCCTGCCACATCGTCCAACAGTGCAGCCGGTGGGGCCGGCGGCGCAGCGGCGGCCGATCCTGCGGCCCCAGGCGGAGCCGGCGGCGCGGCCTCCAACGATACATCCACAACGGCAAGCACAGCAACCGGCGCAGCCGGCGGGACTCCGACCACCGGCTCGAACACCCAAACCGGAACCAACACTGGCGGTGCAGCCACAGGTACAGCGACATCGACAGCAGGTGCTGGCACCGGCACGGCAACATCCACCGCCGGGGCAGCCACCGGATCGGCAACCTCTGGCGGTGGAGCAGCCACCGGATCGGCAAGCTCCAACGGTGGCGCCGGCACCACTGGCGCATCGGCCGCTACGAGCGGTGCCGCTACTGGTACCGCCACATCGGCTGGGGGCGCAGGTACTGGCGGCACGGCCAGCAGCACGGGCGGCACAGCCACCAGTACCGCCACTGCGACAGGTGCCGGTGGCACGGCTAATGGCGGCGCTGGCGGCACGGCCAGCAATGCAGGTGGTGCGGGTGCGGCAGGCGGCGCGGCCACCAACGGCGATGCCACCAACGGCGGCGCGTCGACCACTGCTTCCAACGGTAGCGCAAGCGGCGGTACTGCCCAAGGCGCAACGGGTGCGGTCGGTGCGACCGGTGGCGCGGGTGGCGTCGGCAACGGCGGTGTTGGTGGTGTCGGCAATGGCGCGGTTGGCGGTGCTGGCGGCAACGGCGGCAATCTCAACCTGAACGCAGGCACCTTCAACATGTACAACGCGATGAGCAGCGTTGGCCAGTCGGCAGCCGGCATCATGGTTGCTGCGCAAAACAGCGGCTTGGCTGCTTTGGTGCAGCAAAGCGTGAACGTACAAGCCAACCTGAATGTAGGCAAGTAAGCGTCTGGGCCGGTCGTTGGGTGAAATTCGTTTCACCCAATGGCCGGTGCTTTCGTTGTTGACACGAGTTGCCCACGGCGCGGCAACCAAAACAACATGGAGGATGAGATGCGATCCATTATTTTTTTCGCCAGGGCCACACTTGCCGTGGCGTTGAGTTCGTCAGGCTGGGCCCTAGCCACTGACATCCATGTGGGTGAGGCGCCGCCGGCGGCACAAGCCGCGACCGAAATTCCACCAGCTGGGACAGAAGTTGCAGGACTTGGGACACCAATGGCCGGCGCCCAATTGGACGGCTATCGTGGCGGCTTTGATGTGGTCAAGAATGACATGCAGTTGAGCGGCGCGGTCACCAACAATTCAGCGGTGGATGTATTGAGCGGCAGCAACTTCATTGCCGACGGCTCGTTTGCCAACGCAAGTGGCATGCCGATGGTGGTGCAGAACTCGGGATCCAACGTCTTGATCCAGAACGCCACCATCATCAACGTGCAGATGCAGTAAGCCATGCGCGCCGCACTTGCCTGGGTTGTTGCGGCAGTCGCCGCCACTTGCGCACCGGCGCAGGCTGACACGCTGGAATTGGCTGGCATTGGAGGCCGCTACGCGGTCCATGTCACCAGCCTGAAAGAGGCTCGCTTCAAGGCCACCACACGCCAGCAGTACGACTTTAGCTGTGGTTCGGCAGCGGTGGCAACTTTGCTCTCCTACCACTACGGCTACCCGGTGACTGAGCAGTCTGTGTTCGAAGAAATGTTTGCACGCGGCGAGCAGGCAAAAATTCGCCAGGAGGGCTTTTCCCTGCTGGATATGAAAGCCTACTTGAACGCACACCAATTTCAGGCCGATGGCTTTGAGTTGCCATTGGCCAAACTGCTGGAGGCGGGCCTGCCAGCCATTGTCTTGATTTCTGACAATGGGTATCACCATTTTGTCGTGGTCAAGGGTATGCGTGACGGCCGGATATTGATCGGCGACCCCTCCAGCGGCACGCGGGCGGTTTCCCGCGCCAATTTTGAATCCATCTGGATCAACAAGCTGCTGTTTGTGATTCACAACAAACAGGCACAGGCGAAATTCAACGACGCGGCCGACTGGCTGGTGGCACCCAAAGCGCCATTGACGGCCGGGGTCAGTCTGGACAGTCTGGCCAACGTCACTTTGGGCAAATTTGGCCCGGGCGACTATTAGTGGATGACTCCATCATGAAACACTTGCGCGCAAAGCTGATCAGCAGATGCCTGGTGCTTCTGGCCGGCAGCGCGTGCCTTGGCATCGGGCTGGCAGCTGAAGCAAAACAAGCGTTTCGGCCGGACGAATGGGTTGCCGTCAGCGACCAACAACTCGACACCCAGCGTGGCGGGTTTGATGCTGGCTCAGGGCTGGCTGTGTCTTTCGGGATCATCAGAACCGTCATGGTCAACGGTGACCTGGTCAGCAAGACCAGCTTCAATTTGCCTGATGTGACCCAGATCACGCCTGAACAAGCCAGGATTGCCAGCGCCGCCATTGCCGATTCGGGTCTGGTGCAAATCGGCCCCAACAACTTTGTCGCGGCCGGCGTCAGGTCGGACCTGGCACCGGGAACGCTGATCCAGAACAGCCTCAGTGACCAGCAGATACAAACGCTCACCGTCATCAACACCGGTGTCAACAGCCTGGGGCTGCTCAAGGCACTCAATACGCAGACCGTCTTGAATGACGCGCTGCTGGGCGCGACGGGCAGTCGCTGAGGTGGTCCCATGGCGGGGCTTTGATTGCAAGCGCACATCAGTCTCGTTGGAGCACTTCAACCGATCTCCAGCAAATATATACAAAACAAGACTGCAGCCCCCGTCAATACTACGTAACTAGCTATAATTAACATAGCACTTCTATGATTGCACGCCGCCATACAACCAAGGCAAGTCCAGCAGCGACTCACCCAGCAGCTTCATGGCAGCATCGCGGCCCCAGCGCATGGGCCCGGTGGCATGAAATATTTTCCCATTACGGATTGCGCGCGCCTGCACCCGGGCGTTGCGTTGCCAGCGGCGCCGGGCGTACTGGTTTAGCAAGGCGGGCAGGTCGCGCGACAGCGCCACCGGCTGGGTCGCGCCATCTCGTGTCAGCACCCGGCCCAACTCAGCCGCGTCTTCCAGGGCCATGCCCGCACCCTGCGCCAGATAGGGCAGCATGGGGTGCGCTGCATCACCCAGCAGCGCCACCCGCCCCTGCGCCTGCTCGTGGGCGCCGCGCATGGGCAAGCGGATGCTTAAGGGCCATAGCCGCCACTGTTCAATGGCATGAATCAAATCCTGCACGGGCGCGCAGGTGGCGGCCATGTGGCGTTGCAGCTCGCTGGCATTGGCGCTGTGGTCCCAGCTCTCGATCTCTCCCACCGTGCGGCCCTGCACGATGGCCACCACGTTGAGCCAGTCGCCCCGGCGCACGGGGTACTGCACCACATGCAGCCGAGGCCCCAGCCAGGCGGTGACTTGCTGCGAGCGCAAGCGCTCAGGCAAGCTGCTTTGCGGCACCAGCGCGCGGTAGGCCAGGTGCCCGGTGGCAAGCGGCTTGCCATCGTGGAGCAACTGCTGGCGCACCGCGCTCCACAGGCCATCGGCGCCTACCAACAGCTCACCCTGCGCTTCGCGGCCATCGGCCATCCGCAGCGTCACGCCATCGTCATGCTGCACAAAACCAGCCGCCGCACTGCCCACATAGAGCCGCACCCCTGTCTGCGACTGCAAGGCAGTGAGCAGCAAGGCATGCAGATCAGCCCGGTGAATCGTCGCATAGGGAAAGCCATAACGCGCCTGCGCCACCGACCCCAGCGCCAACACGCCCAACTCGGCGCCCGAGCTCGCACTGCGCACCTGCAGGCGAGCCGGAAAGGCGGCCACGCTGGCCAGCGCGTCCTTTAAACCCCAGGCATGGAGCACCGCCGTCACATTGGGGCCCAGTTGAATACCGGCCCCGACCTCGGAAAACTCAGCGGCACGCTCAAACAAGTCAACTTCCACGCCTGCGCGCACGCAAGCCAGCGCAGCGGCCAAACCACCGATGCCACCGCCAACAATCAATGCTTTTTCAGTCATGCGGGTCAGCCTTCATCTCAGTTTTGCAATGACAGAAGTCGGCAACACGGCCATGATTCTGGCCACCACACTCCAGGGCCAGCGCGGCACCGTGGCCCGTTCGACCTGGCGCTCAATCAAATCCACCAGCAATTTGCCGCCGCGCTCGACCCCGATCACAAACGGGCGGCTTTTGGCGCCGCGGTTGATCGGCGTATCAATAAAACCCGGCGATAGCGTGGTGACA
>Ga0209343_10005080_pt1 | contig 16114 bp, 18 predicted proteins | sample RifCSPlowO2_02_FD_184026 | JGI IMG/M metagenome (GOLD analysis project Ga0209343, IMG submission 184026) | Groundwater microbial communities from Rifle, Colorado - Rifle CSP2_plank lowO2_0.2 (SPAdes) (version 2) | ecosystem: Environmental > Aquatic > Deep subsurface > Groundwater | place... | reverse complement strand
GCAGATGCCCGACAGAGTATTTTCGATTATATTGAAATATTCTATAATCGTCAGAGGCGGCACTCAACTTTGGGGTATCTTTCCCCAGTATCATTTGAGCTGGAATCTATGGTAGCCTAACCTAACTGAGTGTCCTAAAATTCGGGGGAAGTGCAGTTCAGGATATAACCGACCGCAAACGAACTGAAGAACAGATTCGTTACCTTGCGTATTTTGACGGTTTGACCGGCCTGCCGAACCGCACACTCTTTAAAGAGCACCTTGAACGCGCAATACTTTATGCAACCCGTCATAAAAAGATGATAGCACTGCTCTTTCTGGATATGGACCGTTTTAAGAATATTAACGATACGCTTGGCCATGATGCAGGGGATAAGCTATTAAAGGAGATGGCAGAGCGTCTGAAAACAAGCGTTCGTAAAACTGACAGTGTTTCTCACGAAGGCCCTGAATTAGCTGGCACAGTATCTCGTCTCGGCGGAGACGAATTTACCATATTATTGAGCGATATTGTTCAAATTCAGGACGTATCCAGAGTGGCGCGGCGTATTCTGGAGTCAATATCCCAGCCATTTTTACTGGATGGGCATGAAATAGTTATTACCGCAAGCATAGGTATAAGCATTTACCCTAATGACGGCGCGGATATTGTTCATCTTATCAAAGATGCCGATACTGCAATGTATCGCGCCAAAGAGCTGGGTAAAAACAACTTCCAGTTTTATACGCAATCAATGAATGATAAGGCCTTTGCATTGCTTGTTATGGAGGGCCAGCTTTATAAGGCGCTGGAGCGTGAGGAATTTTTTCTTCACTACCAGCCTCAGGTTGATATCCGTACCGGGCGCATTATTGGCGTAGAGGCGCTTGTCAGATGGCAGCATCCGGAACTTGGCATGGTATCGCCGGCGAGCTTTATCCCTTTGGCTGAAGAGACCGGGCTAATCATACCCATTGATGAATGGGTGCTGAAGACAGCCTGTTCTCAAAATAAGAGATGGCAGGCAGCCGGCTTCCCACCGATTAAGATTTCAACAAATCTGTCGGCTAAACATTTTGCAAGAAAAAACCTGATGGAAGCCATAGCAAAAATAGTGCATGATACCGGTATGGATCCACATTATCTTGATTTAGAAATCACTGAAAGTGTTTTAGTAAGAAATGTTGGGGAGCTTATCATTATATTCCAAGAGCTCAAGGGAATAGGGGTAAGCCTTTTGATTGACGATTTTGGCACAGGATACTCTTCATTGAGTTATTTGAAGAAGTTCTCTCTGGATGTCCTAAAGATAGACCAGTCTTTTGTCAGGGAGATTACTACCGATTCTGGCAGTGCGGCAATTACCAAAACGATTATTGAAATGGCTCATAACCTTAATTTAAGAGCTCTGGCAGAAGGTGTAGAAACTGAAGAGCAATTTACTTTTCTGCTTGAAAATGAATGCGATGTATTCCAGGGCTACCTGTTTAGCAAACCGCAGCCTGCTGAAGAAATTACTCGTTTTCTGCGGGACGGCAAATCGTTGTGATTTTTGTCTTCCAAACATCCAGACATAGCGCATCTTTCATGGACAGATTCAGTTTTTCAAATTGACAATCTCTCAAACTTTAAGCTATCTTCTTTAAATGAAGCAGGACTTAGTCCATGCCAAGCGCCGACCATAAAGACCGGCGCTATTTTTTAAATCATAAAAACGGAGTTTTATTTGAAAAAAATAATACTTATCTCAAATGACGATGGTATCCATTCTGAAGGCATCAAGAGTCTTGCCGGAGCGCTAAAAAGGGTAGGGGAGATATTTGTTGTTGCGCCTGATAGAGAGAGGAGCGCTGCAAGCCATTCTCTGACGCTTCACAGACCTTTGCGTGTTGAAAAGCATGGTTCCAATATTTACGCTGTTGATGGAACACCGACAGACTGCATAAATATTGCCGTAAACGGCATACTGAAAAAAAGACCTGACCTTGTGGTATCAGGCATAAATAAAGGCGGAAATCTCGGCGACGATGTCACATATTCCGGCACTGTCTCTGCTGCTATGGAAGGAACCCTGCTCGGCATACCATCCATTGCAATATCGCTTGTATCCAGGGATAATTTTGATTTTAAAATAGCTGCAAAGTTTGCAGCAAGACTTGCGAGATTTATACTAAAAAAAGGGCTTCCCAAAGATACGCTCCTCAATATTAATGTGCCCCCTGGTGTCAATGTGAAGGGCTATAAAATAACAAAGCAGGGGAAGAGATTTTATGGCGATGCCGTAGTGGAGAAAGTTGACCCAAGGGGGAAAAAATATTATTGGATAGGCGGAGATGTGCTGAAGTGGGAGGGCGGCAAGGATACTGATTTTGAGGCTATTGCAAATAAATTTACATCAATTACGCCGGTTCATCTTGACATGACAAATTATGCCTCGTTTAAGGAACTTCATAAGTGGAAACTATGAAAAACAGGCTAAGATTTAGGTTGAGGTTGAGAAATTCCTCAACCTTGGCCTCAGCCTTAACCTTTATTGAATTATGCCGCCATTCAAATTAAGAGAAAAAGATAATTATGTGAGAAGCCGCCAGAGGATGGTTGAGACCCAGCTTATTCCAAGGGGTATAAAGGATAAGCGGGTTATTGAGGCAATGCTTGCAGCGCCAAGACATCTGTTTGTATCGGAAGAGGCGCTGTGGAGTCAGGCATACAGCGACTTCCCGCTCCCCATCGGAGAAAAACAGACCATATCACAGCCATATATTGTGGCCCTTATGACAGAGTCCCTTGAATTAAAAGGGATGGAAAAGGTTCTTGAGATAGGCACAGGCTCAGGCTATCAGACAGCAATCCTTTCAATGCTGGCAGAAAAGGTTTATTCCATAGAAAGGATATCAACTCTTGCGGCAAGGGCAAGAAGGATTCTTGATTCTGTGAATTGCTCTAATGTGGTGATAAAGATTGCTGACGGCACACTCGGCTGGCCTGAGGAAGCGCCGTTTGACGCCATACTGACAACAGCAGCAGCGCCTGAGATACCAAAGTGTTATATTGAACAGCTTGCAGTAGGCGGAAGGCTTGTAATACCTGTGGGCGACGAGTATTCGCAGATTCTCACGAAGATAATAAAGACAAAAGATGGAATAATAAGGCAGGATATGGGAGGGTGCAGGTTTGTGAAGCTTATTGGAAGGTATGGCTGGAAGGCGGATTTTAATAACAATGGAGGCTGAATAGATGGAGACAATTTTTCAATTAATGCTGCACATGAGCAAAACAGTGGCGTCGGTTATTGAGGCGGCAGGTTATTCCGGTATTGCCTTTTTGATGGCTTTAGAGAGCACCATGGTTCCTCTGCCGAGCGAACTCGTTATGCCCTTTGCCGGCTTTTTGGCCGCAGAGGGGAGATTTAATATATGGCTTGTAATCTTTTTCAGCAGCTTAGGAAGCCTTGCAGGTTCTCTTGTATCTTATTACATTGGCAAATTTGGCGGTATTCCGTTGGTTAAGAACCTTGGTAAATACCTCTTAGTGGATGAGGGGGATTTAGAAACAAGTGAACGGTGGTTTTCAAAGTATGGCGAGGCAACAATATTTATATGCAGGTTTATCCCTGTCATACGTCACTTAATCTCTATCCCTGCAGGTGTGGCACGTATGGACGTGAGGAAGTTTTGCATATATACCATTGTCGGCGCAGCTATATGGAACGCAATTCTTACCTATACGGGTTATCTTCTGCGTGAAAACTGGGAGGTTTTGCACCATTATATGAGGCCGGTAAGCATTGTAATTTTCTTCATCCTTAGCATTGCATTTGCTATATTCTTTTACAAACATGTTGCGAAAAAGCTATTGGGTAGAAAAACAATTTCCAATGGCAGTTAAGGCGGATAAACTTGGTTTAATAATGCAAATTAAAATTCATAATGTGCAACTTCTCGCCGCTCTTCTTCTTTTAACCGGCTGCGCCATATCTCATGGAATTTATCATACAGTAGAAAAAGGCCAGACCCTCTGGCGGATCGCAAAGGCCTATGATGTGGATATTCAGGATGTGGCTGAGTTTAACGATATTACTGACATAACTCAGATAAAGGAAGGAGAGAAACTCTTTATCCCTGGCGCATCGCGGGTTTTAAAGGTTGAACCATATAAGCCTGACAGCAGTGGAGAATTGAAAAGCGACGAGAAAAAAAGCGTAGGGAAAAAGCCAAGTTCCACAACAAACCATCAGGCTCTTTCCGAAGAACCGGAAGGTAAGATAGTTGTAGAAAAATGGAGATTTTCATGGCCCGTAAAAGGGAGCATAATCTCTTACTTTGGCGTAAGGAACGGAAAAAAGCATGATGGATTAAATATAGCCGCTCCAAGAGGAACCCCTATATCTGCCGCTGCAGAAGGCGAGGTAATTTACAATGATGATAGTGTACGAGGTTATGGAAACATGATAATACTAAAACACAAGGACGATTTTGTCAGCATTTATGCGCATAATGAAGAAAATCTGGTAAAAGTTGGAGAGACCGTCAAAAAAGGCGATATTATAGCCAAGCTTGGCGACACAGGAAATGCCTCTGGCCCACATCTTCACTTTGAGGTAAGAAAGGATAAAAAGCCAAGAAATCCCCTTTTCTTCTTGCCATAACAGAAATGTTGTAGTATAAAAAACAAAAGGCCGTGAACCGTGACCGTGTTCCGTGTCCGTAAAAGTTTTTTTATGGTCACGGACAACGATATTTACAGGAGGTCAACAATATGAAATTAGAATATAATGCTAAAATATTGCCCGATGGCCATTTGCCACTGCCTGACAAAATTAAGGAAAGATTACACCTCAAGTCAGACGATATGATAAAGGTCATTGTTGCTAAAGAATATGCCGGAAAACCTTCCGCAAAATTTTTAGCTACCTTCGGCTCATGGGATGACAAGCGGACGCCGGAAGAGATTATTGCAGATATATACGGAAGCAGAAAATCACGAGGAATAGGGATTTCTCTATGAAATATCTTCTTGACACCAATATCTGCGTATATTGGCTCAAAGGAGATAAAGGCATAAGTGATAGACTTTTACAAACAGACCTTGCACGGATTTTCGTTTCCGAGATAACGGTGGCTGAACTGTTTTATGGTGCATACAGGTCTCAATTGGTGCAAGACAACATAAAACGAGTTAAAGATTTTGCGGCAGAGATAAATATATTATGGCCTGATGAATGTTCATTGGAAAAATTTGGAAAGATAAAAGCGGATTTGGCAAAGAACGGGAATCTGATAGATGATTTTGACATGATGATTGCAGGCGAAGCCATTTGCAATGATTGTGTTCTGGTTACCAATAATGTGGAACATTTTAAAAGGGTAACCGGTTTAGTTGTGGAAAACTGGAAAGAATAATTTTCCTGCGGAGTTCTCCAATAAAAAGGATATACTGCGATGGTTTACAAAGGTGCGACATAGTGAAAAAAAGGTGTCGTTATTTATCAGGTTGCATAATTACTATGAGCTATCAGCTATTAACAGTTTGTTGAAAAACTCAACAAACTCCGATTACACGGATAAAAGATTAGATTTCACAGATTAAAACCCATTGAAATATCTGTGTAATCGTTTTTCCTAATCTGTGTAATCAAGGCTGTTGATGCCTTTTTCAACAGCCTGTTAACTGAACAAGGGAGGTTTTCATGCCGGAGTCACTAAAAAAGATTATCAGAGATGTTCCTGACTTTCCAAAAAAAGGGATACTTTTTAAGGATATAACTACCCTTTTAAAGGACCCCATTGCATTTCAAACAACTGTTGATCTTATGAGCCATCGCTATATAGGGAAGCATGTTGATGTGGTGGTTGGAATTGAGGCGAGGGGATTTATTGTTGGAGCAGCGCTGGCATACAAGCTTGGTGCAGGCGTAATACTGGTAAGAAAGCCAGGAAAACTTCCGCACAAAACTCATAAGGCATCTTATAAATTAGAATACGGCGAAGACAGTCTTGAAATACATCAGGATGCGATAATACCAGGGCAAAAGGTATTGATAGCCGATGATGTTCTGGCAACAGGCGGGACAGTTTCAGCAGTTATACATTTGATAGAGAAGATGGGCGGCGAGATTGTAGAATGTGCATTTCTCTCAGAGATTGAAGCGCTTAATGGCAGAAACAAGATAAAAAACCATCCTGTATTTTCTTTGATAAAGTTTTAGTAAAAACCGTGATTCGTGACCGTGTTCCGTGTCCGTGAAGAAAAGTTTTTACTGGTCACGGACAACGGACACGGATTACGGCAATTTAAACATGTCCCTTCCTATCCGTGCTAAATTAACCATCTGGTATACCACTCTTCTTACTGCGAGCCTTATTACATTTGGTTCTGTTGTATATGTAGTCCTTTCAAAAAGCATTACATCGTCTATTGATATGAGATTGGTTTCTCTTGCCGAAATAGTTTCCAAGGCAGTATTTAGGCCTAGCGCAGCGCAATTGCCAAAAGACTTCGATAGCATGCTTGAACATTTTTTTGGAATAAAAACCGCAGGTAATTTTATTCAGGTATTAGATAAATACGGAAAAATAACTTTCACGTCCTCTACCTTGGGGAAAAACCATATCCCATTATCCAGTGCGTCATACCACCATGCTGTTAGCGGCACTATCAGCTATAATACGGTAACTAACATCGGTCAATATCCAGCCAGAGTTATTACCTTTCCTCTTATGGAAAAAGGACAGTTAATTGGCATTCTTCAGGTTGGCACTCCAATGCAAGAATCTGCGGCTGTGATAAATGCATTATTTTATATATTGATATTAGGAATCCCTCTTGCTGTAATATTAGCAAGCGGTGTTGGCTGGTTTCTTGCAAAAAAGGCATTAAGCCCTGTAGATGCGATTACCATGATGGCAAAAAAGATAGAAGCAGGCAGCTTGAATGAAAGGCTCAAGGTTTTTGGTCCAAAGGATGAACTCGGAAGATTAACAGAGACTTTTAACGACATGATTGCCAGGCTGGAGCTTTCGTTTAAACAGATGAAGCAGTTTACAGCAGATGCATCTCATGAACTAAAGACGCCGCTTACTGTTTTAAAGGGCGAAATGGAAATTACGCTCAAGACAGAAAAAACAATAGAAGGTTTTAGGGAAGCAATCAAAAGCAGCCTTGAAGAGATAGACAAGATGAGCGCAATTGTGAAGAGCCTTCTTAATCTTGCAAGGATTGACAGCAGGATTAAACTGCCTAAGGATAAGGTCAGCTTGAATGAGATTATAGAGGAGAGGTTCAATCAAACAATGCCGCTTGCGAGATATAAGGGCATTAACATGAAAATAATCAAGAACGAAAAGGTTGCCATTATTGGGGATATGCTGAGGATTGGGCAGTTGATATTTAACCTTATAGATAATGCAATTAAATATACAGTAAAAGGCGGCAGAATAGAAATTTCGCTGGAACATGAGAGTGGGTGGGCTATAATTACCCTATTAGATACCGGAATAGGTATCGCAAAGGAAGACATTCCTTACATCTTTGACCGCTTTTACAGGGTGGATAAGGCGCGAACATCCGCCTTAGGCGGAGGCGAGGGGGGCGTGGGTCTGGGCTTAAGTATATGCAAAGAGATTGTTGACGCCCACGAAGGACGGATAGAAGTGACAAGCGAAGCAGGCAAGGGAAGCACTTTCAGAATATATTTACCCATTGCAAATAAAACCAATGAGTTGTTGAATGAGCTGAGATTTTGATAATAAAGAAGATGATATGATTGCACAGATTATAAGAACAGATTACACAGGTTAAAAAAATATTAGCAGGCTGTTGAAAAAAGCATCAACAGCCTTGATTACACAGATTAGGAAAAACGATTACACAGATATTCCAATGGGTTTTAATCTGTGAAATCTAATCTTTTATCCGTGTAATCGGAGTTTGTTGAGTTTTTCAACAAACTGTTAGTCTTAAATCTGTGTAATCGTATTTTAGAAATCGGTGTAATCAATTTCTTTCAAAGGAGGTGTATATATGAAAATAGCTATCCTTACCGGCGGCGGCGATTGCCCGGGGCTTAATGCTGTTATACGGGCAGTTGTAAGAAAGGCTGTCAATTACGGTTATGCAGTTATCGGCATCAAGGACGGATGGAAGGGGCTGGTAGAGATTGACACTGTGCCGCTGGATATGCAGGCAGCGTCAGGCATCCTTCCGCGGGGCGGGACAATACTTGGCACATCAAGGACAAACCCCTTTAAATCTCCTGAAATGGCAGAGAAGGTTGTAAATAACATAAAGAAGCTTGGACTAGATGCGCTTATAGCCGTTGGCGGCGATGATACGCTTGGCGTTGCTGCAAAATTATACAAGCAAGGGATAAAAACAATAGGCGTGCCAAAGACCATAGACAACGACCTTTCAGGCACGGATTTTACCTTCGGTTTTGATACAGCAATAAGCATTGTAACAGAGGCGCTTGACAGGCTTCATACAACCACAGAGGCGCATCACAGGGCAATGATTGTTGAGGTGATGGGAAGGCACGCAGGGTGGATTGCCACTTACGGCGGCCTTGCAGGCGGCGCGGATATGATACTCATCCCTGAAAAGCCCTTTGAGATAAATGATGTTGCAGATATTGTCCAAAAGAGGGCAAAGAGAGGGAGAGGATTCAGCATTATAGTTGTGGCAGAGGGTGCTGTGCCAAAGGGGATTGAGGGATATATAACAAAGGATGTAAAAAAGGATGCCTTCGGCCATGTCTTACTCGGCGGTATAGGAGAATTTCTTGCAAAAGAGATTGAAAAGAAAACCGGTGTTGAGTCCCGGCATGTTGTATTGGGGCATCTCCAGAGGGGAGGCAGTCCAACAGCATACGACAGGATTTTGGCAACAAGATACGGCGTCAGGGCAGTGGAGCTTATAAACGAAGGCAAATTCGGCATGATGGTTGCGCTTCATGGAAATAAGATAGTCGCCATTCCTTTAGAGGAAGGCGTTAAACAGACAAAGACAGTGGATATGGAGATATATAAGGTAGCAGAAGTATTCTTCGGGTAACAGCTTCGTAAAAAGTCCATCTGCCGTGTTATCGCTGCGGCTTTTTCGCTCAACATATCTGTAGTTTGCCCATTTATGGGCGTCCGCCTGAGGCGGATTAAAAGCGCCGACAAATCGGCAAACTACAATTACCGCGCATCTGGAGCTTTTTACTGTGCCGTATGAAAAACACTAAATATATTTTTCGGAGACAACCATTATGAGTTCTTTTCTCAGCAGTCACCATTATGTGGCATTAGTAAGTTTCTTTTCAGTAATCTTGATCGGTAACATCCCTATCGGTTTTTACAGGAAAAGGTTTCTAAAATTTTCACGGCCGTGGGCAAGGTGCCTCTATATCCCGATAGTGGCAAATATAATTTTAAGGAGGTTTTTCGGCCTTGGGTATGACATTATCCCTTTTACTATTCTGGTTGTCCTTGCAGGGCAGTTTATAGGCTCTAAAATCAAGGTGAATGATTCAAACACCCGGTATGACGAAAGAGGTTCTATCCCCAACTGAAGAGAGATTTGAAAGATGGAGAAGAAACATTGGCTTCTTTTTCGGCCCTCTGGTTTTTCTTATTCTTTACTTCACGCCTATACCATCTCTTTCTCAGCAGGCCCACACGCTCGCAGCAATCTTAGGTCTTGCAATCATCTTTTGGATTTCTGAGGCAATCCCAATCCCTGTAACAGCCATACTCGGCGCCATATTAAATGTTATCCTTGGCGTTGCGCCGGCTAAAGAGGTCTTTGCCCCGTTTGCAGACCCAATTGTTTTTCTCTTTATCGGCAGTTTTATTATCGCAGAGGCGATAACCCTTCATCACTTAGACAAGAGATTCGCATTTGCAATTTTTTCACTGAAGTTTATTGGGGAAAACCCTTACAGGGTTCTCTTTGCCTGCGGTGTAATATCAGCTATTATCTCCATGTGGATGAGCAATACTGCCGCAACTGCCATGATGCTTCCCATAACATTGGGTGTGCTTAAGGCAATGGATGAAGCCCATAGAGAGGCAGGCAGAGCTTCAAATATCGCCAGCAGCAGATATGCAACAGGCATGATGCTTATTATTGCTTATGGCGCATCAGTCGGCGGCATAGCAACACCAATAGGAACTCCGCCAAATCTGATAGGTATTGGCTTTATACAAAATCTTACTGGTACAAAGATAACATTTTTTGAGTGGATGCAATTTGCGCTGCCGCTCACAATTATTATGTTTGTCTTTTTATATCTATTGATTAGATTCCTTCATCCGCCTGAGATAGCCAATCTTCGTGGAATTAAAACATATGTGCAGCAGGCCAATGAAAGGCTCGGCGCATGGAGCGGGGGAGAGATAAACACTGCTCTTGCATTCATGACAGCAGTTTTTTTATGGATATTCCCGAGTCTTGTTTCCATGATTCTTGGAAAGGATGCCGTATTTTCAAAATTCTTAGGCTCAAGGCTTGATGAAGGGGTTGTGGCTGTGCTGGCAGCGTCGCTGCTTTTTATCCTGCCGGTGAACTGGAAAGAAAAGAGATTTACCATGAACTGGAAAAGGGCTGTAAGGATAGATTGGGGGACGATACTTTTATTTGGCGGAGGCTTAAGTCTCGGCAGGCTCATGTTTTCTACAGGCCTTGCAGATGTGATGGGAAAGGGTCTTACTGGCATTACAGGCGCTTCAAACCTCTGGGGTATAACTGCTGCCGGAACTTTTCTGGCAATCATAATAAGCGAGACAACTTCAAATACTGCATCTGCAAATATGGTGGTACCAATAATAATAGCCCTTGCAAAAGGCGCAGATGTATCGCCTATTCCGCCTGCCATTGGCGCCTGTCTTGGCGCAAGCTTTGGCTTTATGCTGCCGGTCTCAACGCCGCCAAACGCAATTGTTTACGGCTCAGGCCTTGTGCCGATTTTAAGAATGGTCAGGGCAGGGATAGTCTTTGATATCTTAGGCTTTCTTATCATCGTAGGCGGGTTGATGCTCTTGTGTCCTTTGATGGGATGGGTGTAAATAACATTGCAAAATGCAAATTGCAAAATGCAAAATAAAAAATCCAAGACACAGATTCCCTCTCCTCCGCCACGGCGGATGGGAGAGGGTTGGGGTGAGGGGTGCGGTCAACATATGCGTGGTTATTCTTCTTTGCCTATTTATTTCAGGTTGTACAAAACAAATTGCGGAAGAAGATAAACTTAAAAACATAGTCAACGAAGTTGCAGAATCAGCGCAGAAAAAAGATATTGATGGGATACGGAAGCATATCTCAAAATCATACAGAGACCAGGAAGGAAATGACTATGACGGCGTCAGGAGGGTTCTTTTTTATCACTTCATCAGGGAAGAGACAGTTTCTGTATTTGTAAGGAGCGTGGATGCAGAGATAAAAGAAGACACAGCCCTTGTAAGGGCAAATGTTATTCTTGTCCGCGGCAAAGATATTAAGAGCATCAGCGACATAATTCCTGAGTCTGCCGCAGGATACAGGTTTGAAGTAGTATTCAAAAAGGAAAAAGGGGACTGGAAGGCTGTGAACGGCCAGTGGCAGGATGTGGGAGCGGCGGGGTTACTGTAAAATAGAATCTAACTTTTTATATGGAGCAAGGCAACCATGTTGCCGTAAACTTTGGAGCAAGCCGACCGTGTCGGCGTAAATTAAAATGATAGAAACATATAAAACCTATAGCCATACCCCGCCGCATTTGTACCGCCCAGGAGCAAAATATTTCATTACTGCATCCACATTCAGGAAAAAGAAGTTGTTTGACGATAAGGCAAAGGAAAAGCTGTTTTCATCTTTACTGAAATCCTGCAAGAATAATGGCTGGGAGCTTGAGGATTGGGTCATACTTGATAATCATTACCACATGATGTTGACTGCTCCTCAAGACAAGATGAATCTTTCAAAATTTATAGCTGAATATCATAAATTTACAGCGATATTCATAAAAAAGAATAACCCCGAAGCAATATCATTGCCGAGAATTTTCGACAATTATTGGGATGCCTGTATTAGTTATGAGAAATCTTATTACGCAAGATTAAATTACATATATTACAATCCTGTTAAGCACGGCTGCACTCAAAAGGCTGAAGATTATATATGGGGAAGCCTTTATACCAGATATCGCGATAACAAGGTATATATTGAGAGGCTGCGGAAAGAGTTCCCATTTGATAAAATAGATATTGAAGATGACTACTAACGGCGAAGTTTCTGCCGTTATATAGAACGAGCCGACCGTGTCGGCGTATTAACGGCAACACGGTTGCCTTGGTCCAAAATTATGCAACACAAATTCATTGCTGACACAATGCTCGGTAAACTCGCCAAATGGATGAGGATAATGGGTTGCGATGTGGAATATTTCTCAGATATACCCGATAAAGAACTTGCGGAAAGGGCATATACAAGCGGTCGAATTATTCTTACCAGGGATACTCTGCTTATCAGGAGAAGGAAGGTAAGAAATAATCATTTTTTCATTCAGAGTGACAGCTATAAAGAGCAGCTCAGGCAGGCCGTAAAACACTTTTCCATAGACCCTTATACGCAAATCCTGACTAGATGTATTATATGCAATCAGCCATTGATAACTCTTGATAAAGCAAGTATAAAGGACAAAGTGCCTGCCTATGTGTATGAGACTCAGGATTCATTTGAAACCTGCCCATCATGCAAAAGGATATACTGGGATGCAACCCATAAGGAAAGGATGGTTAAACAGCTTGAGGAGATGTTAAGGGGAATATGAGAATTTTTCAATATCTCCCCTTCCTCGATAGAAGGGGCTGCATTTTATGATTGCAATGTTCCGGCTAAATAATGTATCCTTACAGTAAGGAGGTAAGGAAATATGCTTGCAAAGAAGACATCCAAAAATCAGCTAACCCTGCCGAAGGAAGTCGTCAAGTCATTCCCTGATGCCGAGTACTTTGATGTTTCGGTAAAGGACAGAAAGATAATTCTTATGCCGGTCAGGATAACTCCTGCTGATGCGGCGCTTGAAGGCATAAGGGACAAACTGAAAAAACTTGGCATTACCGAAGGTGTTGTTGCCGAGGCAGTCAAATGGGCAAGAAAGAAAAAGCGGCAATCAAGATAGTCCTTGATACCAATATTCTTATATCGTCTCTGCTGTTTAAAGGCGAACTTGCAGGAGGCGTAGACCTTTGGAAAAAAGGCAAGATTATCCCTATTTTCTCCAGAGATACTTTTGACGAGTTTAAGACCGTTCTTGAATATCCAAAATTTTCTCTGACAGCACAAGAGATGAAGGTGATTATTGAGGAAGAAGTTCTGCCTTTCTTTGAGGTAATTGAAGTTACGGATAAAATCAAAGGAGCATGCAGGGATGCCGATGATGATAAATTCATTGCCTGTGCCGTATCTGCATCAGCGGATTTTATTGTCACAGGAGACAAGGATTTGCTGGATATGGGCAAATACAAGTCTGTCAAGATTTTAAGCGCTTCTGAATTTTTAAGGATGTTTAAATCTGAGTGAGACATGAAGAAATTTCTCCATACTCTGTTAGAGCACGAGGGGACTGTCCCAGATTTATGGATGGAGCGAAGAGACGTTCCCTCACTTGTCATTGCGAGGGATGGAGTCCCGAAGCAATCTCAGCCGTTCGGTACAGGCTCTGAATCGGGACTGTCTCCGGCGGACAAGATGTGATAAAAAAGAAAGATGTGTCCTAAGTTGATTAACGATTGAGGTTAAAAAAGAGAATGCCTCTAACACCTGAAGATAAAGCACGCGAAATCATTGACAGCCTTCTTGAAAAGTCAGGCTGGCATGTATGTAATCTCAACGATGCAAACATCCACGCCCATCGCGGCGTTGTCATAAGAAATTTCCCCCTGAAATCCGGCCATGGTTTTGCAGACTATATCTTTTATGTTGACGGCAAGGCTGCCGGTGTTATAGAAGCCAAAAAAGCAGGGGAAACACTAACCGGTGTAGAGATTCAGTCTGATAAATATAAGCACGGGCTGCCTGATGACCTTCCTGCATGGTATCGGCCATTGCCGTTTTGTTATCAGTCTACCGGTGTTGAAACGCGATTCACAAACGGATTAGACCCTGACCCCAGATCACGCAATGTATTTTCATTCCATAAGCCTGAGACACTTCTGGAATTGCTTACTGAAAATGTCCCGGCAGAGACATTGCGGGCTGCAGAGAGAGTTCCCATTTACAATAAGCCTTCCACTTTCTGCAAAAGACTTCAGGAAATGCCTCCTCTGATTGAAGAGGGTCTCTGGTCAGCGCAGATTAAGGCTATAAAGAACCTTGAAAAGTCGCTTTCTGAAAACCGTCCCCGCGCCCTTATCCAGATGGCTACAGGCAGCGGAAAGACATTCACTGCTGTTACATTTATTTACCGCCTCCTTAAATTTGCAAAGGCAAAGAGGGTCTTGTTCCTTGTTGACAGAAAGACGCTCGGAAACCAGACACTTAAAGAGTTTCAGCAATATGATTCGCCTTACAGCCCCTTTAAGTTCACAGAGGAATTCATTGTTCAGCATCTTCAGTCAGGCAGCATTGATAAGACAGCCCGTGTCTGCATATCCACAATCCAGAGGCTTTACTCAATCCTTAAAGGCGAAGAAATAGACCCTGCTCTTGAGGAGGAATCATTGTTTGACCATGCCGACCTTTTCAAGGAGCCTCCGCCTGTTGAGTATAATTCCATTATCCCGCCTGAGACCTTTGATGTAATCGTTACAGACGAATGCCACCGCTCAATTTATAAATTATGGCGTCAGGCGCTTGAGTACTTTGATTCATCCATAATCGGCCTTACTGCCACGCCAAATATGCAGACATTCGGATTTTTTAATCAGAACCTTGTCATGGAATATCCGCATGAGCAGGCTGTAGCAGACGGCGTTAATGTGAACTACGATGTCTATCGCATAAGGACAAGAATTACACAGACTGGCTCAAAGGTTGACGCAGGCTATTTCATTGACAAGCGCGACAGGGAGACGAGGGCAGTCAGGTGGGAGAGGCTTGATGAGGAACTTGAATATAATGCCAATCAGCTTGATACAGATGTGGTTGCAATAGACCAGATAAGGACAGTCATCAAGTCATTCAGGGATAATCTTTTTAAAGAAATTTTCCCCGGACGAAAGGATGTGCCGAAGACACTTGTCTTTGCAAAAGATGATTCCCATGCAGAAGACATTGTGAAGATTATCCGTGAGGAATTTGCAAAGGGAAATGAGTTCTGCCAGAAGATTACCTATAAGACAACCGGCGCCAGTCCTGAGCAGCTTATACGCGATTTCAGGACAAATTATTTCCCCCGCATTGCAGTTACCGTTGATATGATTTCAACAGGCACGGACATAAAACCGCTTGAGATTGTCTTTTTCATGAGGAATATAAAGTCCCGCTCCTTTTTTGAGCAGATGAAGGGAAGGGGCGTGCGTGTAATAAACCCAAATGACCTCCAGTCCGTCACGCCTGATGCAATGGCAAAGACACACTTTATTATTGTTGACGCAGTAGGCGTATGCGAGCAGGACAAGACAGACTCCAGGCCGATGGAAAAGAGACCCTCTATTTCTCTTGAAAAACTCCTTCAGGCAGTTGCCTTGGGCAATACCGAGCCTGATGTGATTTCCTCAATAGCAGGCCGTCTTTCAAGGATTGAAAAAAGGCTCAGCCTCGAAGAAAGAGAAGAGATTAAGAAGATTAACAATGGACAGGGCATTAAGGATTTGATGGCAGCGCTTGTTCAGTCCATTGACCCTGACCGGCACATTGAGAGCGCAAAGAAGGATTTCGGAAATGATGCGCCTTCAGACGAGCAGCTCAAACAGGCTTCAAACAAGATAATAAAAGAGGCGGTCAAACCATTACATAATCCTGAACTCAGGAAGAAGATTATTGAACTACACAAGACCCTTGAGCAGACCATTGACATTATCAGCAAGGATGAAGTTGTTGCAGCAGGGTTTGATGCGGACGCATTGGAGAAGGCGCAAAAGACAGTTACATCCTTTGAGCAGTTCATAAAAGAGCATAAAGATGAGATTACTGCCATTCAGATACTTTACAGCAGGCCGTATAAGGCGCGTC
>Ga0209343_10005078_pt1 | contig 16116 bp, 19 predicted proteins | sample RifCSPlowO2_02_FD_184026 | JGI IMG/M metagenome (GOLD analysis project Ga0209343, IMG submission 184026) | Groundwater microbial communities from Rifle, Colorado - Rifle CSP2_plank lowO2_0.2 (SPAdes) (version 2) | ecosystem: Environmental > Aquatic > Deep subsurface > Groundwater | place... | reverse complement strand
GACGAGATCGACAAGGTGGCCAAGCGCGGCAACACCGGCGGTATCGACGTGTCCCGCGAGGGCGTGCAGCGCGATTTGCTGCCGCTGATCGAAGGCTGCACGGTCAACACCAAGCTGGGCATGGTCAAGACCGACCACATCCTGTTTATCGCCTCCGGCGCCTTCCACCTGAGCAAGCCCAGCGACCTGGTGCCGGAGCTGCAAGGTCGCCTGCCGATTCGCGTGGAACTCAAGGCCCTGTCACCCGAGGACTTCGAGCGCATCCTCACCGAACCGCACGCCTCGTTGACCGAGCAATATGCCGCCCTGCTGAACACCGAGGGCCTGGGCATCCAGTTCCTCGCCGACGGCATCAAGCGCATCGCCGAGATCGCCTGGCAGGTCAACGAGAAGACCGAGAATATCGGTGCGCGGCGCCTGCACACCCTACTGGAACGCCTGCTCGAGGAAGTCTCCTTCAGCGCCGGCGACCTGGCCGGCCAGCAGCAAGGCGCCCCGATAGTGATCGATGCGGCCTACGTCAACAACCACCTTGGCGAGCTGGCCCAGGACGAAGACCTGTCGCGCTATATTCTGTAACCACGCCCAACCCGTAGCCCGGATTGCATCCGGGCTACACCGCCTCTGGAATCGAGCATGCGCATCCCCACGGCCATCAAACTGCACAAAGCCTCGAAAACCCTGGAGCTGCAGTACGGCCCCAACGAGCACTACCGGCTGCCGGCGGAGTTTCTCCGCGTGCATTCGCCGTCGGCCGAGGTGCAGGGCCATGGCAAGCCGATTCTGCAAACCGGCAAGCTGCATGTCGGCCTGAGCAAGATCGAGCCGGCCGGCAACTATGCACTGAAACTGTGCTTCGATGACGGCCACGACAGCGGCCTGTTCAGCTGGGACTACCTCGACCAGCTGGCGACTCATCAGGAGCAGCTCTGGGCCGACTATCTGGCCGCCCTCGCTGGCGCCGGCAAGTCCCGCGATCCAGACGAAAGCATCGTCAAACTGATGCTCTAGGCTGGCGCACCGCACGGCGCAGCCGAACCTGCGCGCCAGAGCCTCGGCGTCGGCTCAACCCGACCCGCGCCGCCCCCAGGCCAATCCGCCAGCTGGCGCGACGCGCCCGGTTAGAGCGCATTTTCTAATCCTTCCCGGCATACTCTCCGCGCATTCGGTCCAGATCGCGACCAGCTTGCACAAACTCACAAACTCGGGTAACCAAGGAGTTGGAAGTTTTCTTGCATCTAGCCCTGCCAGCGGCAAGAAAACACGCGGAGTTGATCCGCCCTCGGAAACCCGGGCAATACCTGGCCCTTAGCCCTGTGTCGCCGCGCACAGCAGTACGCCGGTATTTCGTCTCAGGACAATGGAGCGTTGTAGATGAGTGATAGAAATAGCGATGACCTGAAGACCCAGGCCTCCGAAAACACCCTCGGCCTTAATCCGGTGATCGGCATCCGCGGTAAAGACCTACTGACAGCGGCACGCGTGGTGCTGCGCCAGGCCATCAAGCAACCGATCCACAGCGCCAAACATGTTGCCCACTTCGGCATGGAACTGAAGAACGTGATGTTTGGCCAATCCGACCTCAGCCCCGCAGACGGTGACCGCCGTTTCGCCGATCCGGCCTGGAACCAGAACCCGCTGTACCGTCGCTACCTGCAGACCTACCTGGCCTGGCGCAAGGAGCTGCACGACTGGGTCGAGCACAGCAACCTGTCGGAGCAGGATGCCAGCCGCGGCCATTTCGTCATCAACCTGATGACCGAAGCCATGGCCCCGAGCAACAGCATGGCCAACCCGGCCGCGATCAAACGCTTCTTCGAAACCGGCGGCAAGAGCCTGCTGGATGGTTTGTCGCACCTGGCCAAGGACATGCTGAATAACGGCGGCATGCCGAGCCAGGTCAATATGAACGCCTTCGAGGTCGGCAAGAACCTGGCCGTCACCGATGGCGCGGTGATTTTCCGCAACGAAGTGCTGGAGCTGATCCAGTACAAGCCGACCACCGAGCAGGTGCACGAGCGCCCGCTGCTGGTGGTACCGCCGCAGATCAACAAGTTCTATATCTTCGACCTGTCGCCGGAGAAGAGCGTGGCACGCTTCCTCCTGCGCAATGGCGTGCAGCCCTTCGTGGTCAGCTGGCGCAACCCAACCAAGGCCCACCGCGAGTGGGGCCTGTCGAGCTATATCGAAGCGCTGAAAGAAGCCATCGATGTGGTCACCGCCATTACCGGCAGCAAAGACGTGAATATGCTCGGCGCCTGCTCCGGCGGCCTGACCACCACCTCGCTGCTCGGCCACTATGCCGCCCGGGGCGAGCACAAGGTGCATGCCCTGACCCTGCTGGTCAGCGTGCTGGATAACCGCCTGGAAACCGATGTCGCCCTGTTCGCCGACGAAAAAAGCCTGGAAGCCGCCAAGCGCCGCTCCTACCAGGCCGGCGTCCTCGAAGGCAGTGACATGGCCAAGGTATTCGCCTGGATGCGCCCCAACGACCTGATCTGGAACTACTGGGTCAACAACTACCTGCTCGGTAACGAGCCGCCGGTGTTCGACATCCTCTACTGGAACAACGACACCACGCGCCTGCCGGCTGCCCTGCACGGCGAGTTTATCGAGATGTTCAAGTCCAACCCGCTGATCCGCCCCGGGGCCCTGGAAGTCTGCGGCACGCCGATCGACCTCAAGCAGGTCACCTGCGATCTGTTCTGCGTCGCCGGCACCACCGACCACATCACCCCCTGGGAGGCCTGCTACAAGTCGGCCCACCTGTTCGGCGGCAAGGTGGAGTTCGTGCTGTCCAACAGCGGGCATATCCAGAGCATTCTCAACCCGCCGGGCAACCCCAAGGCGCGCTATATGACCAACAGCGAAATGCCGGCGGACCCCAAGGCCTGGCAGGCCAGTTCGACCAAGCACGCCGACTCCTGGTGGCTGCACTGGCAGACCTGGCTGGCCGAACGCTCCGGCGAGAAGAAGAAAGCACCGAGCCAATTGGGCAACAAAAAATATGCACCCGGCGAAGCGGCTCCGGGCACCTACGTTCACGAGCGTTGATCGACTGCGCACTGCGCAACACTGCCCGCGGTACTGGACGTGTCGCTCGCCCACTCGGCCCCATTGGTTGGGTGCGGCGAACCAGGCTTTGCCCTGGCGGTCTGGGAGCGACCTGGACGGTCTGTCCCAGCGTTTTAATTGATAGGGCTTTTGCGCATGTCGCTACCTTTCGTATTTCGCACCATCGAACTGGACGGCCAGACCCTGCGTACTGCCGTTCGCCCCGGCAGCGGCAAGATGACGCCGCTGCTGATCTTCAATGGCATCGGCGCCAACCTGGAACTGGTCATGCCGTTCGTCCAGGCCCTCGACCCCGATCTGGAGGTTATCGCCTTCGACGTGCCCGGTGTGGGCGGCTCCTCCACCCCGACTACGCCTTACCGCTTCCCTGGCCTGGCCAAGCTGGCGGCGCGCATGCTCGATTACCTCGACTATGGCCAGGTCAATGCCATCGGCGTGTCCTGGGGCGGCGCCCTGGCGCAACAGTTCGCCCACAATTACCCGGAGCGTTGCAAGAAGCTGATTCTTGCCGCCACCTCGGCCGGTGCGGTGATGATCCCCGGCAAGCCCAAGGTGCTCTGGTGCATGGCCAGCCCGCGGCGTTATATACAGCCGTCCTACGGTGTGCAAATCGCCCCGGAAATCTATGGCGGCGCCTTCCGCCGCGACCCCAAGTTGGCCCTGGCCCACGCCAGTAAAGTGCGCTCGGGCGGCAAGATGGGCTACTACTGGCAGCTGTTCGCCGGCCTCGGTTGGACCAGCATCCACTGGCTGCACAAGATTCGCCAACCGACCCTGGTGATGGCGGGCGACGACGACCCGCTGATTCCGCTGGTCAATATGCGCCTGCTGGCGTGGCGCATCCCCAACTCGGAACTGCACGTGATCGACGACGGCCACCTGTTTCTGGTGACCCGTGCCGAAGCGGTAGCACCGATCATAATGAAGTTTCTCGAAGAAGAACGGCAACGCGCCGTCATGCATCCGCACCCCGTCCCCGCCCGCAGCCACCGAGAGCCGCCCTGCACGCGGGCACAGCACTGACACACCGCACAGCCCTGGTGCGCGCAGTCAGCGCTTGACCCCCCCACGGGCTACGTTGTATTACCTGAGACTTCGCGCGCGGCAGTCTGGGACGCACCCTTCGCGCGCATTGGTATAAGCCTTGCTGCTTACTTATCAACCTTGAAGTCTCAGGGTTTGACGACGGAGTGTTGCCCAATGCGAGACCAGCCAACTAGAGGCTCTTTGCCAACCCCTAGCAATGGGATGAATGTACAGAACGCAGTAGTCGGGCTGCGTGGCCGTGACCTGTTTTCCACCTTGCGCAGCCTGGCCCTGCAAGGGCTCAAACAGCCGGTGCACAGCGCCCGGCATGCCTTGGCACTGGGCGGTCAACTGGGTCGGGTCTTGCTCGGTGATACGCTCTACAAGGTCAATCCGCAGGACGCCCGCTTCGCCGATCCCACCTGGCAGTACAACCCGCTCTACCGCCGCGGCCTGCAGGCTTACCTGGCCTGCCAAAAACAACTGCACCGCTGGATCGACGAAAGCAACCTGGATGCCGACGACCGCACCCGCGCGCGTTTTATCGCGACCCTGCTCGGCGATGCCTTGGCGCCCTCCAATACCCTGCTCAATCCGCTGGTGATCAAGGAGGTGTTCAACACCGGCGGCAGCAGCCTGGTCAAAGGCCTGAGCCATCTACTCGACGACCTGCTGCATAACGACGGCATGCCTAGCCAGGTCAGCAAGCAGGCCTTCGAAGTCGGTCGCAACCTGGCCGCGACTCCCGGGGCGGTGGTGTTTCGCAGCGAGCTGCTGGAGCTGATCCAGTACAAGCCGATGAGCGAAAAACAGTACGCCAAACCGCTGCTGATAGTGCCGCCGCAGATCAACAAGTTCTATATCTTCGACCTCTCCAGCAACAAGAGCTTCGTCCAGTACGCCCTGAAGGGTGGCCTGCAAACCTTCGTCATCAGTTGGCGCAACCCCGATCCACGGCACCGCGAATGGGGCCTGTCCAGCTATGTGCAGGCCCTCGAAGAAGCCATGGAGGTATGCCGGGAAATCACCGGCAGCAAGGAGGTCAATCTGCTCGGTGCCTGCGCCGGCGGCCTGACCATAGCCGCGTTGCAGGGCCACCTGCAGGCCAAGCGCCAGCTGCGCAAGGTGGCCAGCGCCACCTATATGGTCAGCCTGCTGGACAGCCAGATCGACAGCCCGGCCATGCTGTTCGCCGATGAACAGACCCTCGAAGCGGCCAAGCGCCGTTCCTACCAGCAGGGCGTGCTGGACGGCCGCGACATGGCCCGGGTGTTCGCCTGGATGCGCCCCAACGACCTGATCTGGAATTACTGGGTCAACAACTACCTGCTCGGCAAGCAGCCGCCGGCCTTCGACATTCTCTACTGGAACAACGACAACACCCGTCTGCCCGCCGCCCTGCACGGCGACCTGATCGACTTTTTCAAGCACAATCCGCTGACCCATGCCCAGGGTCTGGAAATCTGCGGCACGCCGGTCGACCTGCAGAAAGTCACGGTAGACAGCTTCAATGTGGCCGGCATCAACGACCACATCACCCCCTGGGATGCGGTGTATCGCTCGACCCTGCTGCTGGGCGGCAACCGGCGTTTTATTCTGTCCAACAGCGGGCATATTCAGAGCATTCTCAACCCGCCGGACAACCCCAAGGCCAACTTCTTCGAGGCTGACAAGCTGACTGGCGACCCACGCGCCTGGTACCACGACGCCAAGCATGTGCAAGGCAGTTGGTGGTCTGAGTGGCTGAGCTGGGCCCAGGCTCACTCCGGCGAGCAACATGAGACGCTGGCCCCCCTGGGCAACCAGCACTACCCGGCGATGGAAGCGGCGCCCGGCACCTATGTGCATGTGCGCTGAGCTTCTGCCACACCGGCTGTCGCGCATGGCGGCCGGCTATCTCGGCATCCCCTGCGGCCTGAATAAGAAGACTGGATGAAGACCCGCGACCGTATCCTCGAATGCGCCCTGCTGCTGTTCAACCAGAAAGGCGAACCCAATGTCTCCACCCTGGAGATCGCCAACGAACTGGGCATCAGTCCGGGCAATCTGTATTACCACTTCCACGGCAAGGAGCCGCTGATCCTCGGCCTGTTCGAGCGCTTTCAGGCCGACCTGGCGCCTCTGCTCACACCGCCCGAAGAGGTGCAGCTGGATGTGGAGGACTACTGGCTGTTCCTCCATCTGATAGTCGAGCGCCTGGCCCACTACCGCTTCCTGTTCCAGGACCTGTCCAACCTGACCAGTCGCCTGCCCAAGCTGGAACGCGGCGTGCGCCACTGGCTGAACAGCCTGAAACACGCGCTGGCCGAGCTGCTCGCGCGCCTGCAGGCCGATGGCCAGTTGCTCAGCGATACCCAGGCGCTGGGCCAGCTGGTCGAGCAAATCACCCTGACCCTGCTGTTCTCCCTGGATTACCAACGCATCATGGGCCGCGAAGGCGAGAGCCGCCTGGTGGTGTATCAGGTGATGATGCTGGCCGCCCCACACCTGGCCAGCGAGTCGCGCTTTGCCGCCGAGCACCTGGCCCAGCGCTACCTGCAGGACTAAGACACACTGCAACCGCAGAAACGCCAACGCCCGGCACTAGGCCGGGCGTTGGCGTTTACTGCCGATAGCGTTATGCCTGGCTGGCAGGCGTCACCGCAGCAACTGGTGCGGGTGCGGCTACCGGAGCCGGAGCGGCAGCTACCGGTGCAGCCGGCTTGGCGGCAACTGCAACGGGCTTGGCCGCTACAGGTTTAGCAGCGGCTTTGACCGCCGCTTTAGCGGCTGGCTTGGCAGCAGGTTTAGCGGCTGGTTTGGCCGCCGCTTTCACTGCCGGCTTGGCTGCAGCTTTAGCTGCTGGTTTGGCCGCGGGCTTGGCGGCAACCTTCTTGACTGCTGGCTTGACCGACTTCACCGAAACACCGGTGAGTTGCTCGATCTGCTTGGTCAGGCTTTCGACTTTGGCGTTAAGCGCCTTCACTTCATTGCGGCTCGGTACACCGAGGCGCGAAATGGCATTGTTCAGACGCTTGTCGAAGGCTTCTTCCAACTCGCCCCACTTGCCCAGCGCTTTGTCTTTGACTTCATCGACTTTCGACTTGGCGGTGTCCACTTTCGAACCCACAGTGGACTTCACTGCGCCAACTTGTTTGTCGACTTCGGTTTTCGCCAGTTTCTCGGCTTTTTCGCCGTCCTTGACCAGCGTGTCGAACAGCTTGGAGCCGTCCTTGCTGACCTTGGAGTAGGCACCCAAACCAGCCAACCAGATGTGGCGCGAGTATTTTTCGACTTCGCCGATCCAGGAAGTGGTTTGCTTTTCGGTTTTCTTTTTGACAGCCATCCTGCTCTCCTTTATTTGGTACGCGCGACTTGCTCGAGCAACGCACTCAGCTCATCCAGCTTAGCAGAGAGTGCCGCAACGTCCTGTTTGGACGGGATGCCCATGCGGTTCAGGGCGCTGGCCACACGGTTATCGAAGGCCTTCTCGATCTTGTCGAGTTGCACTTCAACCTTGCCTTTCACGCTGCTGACATTGTTGGTGACTGTGGCCTTGACGCTGTCGATTTGGCTGTTGGCCGCTTCGACCTGTTCGTTGACCAGTTTTTTACCTTGTTTTTCAACGCCTTCGCCATTCTTGACGAGCTCTTTGAAATACTCGGCGCCCTCTTGGCCGGCTTTGGCGTAGGCACCCAGGCCAGCCAGCCAGATCTTGCGGGCATAGACTTTGACGTCGCTCAGCACTGTGGCGGCTTCTTCGACTTCGACTTTCTTCTCAACGGCAACTTTCGACATGGTGCACCTCACTCTAAGTGTTTCGAGGAAACGCCCACGGAATGCAGGCTTAGGTGCACGGTATCGATCAAAATTAGAAACCGCATACTAAGCGTAAGAAAATCTGCACTGACGCCAACAAAACCTCAGGCCTTGAGGTTTTTGTCCAACACCTCTTCGATCTCGCGCTTGATGCTGCCACTCAGGGCCGACAGCAGCAGCCCCAGGTTGAGTTGCACCCGCACGCTGTCTTCAGTCACCTCGATACGGCCATCGGCGCCACTGCGCTTGAATTCCAGGCAGTCGCCGTTCCAGCGATAGCGCACGTCGTATTCGCGGGCCAGGCGCTCGGCCAGTTCCTCCGCTTTCTCCCGGGCGACTTCGCGGCCCAGCGCATGGGGACGTTCGATAGTGATTTTGGCCATGGCATTTCTCCTCGCCAGTTAACTGCGACCTTAGGTCGCTGCGACTATAGCAAGGCTGTACGGCGCAAGCTGCAAGCAAGGCCGCGACGGATGGCAGCCTGCGCAAGTTTTCCCTTTGCCGTTTAAGGCCCAAACCCGCCGGGGCTTTTTGGGTTTAGAATGGCCGCCACTTTGATCCAGCCTCTCTGTTTTAGGAAAGGGCAAGATGAACGACCCGCGCAAGAACAGCGACAGCGAACCCACCACGCATTTTGGTTTCCAGAATGTGCCGGAAAGCCAGAAGGCGGAGAAAGTCGCCGAAGTCTTCCACTCGGTGGCGGCCAAGTACGACCTGATGAACGATGTGCTCTCGGGCGGCATGCACCGTCTGTGGAAGCGTTTCACCATCGAGCTATCGGGCGTGCGCACGGGCAACCGGGTGCTGGATATCGCCGGCGGCACCGGTGACCTGACGCGCAAGTTCTCCGCCCTGGTCGGCCCTGCTGGCGAAGTGGTGCTGGCCGACATCAACGAGTCGATGCTGCGCGTCGGTCGTGACCGCTTGCTGGACAAGGGCGTGGCCGGCAACGTCAGCTTCGTCCAGGCCGACGCGGAAAAGCTGCCCTTCCCCGACAACCATTTCGATGTGGTGACCATCGCCTTCGGCCTGCGCAACGTCACCCACAAGGAAGACGCCATCCGCTCCATGCTGCGGGTGCTCAAGCCGGGCGGCCGGCTGTTGGTGCTGGAGTTTTCCAAGCCCTCCAGCCCGCTGCTGTCGAAGTTCTACGACGCCTATTCCTTCAAGTTCATGCCGCTGGCCGGCAAGCTGATCACCAACGACGCCGAGAGCTACCGCTACCTGGCCGAGTCGATCCGCATGCACCCGGATCAGGACAGCCTCAAAGCGATGATGATCGAAGCCGGCTTCGAGCGCGTGACCTACCACAATATGACCGGCGGCATAGTCGCCCTGCATCGCGGCATCAAGCCCTGATGTTATTAGCCGGGCTGTTTGCCGGGGTCGAACTCGGCCTCAACCGGGTATTGGCCATGGACAGCACCGCGCTGCCGCGCCTGGCGCGCCTGAGCGGCCGGGTGATAGCCGTGGAATGCGTGGCGCCGCCGCTGCAGCTGTTTATCCTGCCCTCTGCATCAGGTCTGCAATTGGCCGCACAATGGACGGGAGAGCCCGACTGCCGCCTGCGCGCCCCCGCCAGCAGCCTGCTGCGCCTGGCCACCAGCACGGATAAAACCCGCATCCTGCACAGCCCGGAAGTCAGCCTGGAGGGTGACAGCGCCGCCCTGCTGGAGCTGGCCGGGATACTCCAGGATCTGGAACTGGACTGGGAATACGAGCTGGCGCGCTGGCTCGGCCCGGTGGGCAGCCAGCTGCTCGGCAGCCATCTGCGCAGCCGAGTCAACTGGAGCGGCCAGGCCTTAGGCAGCCTGCGCCTGAACCTGGCCGACTACCTCAGCGAAGAATCCCGCAGCCTGGTCGGCCAGCGCGAAGCCGATGCGCGCTTCGCCGAACTGGACCGCCTCAAGCTGGCCCTCGACCGCCTCGATGCGCGTATCGAGCGCCTCGCCCAACGACCTAAGCCGATCGTATGAAGTTGCTAGCCCTGCGTCGCCTGCTGCGCATCCAGCGCGTGGTTATCCGCTACCAGCTGGATGACCTGCTGTTCGCCCTGCCCCTGCCCTTCTGGCTGCGCGTGCTGCGCCATGCCCTGCCTTGGCGCTGGCTGCCGCGGCGTGACCTGCTGCTGTCGCGCGGCGCACGCCTGCGTCTGGCCCTGGAAGAACTGGGGCCGATCTTTATCAAGTTCGGCCAACTGTTGTCCACCCGCCGCGACCTGCTGCCGCCGGATATCGCCGATGAACTGGCCAAGCTGCAGGATCAGGTGCCACCCTTCGATCCGGCCAAGGCGCAGGCTTTGATCGAAAGCCAGCTGGGCGCCAAGGTCGGCGAGCTGTTCGCCCGCTTCGATGCCCAGCCGCTGGCCTCCGCCTCGGTGGCGCAAGTCCATGGGGCACAGCTGAAAAGCGGCGAGGAAGTGGTGGTCAAGGTGATCCGCCCCGGCCTCAAGCCGGTGATCGAACAGGACATCGCCTGGCTGTTCCTGCTGGCCAAGCTGGCCGAGAAGGCCTCCGCCGATGCGCGCCGCCTGCGCCCGATGGAGATCGTCAGCGACTACCAGAAAACCATCTTCGACGAGCTCGACCTGCTGCGCGAGGCGGCCAACGCCAGCCAGCTGCGGCGCAATTTCGACGGCTCGCCGCTGCTCTATGTGCCCCAGGTGCATTGGGACCTGTGCCGGCCCAAGGTGCTGGTGATGGAACGCATCTACGGCATCCAGGTCACCGACCTGGCCACCCTGACCGACCAGCGCACCGATATGAAACTGCTGGCCGAACGCGGCGTGGAAATCTTCTTCACCCAGGTGTTCCGCGACAGCTTCTTCCACGCCGACATGCACCCCGGCAATATCTTCGTCAGCACCCGCACGCCGTGGAACCCGCAGTACATCGCCATCGACTGCGGCATCATCGGCAGCCTCACCCCCGAGGATCAGGACTACCTGGCGCGCAACCTGATCGCCTTCTTCAAGCGCGATTACCGCCGCGTGGCGCAGCTGCATATCGACTCCGGCTGGGTGCCGGCGCAAACCAAGGTCAACGACTTCGAGGCGGCGATCCGCACCGTGTGCGAGCCGATCTTCGAGAAGCCGCTGAAAGACATCTCCTTCGGCCAGCTGTTGCTGCGCCTGTTCCAGACCGCGCGCCGCTTCAATATGGAAGTGCAGCCGCAGCTTGTTCTATTGCAGAAGACCCTGCTGAATATCGAAGGCCTGGGCCGCCAGCTGTACCCGGACCTGGACCTGTGGAGCACCGCCCAGCCTTTCCTCGAACGCTGGATGCGCGAACGCATCAGCCCCTTGCACCTGTTGCGCAACCTGCAACAGCAGGCCGAGCAGGTGCCGCACCTGTCGCAGATCGCCCGCGATGCCCTGGAGCGACTACACCAGCAACCGCCGGTCAGTCCGGCTCAACCCGCGCCGACTCGGCACTGGCCGGCACGTCTGCTCGGCGCAGTGCTGATCGGCGGCGCGGTCAGCCAGGGCCTGGCCCTGAGCCTGCTGGTCTGGCCCAGCTGGGCGATGCTCGCCGGCGGCGTCTATCTGGTGCTGCGCCGATAGCCACAAAGAGGCTGCGCTGGCACACTAGGGCAATCCATAGACAAGCCCGCAGCGGGCGGAAATTGCGATGACTGACTGGCTCGACGAGATCAACTGGAACAGCGACGGCCTGGTGCCGGCAATCGCCCAGGACCACAAGACCGGCCGCGTGCTGATGATGGCCTGGATGAACCGCGAAGCCCTGGCCCTGACCGCCAGCGAGCAGCGCGCCATCTACTGGTCGCGTTCGCGCGGCAAACTGTGGCGCAAGGGCGAAGAGTCCGGTCATGTGCAGAAACTGCATGAGCTGCGCCTGGACTGTGACGCCGACGTGATCATCCTGCAGGTCGAGCAGTTAGGCGGCATCGCCTGCCATACCGGGCGCGAAAGTTGTTTCTATCGAGTCTATGCAAACGCCGAGTGGAAGACCGTCGACCCGGTGCTGAAAGACCTGCATGCCATCTATGCCGCAGGACACAAACATGAGTGACACGGGCATGACCGACACCCTGAGCCGCCTGGCCGAAGTGCTGGAGTCGCGCAAAGGCGCGGCCGCCGACAGCTCCTATGTCGCCAGCCTGTACCACAAGGGCCTGAACAAGATTCTGGAAAAGGTCGGCGAGGAATCGGTGGAAACCATTCTGGCCGCCAAGGACGCAGCCACCAGTGGCGATTGCAGCGATCTGATCTACGAAACCGCCGACCTGTGGTTTCACAGCCTGGTGATGCTCGCCGCCCTCGGCCAGCACCCGCAAGCAGTACTGGATGAACTGGACCGGCGCTTCGGCCTGTCCGGCCACGCGGAAAAAGCCGCGCGCGAGCAGCACTAAACAAGCCTCTTACTTTGGAGAACGCATCATGGGATTCGGTGGCATTAGCATCTGGCAACTTCTGATCGTCCTGCTGATCGTGATCATGCTGTTCGGCACCAAGCGCCTCAAGGGCCTGGGTTCTGATCTGGGTGACGCGATCAAGGGTTTCAAGAAGTCCATGGGTAACGACGAAGAAAAGCCGGCGGTGGAAGAACCCAAGGGCCAGACCATCGACGCCCAGGCGCGCAAGGTCGAAGAACCGGCGAAAAAAGACTAAGCCATGTTCGATATCGGCTTTAGCGAACTGCTGCTGGTCGGCCTGGTGGCCCTGGTCGTGCTGGGCCCCGAGCGCCTGCCCGGCGCCGTACGCACCGCGAGCCTGTGGATCGGCCGACTGAAACGCAGCTTCAGTGCGATCAAGGCCGAGGTCGAACGTGAAATTGGTGCGGACGAAATCCGCCGGCAACTGCATAACGAGCAGATTCTCCAGCTGGAACGCGAGATGAATGCCATGAAGCAGAGCCTCACCGCGCCGCTCAGCAACCTCAGCGAGCCGAGCCCTGCCGCTGCGCCAACAACGCCTGCAGCAGTCGCCGAAACCGGCACCAGCCCCAACCAGGATAAAGCTCAACAACCATGAGTCGACTAGCGGACAGCGACCAGGAAATGCCCCTGGTATCGCACCTGACCGAACTGCGCACGCGCCTGTTGCGTATAGTCGGCGCCGTTCTACTGCTGTTTGCCGGGCTGTTCTATTTTTCCCAGGATATCTACGCCCTGGTCGCCGCGCCTCTGCGCGCCTACCTGCCCGAAGGCGCGACCATGATCGCCACCGGCGTGGCCTCACCCTTCCTCACCCCGTTCAAGCTGACCATGATGGTCGCGCTGTTCCTGTCGATGCCGATCATCCTCCATCAGGTCTGGGGCTTTATCGCACCGGGGCTGTATCAGCACGAGAAGCGCATCGCCGTGCCCCTGCTGATCTCCAGCATTTTGCTGTTCTACGGCGGCATGGCCTTCGCCTACTTCGTGGTGTTCCCGATCATGTTCGGCTTCTTCGCCAGCGTGACCCCGGAAGGGGTGGCGATGATGACCGACATCGGCCAGTACCTGGACTTCGTCCTCACCCTGTTCTTCGCCTTTGGCGTGACGTTCGAGATCCCCATCGCCACCTTTCTGCTGATCTGGGTGGGCATAGTCGATGTCGCCACCCTGCGCAAGAGCCGGCCCTATGTGATAGTCGGCTGCTTCGTGGTCGGCATGGTACTGACGCCGCCCGACGTGTTCTCCCAGACCCTGCTGGCAGTGCCCATGTGGCTGCTGTTCGAGGCCGGCCTGCTGTGTGGCAGCCTGGTCCAGCGCCAGGCGCAGACTCAAGCAGCAGCCGAAAACGACCCCAACGATCAGCCCCCCGCCCCGCTGCCGTGAATCTGCTGCTGCTGGAAGACGGCGACTTTATCGCCGCTGATCGCGTGCTCCTGAGCGGCCGCCGCCTCAAGCACCTGCATGAGGTGCACCGCGCCGAAGCCGGTGACAGCCTGCGAGTCGGCCGCCTGGATGGCTGGATGGGTAGCGGGCAATTGCTGCGCCTGGAGGCCGAGCAGGCCGAGTTATCGGTGCAGCTCGACCAGCCGCCGCCGAGCAAACTGCCGCTCACCCTGCTGCTGGCCCTGCCACGGCCGAAGATGCTGCGCCGCGTGCTGCAGACGGTCAGCGCCATGGGCGTGCCCCGGCTGATTCTGCTGAACAGCTACCGGGTGGAAAAAAGCTTCTGGCAGACGCCCTTTCTCGAACCCACCGCGATCCGCGAGCAACTGATACTCGGCCTGGAACAGGCCCGCGATACTGTGCTGCCGGAGGTGCTGATCGAGAAGCGCTTTAAGCCCTTTGTCGAAGATCGGCTCGGCCAGCTGGCTGCCGGCAGCCTGGGCCTGGTCGGCCATCCCGGCGCCTACCCGGCCTGCCCGCGGGCGGTGGACGGGCCTGTGACCCTCGCCATAGGCCCGGAAGGCGGCTGGATTCCCTTTGAGGTGGAAAAGCTGCAGGAGGCCGGCCTGCAACCGGTGCAACTGGGCGAGCGCATCCTGCGCGTGGAAACCGCGGTTACCGCGCTGCTCGCCCGGCTGTTCTAGCGCACTTCACCTGGGTGGCCGGCGGCGCTATGGTCAGCACAAAGCCTATGCGGAGAGCCGAGCATGCGCCCTGTCACCCTGGACCTGCCGCGTATCGAACAGGTGATGCTCGGCCAGGACACTGCCGAGCACTTTCTCGACCTGCACACGGGCGCGGTGCTGAGCCTGGCGGCGGGCCAGCCCAAGCCGGGCAGTGAAGATAAATATGAGGTGCAGCCGGATCGCTACCTGGCCATCGAGCCGCTGACTGTGGAGGAACGCTTGGCCCTGCGCCAGGCCTTTCTCTTCGGCCTGCACGACGCCGCGGCCCATAGCCTGCTGAGCCAGGCCCTGGCCGGCCGCAAGCCGCTGCGCAGCTTCGACTATCAGCTGGAAAGCCTGCCGCGGGTGCGCCAGGCCTGGCTGGCCTACCAAGAGCAACGCATACGCGAGCACGCGCTGGAGTGGCTGCAGCTGCAGGGGCTGGAGTTAGCGCCGCAACGATAACCGCGCGCTTAAACTTCGAGGAGGAAAGTCACCGGTCCGTCATTGACCAGATGCACCTGCATATCGGCGCCGAACTGGCCGGTGGCGACCTGCGGGTGCTTGGCGCGAGCTTGCGTCACCAGCAAGTCGAACAGTTCGGCCCCCAGCGCCGGGGACGCGGCGCTGGAGAAACTCGGGCGCAGGCCGTTCTGGGTATCGGCGGCCAGGGTGAACTGCGACACCAGCAGCAGGCCGCCGCCGACATCGCTGAGCGACAGGTTCATCTTGCCGGCCGCATCGCCGAACACCCGGTAGTTGAGCAGCTTGTGCAGCAGCTTGGCGACGCTGGCCGGGCCGTCTTGCGGCTCGACCGCGACCAGGGCCAGCAGGCCCTGATCGATGGCGCCGACCGTCTCGCCTGCCACCTCCACCCGTGCGCCGCGTACCCGTTGAATCAGTGCCTTCATGCTTCGTCGGGGGCCAGGTTGAGCAGGCGCCGCGCCAGCTCGTCCGCCGCGCGCACCAGGGCGTCGACTATGCCGGTCTCGGCCGCCGCATGACCGGCGTCGCGGATGATCTGCAGCTCGCTGTTGGGCCAGGCCTGGTGCAGCGCCCAGGCATTGTCCAGCGGGCAGATCACGTCGTAGCGACCATGCACTATGACCCCGGGCAGATGGGCGATCTTCGGCATATCGCGCAGCAGCTGATCCGGTTCGAGGAAGGCATTGTTGACGAAATAGTGGCATTCGATGCGGGCGATCGACAGGGCGCGATGGGCGTCGCTAAAGCGGTCGACCACCTGCGGATTGGGCCGCAGGGTGGCGGTGCGCCCTTCCCAGGTCGACCAGGCCTTGGCCGCATGCATCTGGGCGATCTGGTCGGGGCCGGTCAGGCGCTTGTAGAAGGCCTGCATGAGGTCGCCGCGCTCCTCCACGGGAATCGGCGCCAGGTAGTCTTCCCAGTAGTCGGGGAACAGGCGGCTGGCACCCTCCTGATAGAACCAGTGAAACTCCTGCGGGCGACAGAGGAAGATGCCGCGCAGAATCAGGCCATGCACCCGCTGCGGATGGGCCTGGGCATAGGCCAGGGCCAGGGTCGAGCCCCAGGAACCGCCGAACAGCACCCACTTGTCTATCCCTAAGTGTTCGCGGATACGTTCCATATCCGCGATCAACGCCTGGGTGCTGTTGTGTTCCAGGCTGGCGTGGGGGGTGGAGCGGCCGCAGCCGCGCTGGTCGAAGGTGACGATGCGGTACAGATTGGGATC
>Ga0209343_10005077_pt1 | contig 16121 bp, 17 predicted proteins | sample RifCSPlowO2_02_FD_184026 | JGI IMG/M metagenome (GOLD analysis project Ga0209343, IMG submission 184026) | Groundwater microbial communities from Rifle, Colorado - Rifle CSP2_plank lowO2_0.2 (SPAdes) (version 2) | ecosystem: Environmental > Aquatic > Deep subsurface > Groundwater | place... | reverse complement strand
GCCGAGAAAGCCCGCTATGGCCTTACGCCACCACCTTCTTCAACCACTCCGCAAACGCCGCGCACTCCCAGCGGTCCATCATGCCGGTGCGCCAGCACAGGTAGTGGGCGTGGGGGCTGGGCACGTCGTTCCCAAAAACGTCGTTGCTGCCCAGGCGCACCAGGGAGCCGTTGTCCAGCCAGGGCGCGCCCAGCTTGAGGCGCACCAGGCCGATGCCCATGCCGGCGGCGGCGCAGTCGCACATCAGGCCAATGTCATTGAACTGCGAACCGTCGATGGGCTCCGGCCAGTCCAAGCCCCGCGCGGCAAACCAGGTGCGCCAGGGCTCCAGCGGGCTGCGCAGCAGGGGCAGGTTGTCCAGGTCCTGCGCCGACTCGAACGGCCCGTGCTCGCGCACGAAGGCGGGCGAGGCCAGGGGCGTGACCTCGTCTTTCATCAGGCAGACATGCTCCATGTCGGCATAACGGCCCGGGCCAAAACGCACCATCAGGTCGGCGTCTTCGGCCACCACGTCCAGCAGCGGGATAGAGACCTGCAGCGTCAGGTCAATCTCTGGATAGGCCTCGGTGAACTGGCGCAGGCGCGGGATCAGGATGGAGCGGGCAAAGGTGGGCGTCACCGCCAGGCGCAGCTTGCGTTTGCCGGGTGCGGCGGCCGACGAGGGGAACTTTTGCAGTGAGGCCAGGCCTTCGCGCACATGGGCCAGGTATTCACTACCCTCGGTGGTCAGCGAAAAATCGGCCCGCCCAAACAGCTTGGTGCCGATGATCTGCTCCAGCTGGCGCACCCGGTGGCTCACGGCGCTGGGGGTCACGCACAGTTCTTCGGAGGCCTGGGTGACACTGCGCAGGCGGGCCAGGGCCTCGAAGGTCAGCAGGCACTGGATGGGGGGGATGCGGGCGCTGCCATTGCCGCTGGGCCGCCCCGAGGCAAGGGGCGCCCCCTCGGGGGGCAGCGTGCTACGCGAAGCGAGAAGGGTGGGGGCGACGTTCATACCCCCCACTATAATTCGCGGCCTTTGGGTGCAGTCCCCCTGTTTGCCCTACCTCTTTCACCATCGGGAGCCGCTTTTGTCCGACACCCTCGCGGTATTGCCGCAGTACCTTCTCCCCAAAAAAGCCCTGACCATTTTTGCAGGCAAGGTCGCAGGCGCCCGTGGCGGGCGCTGGACCACGGCGCTGATCCGCTGGTTTGTCCAGCGCTACCAGGTCAACATGGCCGAGGCGCACAACCCGGACATCGCCAGCTACGCCACCTTCAACGAGTTTTTCACCCGTCCGCTGAAAGACGGCGCACGGCCCTTGGCGCAGGCCGACTTTATTTGCCCGGTGGACGGCGCCATCAGCCAGTTCGGTCCCATCGAAAAAGACCAAATTTTCCAGGCCAAGGGCCACCACTACAGCACCACCGCACTGGTCGGGGGCGATGCCGCACTGGCGGCGGAGTTTGACCACGGCAGCTTCGCCACCCTGTACCTAAGCCCGCGCGATTACCACCGCATCCACATGCCTTGCGACGGCCGTCTGCGGCGCATGATTTACGTGCCTGGTGATTTGTTTTCGGTGAACCCGACCACGGCGCGCGGTGTGCCAGGCCTGTTTGCGCGCAACGAGCGGGTGGTCTGTGTCTTCGATTCCGACCGGGGGCCTTTTGTGCTGACCCTGGTGGGCGCCACCATCGTGGGCAGCATGGCCACGGTCTGGCACGGGCAGGTCAACCCGCCGCGCAGACCGCAAATCTGTGAGTGGCAGTATGCCGAGGGTGCGGTGACTTTGCGCCAGGGCGAGGAAATGGGGCGTTTCCTGTTGGGGTCCACTGTGGTGATGCTTTTTCCGCAGGCTTTGATGCAGTTCAACCCCCAATGGGCTCCAGCAAAGGGTATACGCTTAGGCGAAAAGATGGGGGTGGCCCTCTAAAATAGGGCTATCCTGCAGGTTTCTGCAATTGGCATGTCGGAGCACAACTATGGAACTTGCCCAGCCTGGAACCGCGTCGCCATCGATATCCGATGCGACCATGGCGTTTCAATCGACTGAGCCTTACAAAGGCTTGGCGGGCGTTTTGCCCAAACTCAAAAATGGCATCCGTTTGCCACGGGTTCGCGTTTTGGAAGGCCTGTCGGTCAAAGCGAGCTTGCGCATGGCCTTTGCCAGCATCCTGATCGGCGCGCTCGTCATTGGCGTTTTCTCCCTGTTTCAGATGGGGCGCTTGAACGCATCCACCCAAACCATTTACGCGCAGGAGTACGCGGCGGGCCAGGCGGCGGAGCGGGTGCGCGGCTTTGTGCTGCGCGTCAGCCGCGCGCAAAAGCAGCTGCTGACCGCCTCCACCGCTGCCGAGCGCACCGCTTTGGGCAACGATGTGGAAGCCGGATTGGGCAATATCGACAAACAACTGGCCACCATCCAGGCCCTCTCCAACAGCACCGAAGCGACCACGGTGGCCAAACAACTGGCGGATGCCATGGCGGGCTGGACCAAACGTGTGCGGGGTTTTGTCACCATGGTCAAAGCCCAGCCGCTGGAGTTGCTGGAGATGAGCTGGGAGGTGCCCTTGGAAGACGCCGGACTGCTCAACGACACCCGCAAGCTGGAGAAAATTGTGGATGCCTTGGTGTTGCAACGCAGCCAGTCGGCCGAAGCCACGATTTCCCAGGCTGCGAGTATTTACAAAACCTCGGTCGTGTGGGTCTTGGGCATCACGCTGGCGCTGATTGTTTTGTCCCTGGGCATCAGTGCCTGGGTCATGCGCCGCCTGACGCGCCAGCTGGGCGGCGAGCCTGCCTTTGCCAAGTCGATTGCCAGCCGCATTGCCCATGGGGACCTGAGCATGAACATCCGGCTGGAAGCCAACGACACTGAGAGCCTGCTGTATTCCCTGCGCGAAATGCAGCGCCAGTTGGCCGATACCATGGGTGAAATTGCCGAAAGCTCCAAAATGGTGGCCAATGCGTCACGCGAAATTTCCATGGGCAATCTGGACTTGTCGCAGCGCACCGAGCTGCAAGCGGCGTCGCTGGAGAAAACCAACGCCAACGTGCTGCAGATGACGGCTATTGCCAAACGGTACGCCGACAACGCCGCGCACGCCGCGCAACTCTCCAATTCCGCCAACCATGCCGCCCAGCAAGGGGGCGAGGTGGTGGCCAGCGTGGTGTCCACCATGGACAAAATCAGCAAGAGCACACAGGCGATCCACTCCAACATCAGCGTGATCCAGAGCATTGCGTTCCAGACCAATATTCTGGCCTTGAATGCGGCGGTGGAGGCGGCCCATGCCGGTGAGCAAGGCCGTGGTTTTGCGGTGGTGGCGGCCGAGGTGCGTGACTTGGCGCAACGCAGTGCCAAGGCCGCGAAAGAAATCAGCACCCTGATTGAAAGCTCCACCAGCCAGGTGAAAGACGGCTCCCAACTGGCCCACAAGGCCGGTCAGGCCATTGCCGATCTGGCGCAAACGGTGCAGCAGGTCAGCACGGTGATGGAGGAACTGTCCGGCGCGTCGGTCGAGCAAAGCTCTGGTATCGGGGAGATCAACCGCGCCATTTCCGAGTTGGACCAAAGCACCCAGCAAAATGCGGCCCTGGTGGAAGAGGCCGCCGCTGCCGCCCAGTCCCTGGACGAACAGGCCCAGGCGCTGGACCAGTTGGTCGGCCGCTTCGACCTGAAGGCCGCAGCGTAAGGGGCTTATAAGCCTATTTGAAGATCACGGTCTTGTGGCCGTTGATGAGCACCCGGTGCTCACTGTGCCACTTGACGGCACGGGCCAGCACCTGGCTTTCGGTGTCACGGCCCTGGGTCGTCAGGTCTTCCACTGTTTTGCTGTGGTCCACGCGGGCCACGTCTTGCTCGATGATGGGGCCCTCGTCCAGGTCGGCGGTCACATAGTGGGCCGTGGCGCCAATCAGTTTGACACCCCGGTCGTGCGCCTGGTAGTAGGGCTTGGCGCCCTTGAAGCTGGGCAAAAATGAGTGGTGAATGTTGATGGCCCGGCCCGAGAGCTTGCGGCACAACTCGTCGCTCAAGATTTGCATGTAACGCGCCAGCACCACCAGCTCCGCACCCTCGGCCTCAATGATTTCGAGTTGCCGGGACTCCACCTGCGCCTTGTTGGTCGCCGTCACCGGCAGGTGGTGAAACGGCACGTTGTAGCTGGCCGCCAGCTGGTAGAACTCGCGGTGGTTGGAGATGATGGCCCGGATGTCCAGCGGCAGCAGGCCGCTTTTCCAGCGGAACAGCAGGTCGTTCAGGCAATGGCCCTCCTTGCTGACCAGCAGCACCGTGCGCATGGGCTGCGCCGTGGCGTGCAAGCTCCATTGCATGCTGAAGGGGGCGGCGAAAAATTCCAGCTGGGTGTGCAAGTCCTGGGGGCTGAGCTGGGTGCAGCTGAATTGCACCCGCATGAAGAACAGGCCGGTGTCGGGGTCGTTGTACTGGGCGGCCTCTTCAATATTGCCGTTGCGCTCCATCAGGAAGCCGGACACCGCGTGGACCAGACCCAGCCGGTCGGGGCAGGAGAGGGTAAGAATATAGGTCTTGTTCATAGGAACAAGATTGTCGCAGCACTTGTGCGCCGCTTATTCCATTTCCATATCAATGCGATATGTCGTTGCCCCTCCTTGTCGTGCTAGTGCACTGCCTGCGTCGGTGCGCCTCATCTCCCATCGATCTGAAAACGGAATTATGTGTCCTGGCTCAGTGCACCACGACCGGGTTTTGCGCCAGCTCGGCGTATTGCTCCAGCGTGTCTTCCACTTCTTCCTGGGTCGGTGTGTTCGCCTGCCAGGCCATGATGCGTTGCTGGAAAAGTTCGGCCCAGGAGCCGTCCAGGTACACCTCTTTGCCGGAGCGTTTGTCCACAATCTCAAAGCCGTGGCGTGCCAGTATCGGCACCCCACGCGGATACTGGGCTGTTTTTTCCGGCCCAAAGGCCGCCGCACCGTGGGATGCGTTGCCCGACGGGCTCAAGCCATCGACCTCCGCATTGGCCAACATATGGGTCACAGAATAGGTTTCCGAATCGTAGAGCGTGTGCATGGCAGTCAAGAATCAAAGTATGCAGCGCAGGTGGGTTTTCCGCTGAGTAATTCAAGGGTAACAGTATTTTGACGAATGCAATGGTGTATGGACAGGCTGTTACTTAAGGTTTTTGCGTGGCGCGCCATTGCTGTTCGACAAAATCGCCATTCGCCTGGGACAGCCGAATGCGCACGGGCAGGTAACCCAGGTCCGGGGCAAACCAGACTTCACCCTTGGAGTCGTGTTCTCCGGTCGCGTCGCGTGTGAGCTTGAGCGCTTTGACGGCCCCACCGGGCAGGGTCAGCAGCTCCACGGCGCCCACTTTGAAGGTCCAGGTTTCCGAGGAGCGTGGTCCCACGGCCTGAAAAGGGATGTCCGTGCCAGCGGCAAAGCGGTGGGGTGCACCTCCCAGCATGGCGGCCAGCTGCATGAAGACGCTCAACTGGTCTTGCGCGCCGGGCAGCAAGGGAACGTCTGGGGTGTTGGCGCTAAATGTGACTTTGTTTTTGCTGCGCTCGAAATGGGCCGCCACCTCGCTGCGCACCTTGTCGCCAAAACGAACCGGCTCCAGCCCCAGGGGGGTGAGCTGGCCAGTACTGGTCTGGACCCGGGAGCCCAGCAAGACGTGGCGGTATTCCAGCCGGGCATCGTAGGTTTTGCCGTCGTGCTGCCACAGCAACTCACCGTTGGCCGACAAGGGGATGCCCTTGATTTCAATCTTGACGTCATAACTCAGGCGCGCGGCCCCCGGAATGGTGTAGTGGTGCACCGCCAGGTCTGCGGCCGCTGGGGCTGTTTCCACCCGCGCTGCGGTGGGGGCCAACGCGGCCAGTGCCATGGGTTCACCCAGGGGGCTCTCTTTTGCTATCAATTCAGGAGCTGTCTGCGCACTGTTGGCGGGTGTTTCGGCTCGAATGGCTTTGAATTTTTGCGAGGCCCCGGGGGCGGCGATGGGCGGGGCGGTCGCCAGCGCTGGCGGGCTCCGCTTGAGCGCCGATGCTGGCTTGACTTCTGGCACCGGGGTGTCGGCAAGGGCGCCGGGCGGCGTCTGGGCGACGGTGCGGAAGGTGAAGCGAAGCGCTTCGGTGCTGCGCGGCTCTGCCGACGCGCCCAGGGACAGCGGTGCCGCCATCAACACGGCCCCATGCCCCAGCAAGACGCCTACGGTGAGGAGGGCCAAACGGGGCCACTGCCGGGGCGCATGGCCGGCGGAGGGTTTTTGGGTAAAACGGAGAAGGGTGTGCAACATGGGTGGTGAAGGGGTCTCGTGCAATGTCCTGCACGCTATAACGTTTCCAGTTTAATTCAGAGCGACAATTCCGCCATGAAACTTGCAACGTACAAAGATGGATCGCGCGATGGCCAGTTGCTGGTGGTCTCGCGCGATTTGACCCAGGCCCACTACGCCTCCCACATCGCCAGCCGCCTGCAACAGGTGCTGGACGACTGGAACTACCTCTCGCCCCAGTTGCAGGACCTGTACGACGCCCTGAACGCCGGGCGGGCGCGGCATGCCTTCCCGTTTGATCCCTTGCAATGCATGGCACCTTTGCCCCGGGCCTACCAGTGGGCCGATGGCTCGGCCTACCTCAACCATGTGGAACTGGTGCGCAAGGCCCGCCAGGCCGAGGTGCCACAGAGTTTTTACACCGATCCGCTGATGTGCCAGGGCGGCAGCGACGATCTGGCTGGCCCCTGCGACCCGATTGTGTGTACGAGCGAGGAGGTGGGCATCGACTTTGAAGCCGAAATCGCGGTGGTGACCGGTGACATCCCCATGGGCTGTGCCCCCGACCGGGCGCTCGACGGCATCCGCCTGCTGATGCTGGTCAACGACGTCAGCCTGCGCAAGCTGATCCCGGCCGAGCTGGCCAAAGGCTTTGGTTTTGTACAGAGCAAACCGGCCACGGCCTTCAGCCCGGTGGCCATCACCCCCGATGAACTGGGCGAGGCCTGGGTCAAAGGGCGGGTGCACCTGCCGCTGCAAAGCACCTGGAACGGGCGCAAGGTCGGTATGTGTGATGCCGGGCCGGAGATGACTTTCCATTTTGGGCAGCTCATTGCCCATCTGTGCAAAACCCGCAATGTGCGGGCCGGCTCCATCATCGGCTCCGGCACCGTCAGCAACCAGGGGGTGGAGAAGAAGGGCCGCACCGACTGGCCCAAGGGCTACAGCTGTATCGCCGAGAAGCGGGCCATGGAAATTCTGCAAAACGGGGAGCCCAGCACCGAATTCATGCAATTTGGCGACACCATCCGCATCGAGATGAAAGGGCCCGATGGTCAGAGCCTGTTTGGCGCCATCGAGCAAGAAGTGGTGCCCCGCACACAGGCCTAAGACGCAGTCTTATTCCGTTTTCAGATCAACGCGAGATGGAAATGGAATTAAAGGCCCTGGCCGTTCATCAGGCGCAAGATAAACACCTTGGCACCGCTGAGCATCATCTCAATCGACACGGACACCAGCACCAGCCCCATGAGCCGCTCCACGGCGATCACCAGGCGGTCGCCAATGATGCGCTGAATCCGCTCGGCCGACACCAGCACCACGGCGCTGATGACCATGGTGACACACAGGGCGGCAATCCACTCCATGCGTTTGTCGGGTTGCTGAGACACCAGCAGCAGCACAGTGGCAAGGGCCGAGGGGCCGGCCACGGCGGGCACCGCCAGCGGCACGATCAAGGGCTCCACCAGCACTTCGGGCTCGGAGCCGTGCGGCGGTGGAAACACCATGCGCAGGGCGATCAGGAACAGAATAACGCCGCCGCCGATTTGCAGCGACAACTCGCTCAGGTTCATCACCTCTAGAAAGCGTTCACCCACAAACATGAAGGACAGCAGCAGGGCAAAGGCAATCAGGATTTCACGCAAGATCACGCGCGAGCGCCGCTCGGGCGCGACATGTTTGAGGGCGGCTGCAAAAATCGGAATGTTGCCAATCGGGTCGGTGATCAGCACCAGCAAAATCGTGGCTGAAGCAAAGGTGTAGTTCATCCCGGGAGAATAACAGCCCCGGTATCTGTCCCCGGTTTTTGGCCTTAGGCTTTCTCGGCCTTTTCCTGGCAGGCGATGCAGCGCTCTGCTTCGGGTGCGGCCTGCAGGCGCGCCAGTGGAATGGTGATGCCACAGGCGGTGCATTGGCCATAGCTGCCGTCGTCGATGCGCTGCAGGGCGGCGTCCACAGCCGCCAGTTCCTTGGTTTCGTGGTCGTCCAGGGCGAATTCGAGTTCGCGTTCGGTGGCGGTTTGCGCGGTGGAGTCTTCGTGCCGGCCAAAGTGGTCGGCCGAGGCTTCCACCCGGCCAATCGGGCCGCCGCGCAACGCGCTCAGTTGGGCTGCAAGCGAGGCGCGCTGTTGCAGCAATTTCGCTTGGAATGCGGTGGTGTCCAGTGGGGTCATGGTGTAGTGCAGGCTTGCGCAGGGTTGGATGGATGAAGCTTCATCATCAACACACTGGCCTTGGGAGTCTTTGATCTGGGTCAATCCGTAGACGCGTGGCAAGGGGTGTACAAGCGGCCGGTGAAGGATAATCCCCCCATGCTGACGCTACAAGCCCTTCGCCAAGCCCGCACCCTCGCCCACATGGTGTTGGTGTGGTTTGTGTTGGCGGTGGGCGTGGCGGTGGCGGCACCCCTGGTGCAGCCCCAGTCCGCCACCTTGGTATGTACCGCCTCCGGCGCCGTCAAACTGGTGGCCGGCGGCGACGAGGGCGGCGCGGCCCCTGCGCACCACACCCTGGATTGTGTGCTGTGTCTGGCGCTCGGTGCCCCGCCACCCGCCTTGGTGGAAGCGGTGGCCGCTGTGCACGCTTTGCACCACCTCCCTGAAGGCTTGCCGACTGCGCACCTTGCGTGGCGCACCGCATCGCCGCTTCCGGCGCGCGGACCTCCTGCGGCGGTCTAAAAACCCGTATTGAGGGCGGGCGCTTGCCCGGTACAGACCCCATGGAGGGGTTTTTTCAGATGATGCGCAACGCACTTTTGCTACTGATTTTGTAGCTGCTTGCGCAGTCTCTGTGCGGCATACCTCCACTTTTGTTCTGCAATTTTGCAGACTATGCACACCGTGGGTGCTTGCGCCTATTTCCATTGATTCTCTGTTGACCAAGGACTCTTTATGAAACCGATTGTTCACCTTGCTGGCGCACTGCTGGCCGTTTCCCTGTCCACCGCGCTGTGGGCGCAAACCGTGGACGTCAAAGACGCCTGGGTGCGCGCCACCGTGCCGAGCCAGAAAGCCTCTGGTGCATTTATGAAACTCACCGCCAAAGAGGGCCTCAAGCTGGTGGGTATTTCCACACCTGTGGCGGCGGTGGCCGAGGTCCATGAAATGAAAATGGAAGGCGACATCATGAAAATGCGCGCGGTGAGCGGCGGCCTGGACTTGCCCGCTGGCACGGCGGTGGAACTCAAACCGGGCGGCTACCACGTCATGCTGATGGACCTGAAAGCGACGTTGGTGAAAGACAGCCGCATTCCCATGACGCTGGTCTTCAAGGACGCCAAAGGTGCCGAGAGCAAGATGGAACTCAAGGTACCCGTGCTGATGGCGGCCCCGGCCATGCACGACGCCGCGCACGCAGAGCACGGCATGGCGCATGGTGAGCACGCCAAGCCCTAAGCACTTGCAGCCTTGAAGCCATGGCCCTGAAACCGCGCACTCACCTGCCGCACCGCACCTGGGCGGTATGGTTGGTGCTGCTCATCGCGGTGTTCGCGGCCTTGGCCCCCACGCTGTCCCATGGATTGGCGCTGGCCCGCAGCGGCGTGGGCATGGGGACGGACCTCTGCGCCAGTGCCGGGGTCTCCCACCCGTCGCCGGATGCGCCCGCAGGACCGCAGTCCGCAGTGCCACTGGCGCATTGCCCGTTTTGCCTGCAGGCCTCCGACCGCATGGCGCCGCCGCCTTTGCCCTGGGGTATGCCCCTGCGGGTGCAGGGTGCTCCCCCCGTGCCGGTGGCGCGGCTTGGCTTTTTTTGCTCCACGCCTTTTGATCTCGCGGCTGCGCCACGCGGCCCGCCGTATTTCCTTTAGCTATCGAATGTATAGCGCCTCACGCTTGTTTTGTATGGGCTGGAGGCTGATTTCGTCTAAGAATTTTAGGAAATACCGTGCGTAAGAATCGCTTTGCCGTAGGCGCCTCAGCCTGCCTTCACCCTTTAGTGGCCGCTCTGGCGCTGATCCCCGCCGTCGCCCTGGCCCAGGGCATTGCCACCGAAGCCCAGCTCAAGACCATCAGCGTGACCGAAACCCGCGCCCAGCTCGACCCCAACCTGCCCAACAGCACGGCCAGCAAAACAGCGAAAGAACTGGAAGAGCAAAACCTCTTCAATGCAGAGGATGCCCTGCGCTACCTGCCCAGCACCACGGTGCGCAAACGCTATTTTGGCGACCGCAATGCCAATGTCGGCGGGCGCAGCTTTGGCGTGACGGAGCCGGGGCGCGCGCTGGTGTACCTGGACGGCTACCTGATCTCCACTTTTTTGGGCCGCTTCGATGCGCCGCGCTGGAACATGGTGAACAACGAGTCGATTGAACGGGTGGACATGCTCTACGGCCCGTACTCGGCGATTTATCCCGGCAACTCCATGGGCACCACGGTGGCCATCACCGAGCGCAAACCGCAGGGCCTGGAGGCCTCGGCCAGCATCAAGTACAACAGCCAGCCCTTCAAGGAATACAACACCAGCGAGACCTACCAGGGCTCCATGAGCTCCGGGCGCATCGCGTCCAAGCTGGATTCCGGCCTGTGGTACGTGCTGGGCTTGCAGCACCAGGATGTGACCGGCCACCCCATGGGGTATGCCAACGTCTTGCGCACGGCCGCCGGGCAGTTCGCGGCGCCTGCGGGCACGCGGGTCAGCGGGATTGCGGTTGACAAAAATCCTGAAAACGTGGACCGCGCCCTGTTCGGCGCCACCAGCATCGACCACACGGTGCAAGACACCATGAACGTGCGCCTGGGCTACGCGCTGTCAGCCACCCAGGAGCTGGAAGGGCGCATCTCCCTGTGGCGCAACAAGAGCAGCGTCACCACCCAAAGCTGGTTGCGTGATGCGGCGGGCAACACGGTCTGGAGTGGCCTGGTCACGGACGGGATCAACGGGTTCAATCTGGTGGCCGGTAGCGCGGCGGCGGCCAGCCCGTTTGCGCCCAGCCAGCGGGACGAAGACAACCGCCAGCTGGGGTTGACATGGAAAACCAAACATGCCACCGGGTGGAATACCTCCGTGGTGGTGACCGACTACCATATTTTGAGTGACGTCAACCGGGCGGCCTACACCGCACAGCCGGTGGCCGCCCTGGGGGGCGCGGGGGCCGTGACGCACCGTGATGGCACCGGCTGGAACACCTTCGAGATGCAAACCACCTACACGCCCAGCCCAGGCGACTGGGGCAACGCCAAACATGCGCTGGTGTTCGGCCTGCACCGCAACGACTACCACTTGAACAACGTGGTGAACAATGCCACCGACTGGCGCAACTCCGAGACCACGCTCAACCAGAACTACGATGGCAAGACCACCATCTCCGCCCTGTATGGACAGGATGCCTGGCAAATGACCCCCGACCTGATGCTCACGCTGGGCCTGCGCCAGGAGCAGTTCACCTCCTACGACGGGTCGCAGTTCTTCACCGGCGTGGCCCCGGTGAGCTACCCCAGCCGAACACTTGTCGCCACCAGTCCCAAGGCCTCTTTGGCGTGGGCGGCCCGGGACGACTTGCTGCTCAAGGCCAGTGTGGGCAAGGGCGTGCGTTTTCCCAATGTGGATGAGCTGTTCAATGGCACCAAGACCGGCACCAGCGTGACCGTGAGCGACCCCAATTTGCGCCCGGAGCAGTCCACCTCGGTGGAGCTGTCGGCGGAGTCGTTTTTGGAGAAACACTCGGTGCGTATCAGTCTGTTCCGCGACGACGTGAAGGACACCATTCTTCGCCAGACCGATGCCACCGTCACCCCCACGGTCACCCGCGTCAGCAATGTGGACCGTGTGGTGACCAACGGGCTGGAGCTGTCCTGGCAAAGCCGTGATGTCTTGGTGGCGGGGCTGAGCTTCAGCGGCAGTGCCACCTGGGCGGATGCACGGGTGGTAGAAAATGCGGCCCTACCTGCCTCGGAGGGCAAAAGCTGGTTGCGCATACCGGCGCAGCGCTACACCCTGCAAACCAGCTACCGGCCCAACGCGCAATGGCTGTTCTCGGGGGCGTGGCGTGTGGCCGGGCCCATGTACAACACCCAGCGCAACACCGACAGCAACCCGGATGTGTATGGCGGAGCGTCCAGCGTGAACCAGGTGGATGTGCACACCGCCTGGCATTTTGCCAAGGACTGGACCTGGAGCGCGGGCATTGACAACCTGACCAATCGCCAGGCCTGGCAGGCACACAGCCTGCCCCAGCGTTCGTTGCAAACCGAGCTGCGCTACAGCCTGAAATAATGGGTCGCAATATGAGCACACCCCAGGTTTTCGCGAGCTCGCGGCGCCGCCCCCTGGCGATTGCCGCTGGCGTGGTGCTGCTGCATGTGGGGGCCTTGTGGGCCTTGCAAAGTGGGTTGCTGACACGCATGGTCGAGGTGGTGACCCCGGTGGAGGTGATTGCCGAGTTTGTGCAGCCGCCACGGCCCAAGGCCGACGCACCGCCACCGAGGCCCCCGCCCAAACAGCCGGTCGCGGCAGCGCAAGCCCTGCCACAAAAAGCGGCCGCCTTGCCGCCCGCGCCCATGCCGGTGGCCATGGCGGACGCTGCGCCTGCACCCCACGCACCCACCGGCGTGGTGGCGTCCACCGCGCCGACGCCACCCATGGTCGCACCGCAGGCAGCAACGCCCGCGGCCGTGGCCGTGGCGCCGCCTGCGCCCAGGGTCGAGTTGCCCTCCAGCGATGCTGACTATCTGCACAACCCCAAACCCATTTTCCCGCCCATGAGCAAGCGGCTGGGGGAGCAGGGCCTGGTCATGGTGCGCGCCTGGATCGGGGTGGATGGGGTGGCGCAACGGGCCGAAATCAGCCAGTCCAGCGGTTTCGACCGGCTGGACCAAGCCGCGCTGGCCACCGTCCGGGGCTGGCGCTATGTTCCTGGCAAACGCGCGGGTGTTCCAGAAGCCATGTGGGCGACCATACCCATCAAATTCAATTATTCGGAGTAACTTGTTGATGCAAACACAATCTGGTCTTTTCAGTCTTTGGACCCAAGGCGACATGGTCACCCGCACCGTGGCACTGCTGCTCTTGGGCATGTCCCTGGCGTCCTGGGTGGTCATCCTGGTCAAGGTACTGGGCCTGCGCCAGATGGCGGTGCAGGCCCGCGCCCTGGAGCGATTCTGGCATGCCCGTGATTTCGAGGCGGGCCTGCAGGAACTCGGAGGCGATGTGGCCAACCCGTTCCGCCAGCTGGCCCTCAAGGGCCGAGAGGCCGACGCCCACCTGCAACCCGAAGACGGTAACCGGCAACTGATCGATTCGCTGGACCGCAGCGACTGGGTCACCCGCTGCCTGCGCGGCGCGTTGGACGACGCCACCGCCCACCTGCAGTCCGGGCTGGCGGTGCTGGCCTCGGTGGGCTCGACGGCGCCGTTTGTCGGACTGTTTGGCACGGTCTGGGGCATTTACCACGCCCTGTTGTCCATTGGCGCTTCGGGCCAGTCCACCATCGACAAGGTAGCGGGGCCGATTGGTGAGGCGCTCATCATGACCGCGCTCGGTCTGGCGGTCGCCATTCCCGCGGTGCTGGGCTACAACGCCCTGGTGCGCGGCAACAAAGGGGTGTTGGCCAAGCTCAACCGCTTTGCCCACGACCTGCATGCCCTGTTTGTCACCGGTGCGCGCGTCGGTGCGCCCCATGCGTTCAAAGGCGCCACCGTGCTGCCTTTGCGCAAGGCCTGAACGCCATGGCTTTCGGAACCCAGGACGCCGACGACGAGGTGATGAACGAGATCAACATGACGCCCCTGGTGGACGTGATGCTGGTGCTGCTGATCATCTTCATCATCACCGTGCCCGTGATGAAACATGCGGTCAATATCGATTTGCCACGCGCCACCAACACCGTGCAGGACAGCAAACCCGAAACCATCCGCCTGAGTGTGGACGCCGCAGGCCAGTACTACTGGAACGAGGCCCCGCTGGCCGAGGCCGACCTGGCGCCGCAGCTCCAGGCCGCTGCCGGCAAACAGCCGCAGCCCGAATTGCACATCCGCGGCGACAAGGCGGTGCGCTATGAACGCGTGGCCCTGGCCATGGCCGCTGCCCAGCAGGCGGGCCTGCGCAAAATCGGCTTCATCACCGAGCCGGTCCACTGATCCCTTTTTCCTTAACCGAGGTCCACGATGTTTTTTCAACGATTCAAGTCCCCCGTTGACAGGCGGGTGGCCGTACTGGCAGCCAGCCTGGTCTTGTGTGCCACCAGTTGGGCGCAACACAGCACCCACCCGCAAGCTGCCGAGGTGGCGGCTGCGGCGGCTTCGCCTGCCGTGGCCGCCGCCAGTACTGGCACGCCGGGGGCGCGCAAACCCCGGCCCCAGTTGGGCACCGGCGTTGCAGTGGCGCCGGACGGCGCCTTGTGGCTGGTCGGGCTCAACGCCGAGGGCCAGTTGTTCGTCCAAAGTGCGCCGCAGCCGCAGGGGGCCGCAGCCTTGCAGTGGAGTGCCCCGCGGGTGCTGGATACGGCGGGCGACGCCATCTCGGCCGATGGCGAAAATCGCCCCAAGCTGCTGTTTGGCCCCCAAGCCACGGTGCTGATTGCCTACACCCAGCCCTTGGCCAAGCCCAATACCGGCTATGTGCGCATGCTGCGCTCGGTGGATGCGGGCCAGACCTTTTCTGTGCCCTATACCGTACATGCCGACCGCCAGATCATCACCCACCGCTTTGAGTCGCTGGGCTTTGACGCCCAAGGCGTATTGCACACCGTCTGGATCGACAAGCGCGACCTGGAAGCCGCGCCCAAGGTGGCGGGCAAATCCAGCTACCGCGGTGCCGCTATTTACCGCAACGTCTCTACCGACGGCGGCGCCACCTTCGGCCCGGACCTCAAAGTGGCGGACCACTCCTGCGAATGCTGCCGTATCGCCGTGGCGCAGGGCAGCGACGGGGTGCTGCGCGCCATGTGGCGCCATGTGTTTGAACCCAATGTGCGCGACCACGCCCTGGTCGCCTTGACACCGGCCACCCAGCCGCCCATCGTGCGCGCCACCTTTGATGAATGGCGTGTGGATGGCTGTCCGCACCACGGCCCCGGCCTGGCCGCGGCGGGCGACGGTTTTCACACGGTGTGGTTCGGCATTCGCCAGCAGGGCCGGGACCCCGTGGCGGGGGTGCGCTACGGTCGGCTCCATGCCGATGGCAGCCCGCAGCCCGGTACGGTGCGCCTGCTGCCCGATGAACGGGCCGAGCATGCGGACGTGATGGCCCATGGCCCGCGCGTGGCCGTGGTCTGGCGCAGCATCGACGGCAGGACCAGCACCCTCAAGGCCTGGTTGTCCACCGATGGGGGTCAGAGCTTTCGCGTGCAGACCCTGGCTCAGGTGCAGGGCGACAACGACTTTCCCCGCCTGGTGCAGCAGGGCCCGCGCATGGCGGTGGTGTGGCGCAATACAACCGAGGTGCAGGTCCATGACATCACGTTCTGAGTGGTCGCCCGTGCCGGCGGCATGGCTGCGCACCACGCGGCGTGGGCTGCTGCTGGCGGCCGCTGCGCCCTTGTTTGCATGGTCAAATACCCCTGTAGCCACCGTCCATAAAGCGCAAGCAGCTATCAATACCGTAGCATCGGTAACGGATTTTGATGAAACCACCTGGGCCCAGCTGCTCAAAAACAGTCCGCGCCCGGCGGCCTATGTGTTCACCACCAGCTACTGCCCCACCTGCCCGGACGCCTTCCACAAGCTGCAGACCTTCATCGCCGCATCGCACCAAAAAGTGGAGTTGGCCGCCGTGATGATGGACGTGCAGGGCGAGCGCGCCTTGGCCCATGCCCACCACTTTGGAGGCGCCACCCGGTTTTACGCCTTTGACGGTTTTGAGCCCGCCATCCGCCAAAGCGTGGACCCGAAGTGGCCCAACGTCACCCCCTACATCGTGCTGCTGGGGCGCAAGGGCTCGGTG
>Ga0209343_10005076_pt1 | contig 16122 bp, 15 predicted proteins | sample RifCSPlowO2_02_FD_184026 | JGI IMG/M metagenome (GOLD analysis project Ga0209343, IMG submission 184026) | Groundwater microbial communities from Rifle, Colorado - Rifle CSP2_plank lowO2_0.2 (SPAdes) (version 2) | ecosystem: Environmental > Aquatic > Deep subsurface > Groundwater | place... | reverse complement strand
TCAGGCACGACGTATCCTGTCCCTGTGGCACAGACATGGGACACCCGAGACATGGTGTGAGGACAACGCCGCTGTTCCGATCATCAAGGCCATGACGGAGCTGGGCATGAGGTTCAACCTGTTCCACACCGATGCACGCACGAAGCCGCAGATGATTGCAGCCCTACAGTTGGCACTCGAGAACAGAACGTGGCAGTTCGTGGATGACCCAGTGGGTAACATGGAGCTGGAATCTTACGAAGAGACGCAGACACGAACAGGCCACATGCAGTTTGGTACACAAACCGGGCACGACGACACGATTATAAGTCGGGCCATTATGGTCCGCCAGGCCGACATCGGCATTCAATTTGGATGAGGATTATGGATATCAAACCAGGATTCTACACGCCCCGCATGCGAACGATCAGCGATGATTGGTTCAACGGCGTCCGTGAGGGTGCCTATGAGCTCACGAAGGGGGATGGCAAGAGCGCTGGTCGATACGCCAAAAGTATTTGGGCTTTCGCCTGCATGCAGGAACGTGCCACACAGTTGGCGTCGTTACCGTGGCAGCTCACACGCAACGGCGAAGTAGTAGAGTCTCACCCGATCATCGACCTGCTTAGAAACTTCGGGCGGGAGAGCAACTGGGGAGACGCACTATCAGGCACCGAGATCGACATGCTCAACCACGGGGCTGGGTATTGGTTGATCGACCGTGATCGATTGCAGCGCGTCAACGCTGGGACCGTCACCGTCGAGTACACACCATCGGGCATCACTCAGTTCGTGCAGACGATCGACGGCAAGGTAGCCAACGAGTTTGCGAGGGATGAGGTCGTCTACTTCCGTGAGTTCCATCCCGAGAGCGATCTGGCCCCGGGCATCTCGGTCATGGAGGTTATCAAGCGGGCCGTGTCCATCGAGTACGAGGCCGGCACATACCTGTCCGCCTTTCTTGCAAATGACGCCGTACCTGGGTTTATGTTGGGCAGCGATCAACAGTTGCCGCAGAACGTTATCCTGGAAACTGTAGCCTGGTTCAATCGCAAGTTCCGTGGCCCACGCAAGGCTGGACGCATGGGCGTTGCGGGGTGGGGATTGAAGCCCTACCCGGTATCGAGCAACATGAAGGATGCGCAGATGATTGAGCTGTGCAATCAGGCACGCTCTGATATCTGTGCGGGGATGCGAACACCCAAGATCCTATTCGGCATGACCGATGCGACATTCGCCAATGCAGCGGAAGCACGCAAGTTCATGGTGGAGAACGTGATCATCCCACGCGGCGAGTACTTCGCCTCTGTGATCAACGCCGACCTTGTGAAACAGATTGACCCGTCTGTGAAGTTCGAGTTCAATCCGAAGGATCTACCGATTCTGCAAGAGGACGCATCCGCACGCTGGGAACGACTGGACAAAGCCGTACAGCGCGGTGTGATCAGTGAGGAGTTCGCACGGGATTCAATGGGCTGGCCGGCTACAGCCGCACCGAAGGTCCAGCCTGTTGTACAGCTTGTCACATCTGAAGACAATGCTCTGCGTGCATGGTTCCGCAAGGCGACCAAGGCCGGGGGCGATGTGGAGTTCATCACTGACGACGTAGACCCTGAGAGACAAGGCCGCATTCATGCTCGACTGGTCACGGCGAAGACACCGGCCGATATTGCCGAGGCGTTCAAGTGATCAGTATCCTTGTCAACGAGGAAGATTATCGGGAGTTGAAGGTAGCTCTCGATAAGACGATGCCCGGCAAACTCGTGACGCCTGAGTTGGACACAATGGGTCGGAATGTCGTGGGCGTAATGCGCCCGTACCCCGCCGGCCCGTATCAGCGCACCGGCCATCTTGGGCAGTCGTGGTACAACGTCATGCACGGCTACACGCTGGATCTTGGCGACACGGCCGACTACTCGGGCTACGTTGTGGGCGACTACCAACAGTTGTATCACGCCAAGCATGGGTGGAAGCGAGTCTTCGATGTGATCGAGCAGCAACTCAGCGTTATGGTTGACCGCATCGAAAGAAAACTGGAGAGTATCTGGCGATGACACAAACCATGCGATTCCTTGAAGCTGGCACCATTCGCACGCTGTTGGATGGCGACAAGCGCATCCTCGAAGTACTGGCCGCACCGTTCGGCAGCGCCATGCACCGTGATAAGTTGGGGCAGTGGCTCGATTCAACTACAGACTTCATGCTGGAGATCGGCGACAGGCGGCCTGTTCTATATGGTCACGGCAGACACCCCGACGGACGCATGATGTTGAAGACTCCCGTGATCGGCATGATGACCGCTGAGCGCTTTTCACCTGAGGGACTGTGGTCACGGGTTGAGTTGAACAAGACATCATTCGCCGATAAGGCGTGGGCCGCATCATTGGCCGGGCGTGCATGTGCAAGCACGGGTTCTGTCGAGCACATGGCTCGACCGTTGAACCGTCTGGATGGTTCACCCACTCCTGGACTGGTAACTACATGGGCGATTGCAGAGTTGAGCATTGCAGATAGAGCAGAGGGATACATCCCAGTCTCCGACGACGCCGTTGTGCTGCCGTTGAGACTGATCTTTGATGAGTTGAGCATCAATCTACCAGAGGCATTCGAGCAGAATGCGGTGGTTGATCCCACTCCCGCCGAACGACTTACTCGCAACAAGGAGTTTACAATGTCTGAGATTGAAACCGCCGTGCAGGCTGCACTGAAGGCTGAACGTGAAGCGAACGTGGCAAACGAAGCCGCACGTGCCGCCATGCGCACGTCAATTATCGACGAGCTCAAGGGCGACCCGAAGTACCGCAGCGTCTTCAACATCGTTCCCGAGGACAAGTCCAAGGGACGACCCGCCGAGAAGCAAGAGACCTACGCCTACCTGCGTCTGCTCGTCGAAGACGTGAAGCACGCAGGCGAGGTTGGATACCGTGGCCGATACACCCGTGGCCTCGAAGAGTCTGAAGCCGCAGAGCTGGGTGTGCTGGTCCCGAACGACCTGTTCGCTGGGATCTCCGAAGAGCGGGGCAAGTACTCGCTGGTCCGCAAGTCGGGTATGCGAACGTTCACGACCGACAAGCTGACCTTCACCGTCCCTGTTGCAACCGCAATGGCGATTATCCCGACCGTTGCCGAGGAAGGCGCATACGTCGAGAATGCACCGGCGACCGTTGCCAAGACCGTGACGCTCTTGAAGAAGGGCTCACTGGTTACCGTGAGCGAGGAATCGCTGGAAGACATCGATATCCTTGGTCAGTGGATCACGAGCGAAGCTGGCAAGGCGCTGGCGCTGGCTGAGAACGTGACGCTGTACGACCTACTCGCCTCCATCGATGGCGTTGAAGTCGCCACAACCAAGGTGATCCTCGACTCCGAGATACTCACGGCCTACTACGCTCTGGCGCAGGAATACCGTGACAACGCCGTGTGGATCATGAACGATGCGACCATCGGCTACTTGCGTGCGCAACTGATCGCCACGCCTCGTGCCTACGGCGACATCGGCTTCGAGACCCGCATGATGGGCGATAAGCCCGGTGAGTTTTTCATGCAACATCGGGTGTTCAGCAATGCCAACTGGACGAGCATCGCAACCACAACCCAGGACGACTTGAAGGTCATCGACTTCGCTGACCTTGGCGAGTCCGTTGCTTGGGCCGACCGACGTGGCATCTCGATCTTCGTCGATCCGTATACCGTCCGTGCATCCGCTGGACAGGTACAGTTCCTCCCGAGTGCAAGGTTCGCAGGCGTTGTGCTGCGAACGACCGCGCTGAGTGGAATTGATGGACACGAGTAAACCCTAACACCTAGCGGGGGAGGATCTCTGCGGACATCCTCCCCCTATCGAGGTAAGTATGCAATACGCAAATCTGGCAGACCTCAAGGCTTACGGCAACATCACAACGAGCGATGACGACGACGTGCTCGACGTCCTGCTATCTGCTGCCGCTGAGTTGATCAACGGACATTGCGGTCGTGTGTTCCTGATCGCCGCTTCAACCGACCGCACTTTCCGGCGTCGGAATGGCGACTGGGATGGACGGACGTTGTGGTTCGGCGCAGAGTTGGCCGAGTTGGTATCCGTCACGGGAACGCCGACGGTTATCAAGCTGCCGGAGAACGATCCGCCCTACACACGCATGCAGCTCGATCCCGCTGACGTTGTGGGGTGGGCTGACCCAACGGTTGTAAACGGATACTGGGGATACTCAAAGACCCCGCCCGCTGCAATCGTCGAGTGTAGTCTACGTCTGGCGAAGTGGCTATATGATCTGCGGACAACCAAGCCAGTAGACTTCGTCACCGTGACGCCGTTCGGACAGGTCATCGTGCCTGCGACACTGCCGCTCGATGTAGTCATGATGCTGGCGCCGTACCGAAGGCAGGTGATGGTGTGATCACAGACATCATTACCGCTGTTGGAGAGATGGCCATCGGGGACACGGTATGTCGTTACTTGGACACAGCCAAGATGGATGTGGCAGCCGGCGACTTACCCGTAAGGATCATCGTACCGGTCACGGAAGCCGCTGGTGAGTTCGTCGCCATCGGCAACCTGAGCGCCATCGAGTGGCGCATCCACGATGTTCTACTGTATGCCGCCGTCACACAGGGTTCTGGTATCCATCAGTTCACAAGCGAGATGGCAACGTACATCGAGCAATACATAACCGCTCTCAAAGCCAACCGGGTCTTCGCCACAACTGGCGTGCTGGTTGGTTGGGAGTTCCGCATGGGACCTATCGCATGGTCATCCCCTACACCGGATTACTGGGGCGTCGACATCGCCTTGGTGATCGAGGAGCACATATAACATGTTCAACGTCATATCAGTCACCCCCGTGCTATCGCTGGCGGCATACACCGCCAACGATGTAGCCGGCGCACTACTCACGTTCGCTGGTGCAGCCTCCGTGTACGCCAACGAGGGACGCATCCGACGCATCACCGTCATCGATGCCGATAAGGAAAAGGCTGCGGGGAAGATCTACTTCTTCAACGCCGACCCCTCCGCTGCTGCGAAGACGGACGCTGCTGAGTTCCTGCCTGCGGCCGCTGATCTGGCGAAGCTGATCGCCGTCAAGGCAATCGCTGCTGCTGACTTCGTGGACAGCTCAAGCGACAGCGTCGCCGTGTACGAAACCGATATCCCGTTCGTGCTAGCTGCGGGCGGCACAAGTTTGTTCGCTGTGTTCGTGTGTGATGCAACGCCTACATACACCGCTGCGGATGACTTGATCATCAAGCTCGTGATCTCACGATAAGGAGAATGACATGTACCTTCAGGCAAACGAATCTGTCCAACTGGGACTTGAGGCAGTCTATCAAGATGCCGCCGCTCCAACCGTAAGTCTGGACATGGTCGACGACATCAAGTTGACGCCTCACGTCGAGGTCGAGCAACTGATGACGAAGAACGGTCTGACCGCGCCGTCGCAGTCCTACATCAAGAGGCGCTGGTCGGAGTGGAACGTCGGTGGGTTCTTGACGTATGACGTCGCCGTCTATCTGCTCGACGGCATCTTCGGCATCGACGCAAGTGACCCGCACGCCTATCTCGCCTCCATGGATGAGGAAGACCCGACGGCGTGCCAGTCGTTCGTGCTTCAGTATGGGCAGACTGGCGTAGGAATGCGAGCGGCTGGGTTGATGATGGATAAGCTCTCCATCGTCGGCGACGCCAACGGTCCCGTGAAGTTCAATACGCACCTCACTGGACTTGCGGCTATCGACGATGATCCCGAGACCATCGCACTTGCAGCGTCACCGCTTGTACTGGGTGCGCACTCACAGATTTTCCTGGACCCAATAGCTGGGCCACTGGGAACGACCGAGCTTGACATCACGGGCTACTCGTTCGCATGGAACGCAGCACTCCCGAGCCGAGTGCCGGTGTGGTATCTGGGATCAGGAATTGGTCCCGGTGCGCATCGTGCATCAAGATGGGGTGGCAATGTGAACCTCAACCTAGAGATGACGGCCACTGAGTTTACGAGATACATGACTCTGGTGGACGCAATCAACGGTGGCGTTGGACTCGAAGGACGCTTGACATTCACTGGAGTAGAAGTCGCAGATATCCTCACGCTGGACTTCGCCGGCGAACAGTTGGGTGCCCCCGACTTCAGCACTGGCACCGACGGTATCGTCACGCTGGAGTTGAATCTGACTCCGAAGTACTCAGCAGATGCAACCTTCCTGAGTGCTTGGGGTGCAAGCATCGACTACGCTGCATAAACGAGAGGGGGAGTAATCCCCCTCTCTCTACCTGGAGCCATCATGGGTAAAGACGTACGATTTACCATCAAGGGTAAGGATGAGGCGTCTGGCGCCGTCAAGGGCGTCCAGAAGAATGTCGTTTCCTTGAAGGGAACGATGGTGGACTTCAATCAGGGTCTTGAAATTGTCAAGAAAGCATGGGCCGCAATCAAAACCGGGCTTGAGGAGACCGTGGGACAATGGATGCACAACACCATTGCAGCGGGTGATCTTGCTCGCCAGCTTGACATTACGACCGAGGCTGCATCTGCCTTGATTGAATTGTCCGGCGATCTCGGCCTGGATTTGGGATCGCTTGAGATGGCCTTTAAGAAGATGGCGAAAGAGGGGATTGAACCAAGCGTAGAGGGCTTGATCCAAGTCAAACACCTGTTAGAGGCTGCGCCCGATGCTGCGAGTCGGCTTGCATTAGCTCAGGAGCTTTTGGGTAAGTCTGGTGCGGACCTCATCCCGATTTTTGCGCAGCTCAGTGATGAGCAACTACGTAGCTATGTAAGCAATATGTCAGACGCTCAGATAGCTACAGAAGCGGAATATCAACAGGCCCTTCAGCTTAGGGTGGCTCTTGATGAACTCCAAGATGCGGTGTCTTCAGTAGCTTTGACAGTAGGCCAAGACCTCGCTCCAGTACTTATACGGGTGGCGGAGCGTATAAGCGTTGTCAACGATCTTGAACGTCAGGGCATAGACACCCAGAGGATACTCTCACCCGAAACGTCCAAATTCTCCGATGTGATTCATGGCCTGTGGGGGAATCTGTCTAAACTGGCCCCTGTTTTGGTTACGCTGAACTGGTTGTGGAATAGGGGAGCGGAGGCTGGCGCCGAAGCAAGTAAACAGGATGAGCGGGCCGCCCAAGAGCTTGAGCATATGGCTTATGTTCTCAACCACACGGCGAATCCTGCGTTGGACGATCGTCTCAAATCTACCCGGTCCCAACTCTCTACCCAGCAAGAGCTGAATAGAATCAACGCAAAAGCCACAACCGAGAATGATATAATCGTGGCCATTCTGGAGGCAGAAGCGGACGGTCGGTGGGACGTTGTCGACGCACTGCGTCAGCAAATCATCGAACAGAGAAACTTGAACCGTGAGAGAGACGCCGCTATCGCCAAGGAGAAAGAGTGGATTCTGTTCTTGCAGCAAAGCCAAAAGGCAGGGGGCGGCGGCGGCGGAGAGCGAGTCACTGGTGGTGGCGGATGGGGGCCTTGGCAGAAAGACGCCCTGGGTAGAGAGTATCGCTTCAATTCAACCACTGGCGAATACGAAAAAAACTACGCCTCCGGTGGCGTGCTCAATCCCAAGGGATGGAACCTTGTAGGTGATCCAGGACCTAACCAGGAGCTTGTAGGTCCCGGCGGGGTTGTCATTCCGGCCGACTTGACCAAGATCATCCTCGATGCGGGCTTTATGAATTTCACGCCGCATATGAGTGCTGACCCCGGTGAAACATCCGGCGGAGGCGGTGGAGGTGGTTTGGCGGGGAGTGGTTGGGGTAGTGGCGATCCGGGCTATCATAGAGGGGAAGAATATTCATCGTCGGAGACTGGGTTTTGGGGAAGGGATCGAGAGGACAGAGATCGAGCTGAGAGGGCAAGACAAGCACAAGAAGATGCGGACAAGTCACCTGTCAATAAGCGACAGGCAAACACTATGGCTGCTGCAATCGCATCCGCGCTGGGCACAGTCATTGGCGAGAAGTCGGCCCAGGAAAAGATGATTGATGAATTGAAGAACGTTGCGGCCGAAGTCCGTCGCCTTACCAACCAACTACCTGTTGTACTGAAGGACGCGGTGGAACGCCGATGACTATTCTCACTGTCGATCAATACATCCCCGATGAGCCGACTGAGCTTCTGACGAACGGCGACTTTGAAACGCTGGGTACTGACGTTGCCACGAACCTATTCGGCAACCCTGGCTTTGAGACTGCGGGTGCTGGCGGCAATGACATCTTCGCTATCTGGGATGACCAAAAGGGTTCGGGCGTCATTGCAAATGAAACTACCATCGTGCATGGTGGGGGCCACGCTTCAAAGCTGACCTATGGCACCGGATGGGACACTTCCCAGTACAACGCCATATACGATGCAGTGATCGGCGAGACGTATCAATTCACAATCTGGGTGAAAGGTGGTCCGTACTACGTGGCTCTGTCTGATGGCCTTGGGGTTATGGACTTTGACAGTGGCACAGCTTCGGACTGGACTCGGCTCACGGAAACGATCGTCGCAACCCATGCGACCGTCTACTGCCAGCTCACGATTAGTGGTGCGGGTTCGGTATACTACGACGACGCTACTCTAGTCGCAGGTGGAGACTGGTTCGGAACGTGGATAGACCTAGCGGCGACATATATCGACATTGCAGCAGACGCCGCCAACGTACACGGGGGGGTCTATGCGGTGAAGGTGACCGGCGACGGCGGCGCTGGCAGTGTTAGAGTGCGTCAGGATGTTACAGTCATTGCAGAACACACTCACCGTCTGACAGTGTGGACACACGGAGACAATACATACTCGGGCGAATATAGTATCTATGACACGACAAACGCAGCGTGGATCACACCACAAACGACTCTGGGGGTCTATGGTTCAATCTGGATCGAGAAGGAGATCGAATTCGAGACACCGGCCGGATGCGTTGCGATCAGCGTTTTTCTCTATGCTCCTACGTCCGTAGGCTCAGCATGGTTTGATGATGTGTCGCTAGTCGATCTCGATGAGGTGCCCGACGCACACTGGGTGCCGCTTGACGATGTTCTACTCAACCCCAAGCCACAATGGAATCGTGGGTTGCCGGGTGCGGACATCACGGACCTTGTAGCGAACACGGGCATCCTGACGTTTGATCGAGAGGGAGCTGCATATACGCTGGGGCTTCCAGAGGATGCAGAGCTTGGCTTCCATGAAGGAACGAAGATCCGAGCCATGGCGACCACTGGCGAATACTCGACCACTGAGCTTGTCGTCAACGGCGGCTTCGAGGTGTTAGCATGACCGGCCCAAGTATCTCTGGACTGCGAACAGTTACCAACGGACAGACAACCATCTTGACGATGGGTAGTTTCGATCCTGCTGGAGCCGACCTGCTGATTGTTGTGCATGGCTACAGCACCGCTCGCAATGACAGTGAGTTTCGTGAGATCAAATTCGGTACAACAGTTCTCTCGTCAATCACGACGGGATGGTGGTCTGATGCCAAGGTAAGAATCCACTATCTGTATGCTCCGGGCTCGACCGCACAAGATATCCGAGCACGCCTGAACGATGAAGAGTCGCAGTCGCTCATTGCGTTTGTGGTCAACCACTGTCCCCCATCGGACGCGTTCAGGACTCCCGTATCAACCGGCGTTACCGATCCTGTGAACGTTCCTTCGACAGAGATCGACCTTGTGATCTCGGGCATCTGTGCAGAGGGCGGCCCCAACTTAGCTGTAGCAGCTCCACAGGTCCTGCTAGCTTTCCTGGATGAGGTCGGCGATGGTAGCAACGCTCATACGTTGATCCTGTCTCAGCAACCCGCTGCTGCATCCCCCGCAACGTCTACCGTCAGTCAGCACACCGGCGAGGGTGGAGACTACGTACACGTTGGCGTGGCGATCGCTGCACTACCAGCACCTACGGTCACGGATGTTGACCCAGCCACGGGAACGATTGCGGGCGGTACGGCGATCGCGATTACGGGTACGGGATTTGACCTCGGTGCGACTATAGACTTCGACGGAGTGGATGCAACAAGCGTCGTGGTGGTATCTGCAACGTCCATCACATGCGTCTCGCCCGCCGGGGCCGAAGGTGCAGCGGTTGTCACGGTGACGAACCCTGATCTGCAATCGGACACTGGCTCATACACGTACACCGATCCAGGCTGGGCATTCGGTCTATTCTTTGGTTGGTACGATGTCACTACGGGGACCGGGACCATTACGGATGAGGGTGTGACGGTTCACAGTGGGTCACACGCTGCGAAGTTTGTAGCGGACGGTGCGGGCAACGAAGCGTACGTTGTGCAGTATCTTGACGTTCCCGAGGGGGATACGTGCAAAGTTACTGCATGGGTCAAGGGGCCGTACACGGTCGCTATCGTGGATGATGACGGCAACGATTACGTAAACGGTACAGAGGCCAACTGGACTCAGGTCACGGTCGAGCGGGCCATGGGAATTGGCGCGCAGTACATCTACATCGGATGCTTTGCAACTGGGACGCTCTACGTGGACGATGTGACTATCACAACCATCCCCCGTACCCAGATGTTCACGGGGCGAGTCTCTGCAATCCGACCGACGGCTGGCATGTTCGACGAACCACTGGTGGAGGTCACAGCACAGGACTGGATGGGCTATCTAAGCACTCAGGAGCTTGGAGTTTGGCCGATTCTCTATACGAAGAAATTCAACGAAGCTATTTCCACTGTGTTACCCGGCTTCCCGCTCCAACCCGAGGACACAAACTTTGACACTGGCATCGAAGAGTTTGCAGTTGTGTTCAATGCAGACAGTCCGTCATCGAGTATGGCCGCATTCTTTCAGAAGATGGCACGCAATGAGCTGGGCCGAATCTATCTCAACGGTGCGGGTGAATTAATTGTTGAGAACCGATATGCTCGGGCGATACAAGTGACGCCTGCGTTCGTGCTCGACCGTAGCATGACCGAGCTCGACGTGGCGTGGGAGCGGTCTGCTATCAGCAACATCGTCTTCGCACGTGTGTATCCCGCCAAGGTGGACGATGCCGCTACTACGCTGCTGTGGAGTCTGTCGGGTGCACCGAAGATCAAGCATGGCGAGACGCTGGAGATACGGTGCAACTACACCGATCCCTCGACAGGTCAGCAGATCAGTGCTATCGACGTTGTGAACCCGGTCGTCGCACCGTACGTGGAGTTTGGTAGCCGTGGTAACTTCACAGACAACGACATGATTGCATATCTGTCGGTTGTGAATGAGGTCGGGGCTAATGCAATGATCTCTCGGTTCACGAATACCCACCCGACGCAGGACGGATTCTTGAACGACTGGCAGTTGCACGGCCGGGGTGTCTACATTTATGACGGCATCACAGTCGAGACTCGGGACCAGGACGGCATTGATCTCGGCACCGGCGAGAAACGAATGACGATCAACCTGGAGCACATCACCGACCCCAACACGGGCAAGAATTACGCGGCATGGATCAAGGGCTCCGTGTCGAGGTCGAGAGTTGCAGCGGCACGAGTGACGTTCATTGCGGCGACCGATGAGTTGGAAGAGATTGCACTAAATGCCGAGATCTCGCAACGCTTCACGCTGATCGAGGATGCCACCGGAGTCGGTAGAGACTTCTACATCCAGAATCTGCAATACACATTCGATGAGGGCATTCTGGTATGTACAATCTTGGGCGTACCTGATCTATCGGCGAACGTGTTTGTATGGGACCATTCGCGTTACGATAACGAGGACGAAGCCCGTTGGGCGCTATAGGAGATCAATATGTCATTCATCGCACGCACAAAAGATGATCCAGGCGACGTAGGCCGGGCGGCAGATCAGCAGCAGTCGATCGATAACGAAGCCGCTTTGTTTGCAGCGTTGCTCGGACCGGCGACGCCACCGCCTGGTATCGTTCGTCAGTTTGTGAAGAAGCTGAGCATCCCTGATAACTCAGCGACCATTTTCGCAACGATCACAACGACGAATGAAACCGGCGACGTAGACGGCGGTGCGTACTCGGCATACTTCCGAGGATTCGTTGCACACGGCCTGACGACACCGGCCTCGACCGTGCTGGCGTCCAAGGCGTTTAGCGCCGTCTTCACCCGAGTCATGCGGAACACGGGCGTTGGTGCAAACTCTGCCGTGTCCGAGGCTTACGAGACTGCATCGGCGGCCACGGATGCTGCGACGAAAGACGTATCGACCGCGACGGTGACCGTTGCGGAAACGAGTGAGTACGTGCAGTCGCTCAGCATCCTGTTAGACTTGACCGGCACGGGCGTCGCGACCGGCGAGATTTATGGCGTGATCGAAGTCACGTACAGTGGCTTTACAACCCCGCCGATCATCCAGAGCGCAGGGTAATATGGACTACGTGAAAATCCTTTCCGATGTCAAAGCCCGGGCGTGTGAGATGCCCGGCGAAGCGAAAGACAACCTGGTCCTGACGGCGATCGTCCTGCTCCACGGCGAGCTGCGGTCCATCCGCCACGATGGTGTGTTGGCACGCCGGCGGGAGTGGTTGGTGTGGAGCGTGCTGGGGGTGTTGGCCATCGCCGTAGTGGGGCATATGGTGTAGTTTCCGATATCGGAAACTACCCTACGATTACCTTAAAGATTTGCTGCGGCTTCGAGGGCCAAATGGGCGAAACCCTCTGTCCGGGTGATTTGCGGCTTCCGCCGTATGCGGGGGGGGTGTCCAAGCCTCCAGGAAGGCCTACAAGGCCCCTTGTAGAGGAAATAGGTATCAGGGTACCGGAAAGCCCACAGCGACGGAATTTGCTCCGTGAAAAACCGGTGCAATGCCATGTCTGTATATGGTGGTGGAACGCCTTTTCCACCCCGACGCCGGATGCGCCTGCAAGATACCATCTATGATAGAGGTTTAGTACTTGATCTTAAGTACTTAAGTACTTAGTACTAAACCAAGTACTTAGAGCTCTAATATATAGAGATACCAACAGGGGGGGGTGCAGCCGAGCCCGGCAGGGATAGAAACCTCTAGCGGGCAGCGGGCGGGCTGGGAATACAAGAACAGATCGCCGGGACGGGATGATACAGTATGCACACCCCAACCAGCCCGTCCAGGTAAAGAGGGCCCACTGTGCGCCAATGTTAACGATTTGCTGCAGGTTCGTGGTCGTTCTCGCCCGATCTACCCTTGACAGGGAGCTCGAAGTGTGTTACACTATAGATAGAGGAGAAGCACATGGAAACCGAGCTGGAGCAATTGGCAGACGACTGGCAGATTAATCCCGAACAGACTTGGCCCTGGGAAGAAGACGACGACTACTGGGAGCCCAACCCCAACCCCAGACCGAAGCGAAAAGACTGGCGCATCTGGCGAGCGAACCCCGAGAAGGAAAAGGGAACCCGGGGATGGGTGAAGGCGCCGGACGGATACCGCTGGAACTACTTCCCACAATTGTAACAATCGCTCACAATCCCGAAACTGGGGCTTGACAAGGGCAGGTTTTGTGGTATCATAATGTTAGGTTTCGGCAACGCCATGTGCCGGTTCCTCTCCTAGCCCGGTCGACCTTGTCTCCGGCCGGGCAAGCAACCGAAGGGTGCTCTAGGGTCATGCCCGAAGAGCCGGCTCCTCCCCGGCCTGGGCACCCAGCATAACTCCGAGGGTGGCGTTGAGGCGCCTACAAACAATGAACGACATAGCGTTCGCAGAGTCACAAGCCAGTATGTCCCCCTCAAGGATATGTAATGGACCGTCATGAACCACATATCTTCGAGGCAAGCTACCTCCGTGAAGTCCTCGAAGCGGCCGACCTGAGCGGGCTGGAACTGTTGGACTTGTGGTGCCAGTCTATGGGGTGGACCCAGTCTAGGATCGCCAGGGAGATGGGCGTATCCCGCCAGGCGGTTTGTCGCCGCCAAGGCAAGAGCAACTTGAAGCTGCAGTGTGCACGCAATAGGTTGACACTTCGGCGACGTCGTGCTATACTGAATGCGAGGGATACATCTTGACCAAATACCCCACTCTCGCTGACAAGATACGATCGCTGCAGTGGATCGACGGTATACTCTTTTACCGCGTCGAGGGGTTGGGGCTTGTCATGACCACACTGGAAGATCTCGCTACTCAGGCAGAGAAGCTATGCGAGCGCTAGACCGGGCGGACGCTCTTAAGAATGACGAGTTCTACACCCAGCTCGACGACATCGAGTCCGAGCTGGGATATTATGACTTCCGAGACAAGGTTGTCTTTTGCAACTGTGATGGACCACAGAGCAAGTTTGTCGAATACTTCAACAAGATTCAGGTCAGGGAGCTTCTGGTTTGTGGGCTTCGAGATGACGGCACTGGCGGCTTCGAGAGCGACGAGTCTATTGCGATGCTCAAGAAAGCCGATGTCGTCGTCACCAATCCGCCATTCTCTTTGCTGGGCAGTTTCTTGGGCCAGCTCTGGGAGTACGACAAGCGCTTTGTGGTGTTGGCGCCATCGACAATCCTCACCCAGGGGGACGTCTTCGGGCACTTCAAGGATGGTTCCGTGTGGCTCGGGCGAAGGAACGGAGCTATGGATTTTGTTGTTCCGGACTCCGACGACTATCACTCATACGGTGTCGATGCCGCCGGCAACCGAACTGTGTCGGTGGGGGCAATGTGGCTGACGAACTTCGGCGATCCGTATTATCCGGACGAGCTGGTGCTGTCTGCTATGTATGACGCCGAGTTGTATCCTAAGTACGATAGCTATGACGCCATTGAAGTCAGCAAAGTGGCGGCCATCCCCATGGACTACATGGGCGAGATGGGCGTACCGGTTAGCTTTGCACATAAGTACAATCCGAAGCAATTCGAGCTCATTGACCATCATGACCCCATCTTGGGCGGAGAGAACCTGTTTAAGCGGATACTCATACGCAGGGTCGCACAGACTGCGCATCAAACAGCTCCTGATCGGTTCCCGGTCTTCGATAACCCGCGCAAGAACGAAGTCCTCGACATCTTGCGCACAAAGCACTTGCCGATTGGTTGGGCGTGCAAGTTTGTTGGCGTGGGACGCCGCACGTTCTACGCCTGGAAGGATGCCGACCCCGACTTTGCCGATGCCGTAGAGATGGCTCGTGCCGAAGTGATGGCCGCCCTGATTCGCCAATCAGAGGGGCAGCACCAATCATGGAAGATCCTCTCGGCGATGTTCCGTACCGAGTTTGGCGAGCACGTAGACGTTTCAGTGGGCGTCACTCCTGTACTGCTGGGGTTTACCGATGCAGATGATTCTACACAAGAAACAGACCCAGGCCTTCCGGTCCAGGACGAAGCGTAACGTCCTGAATTGTGGCCGGCGTGCGGGTAAGACGTTCTTCTTCGCATGGGTGAGCCTGTATGAGGCCCAGAAGGGCCACAAGGTACTCTATGGGGCACCAACGTCAGAACAGACCGATAGCTATTGGGGATACCTGTGCGGTGCCGTGGGGGGCCTCGTGAAGAAGAACGAGACCCATCGGACACTCGAGTGGGGCGAGGGCAGTATCCACGCCAGAACCTGTTGGGACATCGACTCGTGGCGCGGTGGATCGGGCGACGTGGTGATCCTGGACGAGTATGCCTGGATGAAAGACGATCCTTGGTTGGCAGTGGTCCAGCCCATGCTGTTGGACAACAACGGAGATGCATACTTTGGCAGCACACCTAATCGGAGGAATCATCACTACCGTAGGTATCTCGAGGCTCTGGCTGATCCTACACGATGGAGCTACACGACGTTCCCGAGCACTGAGAACCCGCACCTGAGCGCAGAGGCACTGAGCGCCCTCGCTATCGACATGAGCGAGCGAGAGTACCGCCAGGAGATCCTGGCAGAGTTTCTCCCAGGCGAAGGCACGGTCTTCGTGGTTCGACCCGAGAACTTGTGGGTGCCTGACTACCTGGCCCACGTGGATCACAAGAAGCTCATGGCGCTGGATCTGGCGCAGGTCGAGGACTTCACCAGCGTATCCGTTGGGTGCCTCCAGTGCAAGAAGGAGCTCGAGCTCACACGCATGAAGGGCGAGCCTGTCGATCAGGCACGACGTATCCTGTCCCTGTGGCACAGACATGGGACACCCGAGACATGGTGTGAGGACAACGCCGCTGTTCCGATCATCAAGGCCATGACGGAGCTGGGCATGAGGTTCAACCTGTTCCATACCGACACACGCACCAAG
>Ga0209343_10005075_pt1 | contig 16123 bp, 26 predicted proteins | sample RifCSPlowO2_02_FD_184026 | JGI IMG/M metagenome (GOLD analysis project Ga0209343, IMG submission 184026) | Groundwater microbial communities from Rifle, Colorado - Rifle CSP2_plank lowO2_0.2 (SPAdes) (version 2) | ecosystem: Environmental > Aquatic > Deep subsurface > Groundwater | place... | reverse complement strand
AAAAGGTCCGCCATACGGAAACCATGCCTCTGAGACCATCCACTTTGTATTGCTTCTCTTTGCAATATCCTGAATGCGCTTGTATTGGTCTAAGATACGATTTCTGAATCCATCTAATGAGTCAGAACCGTGGCTTATAGTCATACCGACATAATCATAACCAGTAACGTCTATGCCTTGCGTAGGGTCTGCAAGCTTTGCAACAGTCCTTCCAGTATAGACCTTTTTTATTTTTGGTAATATGTCTTTATGCCATTTAGATGTAATCATTGCCTTTTTTGATTCATTGTCTCCAGCAAAGTTTGAACCAACCATGAAATTAAACTCGTTTTGAGGTGCAAAGAATTCCACTTTATATTTCTCAGAAATTTCTGCCCATTTTAATGCTATCTCATCAGAAATTTTCAGGTACTTTTCCTCATTTATATCTATTCCTTCCTCCTTAAAATTATGACCACTCGGTCCAACAAAATTAGGTGCAACCAGCACTGCAAATCCATTCTCCTTTGCTTTTATTATGTTTGACAGTAATAGTTCTTCATCTTTCAGGTAATAGGATCCGTCTTTGTTGAGTGCATATTCAACAGAAATAGAAACTGTGTTAACTCCAAGTTTTTTAATCCGTTCTGAATCTGCGTTCAGCATTTTTGTCATATGAAAAGAAGATGGCTCCCAGTTTCCTTTTATAATCTCTGGATAGTTCCTAGAGAAACTTAATGCCTTCTGCTCAGCCTGTTCTTTGGAAAACGAAATGCTCGCAGTAGCTACATCCAAAAATTCCCATGGCCATAAATCTGAATTAAATTTTATTAATAGGCTAGCTGCAACAAGAACAATAAAGATTACGAATAATGCAGCAATAAGAATTTTTTTCTTTGTTATATGTATCATATACAACCTAAAAATAGTATAAAAGTAAAACTATTTTAATTGTGCATCTATATTCTTACTAAACGCTGAATAAGAATACGCGCCTTCAATCTTCACATTATTAATGAAAAACGTTGGTGTCGCATGCACGCCCCTGCTTAACCCTTCATCATAATTATCCTGAACGACTTGCGCCATTGCACCTGAATCCAGGCATGCATCAAATTTAGTTCGATTTAAGCCAAGTTGCGATGCGTATTCTTTTAGCGCTGGAACAGAAAGTGCATTTTGATTTTCAAATAATCTATTGTGGTACTCCCAAAACTTGCCTTGCTCGTTTGCACATTCGCTTGCCTCTGCTGCTTTTTGCGCATATACATGGCTTTGCCGCAATGGGAAGTGTTTATAGACAAGTTTTACTTTACCAGTATTAACATAGTTCTCTACAAATTGTTTCTCAGTTTCCCTATAGAATACACCACACGCAGGGCATTGGAAATCACTGTATTCAGTTACCACTACGGTAGCATTTTCATTTCCAAGAGAATTTCCTTTGCTATTTGTTGGTACATACGTTGGTTTTGAAAAAATAGAATTATAGATTAATAAAGCAGCTATAGCAGCAATGATTATTAATAATAATTTTTTCCATGTTAAGCTGAGCATTCAAACACCGTTGACGAAGTAACCCGTAGCAAATGGCCACGCGCCAAAAGCCAAAGGCTAAATGCTAATGGCATCTCCACAATCAAAGTTCTTTTAAATTCGGAAGGTGCTCTTCATAATAAAATTCGAGTTCTGCATCTTTTTTCTTTAGCTCGCTTTTTATTTTTTTCCGAATGATGGAAGAATCAATCTGCTTTCTATCAGCCACCATTTTCTTTATTTTCTTAGTTATACCATCTGCGATCTTCTCGCATTCGCCTTCTTTATAATGCGCACTGGCGCATGCTGCATAAACTGAACCATATGCCTTTCTTTCATCGAATTCTTCTGTATGCCCACGCCTCTTGACTATAATTGCCATAACAACCCCCTCTTGTCGAAACTGGAAACCGGAAACTGAAAACTCATATAATTGCCCATACCATATATGCACCAAGCGCAAGTAAAAATAAACCAATACCCAAACGCATAAGCCCGCGATTCTCCTTTCTCCATTTTTCCAGCTGCTTAGATGTTTGGCCAAAATAAACCAAGCCAATGATTACAAATAACGGTAATATAAATATGAAATTATACAATAGCAACAGAGGAATGCCTTGTGAAAGGTCTCCTGCTGAAAGCAAACCAAGTATTGCCAAATATGGCGCACCAGTGCATGGCAACTCAACAAGAACTACAAACACACCAAGGAATGCTGCAACAAGCAAACTAAGTGCAGGATGCTTAACCTCAAGCTGTTCCATTTCTGCAGCATATTTCTTTATTCGTTCTCCGGCTCCAGGTATCATCTGCAAAGAGAAACCTTTTCCATACCAGAAGAAATCCTTTATCTCAAATAGACCTGCGATTATGGCAATGCCTGCTGCAATTTTATAAAATGGCTTTGCAAAGCCGGCAGTATATGCCAGTGTAAGTAATCCGATCCCGATTAAAAAATATGTAATATAAACTGTAGTAATATATATCAAACCAGCGAGCAGCATTCTTTTTTTATCTTTGAAAACCTTTGTCATATATGCAAGCAAAAAGATCAAAACGCCAAACACACACGGATTGATACTATCTGCAAGCGCTGCGGCAATTATCAAACCCAATGAAAGTTCTTGAACCATATTCTATCTCTTTATTTTTAATATTATGAAGCAGCACAATTCGCTGGCATAGGGGTATCAGTGCCAAGATGCTTGTTTGGTGCGTAAAACTCATCAACTGCCTTTCTTATTTCGCAAATATTCTTGCCTTCTTCATGCATTTTCTTTACCTTCTTTTCAATATCCAAACAAACAGAGCAGGTTATACCGTGCTTATCAAACGTGCCGTCATCGCGCCAATAGCAGTGCCTTGTATGCTTGTGGCCTTCATATTTGCAACCGCAGTAACATGGGATTTGTTCTAATAGCGCTGCACCCTCTGGTGTTTTAGACCATTCGTATGCTGCACGCACATCGCCAGTCACATAATCAGGGATGGTACCCGCTGCAGCAGTTTCTGAGGAAAGGAAAAAATACGCGATAACACCAAGAATAATTATTACAATAACCAAACCAATTATCTTCTGTTTTTCCATAAGCGCGCCCTCCTCAAACAACAAACTCGTATACATAAAACAAAAGAATAATGGCAAGGCTACCTAGCGTACTGTACCATGCCGCCTTTTCATCCGACATACCAAAGAGTGATTTCTTGTCTTTAAATAAAAATGCAAAAACAAAAAATGCAATGAACACTAAAACAACTTTTCCTATCCAATGATGAGTAAATACATTTTTTAAAGCATCTTTGAACGGAGCAACCAACTCCGCTACTATAACCAAAACTGCAAGCAACCACGCACTTATTGTTGCCCCATTATAAAAATTAAATTTCATCGAGAAAACACCCCGTTTTCGAGATATTTGCCATGCTTTTTTTGCCCGCGTGACAAATCATTATGAAACAGCCCCCATTTTAATAATCCTGCCAGTTATCGCAAGCACAACTGTTAACGCAATTAAGAGTACCCACCATTTTTTGCTTTCTTTCAGTTGATCTTTGTAAACAAGCCATGCAGCAACTGTTGCAATTACAGGCAATAGTAACGCCCAATGTTCCTTTGTTTCCATAACAATTGAATGCGCCCATGGCCATGGTCCTGCTTTAATAACTGTCTTTGTAGCAGGATAAAAAGTTAAATATAAGATGCCACCTGGCAACATCGCCAACCAACTCATAAATGCAGTTGCAGCAGCCATGGGCTTAAGATAAGATGATTTCTTTTTCATTTCCATTAGTATAAAAACTGAAAGAACAACTATCGCCAAACCTAATATAATATGACCATAAAGGACAAGTTCGCGCATAACAAAACTTACGATAATTAGGTTTTTAAAGGTAAGTGAAATAAAATTCACGTGGATTTAAATTTATTCGCTTTCTAATACCTGCCATGGGATTAAAAACAGCATTATTTGGGACTAAACCACCTGAGCTAACTGTATGCCCATATCACAAAGTAATGCAAAGGATGGCTAGATTTTTCGGTTTGCGAATTATTGTAGAGGGACCACAAACAGCAGTTAGGGGAGAACAATCACCTAACCCCATAAGACCAGATGCACCTAAAAAGACTGATTAAGCATGGGTATCCGAACTGTATTTTTTGGTACTAAGCCTCCAGAATCAACAGTATGCCCCTTCCATAAGGCAATGCAGAAGGTTGAAAAAAAATATTATGAAATCAAGGAAAAAACCGGGGATATTGCAAGAGAGGTAAGCGCATTTTTTGTGAGTTCATTGGATAAGCCCTCAAATGGAAACTCTGACAAAACAGAAAATTTACTAACTACCAATCAATTACAATATACACTACCGGAAACTTATGGAGATTATGTTACCTTTAAGATCAAGATAGACAATTTAAGGGAGAAGGCTCAACTAGTTGCTGATATCAAACCAGAACTAATTGCCTTGCAACCTACTCTACTAGTAGATTTGCCAACCACCCAACTTGCTTCCAAACAGTTTGTTGCACCTGTGACGAATGGATTACCTTTACATAATGAGGCTGCTCCTCTAACTTCATATGCTATGCAAATACAAGCCTCTGAAACAAAAGAATTTCATAGTTTCGATGATGATGACCCTAAATTTGCGCCCGCATTATTAGCAAAACCAGTTAATTCAGAAGTGAAAATCCCAACATATGAAACAACATCACAACCACTGCCGATTCTTACCCCATCGCAGATTCTTACTCCATTGCCACAACCGCAATTGGTTTTGACTCCATTATCCCAATCTAATCATAGAACCCATCAGGTGCCAATCCAAGTTGCCCGCAATACTGCAGGATTGATAAATGGCTACACCTACATGGAGATACTGACCATACCTTGGCTTAGAAAACTATACGGGCATTTGATAGGTATACTTGATATGGAACCCGATATTATAGTAAGTCCCATATCCTCTGCAGCTAATATAAAAACAAATGGAGTAACCAGACCAAAAATCAGGTTGGCAGGTAGCACTACTACTGTACGCAGGAATAATCCAAATGTAGGACTTATAAAAAAAGCTGCAAGGCTCATTTCAAAAATAAAGGAGAAAGAGTCAAATAAGCATCTAAAGGGAGGTTGCGTTAGGGACCATAGGTTCCTGGCACTTGATTTAAAAAAATCAGAAAATAGATTAAAGAAAAAGCTTGCTAACGAAATAGATAAGCTGGAACAACTAGCGAAAAGGCTATTGAATACTCTCAAAAAGCTGAATCATGTAAAGAAAGAAGAAGCTGTGAACAAATTGCTAAAAAAGTTTGCCAAAGAACTCGAAGATAGACTGAAAAAAATAGAAAAACTTCTGGAAAAGCAGATAAATGCCTTGAACAAAGCGCAACAAAAATTAAACCATAGCAAAAAAGAAAAAGTCAATGATTCTACTAAATACGCATTAATTGCATTATTGAAATTATTAAGAAGAAAACAGATCGTATTAGCGCTGCTTTTAGACAACAAGAAAAAAAGAAAAAACAAAGACATGCTGGCTAGAGCATTAAAAAAATTGGCTGATTTGGATGTCAGGATAAACCAGCTCTCAGAAGGATTTTTAAGCGATGACGTTGAAAGTTCCACAGTGAAACTATGAACGTTTCCTTTATTGGTATAGACACGTCAGAAAAAAATGAACTAAAAAAGCATTTCCCAACTGCGCAGTTCGCGGACGAGATTAAAGATATAAGAAACAAAAATAAAGTAGAATTATTATCAACATTCATTCATACAAAGATATCTAAAAAAGAGCTTGAGGAGCTATCCTCTTTAAAGTATATTATAACGCAATCAACTGGCTATGATCATATTGACATTGCTGCATGCAAAAAAAAGGGAATGGGTGTTTATAATATTCCAGACTATGGTACTGAAAGTGTTGCAGAGTATACAATATTGCTAATTCTTGCGCTTCTTCGGAAACTCAAACCTAGCGAATCAATCCTACAACGTAACATAAATATAGAAAATATTGAGATATTACGCGGCAATGAACTAAACAGTAAAGTACTTGGAGTTGTTGGCGCCGGAAGAATAGGTGCATATGTAATAAAAATTGCGCATGCGTTTGGAATGAAAATAATTGCATATAATAGAAGTGTTATCCCTGAGCTTGTTAAAAATTATGGTGTCAAGTTTGTTTCCTTTGAGCAACTACTTAAAGAAGCTGATATCATTAGTTTGCATCTTCCGCTTATTAGCGATACATATCATATAATAGACAAAAAAGCAATATCAAAAATGAAGAAAGGTGCTTACATAGTAAATACTGCACGTGGCGGGTTAGTTGACATAGTCGCATTAGCTGGGGCGCTTGAAACCAAACAAATTGCTGGTGCTGCGCTTGATGTGATAGAAGCAGAAGAATTAATTACTCATGAAAATGACATAATCAAAAAAGAAGTCAGCGCAGATAAAATTAAACAGGCATTTATTGGAAATATGCTACTTCAGAAAGACAATGTAATAATCACACCACATGTTGCGTATAATACAGAAGAGGCAACCAGAAGAATAACGGAGAAAACAATAATAACTATAAAAGAATTGGAAAAAGGAAAAACTGGTTTGTATAATAGAGTTATATAATAAGTAGAAAAATTTAAGTAAATGGCTTCTCATCATCAGCTGGTCTGCAAATAGGGTAGAAATGCGCGAGTTTTTTCAATGCTTCGTCCTCCATTTTCTCTCCGCTTCTGATTATATCGGTTACAGATAAGATACCTACCATTACACCTTTTTCAGTTACAATAAGCTTTTTTATAGTGTTTTTGCTCATACGCTCTATTGCCTCAACTAGCTTGTCATTAGGACTTATTGTTTTTAGAGGTCTGCTCATAATTTTCTTACAAAGTATCTTTTCAGGATGCTTATTCAATGCAACAATACGACGAAGTATATCCCGCTCAGTAATTATTCCAATGGGTTTCCCTGCAGCTACAACAACCACACTACCTATATTGTACTTATTCATAATCAAAACTGCAGTCTTAACACTATCATCTGGTGCCACTGTCTTTACCTTCTTAATCATTATCTCTGAAACAGTCATGCTAATCTAGTAATATCTATATTATTAATCCTTCTCTTAGTTCTTTTGGTAATTTTATAATATTTGTTTTTCCAAAACTCTCAACCTGTATCACTCCTTTTTTTAGCATTCTTTTTACAACCCTATGCGCCCGTACCTTAGTCATTCCATCCATTCTTGTAATTTCTGCTTGAAGTACTTTGCCTTCATTTTCTAATAGTTTAGTTGCAACCTTCCTTTCATCAGAATCCAAAAATCTCAGTATAACTTCTCCACTTTTCTTTATTGTTTCATCCTTAGTCTCAATTTTCTGAGACATTATATAATAGGCGCCCATACCAACAACCACTCCGAAAGTTGACAAAATAGGGACAATATTGAAAAGGGGCATGACTGCTTGGACATGCTCACAAGAAAGTGCTTCACGTGGTTGAAGCGATTCGTATATAGATAGACCTAAAGTCACTAAAAAAAGAAATCCTGCAATTAATCCAACACCAAAAACTATCCGTTTATTCTTTAATGTTATCACTCAAATCTCCCTCCTTATTGTATGTGAATTATTATTCACACCTATTTAAAAATCTGAGTTTCATGATTATGAAACCTGATTTCTGGTTTCATTTCTCGCAACTAAGATGGTTTCATAAAAATGTAAATATGGTTTCAGCACTAGTAACAACTGGTGATTATAATGGAATGTTGCGAGAAAAAAGAGAAGAAGATAAGCGAGGTGGCGCCATCGCAAGGCAATAATCTCAATTTGGCGCTTGGTGGTTTGGCAATATTACTAATAGGAATTTTAATATTCAACCAAATGACCATAAACAATCTAAGTGCTAAATTGGACAATTTAAATACAGCCCAGATAGTAAAAACCACTGGACAAACTGCACAAGCAACTAGCGGAAGTACTACTACGGCATCTTTTTCACAAGATGATGTTTGGAGCGAAATAGCACCTAAAGGGACACCTGCAGTTTATGGAAACGAACTTGGTGTTAGCTATGATGCACCTGAAGCTGGAATTAGTAAGATGGCTGCTTTTGATGATTATGGTGGAACCCCAATAAACTTAGCAGGGGAAAAACTTCAGCGCTATATCACAATAACAACTGCGATTTCATGTGAATACTGCTGCGGTGCAAAGGCAATAACAAGCGCAAGTGGTTCGCCAGCATGCGGATGCGCACATTCAGGAGCAATGCGCGGATTGGCAAAATACTTACTCGACAAACATTCTGATATGAGCGATGATCAAATTCTTGAGGAATTAGGAAAATGGAAGGTACTGTATTTCCCACAAGACTCTGTAAAGAAAGCTGTTGCACTAAAATCGAACAATCTGCCGATTGACTATATAAGCATATCCTCGAACAAATACCGAGGATTAAAGACGGCTTCTGCTGCTGGGACGGCATTGCCAGGCCAGGTTGGTGGATGTTAAAGAGGTGAAAAAATGAATCAAAACACATTAATCATCGGATTTGTAATTCTGCTAATCGCAATTGCAGGATTACAAGTGTACCAAATTAACCAAATAAGTACAAAACTTGAAGCATTGAGCACTGGAACTATATCATTTGCTAGCAGCCCTAGTGGCACTGATCTTCCCGGGCAGGTAGGAGGATGTTAGGTAGGCAATCCGCCATCGGCAATCAGCAGTCAGCAAGGCTGAGGGCCGAATGCTGAAAGCTGAAGGCAGTTGATAACTATGGTTCTCTGTTTTATCGCATTAGGCGTATTTGGTATCATGAGCGTATTCTCTGCTAAATACAGACCTTATGCAAAAGAAGCGTACAATTGCGTAATAAAAAAGATGACGCTGCGAAAGTGTGACAGCGCTCTTGATCTAAAGATAAAGGCAGAGATTGTAGGCAGGTTAATGGGTGTAAACAAAACATTAGCAAGAATAACAAATAAACATTTTGAAATTTTATCATGGATTTTTACATTGCTGATGATAGGTAGCTTTGCATACTCTGTATTTAGTGTATATAACTATGCTCAATACGGCAACTGTAATGGCCCAGAATCAACAGAAACATGCTTTTTAGATCCTGGCGCTACTGGAGAACATGGATTCACAAGACACGGGGAAGTTAAGGATCTTAAATACCCTGCCACTTTAGATGGGCACCTGCTAGGAGAAAAAAATGCAAAATTGACAATAATAGAGTATGGTTGTTATGCCTGTCCATATACAAAAAAATCTGAAGAAACGATTAACAAAATAGCAGAACAATATAAAGAAAAAGTAAACGTAATTTTCAAGCCAATGCCTATTGATAAGCACCCATACGCATGGGAGGCTGCAAATGCTGCTGAATGCGCAGATGAACAGGGTAAATTTTCAGAATATAAAAAGGCATTGTTCGAAAATCAGCATGAATTTAGAACTGGCGGTATTCCTATTCTGAAAGATATTGGAAAAGATATCATTAACAATCAAAAACAGTTTGAGGAATGCATAGATTCCAATAAATATAAAAGCAAAGTTACAGAACTGCACAGCGAAGGAATAGAAACAGGAATTTACGGAACACCAACTTTTTTTGTAGGGAATAGAACATTTGTTGGCCATACTTCTTATGAAAATCTAAAGAATGTAATTGATGAGGAGTTGAAGAAATGAACATAGAAGCAATAAGGGCGGATTTTCCAATGCTAGCAAAAGGAAACGCACCAATATATTTTGATAATGCCTGCACCAGCTTAAAGCCAATTAATGTAATTGATGCGATTAATAGTTATTATTATACTTATTCTGGCTGTTCCGGCAGAAGCATGCATCACATTGCGAAAAAGACAGAAGAGAGGTTTGAATTGGCGAGAGGGAATATAGCAAATTTTGTCAATGCTAGACAAGAAGAGGTTATATTTACAAAAAATACTACAGAAGCAATCAATCTTGTAGCCAATTCTATTGTTTTCCAAGCAGATAAAAAAAATATTGTAACTACCATAATGGAGCACCATTCTGCATACCTGCCTTTCTATGAATTATGCAAAAGGCGAAGGATTGAACTTGATACGGTCCATGATATTAATTCTCTAAAAGAATGGTCTCAAAAAATAACAAAAGAAACTGCGTTGGTTGTTACCCATGCAATAAACAATACCCTTGGAACTGGTCCTGATTTAAAAGAAATAACTAATTTGACGCACCAAAACAATGCATTAATCCTAGTCGATGGCGCGCAGAGCGTTCCGCACGCTCTTACTAATTTTAAAAGAAATGATATTGATTTTCTTGCTTTTTCCGGACACAAAATGCTTGGCCCAACTGGAATAGGTTGTCTGGTTTCAAAAACAGGGCTGATGGAAGGCTTGAATCCGTTTATTGTAGGAGGCGGCACGATAGAGGAGGTAAAATCAGATAAAGTGAAATATTTAAACGCTCCGCATAAATTTGAAGGTGGAATCCAGAACTATGCTGGGGCAATCGGCCTTTCAGCTGCAGTAGATTATCTGAAAAAAATAGGAATGGGGTATATAGAGGCATATGAAAAACGCTTGACAGCTGAAACTGAGAAAAGGGCATCTGAAATAGACAATCTAATTATTTACGGAAATTTTGAGGATAAAAAATCCGCTATCTTTACTTTTAATATAAAAGATGTCGAGCCTCACCAGGTTACAATAATGCTGGATAAAATGAAGAAAATATGCACGCGCTCAGGGGTTTTTTGCGCGCAGCCTGCAATGGAATTTCTAGGTGCGTCTAATGGAGCGGTTAGGGCATCATTATACTTTTACAATACATTTGAGGAGCTTGATATTTTTTTCAATTGCCTGGAAACAGTGGCTAAAACGCTAAGAGGTTGATATTATGAAAAATGATGATCTGGTTTATGTGGGTTTGTTTATTGGGGTTGTTCTGCTTGTTTGGACGATTAATTCTACTATACAGACTTCCAGCACCAGCAAAAAATTAGAAAAAAGCGAAGCGAATTTTCAGCTTTATCAACAACAAGCCTTGTCGGCAGGAAGCGAATGCGGCGATACTAATGATCTAAAAAATATCCAGCATTTGAGCCATCACCCTGATCGCTACAAAGAATGCTACAAATATATTGATCCACAGAAATTCAAGGATGCTGTTGGCGAGGATATAAGTAATTATCTAAATTAAATGAGGTGAAAAAATGCTAGATAAAATTTGGCAATCAATAAAAAGAAACCATTTTGCGCAAATGGCAATATGCTGCGCATTACCTGTAGTTATTATTCTTGCAATGACATTGATAGGCCTTAATAGTCCATGGCTTTACTCAATAGCGCTTCTGGTCTGCCTTGGCTCACATTTGATTATGATGTATTTTAACGCCAAGGAGGGAAAAACATGTCATTAGAAATTCCGCAAAAATATAACCCATGGTTGGAAAATGGATTCTGGATCATCTTGTTTATATTTTCATATGTAGCAATGATGAAAGTGATGCACCCAGGTTGGACGATATTTGGATTTTAGCGGTTAATACGTATGTTCTGAAAAGATAGAAGAAAATAAAAAAGTATATTGAGTATGATGGATATGAATACTAAGATATTTGCATTGTTGTTAATCATATTATTTTTCTTTGCATTTGGCTGTTCAGCACCAGTAACCGAAGAACCAGATAAGACTTCAAATAAAACCAATGAAACAATACAGCAAAGGAATGAGACTACCCAACCAAATACAATAACCAAAACGGAGGATAATAAATTAAATACATCACCAGAATCTACCGTTGATTTTGATAAAATCAGGGAAGAAGTAATCCCTTCAAAAGGAATTAATCTTGGAATAAAATGGCGGGATATTGGCCCAAGAACAGTAAAAAGCGGTGCCTTGAATTTAACAAAATTCGAAATAATAATGAAACGAAATGGAAAAACACTTACTACTGAACAGATGCAGATACTGCAAAACGGCAGCAACGATTACATTATAATAGATCACGATAATTCGCTTTTTGTATTAGATGTTTTCTGGGCATTTGGTTTGGTAAGCAAAAATCCTGTATTGGAAAGCAGCCCAATGACTGAGAATATGGATTTCATTCCTAGATTTGCAAGCACTGGTGGCTGGCCTGTTGGTAACGTAGGTGGGGGGGAATTATTTGCCAGTAAAAAATTAGTTACATTAACTGACGCGCAGCAGAAAATTGTTGAAGAAGTTGCAGCGAATACCTATAGACCATGTTGCAATAATCCAACTTCTTTTCCAGATTGCAACCATGGTATGGCTGCGCTTGGTTTGGCAGAATGGATGGCTTATCAGAATGCAACCAAAGAAGAGATTTATGAAGCGCTGCTGGCTGCAAATAGCTATTGGTTTCCACAAACATATCTGGAAACTGCCGTGTATTTTGAACTTCAGAATAAGAGCTGGAATGACATTGATCCAAAAGAAATACTTTCTGCTAATTACTCGAGCGCGACAGGATATTATAATACTAAACAAAAAATAAAGGACGTTCCGCAGCTCAGCACAATAAGTGGAAGCTGTGGGGCATAAAATGGTATCGGTATGAATAAGCTATCTCTTCCTTTTATTTTTTACATGCTAATTACTGGTGCATTGGTTTTTCTTATTTTTATTACTCCGTATTTGGCATTCCTGAAAAAACAGTTCGCAAATTTTTTATACGATGATGTTTTTTCATACATCTGCCATCAGAAGATATCAAGATCACTATGCTTGTTTAAGGATGATGCAGGATACCATGTTGAAGATTGTTTACCTCAAACTGGTGCTTATAGGAATGATCTGCGCTCTGAAAAATCTGCACTTCACGATGGTCTTTTGGGATATAAGTTTCCAGTAAGCGCAAGGGACATGCTTATCTATGTTGGAATGTTTACTGGCGGTATTGCCTTGTTTATAACAAACAGGGCCAACTCTAGAACTGTGCCGCATGCGATATTTTTCATTCTTGCCCTAGTACCTATTGGCATAGACGGGATAACACAATCAGTTTTAGAATGGCGTGAAAGCACAAATTTGATAAGGGCAGCAACTGGATTTATTGCTGGATTTGCAACAGGCATTTATGCGCCTCTGATACTCAATCATAAGTTTCTTAAATGCCAGGAGGCTCCGCCCCCTAGCGCAACCCCCCGAAACGCTGAGGCGAGGAAAAAATGAAACTGAATTGGCTTTATAAAAATCCAATTAATGCAGGTATACTGGGAGCACTAGCACTTTTGTTATTTTATTTTATCATTTTAACAATAGCTAATTCACCTTCGCACGCAGTGCAGCAATTTTTAGATATGTGGTATTGGGTTGTCACGCTAGCTATAGGGTTTGGAATACAGATTGGATTATACGTGCATATAACCAATACAAAACATCAACTAAGTAAAGGTGCAACTGCCAGTGTCGCGACATCAGGTGGCATGTCAACTGTTTCAATGGCAGCATGCTGTGCCCATCATTTAACAGATGTGCTACCTCTATTAGGCTTGGCAGCTGCAGCAACATTTCTAGTAAAATACCAAACGCTTTTTCTTTTGATAGGTGTTGTGTCAAATTTAATTGGAATTACAATGATGCTAAAAATAATAAAAAAAGAAAAACTAAGTGGCAACTGCAGTATCCTGAAAAAAATCACAAAATATGATATGAATGCATTATTCAAATTAGTTCTTGCAATTGGTGCAGGTATAATTTTTGGTTATTGGTTGATAATGCTATAAATAACCAAAAAAAAATATCTTTATAAATATATTCGAATATTCTAATATATATGAAAAAGGAATTATACCAGATGCATGCCGATATGTGCAAGGTGTTTTCTAATTGCGTTAGATTGGAAATTTTAAATCTTTTGAGAGAAGGTGAACTAACAGTATCTAAACTCGTAGATAAAAGTGGCCTGACACAAGTAAATATATCCCAACATCTTTCAATAATGAAAAGCAAGGGCATGGTAACATCAAAAAGAAAAGGTTTAAACATATACTACAAACTTTCCAATCCTAAGATCATAAAGGCATTTGATATTATTCGCGAAGTGTTAAGTGAAAGATTAACGGAAAATAAAAAATTACTGGGGAAGTGATGAGGATGAATAAGCTATTAGTGCTATTAATTTTATTCGGGATATTTGGAGTGGCTTCAGCTGATGGAGATGCCTTTGAAGAAGGAAAAGGGTTGGTTGACTCTAATATAAGCTGTGATCAGCTTACAGAACATCAATTGGAGGAAATCGGTGAGTACATCATGGAGCAAATGCACTCTGGCACAAGCCATGAGGCAATGCATGAGATGATGGGATTTAAGGAAGGCGATCCAGAGGAAGAAAAGTTTCACGTTAATCTTGCAAAAACCATGTATTGCTGGGATAATAAATCTGGTGGGATGATGGGAAGCGGAATGATGAGCAGAGGGATGAAAAGTAACATGATGCAAAATATGACGGGCATTGGTTCAGCTGGAACACCTTATGGAATGATGGGATATTATAACACCGCAAACATCTTTGGATGGGATGTTTTTCATATTCTGCTGCTGGTTCTTTTAATCGGATTGATTATTTTAGTGTACCTTAACATATTGACTAAACTAAAAGAAGGCAAAAAGAGATGAAGAAAATGAGAATTGGCCTTATACTAAATACCAGTGATCCGGAAACAGTCTGGAATGTATTTAGATTAGCGCTTGCTGCTGTTGAAAAAAAGCATAACGTAAAGGTCTTCTTGTTAGGTAACGGCGTTGAGGTTGACCAGATTTACAATCCAGAATTCAACGTAGAGAAAGAGACGACTCTCTTTAAAGAAAAGGGTGGTGAGATTCTTGCCTGCGGAACCTGTCTATATTTCAGAGGCAAAGGTAAAAGCAATGTTTGCCCTATCTCATCTATGGATGAATTAGTTAAGATTATTGAGGAATCTGATAAAATAATTAACTTTGGGTGATCAAATGAACATGGAGGATTTTGCTTACATTGTTGAAACTAAAAAAGGTTTTAATGACGCAATAGTTTCTGTACTTAAGGCAGTTGATCAAAGAGGCTGGGTACTATTTAACGTATATGATATAAAAGAAAGGCTGGCGGCAAAGGGATTTGACCAACCGCCATTAAAAATAATCGAGATCTGCTCAGGAAAATATGCCAATCGCTTTCTTAATAAAAACAGATTAGTGTCACTATGCATGCCATGCAAGATAAATGTTCTCGAAGAAAAAGGAAAAGTAAAAATCATTGGCATGAAGCCAAGCATGATCCCTGAATTTTTCCCAGAAGTTACAAAAGAAGAGGTTGAAGATGTTGAAAAAGAAGTTAAGGAGATCATCGATAATGCCAAGTGAAAGAAAAGGAAAAGTCAAAAGAAATCCTATAGTAGAAAAATTCATTAGGTTTTGCGCAAGTGAATTCGGACGAAAGGTAATGGAAACAGAAGCAGAATATCTGCGAAAAGAACTTGCCAACAGAAGAAAAATTTTAGAGATTGGTTGTGGAATAGGTGCGTTTGCAGAGAGACTTGCTGACCTAAACATCACTGGATTGGATGAATCAGAGGCAATGCTACAAGAAGCTAAAAAGAAAAGCAATAAAAAATTCGTTCGTGGCAGCGCCTATGATTTACCTTTCTCAGACCGTTCTTTTGATGCGGTTTTCCTTGTCACAACACTTGAATTTTTGGATAATTATAAAAAAGCGATGGAAGAGGTCGTTCGCGTATTGGAAAAAGGTGGCAAGCTTATTGTTATGATGCTAAACTCAGAATCAGAATATTTCAAAGCGCATTCACAAAAACCTGATGATTATTTTAGGAGAATACGACACACAAATTCTGAAGAGATTGAGCAATTTGCCTCGAGATTTTTTGAATTAAGAGGAGAGTATTTTTTAGGTATTCGTGGTGAAGAAATATTCAATACCACTGATACGCAGTTTGCTGCGTTATATATAATAAAAGGGATAAAAAAATAAACCAATTATTGAACCTCCTGAATTTTCGTAATTGCTGTTACAAACTGTCCACAATTGCTTCCTATCTGGTTTTCTTCAAGCTCGCCAATGCTTACAATTAC
>Ga0209343_10005072_pt1 | contig 16124 bp, 22 predicted proteins | sample RifCSPlowO2_02_FD_184026 | JGI IMG/M metagenome (GOLD analysis project Ga0209343, IMG submission 184026) | Groundwater microbial communities from Rifle, Colorado - Rifle CSP2_plank lowO2_0.2 (SPAdes) (version 2) | ecosystem: Environmental > Aquatic > Deep subsurface > Groundwater | place... | reverse complement strand
CGGGCCGCAGGAATCCACAGCGACCACGCGCGCCGTGGCCCCTGCCTGCCGGGCTGCCGCCAGGGCAAGTGCGCCCGTGCCAGTCGCGCAGTCCAGGACCCAGCCACCTCGCGCGATCTCGCAGGCTTCGATGCACCGCTGCCGCCAGCGGCGGTCCAGTCCCCCAGAGAACAACCGGACCAACCGGTCGTAATCGGCTGCCACCCCTGCGAACGCCTCGTCCACGAAGCGGCGCCGGTCCCCGCCCGCCCGTTGCCAGTACCGTTCGAGCCCTTCGCCCCTCACAACCGCTCCCACAACCATTGCGGAGTAAGCCGAATGAAATACGCATTCAGGCTGGTCATGGCACCCGTGAACAGCAGGACCCCCACGGCAACCAGCACCACCCCTGCCACCCGGTCCACGAGGGGGAGAAAGCGTCGAAAGCGCTCGAAGAACCGGTTGAACCTGTCCAGGGCCAGCGCGCTCAGAAAGAAAGGCACGCCCAGGCCAGCGGCGTAGGCAGCCAGCATGATGAGACCGTCGGCCGCCCTCTCGGCCGTTCCGGCCAGGGTCAGGATGCTGCCCAGGACCGGTCCCACGCAAGGGACCCAACCGGAGGCGAATGCGATTCCCACCAAGAGAGAGCCGGCATAGCCAGCGGGGCGCGCCTGCAGGTGCACGCGCCACTCCCGTTGCAGGAACGGCAGCCGGAGAACACCGGCCAGGGACAGGCCAAACGCTATGATCAGAACACCTCCCACCTTCTGTAGCAGGCTGCGAGACTGGAACACGAGCTGCCCCATCAGGCTGAAGGAGGCGCCCAGCGCGATAAACACCAGCGAGAAGCCCGCGATGAACAGACCAGCGTGGACGAGGGTGGCCGCCCGGCCCGGGGGAGTCCTCGGCATGGCAGCGGAAGCTACGGCAGGTCCCGAGACCCCGGAGAGGAAGGCCAGGTACGACGGAACCAGGGGTAACACGCAGGGCGACAGGAACGACAGCACACCTGCGCTCACGGCAAGAAGGATAGTGACACCCTGCACCGGTTCCACGACGTCCCCCTCCAGCCCACGTTCTACCGCCCTGACGTAAGCATCCGACTCCTCAGCGCACGGTAACCAAGAACTCGCCCTGGCCTTCCTGACGCCCTCCTCGGTCAATGGCGAGCCGCACCATCCACTGTCCGGCCATCCTGAAGCTGACCGGCGCACTGTACCGTCCCGGGGAGTCCATCCGCGCCGTGGCGCGACCCGGCTCCCCCATACCCGCCATCCGCCTCCCGATGCTGTCGGTCTCCATGTCGTAGGTGAGGATCACCGAGGCATCGGTCACCGGGGTCCCGCCCGCATCCACTATCGAGACCACCAGCTCGGCGGGCCCGGTCCACGGCACTCGCGGCTCGGTCCCGACCGTCACCCGGACAGAACCAATCTGCTGCGTCCGCGGCGGGGCGGCCGGCACACGCTGCAGCGCCAGGTAGAGGCCCCCCACCAGCACCGCGACGGCGCCCAGCACCCCCAGGCCGATCGCGATTGGGCCCGCCCACGTCCGACGCGGCGGGAGAGCAGTGCGTGCCTCCATCTGGTTCACCTCCAGCCTCTCGCCTTCTTGCTGGCGGCTCATGGCGCTCTTTCGATCGGAACTGCCAACGGAGGGCGAGAGCCGGTGGCGGCCGCGCCGTCCACGCGCCAGGCCAGGTTCACGGTCGCCTCGCCCCCGGCGCGGATGACCAGCGGTTCCTCCCGGACCCCCAGCCGCTCGTGCCAGAACCGGAGACGGTAGATCCCCGGCGGCACGCCGGGGATCCGGAATCGGCCGGACCCGTCGGTTACCGCCGCATACGGGTGACCGAGGACCACGACATACGCTGACATCCAGGTGTGGCCAACATCGCAGACAATCCGGTAGATCCCTGGGTGCGTGAGCGTGCGCCGGACCAACCGCTTGTAGACTGGCAACGCCACGTTGAACAGGGTCTGCCTGGCCTCGTCATAGGCGTGGGCCGTGTGGATAATTCCGTCGCTGTTTCGGATCTCGATCACCTGGCCCACCGCCGCCACCAGGACGTGGGGGACAAAGACACAGTCCCGGTTGTCCAGGACAGCCGGCTCCTGGGGGATTCCATGGGCCCGAGGCACGCCCTCGATGGTTACCACGACGTTGGCCACGCCGCGGGATGGGGACACGACCAAGTCCTCGGAGTGCTTGGACTCGCCGCAGACGCTCCGGTGCTTCGTCACCGGAAGACGAGCGAGTCGGGGGACATCGCCCGTCAGGACAACGCTGCCAGTGACGCTGCCGACCGACTCACTGGCCCACGCTGGCCCGGGTCCGAGCAGGGCAGCAAGGAAAGCTGTCGCTAGGGCCCGACGCCCTCCCGTACTCCAGCCCATTCCTTTCCCGCGCACCCGAGGGCTCCCGTACATTTCCATCCCATCCAAACAGCGGCGCGCCGTTCAGGGCTTGAGGATGCTCTGGGGGTATTGCTGATCCGGAGCGATCCCGGCCGCCATCCGGAAAATCTGTCCCTTGTCCACGACGAGGATCCCCTCCGGGGAGAGGCTGAGCTTGATCCGGTCGAGGGGCCGGGGGGCCGGCCCCTCGAAGTTGGTCCCGTCCCGCTTGAACCCGCTGCCGTGGCAGGGGAACTTGAACTTGTTCTCAGAGCCTGTGAAAAAATCCTCCAAGCGCGAACAGCCGGTTCACGTACGGTCGGATGTGATGTCTCCGTTCGAGCAAATCCCCCCAACCCCCCTTTATCAAAGGGGGGCGAGGGGGGGATTTCCCGGGACTGACGGCCGTGAACAGCTTTGACGTACACCCCCTGCAATCCACTTGAGATTCTTTCACAAGCTCTCAGAGTTTGTGAATAAATCGCATTTCTGCCAAATGGCGAGTTGTAACCTATTGATTCTGCTGAGCAGCTTTCGGACAATTGCGACGATTGGGCGATTTTTTCACAGGCTCTCAGCACTGAACCAGTTGGGGGTGCACCCGAGGTGAGTGCAGATGGCCAGCAGGGCATAAAAGGCCCCATCGTCGCGGCGGACCAATCCAGACGTGCTCACCCTTCTTCCAGCGTTCATCTACGGCCCCCGGAGCGAAGTTCTCCGGGCGGTCGGCAGCGAAGACCGGGATGGGCTCGAAGAGCACCCGCGGGAACATGAACCGGGTGAAGGCCAGGAGCGAGGCCCCGATTACCCCGGCCACTCCCGCCCAGCCGGCGAGGGAGAAGAGGTCCCGGCGGGACCAGATGGTGGCATCCAGACTGGGAGCCTCGCCGCCATGTGCACCCTTCGCAGCTTTCTCCTCAGCCATACGATCCTCCGCGATCCTGCATCTTGTCTCTGGATGCGCGCAGTACTCGCTGCGCGTCTATTGGCATCGCGGCCGTTCCCACTACCAAACGGCCACGCCGTGTAGCCCGCGTCCGGCTGGGATCTGGCCGACGACCCGCCTGGTGGCCACGTCAATGACCGTGACGTCTCCGGAGATGTTGTTGGCCACATAGGCCCGGCGCCCATCCCGGGAAAAGGCGATATGATGGGGGCCCTTCCCCGCCGGGATCCGAGCTGCCTCCTCACGATCTGCCGTGGTGACGACGGTCACGTCTCCAGAGCGATGATTCGTGATCCAGACCTCTTTCCCGTCAGGTCTCACGGCCAGGTGATGGGGGCTCTTCCCGCCGGTCGGTACGACCATCACCCGCCGGGACCCAAGGTCCAACCGGAAGATGAGGGAGGACTCCCAGTTCGTGATCCAGGCGACCTGCCCTCTGGGCTCGAAGGCGACGTCGTGCGGGCTGCCTGCGGTTTGAATCTTGTCCGTCACCTCGTCGCGCTGGATGTTTATCAACCAGATCCGACTCGATCCCAGGCTGGTGAGGAGCGCTACCTGGCCGTCCGGGCTCACGGCGATGTTGTGCGGAGGCTCCAAGAGGGAGATGGTCGCTCTCACGGATAGAGACATCGGGTCCACCCGGCGGAGCATTGGGATCCCCTCGTAGGCCACATACGCCGTTCCGTCCGGGAGGAAAGCCGCGCCGTGCGGCTTCGGACCAAAGGTGAGGCGGCCACGAATTCTAGGCCCCTGGAGGTCGAGCACCACGACCTCGCCCGCCGCTGGGGCCGTGGCCAGGAGCAGCTTGCCATCGGCTCGGAGAGCAAGGTTGTGGGGTGCCACACCGGATGGGACCCTCGCCTGAATCTGGCGACTTGTGCCGTCCAGGAAGACGATCTCGTGAGAGCCTTCTGCCGTGACGATTACGAGATCGCCAGCTTGTCCTGCCTGAACCCCCGAGCCTCCGGTCAGCAGGATTAGGCTCGCCAGCAAAGCGCTGAGAAGCGACTGGCCTCCCCGCCCCTGGCGCCTCACTGGGCCGAGGAGGACTCCCGAGGGACTCGCGCTGTCCGCCTTAGAAGCGGTGATTGAAGTCCACACGTTTCACGATCCCCGACGCATCCATCACCACGCGGAGCACCATATCGTTGGCCGTATGTTCGGCCCCGAAGCGGAGGTCACGGTATTCCACGATGTGGTCCTCGCCGCGCTGAAGGTGGCGGGTCCAGGGAAAGCGGGCGAACCCGAGGAAGAGGCGTACTGACTCCACCGCATCGCTCCGCGCGACGAAGCTGTTCCGGGGCGCCTGGTTGTAGAAGCGGAGGTCTGTGGGAGAACCAGGCCAGGGGGTCACCACGGCCTGAAACAGGCGGCCGGGCGCCTCGGCCACCGCCATCCACCGGAATGGGCTGAAAAGGCGGGGGACCACCGTGATCCGGTCGGCAGGGACCCTCCGCCTATTCAACTCCGCAGCGAATTGCGCCTCAGCCACGGCCCTGGCCCCGGCGGCCAGGGTGAGGTAGAGGATCACGGCCGCCAGACCGATCCGAACCGCGCGGCTGGCGAGGTGCGGCCGCCGCCATGCTACCACCAGGGGGACGGCGAAGGCGGCGGTGAGGATGGGATCCGCAATGAAAACCAAGTCCAGGGTGAATCGGCTAGAGCTCAGCGGGTATAGGACCATTGTGCCAAAGGACGTGATGAGGTCCAAGCCGATGTGGACCAGGATTCCAAGGTAAACCAGGCCCACGAGGTCTCGGTACCGCTTGTAGCTGCCCCACCGGTAGATCGGCCAGGCGACCAGCAGGGCCAGGAGCACCCCTCCAAACACCGAGTGCGTCAGGCCGCGATGGTACTTGATGGCCGCGAGCTGGTCCCAGAGGGCCATGACGCTATCCAGGTCCGGCGCCAGGGCCCCCGCAGTCACCGCCAGGACCGCGGGCCGACCGATCCGCTGGCGGAAGCCCGCGTGGGATATCGCGAGGCCGGAGAGGGTGTGAGTCAGAGGGTCCATGGCCGATTCACGAAGGATTCCCTTCCAATGGAAAATGTAAAACCGACAACTGACAACTGACAATGAGGAGCCACCCGCCCCACGCAAACCAGTTGCCAATTTCGCTGTCACCCCTTTGTCGGTTTTTCATTGTCGGTTTGAGATTTTGCCTTGAGCCAAAAGATTGAACAGCGCTCAACGTCTCAGGGGCTATGGCGTCTCCTCCCGCAGGCCAGACTCAACTCCCAAACCCTCCGTAGCGCGAGTGATGGTCAATTCCGCGATGCGCCTCGATGAACCGGAGGATGCGCGGCTCGTCGAACTGATCGAAAGCGTCGATGTAGGACCATGCGGTAAGGCCAATCCGACTCTTCATCCCAGGATACGGTGCGAGGATGACCTTGTCCGGATAGCGCCGCACGATGTCCTTGAGCCTGAAGATGAGGTCATTGCAGTCGAAGCAGTTGTACTGGACCAGCACGCCGCCATCCTCCAGGTTGTGGATCTGGAGAGCCTTGGGGATGGGTTGCTCATGAACGCCCCAGGCCGCCGTTCCCGCGAAGTGCGGCCCCGATGTCGGCGGATCGCTGGAATAGCGAAACGAGGTTGCCTCGCCAGCCACATGGGCGTTGCCCTGCGAGGCCACGTAGGTGCCGGGCTTGGGCTGGAAGATCCACCAACCAAGACCGCCCGCCAGGCCAGCGAGGATGAGGACGCAGGCGCTACGGACCGCTACACGCTGGATGCTGTGCTTGCGCGCCTGCCGCGTCCTTTCAGCCTGCCGGGCCTCCTTCGCCGCCTGGCGCCGTTGGAGCTTTGTCATCTCCGGGGTCGCTGCCTGCTCAGGCGCCATGCACCCAGCTCCTCCTCTGCCTGGGGCTCAACTCCATGACGAGCGGGGCGAGGAATTTCCGACTACTGGAGCAGCCCCTGGCCGATTCCCACGGAAAACGTGATCCAGATCCCGTAAACCACACAGGCTGCCCCGGCCGCGATCCGGAGCCCCCGGTGGATCCCCACATGCCGTTCGGCTGTTAGCATGAAGGGGAGGCCCAGTAGGCTGCTGATGCCCAGCATGCCCAGGATGGATCCGGCGCCGAAGACCAGGATATACACGAGTCCGAGCATCGGCGTCCGGATGGTGGCCAGAACCAAGAGCATCAACGCCGCGCTGCCCGCCAGGCCGTGGAGCATCCCGACCAGGAGTGAACGCCGATAGTTCGGGGACGGGTGCTTATGGTCATGCTCCTCACCGGCAGCGTGAGAGTGGAAGTGGACGTGGATCTCGCCCCCGTGCCGGTGAGCGTGGGCGTGGACCCTCCTCCCCAGGAACCCCCAGACGACCGACGCGCCCAAGGCCACGAGAACGATTCCCACGGCAAACTCCATGGACAGTGCCAGGCGATCCGAGATCCTCACCTTGAAGAGGATGACCGCCACACCGACCAGAAACAGGGTCGTCGTGTGCCCCAGGCCCCAGAAGATCCCCACCACGGAGGAACGCCGGAGGGTGCGGTGCCGGCTGACCATGGTCGAGACGGCTATTACATGATCCGCATCGAGGGCGTGCCCCATGCCCAGGAGAAAGCCCAGGGCCAGGGTGGTGACTGGGCTTGGTTCCATGCGTTGACCCTCCCGCAACCGTGACGACGAGCAAATTCTCTCACACCCGCAGCAGCATGTCGGGGTGAAGGATCAGGAAAAAGGCGATTGTGTACGCCACGGCGAGCCCCACGTACGGAAGACTGGCGTAGCGCGGGCACCCGCCCTCCCGCTTGACCCGGCAGATCCGGGCAATGAGCCACAGGGTCATGGCGGTACCCACGAGGATGATGCTGGCATGAAGGATGTGCCATGCGCCCGGACTCAGTAGAGTGCTGAGGTGGTCCGGCTCGATCTGGTAGCCAACGAGGCCGGCAACCGCGGGCAGGATCAGATGGGTCTGGTGGGTCATCATCCCCAGGTTGTGGGAGATGTGGCTCATGAGCACCAGGGGGAGGAAGGTGAAACCGAACAGGGACAGGTTCTGGCGGATCGGCTCACCCGTGATCCGGCTGTGGACTAGGGCTGCCAGGAAGAACAACCCCATGGAGGCCAGGACCATGCCGACGATGGCGGTCCCATAGACCAGGGGGCTGCTGCCGAACAGCGCTGTGTCCTTCCACTCCGAACGGACGAAGTGCCAGAAGTCCAGCATCACGAGACCCTGAAAGGCCACGACCCCGATGGCCGCCACACCGCTCATGGCGTCCTCGAAGTTCTCCTTCCGGCTAAACTCCACCTCCTTCGTGGGGGGCCGCAGTCGGAGTGAGAGGGAGCCATGGGGGCACGCCTTGAAGCAGTCCCCGCATATGGAGCAGTACCGGTTGCTGGTCATGGTCCTGGGGGTGTTGATCCAGGCGCAGCCCCGCTGGCCGTCCCGGCCCGAGTAGCAGTAGATCCCCTTGCACTTCGCCGACTCGCATACCCGCTTGTCCGCGCGGACCTCCATGATGGAGGACATGGAGAAGACGCCGATCCAGGCCCCCAGGGGGCAAAGGTACCTGCACCAGACGTGTCGCTCGAAGAGCAGATCCGACATGACGGCCCCAGCAGTGAAGCTTAGCAGGATGAGGCCGGTGACCATGGGGGAGTACGATGCCCCCGTGACCTCCTCGACCCAGGCCTGATAGAGGATGGCGAGCAAGAGGACAACCGCGCCGAGATATCGCTTCTTGAGGAAGTTCGGCGCCTTCCACCGAAGGCTGAAATGCTTCTGGAGGAAATCCCCGATCGTGATCATGGGGCAGGCCGCACACCATATCCGGCCGAAGACGAAGTACGTCACCGCCAGCAGCGGCCACCAGACGATCCAGCTCAGGACCGTGGCGAAGTTCCGCCGGGGATCGGCGGGCCCGAAGAAGGCCGCGTAGAAGATCACCAGGAACACGAGCAGCGTGGGAACCTGGATGATCCCGGGCCACCAGCGGCTCTGGAGAAGGCGGGTCCCTTGATGAGAAAAGGCGGCAGTCGCCCTCTCGTGCCATCGGCGCTCGTCTTCGTGAGTCGCCTTTCGCTCTAGGATCTGGAGCAATTCGGTCATTGCCAGCCCCGTTCATCGCATCCGCGGAACTTTTTCAGCCGGCCCGCGAAGATCCCAGCGGAAGGCCCGCTCCTGGACCCCGGCAACATCACGCCAAGCGAGGCCAGCAGTCCCCCACGCTGTTGAGGACGAAACGGGATCACCACGCTTGCCTCTTGGCCCGGGCCAATATCACTGGCTGGGCCATCGAAACACCCGTTCCTGAGCGTCTGCGACGCCCTTCACGACCAGTTCAAGGCTTTTCGGCTTTGGCTCCGGCCAGGCGAAGCGGACCGTCGCCTCGCGGTGGTGTCCGCTCCCCTTGGCCCCCTCCACCGCAACCGGCGCGATCTCCCCGCCCCTCCCATCCCGCAATCGCACGATCTCCTCAAACCGGTAGCCATCCAGGTTCAGGGAATGGGTGTCCAGGACCACCTGGAACGTCGGCGCGTCACTGCGTTCCTTCAGGAGTGTGACGTCCACCGTGACCCCACCTCCCTGGACCGATTGCTTTGCGCCGGACGGGGCCTCTCCCGCGAGCGGATGTCCCGCCCCCACGAAGACCAGCGCGCCCATCAGCAGGATCCCCGCCAGCAACCGTGCCACGCTCATTGACATGCCTCCTCCATTAGTCCAGCTCCGCCCCAGCCTCATTCATGCAGGGCCTCCCGGGACGAGAGTTACTTGGTCCCCAGCATCTCGGACATGCGCTTCTGCATCTCCGCCATGCGCTCCATCATTCCCGACATCAGCTTCATCATGTCGGCGCCCATCATCCCGCCACCCTGGCCAGCACCGCCCATCATGCCCCCCATCATTCCCGACATTCCACTCATCATCTCTCCCATCTCGCCCATCATTTGACCCATCTGTTTCATCCGATCGGGGCCCATTTGCCCGCCCATCATCATCTCGGACATCTGCTTCATCATCCCGCCCATCTGCTGCATCATTCCCATCATCTGCATCATGCCGCCCTGTCCCATCCCTCCGGGACCGGCGGGCGCCTGGGCCAGGGCCATAGAAGAGCTGAGGAGCAACACGGTGAGGCTAAGGGTCAATGCGAGGAGTCCTGACTTCATGTGACACCTCCAGTGGCGAAAGCACGCATACGGGCTCCGCCCGGAAACGAGATGAGCTTATGGACGATCAGCGATCGCTGGGGCGGATCAGGCAGGCTGTTCGGGAGGGTGGTCTACGGATTGAGCGAGTGACCAGAGTGGATAGACTGCCGGGATCGGCCTGGTGGTCTGGTGCGCAGACGGTTGTGGCATAGGGTTGGCTGCCGGAGCGATCTCCACGGAGGCAGCATCCAAGATGGCGCAGAACCCACTGTCCTCTTGAACAGGGGATCGCGTTGAAGCCTGGGCTCCTGGGCCGTCAAAGGCGCACTGGATAGCCAACGCGACAAAGAGCAAAACAAGGGTCTTGGTACCCACGGACATCACGCGTGTCTTCCAATCACGGCGACGAGGTTCAACATCGAGGCGATGCTATTGGGGGTACCCATCAAAGTCAAGCCATTAGTTTGCAGCCCGATCATGGCCTTTGGCTATTCTCTCGGCACTTTCGGATTCATCGACCAATTCGGACGAGGACCGGCGACCTCACCGGCAAAGCTGGAGACCCCGGACGACCGGCCGGGCCGCAACCGGGGCACGAAGCGGGGGACTCGGGCGGCGTAGGCCCGGTAGGCGTCACCGAATTGCGCTTCCATGTCGGCCTCCTCCCGGCGGGCCAGCCGGATGTACATGGCCAGAAGGATGGGCCACGTCAACGCCGTGACGATGGTCGGCCACTGGATCAGCAACCCGATGGTGATGAGGAACAGGCCGCTGTACTGTGGGTGGCGGACCCAGCGGTAGAGGCCGTTGGTCACGAGGGCCCCCTGGCCGCGATGGACCTGGCGCCAGCCCCGGTGGATGATGAGGAGCCCGCCGAACATCAGCGCGTTGCTGACGATGTGGATAGCCGTCATCATCGCGGCCCCGCCCCCGAGGAGGGTCACCCACAGATGCCCGCTGGCATGGGAGAAGGGGTTCAGCGCGGGATAGCGGCTGCCCAGGATGCTCGTGAGGACGTAGATGGTCAGCGGAAACCCGTACATCTCCGTGAACAGGGCCACGATGAACGCGCTGTACACACCGAAGGATCGCCAGTCGCGGCGCCGGAGCGGGGTCAGGAAGCTCAGGACGAAAATCACGAAGAAGGCCGCATTGAAGACGACCAGCGACCAGAAGCCGTACCCGTAGGGGATGTTCTCGCCGTGCATGTGCTTCTCCCTGGATCGCGCGAATCGCGAAAGTCTAGTCGAGAGATCCTACGATTGGCAATAGTGAACTATGTCCCTCGACCCGCGGCTGCCTCACCACCGCAGGTCGCCCGCGGGCCGATCAGACCACTGCCTCCAGGACACCGCCGAGGCAGAGCTTTCCCCCCACGTGCTCGGAGAGCCCTTCTACCCCGAAGCGGACGCCGCGATTCCGCAGCGCCTTGAGCCCTCGGGCCAGGACGCGCGCACCGAACACGTCAATCGCCTCGACCCGGGAGAAGTCCAGACTGCACTCACGCAGGCCGAGCGTCTCGATCCGGTAGCACACCTCAGCCGCGGAGGAGCCGTCAACCTCCCCGGCCAACTCCAGGGTGACCCTGCCCTCCCGGCCGGAAATGACGCTACGAAAGTTTCTCGCCAAGGACGCCTCCCAAGCAGATACGCGATCACGATCCGGGGGGATTCAGCAGTCACCGTCGCGGATGCTTCCCCGAACCGTCTTTTTCTCTTCCTAGCGGGACGCGGATGGCCGTTGGTTTCGCCTGGTAGCGGGCGGCGGGCGCCCCGCCAGCGGCAGGACACCCGCCTGGTGATGAACCTTCACGCCTTGGCTGGCACCTGGCTCGTCCAGCGGCTCAGGCCGTTGTACAGCGGGACGAAGACCGCTGCGGCATAGATCCCGTAGAGGAAAGTCTCCACGAGACCCAGGAGATAGCTCCCCCAGCTCAGCCACGTGAACCACGGTAGGGCGGCCTCCATGGCCCGTTGCATGAGCCCCGTCCCCGGGAAGATCAACCCCCAAATCACGCAGAGCGTGAAGGTGATGGCCAGGAACAGTCCGAGGGAAAGGGCCACCGGTGTGAAGCGAAGTGGCGTCATGACGATCACCTCCTTCCAAGATCTTGGGCAGCCGGCCCTGACCGGCCAGCTTTGGATGTGCTCTGATGCGCCGGCAGGTCGTCGTCCCCCTCGACAGCTTCGTGGTGTCCGGCGGTCTTGAGCTTGGCCGAGGTCTGAAAGATGTTCAGCAATTCCCGAAGGGCCTGCTCACGATCCTGCTGGCTGTCGCCCCGGACGGCAGAGACGAAGCAGGTCTCCAGGTGGTGCTGCAACAGCTCAAAGCTGAACCGGTCTATGGCCCTCTGCACCGCCAATGCCTGCGCGAGAATCTCGGGACAGTAAGCATCCGCTTCGACCATTCGGAGGATGCCCCGGACGTGGCCCTCAATCGTTCTCAGACGGGACAGCAGGATGGTCTTTTTGCAGGAAGTCAGAGAAACTGACTCATGGTTTGCGCCCCGTATACAACGAGATGGTGCCGAATACCGTCGTACGTCGTTCGGGCTCATCTACCTGGTGAAAGCCAGCATCGCGGATCATGTCCGGCAATCGACCCTGGAGGTTATCGAGCGTTTCCTCAAATCGGCGCAGGATTCGGGATATCAAGACCGCATAGGCACCATGTGGCCTGCCCAAATCCAAGAACCTCAACTGCCCGCCCGGCTGGAGGACTCGATAATCCTCTTTGAACATGCGGGCCTTGTTCTCTGTGGTCAGATGGTGGAGGACAAAACTTGAAAGCACGTGGTCAAATATGTTGTCAGGATAGGGAAGTTCAATGGCCATTCCGAGATCGAAGGCGATGCGGACACGGGCTCTCTCAGCCTTCCCTCGGGCAATCTCGAGTATCTTCGGATCGCCGTCGAGGCCACCCACCCCTGACTGCGGGCACACCTGTTTCACGAGAATCGCAAGCGTGCCGGTGCCACAGCCCAGGTCAAGTACTCGGTGCCCCGCCTCGATGTGCGCCTGGTCAACGAGGCGGGTCGTGAGCTTCGCTTCGGGAATCGCCCACCGGATCAGCGGGTCATACAGTGGAGTCAACCATTCCCGTCCGAGGGCTGGGATATACTTGTCGCTCTTTCGCATGGATTACTCGCTTGGCCGAGGATTGCGGCTGACGCCCGCCTCAACGCCTACACTGATGCTCGCCCTCCCGAGCCGGACGCACCTACTGATTTTCGCTGCTGGAGCCGGGATAAATTCTGGATCGGCGATGGGCCTGTTAATGCCCTACGTGGGTTCCGCTCTTGGCGATGAACTTCTCCGGGCTCTTCTCGAAGGCCACCTTGCACGCGGGGGCGCAGAAGTAGTACGTCGTCCCGTGGTAGACCGAGCTCGCCGCGGACTTTTTCTCGTCTACTTGCATCCCACAAACCGGATCCTTTGCCATTGCCTTGCCCTCCTTCGTGTCAGCCGGGAGCACAGGGGTCGGTGTTCCGACGGCTTCGTCCTTCGTTAATTCACCCCCGCCGGGGGAGGCAGTTTTGGGTCGTGCCCGGGACCCATGCGTGCCCGGAGCCGCAGTGGGCGACGCGGGGAACCGCAAACCGCTTCATCCACCTCACCTCCCCTCGGTTGTGTCTTCCGCGTCCAAACCTGGCGCTGTGGAGTCTCGAGGCTGCTGAAGGCGCCTATCCCTTCACAGGAGCGTGGCGCGCGACCCGGACATGCAGCCGGTCCACGGCAACGACCCGGACCCGCTCCCCACCCGGGATGGGTTCCTCGGCGGTCGCGGACCACACCTCACCCTGGCAGCGGATGACCCCGTGGGGATTCAACTCTGTAATGGCTTCTCCCCGGGCGCCAATCATCCCCTCCACTCCCGTGAGCTGCGGGCGCCGCATCGCGGTCAGAACCGGCCACGCGATCAGGGCCGTCGGCACGAGCACGGCCCCGTAGACCGGAAGGGCGACGGACAGTGGCAGCAGCCAGAACAGCGGCAACGCCAGGACAGGCGCGAACAGGATCAGGTGACACATGGATTCCCTCCACCGCGGCACTCAGGACGGCGTCGCGTCCTCGCGGAACTCGCGGATGGTGACCTTGAGGTCCAGGGACTGGCCCTCGCGGATCACCCGGACAATCACTTCCTTCCCGATGGGGGTGCTGCCCACGAGGCGGGGAAGATCCGGGGCGCTAGCGACGTCCTTCCCATCGAAGCCCACGATGAGGTCCCCCTGCTGGAGGCCGGCCCGATCCGCAGGGCTCCGCTCCACGACTTCCGCGACGAGCGCGCCCTTCTTGTCCTTGAGCTTCAACTCCTTCGCCGCCTCGTCGGTCACTGGGCCAATGGAGACGCCCAACCAGCCCCGGCTCACCCGGCCCTTGGCCTTCAGTTGCGGCACGAGGCTCTTGGCCATGTTGATCGGAACCGCGAAGCCGATCCCGATATTGCCGCCCGACTGACTGAAGATGGCGGTGTTGATCCCGACCACCTCGCCCTTCGTGCTGAACAGGGGACCGCCCGAGTTGCCGGGGTTGATGGCGGCATCGGTCTGGATGAAATCGTCGTAGGGGCCCTGCCCGATGACCCGCCCCTTGGCACTCACAATCCCGGCTGTCACCGTCTGGCCCAGGCCGAAGGGATTGCCGATGGCGAGGACCCAGTCCCCGACCTGAAGCGAGTCCGAGTCCCCGATGCGCACCACAGGGAGGTCGCCTCGGGCATTGATCTTGATCAGGGCGAGGTCGGTCCGGGGATCGCGGCCCACGACCTTGGCCTCGTACTCCTTCTCGTTGGCCAGCTTCACCATGATCATGCCGGCGTTCTCGATGACGTGATTGTTCGTCAGGATGTAGCCGTCCCTGTCAATAATGAAGCCGGAACCCAAGCTTTGCTGCGGGCGCGATTCCTGTGGCATGGGGCCGCCAAAGAACCGCTCGAAAAAGTCCTCGAACGGCTCCTGCCCGCGGAACGGGGCCCGGAACCCGCGGCGGGGCTGCTGCCGGGGCGCCTGCGTGGTGCTGATGTTGACCACCGCCGGTTTGACCTCGGCCACGAGAGGCGCGAGGCTATCCGGCCGCGAGGGGACCCAGCCTTCGGGGGCCGGCTTCGTCTCCGCCGCAGTGGCGGTGGCTCTCGGACCCCGGATGAGGTCGGTGCCGCCAAAGTAGAACAGATAGCCAAGGAGCAGGACGACGGCGACCCCGCCGACGGCTTTCACCACCGTGTTGAGCTGACGCATGGTTCCACAGTTCGAAAGAAACTCTGCCATGATCGTCCCTCCCCTCGATCCCCCCAGGGATCCTGAAGACTTCCTCTGCCTATGGAGATGAGCAACCGGGATGCCAGAGTTGGCCGGATCCCATCCAGGATCCGCGAGCGGGCGTATCCCCTTGATTTTTCAAGCAGGATCGAAACGGGTGGCTGCGGGCAGAAGGGAAGATTTGGGAGAGCGCAACCTCAGGCTTGACGATTTGGCAAGAGGCCCTTTTTTCCCTGTGAGTTGGCCCGACAGAATGTCAACACCCGGCACGCTCGGTCCTGACCCTCGGAATCGGGCCTCCCAGACACACGACTTCACATCCGCGCTGGCAGCATCAGAGATGAAACCCGAGCAACTCTGGGACAGGGCCCCACGTCGTCTGTGGGAGAATCGTACGAAGGGGCTCGGGACACGATCGGATGACTGACACTCTATTGACGGATCTCGGATACCTGGCCCCTGCCTATAGCGTCTCGCGATCTCCAGCCCCGTTGAAAGGCCCACCAGTTCCTGGGCCATGCCTGGTCAAAAAACCTCTTGCATTTCCAGTCGACTGGAAGACCTATATTCTGTGCGGCGGACGAGGAACCCTTCCCGAGGAGGAACCCATGCGGATCGGCGAGCTGGCCCGAGCCTGCAGTGTCAACCCCAAGACCATCCGATACTACGAGGCGTTTGGCCTCCTGCCCAAGGCGGCACGGGCCCCATCGGGGCACCGGATCTACTCGGAACGGGACATCCAACGGCTCCGGTTCATCCGGCGGGCCAAGGAGATCGGCCTCGCTCTGGCGGGCATCCGACAGATCACCACCTACGCGGACACCGGAAGCTGCCAGCATCTGCGCCCGCGCCTCAAGGAGCTAATCGCCGCGCAGCTTGCCGAGATCGAAACCCGGATAAAGGACCTCCGGGCCCTGCAGCGGGAACTGCAGAAACATTCCGCATCTCTGTGCCAGCCTCAGGCACCAGCGCGAAGCGGCGCAGCCTGTTCGTGCCTGGACGGCCCGTCCCAGAAGGCTGCCATTCTCCCGGCGACCGCTCTGGTCAAGCGACCACCGAGGAGAAAATCCTGACCGGAAGGAGGTGAAAGCGATGGGCAAGCGGGTCACCAAGAAGAGCCAGGCGCCCCGGCCGTCGGTCAGCAGCAACTGCGGCTGCGGGTGCCTCCCGGTGAGCAAGAAGTAAGGCGATGCCGGTCAGCGGCCGGGGCCCGGGCCCGGCCGCTGACTTGCCACAGAGTGCCGTGTACTCTTGGGGCCCCTGGCGGTTCAAGCGCACTGACCGCCCTGCCGCCAACGCCCGACACCTTCCCTCACCACGAGGGATGCTGGGCCCGCGACAGCTCCGGGGTGAGATTCCGCTCCCCACTCCCGTCCGTCCGCACCAGGAACAGCCCCATGCGGCCGTTCCGGTACGACTCAAAGATTA
>Ga0209343_10005071_pt1 | contig 16124 bp, 17 predicted proteins | sample RifCSPlowO2_02_FD_184026 | JGI IMG/M metagenome (GOLD analysis project Ga0209343, IMG submission 184026) | Groundwater microbial communities from Rifle, Colorado - Rifle CSP2_plank lowO2_0.2 (SPAdes) (version 2) | ecosystem: Environmental > Aquatic > Deep subsurface > Groundwater | place... | reverse complement strand
AGGTGCGCAGCGAGATGGCCAAGAGCGTCATCACCCGCAACAACTCGCCGGATGTCGGTTTCGACCGGTCGGTAAATCCCTATCGGGGCTGCGAGCATGTTATCTTCGATATAGTAGTATATGACTAGATAGTCTAGATGCCAGTCCGATGCGATGCTAGACGCAGCCTAAGGATCGTCTATGCCGCCCAGACACCCGTTCACCTCTGCTGCTCTTTTCGCAAAGGCCCGCCCCGCCCATAGGCAGGTCCTTCCCTCTAACCGCCCAGATGACATCAAGGCTAGGCAGGACGATAAAAAGAAAGTTGATTTTGACGAGCAACCGCTCAAAGTCTGCAATCAAACGAAGGGGCGACCATTTACGGCCGACTTCGCACTGCTGGTGGAGCGGTATCCTGATAATAGTGAAATTATTAAACAGTTACTTTTAGGCGCGACTGTTCATGTCGGTGGGCGCTTAGTTTCTTATCAGGTACATCAAGACGCTTATTACTCTATCAGGGAGTTCGTTGAGTTCTTAAATAGCGATGAACCAAAAAACAAGATTATCAAAAGATTAGACGATTTCGACGGGCAAGTTTGCCTGAACTTTCGCGCGTATTTACTTCGAGTTTATCCTGGAAGAACAGTAAATCGAAAGCGTTATGGGGCGCTGAGAAGTGTCGTCGCTAAACTGCAAAAAAAATACAAAGGCGAACCTTGGGTGGGGTCGTTGTTCAATTGGCCGAGAGGGCCGGACAATAATGAACAGCCTTCTGAGGGTTACAGCTCCGAAGTCCATAATGCGCTCATTGATGGATGTCTTAAAGACATCAAAGCGATCATGGAATGGATGGACCAAGATGAACAACTGTTGAATGTCGAAGAGATAACAGGGAGAGAGCTTAGCATTAATAACGTCATGTACGAACTAGTGAGGGCTGAGGACGAGAGGGCTGATCGTAACGATATAAATCCGAACCACAAGAGGTGGTTTGAGTGGATCATCAGGGGGTTGCAGAACCCTAAAGCATATATAGAGCAAACGGGGATATCCATTGACGAGTTTTTGGATATCTACCGCAAGCTCGGGCGAGAACTAGCTGCTACAGGCAGACCTATTAATGGAACAAAAATATCAACCTATGGTTTGATTGCGGGTGCGACCTTGGAGCACTCGGCTAGAGTCGCAATTGTGACAACCAGGAAATGGTATGCAGACTGGCCGATGCACATGGAATTCGAGGAGGCAAATGATCTTTTATCGGTCGGCTGGAGTAAGAAGTACACTAATGAGTTTGGGGCAAAGCACACAACTCGCGAAATGAAATTGTGGACGCTGGTGGTTGGAATGCGATTCAGCATAGATGCTCATTCGCTAGAAGTTGGGCAGATGGCGTATTTTAGCTCGTTAATGTTCACAATGAATACGCTCTTCCCCTTTATACTATTACTTTTGATTCAGACTGGATGGAATTTTGAGACTCTTATGTCTATCGGCATGAATCTCGAAGATCATGTGGAAGATGATTTACTGGATACTGATTATGTAATTCTGTATGGATATAAGGCTAGGTCTGAAAAGTCTCAGATGCACAGGTCAAATAAGCGTGACAAATTTGGTGCTTATCAGCTGTTGATATTCATTCGCTCAATTATGGTTAGGTTCGAAAATTCTACTCATCTTGAATCGGGCAGGTTGTTTCAATGCATTCTTAGCAAGAATCTTTGGAAAAAATTTAATAGATTATGCACAGAGATGAATTCGGTAACCTTTAGTCTGACATCAGTAGGGTTTTTAGAGCGACATGGCATTAGTCTGTGTGAAGAGAAGGCGAAACAAAAAATTGAGGTTAGGAAGCTCCGGACTACGTACGAAACACGACGTAGAGAGCAGGGGCTTGATATCGAAGAGGTAGTGACTGGGCTTGGTCACGCCGATGTAGATACGACAATCAAACACTACGATAGTGAAAGTGGTTCGTCAGAACTTCTCAATAATCGATTGCGTGGCTTGCAAGAAAAGCATGTGATCGATTTCCGGCATTACTCTGCAAATATCCTTTCAGATTTATCGATGATTGAACTCAGGAAGGCAACTGAAGGTCTTGGCGTAAATGTTAAGAATGAGAAATTACATAAAGTATCTGAGAGGCTAGGTGTTAAGGTCGAGAAAGTTGTAAGTCTGTTATCTCCAGCTGGGCAAACTTATATTGCAAGCTGCCTTGACGCAGAAAGCCCCAACTGGCCAGGGGCGGAGCGGTTTGTACCAACTGGAATCAAGTGTAATTACTTCAATCGATGCCCATTATGCACTCAATGTGTAATTTTTGAAGAGTCACTTCCATTTATTGCTAGGCGGATCAGAGATCTCGAGAGCATGCGGTCAAGTTTGAATTCTTTGGAATGGGCGAAGAACTATGGTGACGAGTATCAAGCCTTCAGCGAAATATTAGATGCATGGGAGAGCCAGGATGCAGTAGCTAAAGCCTATAGTGTCTGTATGCAAACTCAGTACTCACTCCCATTGACAATGCGAGGGGCAAATCAATGAGCTTCGAAGAACAAGATATCAAATTGGTCATTGATGAATGGCTTGCCGCTACTCACGATGATGATCTGGATAAGGACGAAGACTCTACGGTGGCATCCGAATTGCTCGAAGATGAGCAACTGTTTGATAGTGTGGATGATGCTAAAGCAAGCGGAATGCTCAGGTTGGCGAATTACCCATTGAGTGAATGGAAATACATAAAAATAAGTCCAAAGAGCAATTTATGCGATCTCTTGTGGGATTTCACTGACTATCCATCGGTAGGCAATCGTGCTATAAAAGTTAATTTCAATTACGCCTCCAAGTTTGGTTTAAATCTTGTTGATCCCCAAAATGATCGATTGTTGAAACTAACTCAAGCTTTACTTTTCTATAGAATTCCCCATGTGAATCCCGCCGGAAGGGTCCGCTCTTACTCTACTTTGATGTCTGACGCGAAGAAGGTTCAGCGAGTTATCGCCTTTTGTTATGAATATCAGATATTTAAAGAGGAGATCAGGTTAACAATCAACGATATTTCAAGGTTCACCATTGAATCCCACCTAAATAATCTTGATAGTGCGAGCAAAAGGTGGGAGTTTTCCTACATTATGCGTTTCTGGCAGGATCTATCACGTCAGGGGTTTCTGCCAGTTGAGTTGTCGATTTACGAAGAGCTTGTGACTAAGGAGATGGTTAGCGAATATCGGGCTCAGTACGATAATGAGTCTAACCCCTACGAGCCGATACCTCTGGACGACTATGCAGCAATATTCAACTATTGCGCTGATATGGTAGATAAATATAGTCGAGATAGTATCTGGCTGTTCAATACATACAAGCATAGTCTTGTTGGTGCCTACGAAGAGCCTATGAAGCTGCCAGGAAATTTTGATGCAGTATCGCCCAGCTCGGACGATGGTGTTCTTCTGTTTAATTCCTATGAGCCGGTGTTACTTGATGATGGTTCGCCTTGGTGGCCATTAAGGGTTCTTGATCGTGTCACTGTACATAATCCTGGGCAATACATTTCATTATCCTATATTGCGCGTACAGTGACTTCGCTAGTTGATGCCTGTTGCCTACTGATTTTATGTGTTACTGGTATGAGGAGGTCGGAGCTAGTTTGTTTGCAGGCGGATTGCCTTAGCTATAAGAATGGATATTGGCTCACGTATAAGGTGTTTAAGACCTCTGTGGCATCACAGGGCGATCCAAAAAAAATTCCGATTCCTGATATTGCTGCAAAAGCAATTAAACTCTTAGGCGAATTGGGTCGGGAGTCGCGTGCATATGGCGGGCATAACTATTTACTTTCAAAAATCTGGAAATTTAGCTTCGGGAATCAGGCTGCGATGTGCTCGTTAGAGCACTCATGTCGACGTGTAGCAGCGAGTATCGGTATTGAGTATAACATTCATCCACACAGATTTAGGAAGTCGTTAGCGCTTTATATCATCCATCAGGATCCACGAAATCTGGAGATAATAAGAAAACTCTTCTCGCACGCAAGTCTTCGTATGACATTAAAGTACATTCTATCGTTGCCTGGAGTGCATGAAGAAGTAAAGCGCGCGATTGTCGAGGAGAACTCAGAGATTCTTGCCACGGTGCTAAAGGCAGTGATTGACAGAAAGATTGGCGGTGTCGGGGGCAAACGCATACTCAGAACAGCTGAGAAGTCACCTATTCTGCGGGCTAAACTACAGAACGAGGGGAAAGAAAGCCTATCGCAGTACGTCGCTTCCTTCTTGGATGAAGGTGTAAAACTGCTTCATCGGACGAACCTCGCCATCTGTCTGAAAACTCCTGGTTTAACCAGTGCTACTCCTTGTGACCCCAAGACCGGTGAGCATCAATCGAGGCTTCACCCGAACTTATTTGCTTGTGACCCATTCAACTGTCGATTCGCCGCCTTTGTGGAGGAGCATGTTCCAGCTTTGCAGAATGAGATTATTTTTCACGATAATCTTATCAAGCATAAATACTGCGGCAAAGAACAGAAACAGTTCTCACAAAATAGAATGGCCGAAGCTCATAAACGTTTGCATGAGATTGTAGGTGAAGCAGCTAACGCATTCATGAGGCAGGTGGCAAATGGCTAGACAGGACATTCTGGCAAGGGCTTACAATGCCTTGGAATCACTTGTCGCCGAGGGCACTGCCAGATTAAGCGTCTCTGAAGTGGCTAAGCGAGCTGGAATCGGTCGCGCAACGATAAATCAGAGCGCCGATGACGACTGGCGCATTCTTCGCGAGGACATCCGCAGCCGTACAAGAGAGATTACCGGCACCAGCAAAAAAGGCGGAAGCTCGTCGGTGAATGATCTAAGGCACCGCATTAAAGAACTCGAAGGCCAGATTAAGGGCTTACGCGAACAGGCTGCGAAAACCTATGCGCAACTGATCGATCGAATCCAATACTACTATGCGCTCGCCGGCGAAGCTCCCAAGATGCGCTCGGAGAAAGCCAAGCTAGTTAAAGAGCTGACAAGCCAAAGGAAGCAAACCCAAATACTAAAGAGTCAACTAGACTTGGCAATGGCCAATAGTACATCGCCAAGCTTTTCTGGCCTAACCATCAAGAGAATAATAGAGGTTAGAAGTTCTATTAGGCCTTCAGAGATAATATCAAATTTCATTTCCAAACTGTACGAGTACCGCGAAGTCTCCAGCGATGCCTCGGTGGTTGATGTCTTTTTGCTATGCGGACTACCTCTTGCAGGTGGTGAGCATTGGGTAAACGAACACCAGCCATCCAAGCCAGGGGTATCGCTCTATATTGATTGTGTATGTGTAAGCGAGGAAGTTAGAAAGCTTATATTGGTCTTGCTACGAAAAGAATTTAGGGCTGCAATTCATTGTGTGAGATTAAGAGCGAGTCGCGATGTGTGTATCACTCGCGCTTCAATGAAGCATAGCGGCGCTGAGCAAGTTTTGGCAATCAAGAATATCCAGGACTTAGACTCTCAGTTTGTAGAGATTCATTTCGGCGAAGACTTTGACTCCATAATACTGGGTTAGCAAAATGAAAAAAATTGATATCTTCGAAAAATTCATATTCGATCGGAATAATTATGAAGATTGGCAACTTTATTTATCGCGGGACAGGTCAATGCTCTCTCGTGCGAAAGTACTGAATGCTTGCGGACTTAATAGGAGCGTACTCTATCAAAACACCAAAATAGCTTCGAGGCTAATGCAGATTGAATCGGACCTTGCGAGATTAGGTGTAATTAAAATCAACGCCGTGACCATCTCTGCTACCGATGTTGATGATGCTTTTTTGATCCCGGAGCTTGAGCGTTCGGTTGATGTATTAACAGAAGAGGTGTCCCAGTTCTCGTTTGAGCTGGAGGCGGTCCAAAAGGTTTTGTGTAAATATCCATTGCCAGGATAATCGCTATGTGTATTCTCCATTTAGGAAATGGCCTCGCGCATCATCAAGCCTACATGCGTGAACGCGTTGGGATTTTTTTCACTGATGACTACCAAGTGCTTGAGGGCCCGACAAATTGGTTGATGAATATTGCTAGGCTGCGTTCTCGTAGTGACGAGACAACAAGAAATTACGCAAACATCATTCGCCGGTTCCTCCAATGGTTGGACGATAGCCACATTGAGGGTACCGATAGCCGGTTTGGAGCTGAGAACTGGCAGATGGTTGATGAGGATGTATTTTTCAGTTTCATCAACTTCATTGCACAGCCGACACCTCACTTGCTCTATGGACCAACCCATGAAACGTTATCGCACAATGCTTACAGACTTTGGAGCTTTTATCACTGGGCGGGCAAGAACGGTTATAAGCACTTCTTGGATTTGGAGCCCGAAGACGTAAAGGTCAATATCGCCGATCAGCGCCTGCTTGCTTATGTCAATCCAACTGTGTCGTCTGTGAAGCTGGACTTCAATTTACCCAGCGGTCGACCAGCCACACATGAAAAGGAAATTCAGAAATTCGTAAAGCAGTCTGATTTTGAAATTGCTGTTAGCCAGATGGATGACGAGGTCTACAAAGTGATCGCGGTGATCATCAGGATTACCGGATTGCGGCCAAAGGATTTGTTCCAGATTCCATATCGAGGGATCGGCGATAACGCTGGTTTCGTACCATATGATGCTGAAGAGGCTCCCTCGGACTTGGATAGCAAATCCATTTACTACGAGTTCAAATCAAAGGGAAAGCGTCGATCTATCCAGTTTCCAGGGAAGCTTTGGCGCGTAATTTGTGAGCTCTATATCCCCTTGCGAAGGCAGCGTGCCGCTCTGTACGAGCAAAAGCATGGTATCCCACCAAGAAACTCTGTGTTATTTCTCAGCAACCGGGGAGACATCGTTTCCTACGGGATGCTGAACGACAACTTCAACAAGATTGTCGACAAGGTTCAGTCGGGTGCCCGCGCGTCTGAATTTGGAGCTACCCGCTTCAACGCCCGAATGCTCAGGCACACGTGTGCTACCTACTTTGTGTACGAGGCATTGGCTAAGCAGAATCGATTGGGAAGGCACTTCGTTTACGACGCTGCGCTTGATGAGGACTTGCGCAAACTACTCGGTCACAACAACATAAAGACCACGCTTGAGTACTACGTTCACTTGGTCAACAAGTATGTCCATGACAACCTGCTCAGTGACCTTCATCGATCTCGCGTTGATTCTGGGCTGAACGCCATTCTGGATAAGCATAATTATTTTGTGGATTGCAGTGGCCCGTATCATCGGTAGCTTGGCTGGAGAGTTGCACGACCAGAATGCGTAGCGCACCGTACTGAATGTCGTTAATCACGCGAAAATTTCCTATGCGATAACGCCAGAGTCATCCCAGCGGGCCTGTGAGCGCCTTTCCCGTACTGCGAGGGTCATCCCTGCCCGCGACCCATTCATCCAGGAGGTCAAGGATACGTTTGGCTGTCTGCTTGTCGACCTTACGTAGCTGAGTTCTGGCCGTGTTGGTGTAATCAATCGTCCAAACCAAGGTCTTTCCTCACGTCTGCTGCCGAATGTACTGATTCCTGACCTTTGCGTACACGCTCCAGCACCGCCTCATCTGACGGCATCACGTCCACGATGATGTCGTTGAACCGAAATCGGCAATTGACCTCATCTTCCCCGGTGATCTTGAATCCCTTCGCGGCTAGACGGTGCGTCAACCTCTCCCAGGCAGCGATGCCAGCAAGCTCGATCACCAGGTCAACGTCATCGGTAAATCGGATGTCTTCGAGCACTGCATCGTCCGTGACCAACATCGCGGTTGTGCATCCGCCAACAAAGGCTACCTCCGACAAAAACTCATCCCCCAACCCCTACGCGACGAACTCAATCATCTCGTAGTTGTGATCAGCATTCGAACTCATAGACCCATACCTGCCTTCAGCAAATTAGCGGCAACTTTGCTCTCTCTCGGCCCCCCCACTCTTATCGCGTCAGCGAGAGCCAGGTAGTGATAAAGAGTCCGGTCGTTCTTTACTGCATCAGGAACGGATTTGTACAGAGGCTCAATGGCTTGCCCCCTCTCCTTGCCCAGCGGGTCAGGCCAGACAGGAATCAGATCACCCGCACTTTTGAGGTGCTTGGACAAAGCTGGCGCTCCAAAGCCTGTTGGAATGCCACGCACAATCGCCCCCAGTTTCACAGGGTAGAAGTATTTGAGCGCGTGCTCTGCAATACCCAGTAGCGCCCGACGGTTCACCTTTGGCAACGATGTCTCGAAATCTTTGGTCAGAAGCCCTGATTCGCGGCAACGAGCGATGGAATTTGAGACCTCACTCTTGCTTAGGCCTAGGGAGGCTGAAAGGGCTCTGAGCGAATAGCATTCGGCCCAGCTGATAATCGGAGGCTCGGGCAAAGGGTCATCCCACCGCTCCCAGCCTTCCAGGGTCTGCTCACCCCATTCTGAGGTGGCAGAGCTGAACAGCCCCCAGTTCTGATAGTGCGCCGATGCTATGGACTCAGTGGCTGAGGCAGAAACGGGCTGTGGTCCGGCGAAAAAGTCTGACTTTAGAGCTTCCTCCAAGGTGCGAATGCATTCTCTCGTGGCTGGCACGGATGCTTCGCCCGCCATCGGTACACTTTCTTCCTGGACATGCAGGCTGGCCATCTTGAACAACAGCAAAATGTCTTGACTCTTCATATAAAACCTTTCGCAACCTGTCCACGCTTCACAAACTGTGGACAGTTGTCTATTCGTAAAACTTGAGAGTCAAGCTGTTTTTTAAGTACCGTTGGGGGATGCGTTTTTATCGGAGGTAGTCTTTGTTGGCGGATGCACAACCGCGATGTTGGTCACGGACGATGCAGTGCTCAAAGACATCCGATTTACCAATGACGTTGACCTGGAGATCAAGCTTGCGGGCATCGCTGCCTGGGAGAGGTTGACGCACCGCCTAGCCGCGAAGGGATTCAAGATCACTGGGGAAAAAGCCAGCGCCCAGCGCGCGGCCGATCGGGATTGGCAGCGGCTGCAGGCCGCACAATAGAAAGGCTAGTCACTACGGCTCAACAACTCCGTCCTCATAATCCGCACCTCTCTCGGCGCATGCACACCGATAGATGCACAGCTCTGCTTAGGGATAATGTCGTAAAGGGTAATAGTGATGCCCTGGCGCAGGCTCTCGACCAGTTGCACAGGGTCGACGTCGTCGTCGATCGTCAGCAGGATTGATTGGTCGATACGGCGAGTGAGTTTCAGCATGGGGAGCATCCTTGCGCGGGTGAGGACATCCTAAAAATCCGATGCCTCACCAACCATAGCCTAAAGCCAAGCACCTACAATAGAACCAACATCTAGCCGGGGTTCTGCTCAGCCTTAGCGAGGCGTCAGCGCGATCGCCTCACCTGCGCTGAGCCCTGCGCACTGGAGAGCAAATCAATTGGCCTGGCCCCAGACAAACCCAAGGCAGGCGTATGGAACCACGCCTTTGCGATGTCCTGATCACCCAGAACTTAGATAACCAGCGCTGCGCCATTAATTCGCTCAAGATCATGTTGCTGGCTCGTCACCGCTTACCTCAGAGGCGGAACCAGTATCTAGCAATGAGTTCCACGGCCGGCGAAGCAACTCAGCGCAAGCAGACGGTGCACCGCCAAAGCAGAAACGCAAAGGACGCGAGAACGCATTTGGAGAGTCATAACGTAACAGCTCGCCACGCTCATTCCAGATGTCCCCGCTGACCGCTCGCAACAGGGCATGGGCTGCAACGACGTCATGGGTCGAAACGCTGTACAACGAAACAGCCGCAATACCGTCACCAGCAGCGACTCGCGCCAACCGGTAAGCAATACTCGGCATCGGGTGAAACATTGCTGGCCGGCAAAGTACGGCGTTCTGCTCAGGTTTCAAGTACGCGCCGTAGCTCACGAAAACCACAGAGTCAGTTAACAGTGTCGCCGAGCATAGGTCTCGGCTCACAGGCTGCCCATTACGCAGTAAAGCCTGGAGCCCCTCGGCCCATGCTATGCAGTCGGGGCCATGTGCATTTACTGGGGCATATACCACCCCCAGCACCGGCGTCCCATCCCGAAGAAGACCAATTGAAACTGCGGAGCCTGGTCGCCGGTTGAGAAAGTCAGCGGTACCGTCATTTGGATCAACAACCCAAGCAAATGGGTGGCCGGAGAGATCAATGCCAGTTTCCTCGCCGACGAAATCGCAGGTAAGAATCCGCTGTAACCCTTCGCGAAGCATTACCTCTATCTCGACGTCGACTTCGGCCTTATCGCCTGCGCCCCTCGGGCCATCCGGTCTGGACAGCTCGGCCTCTATAAGCCGTCCAGCTTGCAAGGCAAGCTCAATGACGGGGGTCAAAAGATGCCGCACCTCCACAGGTTGAGCCATCAACCCTTCTCCCAATAGTTACCGGTACTGATCAGTCCAAACCCGTTATCGGAAAAGGGCTCATCGTCATCGAACATGCCATTGACCATGCGTTCCCGACGCAAGCCGCTTAGCGCTCTGAAAAAGCAAGGCTCACACAGGTGGACCCGGTAGTGCTCTCCGTCATGTTGAGCGCCATAACCCCATTGCGCTTCGAGCTTGCCATATTGCAAGCCATAACCGGGGATGCGGGTACTAGAGCAACAAACGTCGCAGATCACATCCTCCACCACATCTACCGACTCCTGAGTTTTGATCTCCATAGTTACCTCCCGATTAGTTTGCTACCCGATGAAGCAGTCGATCCTGTCCGATCACGAAAGCGGGCGCGACTCCATTTGGGCGAGGTCTCGCAGTGTCAAAAGCAAGCCAGCAACTGTTGCCTGTAATGCTGGGAAAAGCTGACCTGATAGCTTGGCTCAGCTGCCAACCCACCCAGTGAGATGATGTTGGTAGCGCCTGCTCCAGTAGCCTGCTCGACCCCACTTCCTACACTGCCGTGCAGGTCATCAATATTACCGGCGGCCCCATTCCAGCCAGTCTTCGAACCTGAGGTGGGGGCTGGCATCTGCACCTCGTTCAGCACCGCCAGGTCATCCGGCAGATCATCCGCAATTCGCTCCGCCAGGCCCTGCAGCGTTGGCTCCGCCAGCATGAACAGCCATGCCTGGTCATCGGGCTCGCCTATGCGCCGAAGTACCCGCCCCAGCACTTGTCGGTAATGCAACTCAGTGCGGATGCGGCTGAGGTAGCAGCATACTTGTAGGCGTGGAATGTCGGTGCCTTCGCTGATCATTCCGACGGCGACAATCCATCGACAGGCGCTGTGCCTAAACGCATTGATCACCAGCTGCGCATCAGGGGTTTTGTTGGTCACAATGCGGCAACCTTCACCCCTTGAGTCCAGGGCCTGGGCAATTTGCTGGGCGTGCTCAATGTCGGTGGCAACCACCAAGCCAGCCGCATCAGGCTTGATCAGCCGAAGCTCGTCCAGCTTGCCGCATCCAAGACCGAGCAGTTGATCGATCACCTCGTCATGGCGTAGCAGTTCCTCATAGGTGACGGGGGATTCCACCAATAGCTTGGCGATGCTGGGAAACATCCTGACAGTGCTCTCAGTGCCAAGCTCCTCGGTGAGTTTCACCTTCTGATTGTCGAGCAGAACAATACGAGGGGAACGGCACACCCCATCAGCAATGGCCTCTTTCAGTCCGTAGCGGTAGTCGCAGACCAGGTACCCCTCAGGCGACGAGTAGCGGGCCAGGGCAATGGCCCGGTCGTCGGAACGCCATGGCGTGCCGGAAAGGGCCAAGGTGAAAGCAGCGCGGTCTTGTATCCGGTGCAGTATCTGCTGGCCCCAGGCATTGCCAAGAAGTGGATCATGGCCGGCGCAGTGGTGAATTTCATCGAAGACCACGAGCACGCGGTACTCATCGAGGAGCTGCCAGAACCCCTCATCTCGGTATTCCATGGCCTGATAGGTGAACGCTGCCCCCACCGCGCCGATCTGACCGTCCAGACGCCTGCCAAGCACTGCAGCAAAGGTCGAGCGAAAGCCCTCTACAACCTGGCAAGATGGTGCGAAGCACAGCACCAGGTCGATCCTGTCCTGCTCAAGCAGTCTGCTGGTCAGCTCTGCCGCCATGCGCGTCTTGCCGGCACCCGGCGTTGCCTGGCAAAGGAAGTGCGGCGTGGAAATATAGTGCTCCAACGCCGTGTCGATGCAGCTGAGTTGCCAGTCTCGCAGCGATGTGGTCATCGAAAGGAAATAAGCATCTTGAGCGTCTTCTCGATGGCACGGAGATGACCCAGCAGGCGAGAGCTGCGATCTCTAGCTTCCAGATACTCGCCTTCAACCTTGTCCCGAAGATGCGGCATATCCTCCATGAGCAGCTTGTATCTCTCCGCCTCGCCCATCGAAGACAGGAAGTCCAACCGGATCTCTTTGTGGAGCGCTTCCAAGTGCTGATCTGCATCGGGTGAAGGTTTAAGCGGTACAGCCGCATTATCGAACACTGACAGCTCCTGCTCTGGCGCAAAAACAGTCTTGAGGCTGTTCTCGAACCCGCTGTCGATCAGCTCCAACTGCAGATGTTCCGGGATAGGCTGCAGGTGGTAGACCTGTCCCCGCGTGCGGCGCTCTTCGTCATATGCGAGCCAGCCTATGCGCAGCATTCGGCGGATCTGCTCATACACGTAACGGCGCACATCGCCGATACGAAAAGTCATGCCTGCCAGGCGCTTGGCGTAGGCATCCCGAAGTTCACCGGTCGTGAAATGCGTGCGCCCGTCTTCCTGAAGCATCTCATACAGCCGCCTGTCTAAGATGAACGTGGCCGATTTCATTGAGGCACCAGAAGAGTGATCGCAAAATGCGGATTATAGTCCGTGGCCTGTACATCCGCAAACGCACGATAGTGCCGCCTCAAGTGGAGTTGAGGCGGTCATGGATCAGTTGGCGAAAGCGTTGGGGGCACGCATCCGGACGCAGAGAAAGGCCTGTCGCCTTTCTCAGGATGCACTCGCGCTGGCCTGCAGCATCGACCGCAGCTACATGGGGCGCATCGAGCGTGGTGAGGTGAGCATCACCGTCGAGAAGCTGTACCGCATCGCCAGCATGCTGAGCTGCAATCCAGCTTCCCTCCTGCCTCCAGTGTCGGAGTTACAGGGCTAGTCGATCCTGGAGCTCAGGAAAACCCACGACAGGCCATCTTCGCGCTGTTCCTCTACCTTCCCAGCAAGCAGCACCTCATCGGCGGTCGGGTAATGACGCAACAGGCGACGCGCCTCGGTGCGCACGGCCTCAGGCAGCGCCTTGTCGCGAGACAAATCGACCAGAAACTCTCGGGTTTGAATGATCGAGCGGGTGCGCTCACTTGGCATCGTCATAGCGTTCTCCTCATATTCCTGCACCACCAGCCCCGCCCAGCTCCCCTGCCGCCGTCAGCATCTTTGAAATCACCAACGCAAACGCCCGGCTCTTGGTCTCGTTATCCAGCACTTCCAGCGAGAGCTTTCGGAGTACTGTAATCACTTGGTCGGCTCGACTCAGGCACCTCTCAGTCGATCAACTGTTCTCGTCAGATCGTCACACTTCTTCTTGAAATAATCCGTGTCCGCTGCGAACTGCGCGATCTGAGACAGGGCCTGATCCCGCTGCGCTTTGCAGATTCTCAGTTCCTCCTTCAGGGATTTCAACAGGTCCATGTCATAGATCAAACCTCTAGGGCCTGGAGCTCCTTCGGGAGTCAAGCTGCGTACGCGAGCGTTATGAGCCTCGATCTCGGCCCGCACATGAGCATTCCAAGGACTATCTAAAGCGATCTGACTCTTCAAGCCTGCGCGAGACCACACCTCCTTGAACAACCATTTACTCGCATGCTTTTCGACTCGAAGCTCCGCTATCACCCCCATCATGGCTTCGGTGTTCCTGGCCTTGAGGTCCTCTCGATTTTTGCTCAACCCGATGAAGCTACCTCGAGGCTTAGCTCTCACGCTCTAGCTCCTTTTCTGCTTCATCTAGCTGCCCGAGTAATTTATCCAACTCTACAATTCTTTCGTTCAAGAAGGAGGCCTTTAACGGCTCAGTTTTGAAATGCTCTAATAACCTAATATTCTCCTGACGCCGCCACTCAAACGTTTTCCTCCTGCCAGCGGCAGGTAGAACCGAATTGTTACAGTCAGCCGGACGACAGGCAGCCTTATCACCGCCACAAAGTGCCTTTTGAGGACGGTACATGCACAACCCATCATCCACCTGCTCAACAACGGCAGATTTCGGAAGTTCTTGCAAAAATTTGACACGCTCCGTCTTTGTCATCCCCAGAAACTGTTTACGGTACTCCTGCACCTCAGTTGCGCCGCCCCCAATGATCGGGAACTGATTAGACAAAAGCTCATCATACTGCTCGGTAGAAAGCTGAAACTTTTCTCGCTGTAACTCGACATAGAGATTCATATCGCCATACCCACGAGTCATCTCAATATCGAAGTGTTTCAGCTGATCCTGCAAAGCCTTGAGTCCTAAGCCTTGTCGAACCATGATTCGAGAAAATTTCTTTCTGAATTGATGAGTAGCCAGCGCCCACAACTCACCTCCATACCGAATATTATGATGAGCTACAAATCTTCTTAACGCAGCATCTATTCCGGTGCTTGAGACTCTTTGTCCCTCGACTCTAGACGACGGAAACAGAAAACTACCGTGCGCCCGTCTAGACGCTAAGCCTCTCTCGGCCGCATCCAGTGCGCATTTAGTTATTGGCACTGTTTGCCACATGTACTCTGTCGGCTTTGCTTGAAGCTTATTGGTACTGCTCACCACGAAGTGAAATTTTTGTAATAATCCCTGATGTTCGATGGTTTCCTCAAGCCAATGGTTAGAGGCTCCTGATCTAATGGCCAATACTTCATGGGATCTCATGCCAGTCAGCATGGCAATTATAATGTAACATGCAGCCGAAAGTCTACTCTCAAGAGTTTTAACTTTACCCCCACTGTCCTTCTCCACTCCATATTTATGCCAAGGAAATGGATTTACTATTTTTTTCTTGCCTTCAGCCTGAACCCTAACCGGAACATAAGCAGCTCTTTCAGACCTGAGCTGCTCAAGTGTATCAACTAGCGAAAGGTCTTCAATCGCGCGCGCCAACAGTTCCTTAGCGACATCATCGGGTATTTCCACAGTAGAATTGGCTTGCCTCGGGATAAAATGCTCGCAACAGCGGGCCGACCACTGGGTCATACTTCCATATTCGGCAAATGGATCACATACCAACCCATCTTCCAACTTTGAAGACTGTTCATATAGCCAGTGCAAACCGTAGGCTCTACCTCGCAATGTACGGTCAGTTATTTTGGCTTCGCCTGATAAAGGAGCACATGCCAAACTCTCCAGAAACTGACTAAGATCAGTGGCCGTGAGCTCGGCAAAAGTGTAAATGCCTTTATCTGACATGAACCCAACCAGACTTTTCACTCCTCGACGATAAGTGCTGCAAAAAGTTGACCATTTCGGCTGGCTCGATGGAGGGTCAACAAGCATTGAGTATGCGTACTCCCTCAGCGAACGTAAATATTTAAACTTATTGGGAGAGATTACGTTAGTTCCGTCTTTAAAAGCCAATAATGAAAAATCTAATTTTACAAGCGCATAGTGAAGATCCGGGTGTTCATCAGACAAATCCCAGACCACATCAGAATAACTAGACTTCTTAGAGATGGCTAAGAGATTCCGGTCCGAGTCAGACACCCCCTTCAAACTGGAAGCTAATCCAAATTTATCCTTCCGTGGTGACTCAGATAAGCCTCCTAAAACTATTCCGATACCTCCTGCACTCATAGCCAGACCCCCTCTATGGTGGGAGACCATATCCAAATGGGGTTAAGATCTGCATCAACACGTATAGAATTAATAAGCCCGGGGCTATACTTGGGCAGAATGTGCGATTCCCACATAAATTTTTTTTCATCAGTCGCCTTTCTATACTCTTCTTCCGATATCATCTCCGAGCTCACTAACTGCTCATGATAACGCATAAAGCAAAAATATTTTTTGATATCCTCAAGTGTGATAACTAAATTTGGACATCCCAGGCAAACTTCGTGACTAGCACTGCAATAATACCCCTCTCGCTGTCCGCTAATTGGTGAGCTGCAAGGGTTTTTACAGTGATTCAGAAAGCCATCGGTTGCTATAATCTTAGAGCTCGCCGCCTCAGGCTCACTGGAGCCTGTA
>Ga0209343_10005067_pt1 | contig 16132 bp, 12 predicted proteins | sample RifCSPlowO2_02_FD_184026 | JGI IMG/M metagenome (GOLD analysis project Ga0209343, IMG submission 184026) | Groundwater microbial communities from Rifle, Colorado - Rifle CSP2_plank lowO2_0.2 (SPAdes) (version 2) | ecosystem: Environmental > Aquatic > Deep subsurface > Groundwater | place... | reverse complement strand
ACAAACTCAAGCGAAGCTGTTTGATTAAACCCCTTAATAGGAAATACACTTTTGAAGACCCCTTGAAGCCCAATATCTTGCCGTTCCGCGGAACGAGTCTCTTTTTGAAGAAACTGAGAAAAAGATCTCTTTTGAAGTTCAATGAGGGGTGGGATTTCAATGACTGGCTTTACTTTCGCAAAACTTTTTCGAATACGACGAACAGGATTTGTTGCCATAAGCACTCCTTAAACGTGCGTTAAATTTTTAAAGAGAAAAATGCCTGAAACGTCCAGCTTCCACTTCTTAAACAAAGAGAAGCTGGATCGTCCATGCATTTCACCTTCTTCAATAATGCGTTATTTCAAAACAACTTTTGCACCAGCAGCTTCAAGTTTTTTCTTGAGCTCGTTTGCTTCATCTTTTGAGATTCCCTCTTTCAAGGTCTTGGGAGTCTTTTCTGATGCTGCTTCAACAAGATCCTTGGCTTCTTTGAGGCCTAGGGATGTTGCACCACGAACTTCTTTAATCACGTTAATTTTGTTCGTTCCCGAATCAGTCAAAACAACCGTGAACTCGGTTTTTTCTTCAGCTGCTTCTGCGCCTGCACCTGGTGCAGCGGCGGCAGCAACTGGAGCGGCAGCAGAGACACCAAAGGTTTCCTCAAGCTCCTTCACAAGCTCTGCCACTTCCATCAAGCTCATTTTTTTAAGTGATTCGACGATTTCTGTTTTTCCTACTGTCATACAACCTCCTTAAGGTCGCACCCCAATCAACAAAGTACACAGTGTTACTTCTGAGTGGGCCTCCCCAAATCTTGTTGGGGGAATTAAGTGCAATAGTTTATGTTTTTGTTTCCTTTATTGCATTGATTACTTGCACTAACTTGCGAGGAACAGCGGAAAGAACGCCAACGAAGTTCGACGGCGGAGCTTTCAGAGAACCAAGCATCTTTGCGAAGAGTTCAGGTTTCGATGGAAGCGTTGCAAGGAGTTTGAGATCATTGATGCTGATCTCTTTTCCATCAACTCTGCCACCACGAAGTTCAAAAAGTTCATTGTCTTTTGCAAAATTGACAAACACTTTTGCAAGCGCTGCTGGATCTCCTTCAGAACAAGCAACAGCAGTAGGGCCATTAATCAATGAAGAATATTGATCAAGCCCTTTTTCCTGCAACGCTCGTTTTGCCAAACGATTCTTCAGAACTTGCATTGTCGATTGTTCGGATCGGAGTTTCGAACGAAGTGTTGTCATTTGCAACACTTTCAACCCTCGATACCCTGCAAAGAGAAATGTTTTCGCTTTCTCAAATCGCGCTGTCAGTCCCTTAATATGATGTTCTTTTTCTGTACGATTCACGATGTTCTCCTTCGTTACTGAACAATAACAGTTTCAGGATCAATAAAAACTCCTGGGGTCATCGTTCCCGAGATAGAAATCACTTGAAGATATGTTCCTTTTGAGCTCGCAGGCTTTGCTTTCACCACTGCTTCAATCAGGGTTGAAATATTTTCTTTCAATTTCTGCCGACCAAAAGAACGTTTCCCCACTGGAGCATGCACAATGCCAGCTTTGTCTGTTCGAAATTCGACTTTTCCCGCTTTTGTCTCTTGGATGGCTTTCACAAGATCATTCGTCACTGTACCGAGCTTTGGATTTGGCATCAATCCACGAGGGCCCAAAACTTTTCCAAGCTTACCAACGAGTCCCATCATATCTGGAGTTGCAATCGTTGTATCAAACTCAAGCCATCCACCTTGAATTTTCTGAACCAGATCATCACTGCCAACAATATCAGCGCCAGCATCTTCAGCTTCTTTTACTTTTTCAGCTTTTGCAAAAACAGCAACGCGAACTTTCTTTCCTGTCCCATTGGGAAGGCCAACAGCTCCGCGAATAACCTGATCTGACTGCTTTGCATCAATTCCAAGACGAAGCGCCACATCGACAGACTCATCAAACTTTGCTTTTGAAAAACTCTCCAAAATCTCAAGCGCCTGATCAAGAGAATAACGTTTTTCTGGATCTACCTTTTTTCGGTCTTCTTGATATTTTTTTTTCTTTCCCATCATTTCTCCTTGTCCCCCACAATATTTTGGGGGGACTGTTGTCCAAACGTGATGTTGTTGCATCACTCCAACAGTTTCATTTTAAACAACTTCAATTCCCATATTCCTTGCTGTTCCTTCAATCGTTCGGATAGCAGCCTCGAGCGAATCACAGTTCAAATCAGGAAGTTTAATCTTTGCAATTTCTGCAACCTGCGCTCGAGTTACTTTTCCCACCTTATCTTTATTTGGAGTCGCTGAACCCTTTTGGATTTTCGCAGCCTGTTTCAATAAAAAAGATGCGGGCGGTGTTTTCAATTCAAAGGTAAAGGAACGATCTTGATAAACAGTAATAATGACAGGAATAATCGTTCCTGCTTGTTTTTGTGTTTTTGCATTAAACTGTTTACAAAATTCCATAATATTCACACCGTGCTGACCAAGCGCTGGGCCCACCGGAGGAGCTGGGTTTGCCTGACCTGCAGGACATTGCAGTTTAATTTGTGCTGTTATTTTTTTTGCCATAAATCCTCTCTTATGCCTCTTCTACTTTTTCAACTTCGGTAAAATCGAGCTCGATCGGAGTTGATCGACCAAAAATACTTACTAAAACACGGAGTTTTCCTTTATCTTCATTCACCATATCCACCATCCCTGTGAAGGTCGCAAAGGGCCCCCCTGTTACTCGAACATTTTCTCCCTTTTCAAATTCAATTTTCGTTTTCGGCTTCAGCGTTCCTTCTTGAATTTGATTTGTAATTCGCTTGACCTCTTCTTCAGGAACAATTGGAGGGCGCTTTGATCCTCCCACAAAACCGGTTACTTTCGGCGTTCCTTTCACTACATGCCAAGTGATATCATTCAACTCCATGCGAATTAAAATATAGCCAGGGAAAAATTGCTTCTTTATCGTGCGCTTTGTCCCCTTTTTCACTTCGACCACATTTTCTGTAGGAATAAGAATTTCTTCAAACAATCCATCAAGCTTATGCTGCCGAATTCGCTCGAGAAGCGCTGTCTTCGCTTTTTCTTCGTATCCTGAATATGTATGAACGACGTACCAATGCTTCGCCATTTCGATCTCACCTCTCTCAATGATAAAAGAAATTGACAACCGTTCCCCAAAGCGCATCAAAAGCAAAAAGAATGAGAGCAGCAATCCCCACAAGAATTGAGACAATGCCTGTTGAAAGGATTGTTTCTTTTCGGTTGGGCCATGTTATTTTTTCTAACTCTTGAATCACCTCCGACAAAAAAATATTTACCTTTTGATGTTTCATCAACACAATAAAAGCAATCAAACCACAAAGAATTCCCAAAAGGTCATGAGGCGCAATGACCCAATCAGAAAATTTTGGCAGTTTAAACCAAAACCAAAGAGTTTCAAAAAAATGAGAAAGAACAAGTCCCGCAATCAAAGCAGCTAATAAAAAAATGAAGCTCAGAAGTTTTTTCTTCATATATTAATTTTTCTGTCCTTCAATAATTCCCATTCTTTTGCTTTAAGAAGCTGCAGGGGAGACAGGCATCGAACCTGCAACCCCCGGTTTTGGAGACCGGTGCTCTGCCAATTGAGCTACTCCCCTAAAATTTTGCGCCGGCAAAATTTTCCCGAAGAACGAAAAACGTGAACGACATGGCGCAAAATTCGTTCTTCGTTTTTCGATCACGTTCTTTGAACATCACTTCGTTTCCTTATGTGCTGTACGTCTCCGACAAAATGGACAATATTTTTTAATTTCAAGACGCTCTGTTGTCTTGCTTTTATTTTTTGTGGTCGAATAATTTCGTCGCTTACATTCGCCACACGCTAATTGAATAATAATACGCATACGCACATCCTCTTTAAGTTAAGCAATAATATCGGTAACGACACCAGCGCCGACGGTACGACCACCTTCTCTCACCGCAAATCTCACTTCCTTCTCAAGCGCTATCGGACTGATCAGCTCTGCCTCTACCGTAATGTTATCCCCAGGCATCACCATCTCCACATTCGCCGGTAACTCTATCACTCCCGTTACATCTGTGGTCCTAAAGTAGAATTGCGGCCGATATCCCTTGAAAAATGGCGTGTGTCTCCCACCCTCTTCTTTCGTCAGCACATAAATCTCCGCCTTAAACTTCGTGTGTGGTGTAATGCTCCCCTTCTTCGCCACCACCTGCCCTCGCTCCACATCTTCTCGCTTTGTCCCTCGAAGCAATAAACCCACGTTGTCTCCAGCTCTCCCTTCGTCCAGGAGTTTACGAAACATCTCGACTCCCGTGATCGTTGTCAGCTGCGTGTCTCTCAGTCCAACAATCTCAATCTCTTCTCCTACCTTCACGATCCCTCGCTCAATTCTCCCCGTCACCACCGTCCCTCGTCCACTGATGCTAAACACATCTTCAATCGGCATCAAAAACGGCTTCTCAATCGGTCGCGCTGGCTCCGGTATATATTCATCCACCGCATCCAGTAACTTCTGCAAGGCTTGATACCCTAACTCTCCTGCATCACCTTCCATCGCCTTCAACGCGCTCCCTCGTACAATCGGGATCTCATCCCCTGGAAATTCATACTTGTTCAAAAGCTCTCGAACTTCGAGCTCGACGAGATCCAAAAGCTCCGGATCATCCACCGCATCGCATTTATTCAAAAACACCACGATCTTCGGAACTCCCACTTGTCGCGCTAAAAGAATATGCTCTCTCGTCTGTGGCATCGGTCCATCTGACGCACTCACCACTAATATCGCTCCGTCCATCTGCGCTGCTCCCGTGATCATGTTCTTCACATAATCTGCGTGTCCTGGACAGTCCACGTGCGCATAATGCCGCTTCTCCGTCTCATACTCCACATGGGACGCTGCGATCGTGATCCCGCGCTCTCGCTCTTCCGGAGCTTTATCGATCTCTCCAAATGCCAGCTTCTTCGCTAACCCCTTCGTCGCCAAATAACTCGTGATCGCACTCGTTAACGTCGTCTTCCCATGATCCACGTGCCCTATCGTCCCCACGTTCACATGCGGCTTCTTCCTCTCATACTTTTCCTTCGACATAACAATCCTCCTTCAAAATAAAATGTTAACGCGTTTTCCCTTGTGTCTTTGCAATCACTTCTTCCGCCAAAGATCTGGGTAATTGTTCATAGTGTGAAAATTGCATCGTATACGTTGCACGTCCCTGTGTTGCACTGCGTAAATCTGTAGAATATCCAAACATCGCTGCAAGCGGAACTTCTGCATCCATGACTTGAGAACCAGCACGCGATTCACTCTTCATAATTTTTCCACGACGTGAGGTTAAATCTCCTGTTACCGGACCCACAAAATCTTCTGGCATGACCACTTCAACTGCCATGATCGGCTCAAGTAGAGCAGGGTTTGCTTTTCGAGCTGCTTCTTTAAAGGCCATCGATCCACAAATTTTGAATGCCATATCAGATGAATCCACTTCGTGATAGGAACCATCAAGCAGGGTTACCTTTACATCGACCATCGGATAACCTGCCATCACACCGCCGTCAACAGCTTCCCTCACTCCATTTCGGACTGCAGGAATATATTCGCGTGGAATGCGCCCACCCACAACTTCATCCACAAATTCAAATCCTTTGCCACGCTCGCTCGGCTCAGCTTTTAAAACAACGTGAGCATACTGACCACGACCACCAGACTGTTTCACATATTTCATTTCAGTTTCAGCAGAGCCGATAATAGTTTCACGATACGCCACTTGTGGTTTTCCCACATTCGCTTCCACATTGAATTCCCGCTTCATACGATCAACAATAATTTCTAAATGAAGCTCACCCATTCCTGAAAGAACTGTTTGCAAGGTTTCGTGATCCACATGCACTTTAAGAGAGGGGTCTTCAGAAGCAAGCTTCTGCAACGCTATGGAAAGTTTTTCTTCATCAGCTTTTGATTTTGGTTCCACCGCGATTGAAATAACAGGATCAGGAAAATTCATGGACTCCAGAACAATTTCATTTTTTTCATCACAAAGTGTATCGCCAGTCGTTGCTGTTTTCAAACCGACCGCAGCTGCAATATCTCCTGCCTGCACAAATTTGATTTCTTCTCGTTGATTTGCATGCATCCGCAAGAGTCGTCCAATACGTTCGCGTTTTCCTTTAGTTGAATTGTACACTTGCGTTCCCGATTCCAATTTTCCAGAATAAACGCGGAAAAATGCAAGTTGTCCGACATACGGATCAGTCATAATTTTAAATGCTAACGCAGAAAAAGGTTCGTCAGCAGAAGCTTTGCGAAGGAGCTTTACTTCCTCTTTCCCAGGCTGATGTCCTTCAATAGGAGGAACATCCAAAGGAGATGGAAGGTAATCAACAACAGCATCTAAAAGTTGTTGCACGCCTTTATTTTTAAATGCCGCGCCACAAAAAACAGGCGTCACCACCATCTTTAGAGTAGCTTTACGAGCGCAACGTTTAATCTCTTCCTTTGTAATATCGTGACTGTCTAAATATTTATGTAAAATTTCATCATCAACTTCCACCACCGCTTCAATTAATTTTTCACGAGCCGCCGTGGCTTCTTCTTTTATTTCTTCTGGAATCTCTTGAACTTCAAATTGAGAACCTTTGGCTTCATCTTTAAAAATGTACGCTTTTTCTTCAATGAGATCGATCACACCTTTAAATTGATCTTCAGCGCCGTAAGGTAACTGGAAAGGAATTGCATTCGTGACGAGGCGATCCTTCATCATCTCAATCACACGTGGGAAGTTCGCCCCAATGCGATCCATCTTATTTACAAAGGCAATTTTTGGAACTCCGTAGCGATTGGCTTGGCGCCATACGGTTTCAGATTGAGGCTCAACCCCAGCAACAGCGCAGAAAACACCGACGCATCCATCAAGCACACGAAGACTACGTTCTACTTCGATCGTAAAATCAACGTGGCCCGGGGTATCAATAATATTGATTTGAGTTCCCTGCCAATTGCAGGTTGTGGCAGCAGAGGTAATCGTAATTCCACGCTCTTGCTCTTGCACCATCCAGTCCATGACCGCAGTCCCTTCATGGACTTCACCAATTTTATAGGTAATGCCCGTGTAAAAGAGAATGCGCTCAGATACCGTTGTTTTTCCTGCATCGATATGAGCAACGATGCCAATATTCCGTAAGTTTTTAAGATCAACACTCGCCATATTTCACTACTCCAAAGCCTTTGTCAGGCTCTTCTTTTACACGGTTGTCAAAGAGCAAAAAAATTACCACTTATAATGAGCAAATGCCTTATTCGCCTCCGCCATTTTGTGAGTATCTTCGCGCTTCTTACAAGCAGCACCTTTATTTTCAAACGCCTCTAATATTTCTGCACTAAAACGTTGATCAAATGTTTGTTCTTTACGAGCACGCGCCGCCTGCACCAGCCAACGAAGACCAAGCGCCTCACGACGATCAGATCGAACCTCAACAGGAACCTGATACGTTGCGCCGCCAACGCGTCGCGAGCGAACTTCTACTTTTGGTTTGACATTGTCCAGAGCCTTCTTAAAGATCGTAATTGGGTCTTCACCCTTTTTCTGATGAATTACATCAAATGCTTTATAGACTCGGCTCTCTGCAACTGCTTTTTTCCCACCCCACATAATAGTATTGACGAGCTTTGCAATCACTCGATCATGAAATTTCGGATCAGGAATAATATCGCGTTTTAAACTTTTTCGTTTCTTACGAGGCATATTTTAATCCTTATTACTTCGGCCTTTTTGCACCGTACTTCGATCTACTTTGACGACGATTCTCAACCCCTGTTGTATCAAGAGTTCCGCGAACAATATGATAACGAACTCCCGGAAGATCTTTAACACGCCCACCGCGAACAAGCACCACAGAGTGTTCCTGTAAATTATGACCTTCGCCTGGAATGTATGCCGTAATTTCTTCACTATTTGTCAAACGAACACGAGCTACCTTACGAAGCGCGGAGTTTGGTTTCTTCGGAGTTGTAGTATAAACACGCGTACATACTCCTCGACGCTGCGGACAACGAGTAAGCGCAGGAGAAGCCGTCCGGATGCGCATCTTTTGTCGTCCCTGTTTGACTAACTGGTGAATCGTTGGCATTCTTTTTACTCCATAAAAAACAAGAAGTTAAATTCTTACACCGCATTCATCGGCAAAGTTTGCGGTTTTTAACAAAGCAGGCCTTTAAAGTCAAGAGAATCAGCTCCCTTGAAGCGCTTCATGAGACTGTATTTGCAATCCCTTGTCCATCCTCTGCTTTCTGCTCATGTGCATAGTTTTGAAGCCGTTCTTCTTCGACATCGTCAATAGCAAGTTTCATTTTTTTATACTGACGTAAGCCGGTTCCCGCAGGGATTAAGCGGCCCATAATAACGTTTTCCTTTAAACCGCGCAGACGATCGATTCGTCCTGCAATCGCTGCTTGCGTCAGAACCTTTGTGGTCTCCTGGAAAGAGGCCGCGGAAATAAAGCTATCGGTTGAAAGTGAGGCTTTCGTAATTCCCAAAAGAAGCGGTTCTGCAATCGCAGGCTTCTTTTTTTCTTTCTGAATACGCGCGTTAAAATCTTCGAACTCCTGCTTTTCAACTTGCTCATCCGCAAGCCACTCAGAATCGCCCGGATCAATAATGCGAACACGTCGGAGCATTTGACGCACAATCGCTTCGATATGTTTGTCATTTATTTTTACACCCTGCAACCGATACACCTCTTGAATTTCATCGACCAAATATTTTGCGAGTTTTTTCACCCCCAGCACCGCAAGAATATCATGGGGATTGGTGGAACCATCCATGAGCGGCTCACCCGCTTCAACGCGATCTCCCTCATGAACCGAAATATGTTTTCCTTTTGGAATCAAATATTCTTTTGGCTCACCTACATCTGAAGTGACAACAACGCGACGTTTTCCTTTGAGATCCTTTCCAAAAGAAACGACGCCATCAATTTCACTAATCACGGCGTGTTCTTTTGGTTTGCGCGCTTCAAAAAGTTCAGCAACGCGTGGAAGACCTCCCGTAATATCTTTCGTTTTTGTTGTTTCGCGTGGGATTTTTGCAAGTGTATCTCCTGCCTGCACATGATCGCCATCCGTAATCGACAGGTTTGCTCCAACAGGCATGAGGTAATTTGCAAGTCGAGCATCCGTAATCGTAATGATTTCACCTTTTTCATTTTCGATCGAGATACGAGGACGACTTGTAGGATCTTTTGAGGTGATGATCACTTTACGCGAAAGGCCCGTCACTTCATCGACTTGATCCACAACTGTTAATCCTTCAGCAATATCTCCAAAACGAACAGTCCCGCTGACTTCTGTCAGAAGTGGAACGGTATAAGGATCCCACTCAGCAACAAGTCCACCTGCCTTCACGGTGTCTCCTTCACTCACACGAAGAAGAGCGCCATAAGGGACTTTATATCGCTCGCGCTCGCGACCGGCTTCATCTGAAATAATAAGTTCACCGTTACGATTCATGACCGTGGGATGTCCGGATGAATTTTTCACTACCTTAATATTTTGAAGTTTCACGATACCTTCATGACGAACTTCAATCGATGATTGCTCAACACGTCGAGATGCAGTTCCCCCGATATGGAACGTTCTCATTGTGAGCTGCGTTCCAGGTTCACCGATTGATTGAGCTGCAATAACTCCAACCGCCTCTCCAATATTGACAAGATGTCCACGTGCCAGATCACGGCCATAACATTTCTGACAAACACCGTGGAGACTTTGGCAAGTAAGCACAGAGCGAACGAGAACTTTTTCAAGACCAGATTCTTCGATCACCGCAACAAGCTCTTCTGTAATTTCAGCTGCCGCTGGAACAAGCACTTCATCAGAATATGGATCACGCACATCTTCAAGCGCAACTCGACCAAGAATACGATCGCCGAGTGGTTCAATAATTTCACCGGCTTCAACAAGCGCATCCATTTCAATACCGTCGAGACTCCCGCAATCAAACTCAGTAATCGTACAATCTTGAGCCACGTCTACCAAACGACGCGTCAGGTATCCGGAGTTCGCTGTTTTCAAAGCAGTATCGGCCAGACCTTTTCGCGCACCGTGGGTAGAAATAAAATATTGAAGAACATTTAAGCCTTCGCGGAAATTTGCAGTAATAGGAGTTTCAATAATTTCACCTGAAGGCTTTGCCATCAGACCACGCATCCCCGCGAGCTGACGTGTTTGCTGAACACTGCCACGCGCTCCAGAATCAGCCATAATAAAAATGGGGTTGAAACTGAGCTGCGTTTTCACTTCGCCTGTCTTTGTGATGACCGTTTCAGTACTAATGGTTTCAGTCATACGCGCAGAAATATGTTCTGTAATCTCTGCCCAAATATCGACCACTTTATTATATTTTTCACCCGCAGTAATAAGACCTTCTGTATATTGTTGCTCCACTTTGCGAACTTCTTCAAAAGCTTTTGCTAAAATCTCCGCCTTTGCTTCTGGAATTTTCATGTCATCGAGACAAATAGAGATACCGGCCTTTGTCGCATGATGAAATCCAAGTGTGCGCAGATGATCGCATAACAGAACTGTTTCTTTATCGCGATAGTGACGATAACAATCATCGATAAGTTCAGCTACCGCTTTTTTGTCCATGACTTTATTGACGCGATCAAAGGGAATTTGTGGAATCTTTTCAAAAAGTAAAACACGTCCCGTTGTTGTTTCAATACGCTTCCCATGAATGCGGACCGTGATGCGAGCTTGCAAATCTACTTCTTCCATAGAGTAAGCGATACTGACTTCTTCAGGATCAGAGAAAAGACGTCCTTCTCCCTTTGCGGCAATGCGCTCGCGCGTCATGTAATAAAGTCCAAGCACCATATCTTGGGTCGGAACAATAATCGGCTTTCCACTCGCAGGCGAAAGAATATTGTTTGTTGAAAGAAGAAGAACGCGAGCTTCAATTTGTGCTTCGACGGAAAGTGGAACGTGAACCGCCATTTGATCACCGTCAAAGTCGGCATTAAATGCCACACACACCAGAGGATGAAGTTGAATCGCCTTCCCTTCAATCAGCACTGGTTCAAAAGCTTGCATCCCAAGCCGGTGAAGTGTTGGAGCACGATTTAAAATGACCGGATGTTCCTTAATCACTTCGTCAAGCGCATCCCAGACTTCCGGAGTTTCGTTTTCCACAAGTCGTTTTGCACTCTTAATCGTTGTGGCCAGTCCCTTCTCTTCCAGCTTCTGAAAAATAAACGGTTTGAAGAGTTCAAGCGCCATGGCTTTGGGAAGACCGCACTGATGCAAGCGAAGCTCAGGACCAATGACGATAACAGAACGACCAGAATAATCGACACGCTTTCCAAGAAGATTTTGACGGAAGCGTCCCTGCTTTCCTTTGAGCATGTCAGAAAGCGAACGAAGCGGACGATGATTTGGTCCAACAAAAGGACGCGAACGTCGACCATTATCAAACAGAGCATCGACAGCTTCCTGAAGCATTCTCTTTTCATTTCTCACAATGATATCAGGAGCTGAAAGTTCCATGAGTCGTTTCAACCGATTGTTTCGATTGATCACGCGACGATAAAGATCATTGAGATCCGATGTCGCAAAACGGCCCCCATCCAGCGGAACAAGAGGACGAAGATCAGGCGGAATAACCGGAACCACTGAGAGCACCAACCACTCAGGTCGATTTCCAGCCTCATGCAACTGCTCCACCAACTTCAAACGACGAGAAAGTTTCTTGGAAGCCGCTTCTGATGTTGCTTCTTTCAGTTCTTCACGAAGCTTCGTGGATAATTCTTCGAGATCCATTTTAGCTAACAGCTCACGAACAGCTTCTCCCCCCATACCGACACGAAAATCAGAACCGAACTCTTCAATCGCTTGTTGATAGCCATCTTCTGTGAAAACATCTCCTTCATTCAGACCCGTTTTCCCAGGATCAAGCACCACATAACTTTCACAGTACAGCACTCTCTCCACATCTTTGAGCGCCATATTGAGCATAGTTGAAATACGCGAGGGCAAACTTTTTAAGAACCAAATATGAGCAACAGAAGTCGCTAACGTAATATGGCCCATGCGCTCGCGACGCACTTTGCTCTGAATGACTTCGACACCGCACTTTTCGCAAACAATACCACGATGCTTCATTCGTTTGTATTTTCCGCAATTACACTCATAGTCTTTAACAGGACCAAAGATTTTGGCGCAGAAAAGGCCATCCCGCTCAGGCTTGAAGGTACGGTAGTTAATGGTTTCTGGTTTTTTTACTTCACCATGCGACCATTGGCGAATTTTTTCCGGACTCGCTATTTTAATGCGGATACCATCAAATGAAAGCGGATCTTTTGGTTTTTCAAAAAAATAATGACTTTCCATATTTTTAACCTCGTTTTTTAGGATGCTTCTGCTTCAATGAGCTCAATATCTAAGCAAAGCGCCTGAAGTTCCTTCATCAATACATGGAATGATTCTGGAAGTCCTGGTTCTAAGCTTTTTTCTCCCTTCACGATCGCTTCATACATACGCGTACGTCCAACAACGTCATCTGATTTGACCGTTAAAAATTCTTGCAGCGCGTAGGCTGCGCCATAAGCTTCCATGGCCCATACTTCCATTTCTCCTAATCGCTGCCCACCGAACTGAGCTTTTCCACCAAGTGGCTGCTGTGTGACAAGTGAATAAGGTCCAATGGAACGCGCGTGAATTTTCTCATCAACGAGATGGTGGAGTTTGAGCATGTACATAACACCAATGGTGACTGAGGTATCAAACGCTTCTCCGGTTCGGCCATCAAAAAGAATGGTCTGTCCAGAACGTGAAAGCCCAGCTTCATCAAGCAATTCTTTTACTTCAACTTCCGTTGCACCATCAAAAACACGAGTTTCAACGGGAACACCAACTTGTAATTGACGACAAAGCTCGACGATTTCTTCTTTCTTTGCTTTTTCCAAATATTCATCAACACTTGGTGAGTTGTAAATTTTCTTCAATCGCTTTTTCAGATCTTCAACAGATTGATCTTGTTCAAGCAATCTTTGAATTTCTTCGCCAAGACCATAAGCAGCCCAACCAAGATGAGTTTCTAGAATTTGACCAACGTTCATTCGAGAAGGAACGCCAAGCGGATTGAGCACTAAGTCAACCGGGCGTCCATCTGCGGTGTAAGGAAGATCTTCTTCTGCCACAATGCGCGAAATGACACCTTTGTTTCCGTGTCGCCCTGCCATTTTATCACCCACAGCAAGTTTTCGTTTAATCGCGACATAAACTTTCACCATCTTAATCACGCCTGGCGGAAGCTCATCACCTTTTGAGAGTCTTCCCAGCTTTTGATCGTACATCATGCGAATCAAGTCTGCTTGTTCCGCAGCGCGCTCAAGCATTTCGGAGAAATGAGTTTCAATCGCATCATCAGCATCTGTGGAAAGATCAGACCAATCTTCAAAGGGAACGTGCATCAATCCTTCTGCAGTCACGGCATCACCTTTTGAGAAAACAACATCGCCTTTTGTCCCTTCCACTTTGGAGGTAAGCTTGGATCCTTTGAGAACTTGCTCAATGCGTTTTGCAGCGCTTTCGTAGATTCCTTTTAATTCCGCATTCAAATCTTTCTTGATGCGATCAGCTTCTTCACCTTGAATCTCTTTTGCGCGTTCATCCAAATCAATCCCTTCGCGCGAAAAGACCTGGGCGCTGATGACAATACCACTGACTCCCGGCGGAACACGGAGGCTTGTGTCTTTCACGTCGCCCGCCTTTTCACCGAAGATAGCGCGCAGCAATCGCTCTTCCGGAGAAAGTTGCGTCTCTCCTTTTGGCGTTACTTTTCCAATAAGAATGTCACCGGGTTTTACTTCAGCTCCGATACGGATAATTCCCGATTCATCAAGATCTTTCAGAGCTTCTTCGCCGACGTTCGGAATATCTCGCGTTATTTCTTCTTTCCCGAGTTTCGTATCGCGCGCGGCACATTCAAATTCTTCAATATGAATAGAAGTAAAATAATCTTCTTTGAGCATTCGTTCGCTAATAAGAATCGAATCTTCAAAATTATAACCAGCCCAAGGCATGAACGCGACAAGAACATTTTGTCCGAGCGCAAGCTCTCCCTGATCGGTTGCCGGACCGTCAGCAACAACATCTCCTCTTTTAATGCGATCCCCTTTTTTGACGATCGGTTTTTGCGTAATGCATGTACTTTGATTGGAACGCTGATATTTGATCAAATTATAAATATCGACATCAGAACTGAACTCCCCCTTTGATCCTTTTTCAGCTCGAATCACAATTCGATTTGCATCGACTTCAGTGACAATTCCATCGCGCTTTGCAACCGCTGTTACCCCAGAATCTCTCGCAAGAACAAGCTCAAGTCCCGTACCTACCAAAGGTGCAGTGGTACGAATCAGAGGAACCGCTTGGCGTTGCATGTTCGAACCCATGAGAGCACGATTTGCATCGTCATGTTCAAGAAAAGGAATCAGCGCTGCAGCAACTGAGACGAGCTGCTGAGGAGCAACGTCCATGAGCGTCACCTGATCACGGTCAGCTAAAACAAATTCTCCATGAACCCGACTTTGAACTTGTTCAGTAAGAATATTTCCATTTTTATCCAACTTCGCGTTTGCTTGCGCAATCACTTGAGCGCTCTCTTCAAGCGCTGAGCAATAAACAACTTCATCCGTTGCTCGACCCTTCATCACTTTTCGATAAGGCGTTTCAATAAAACCGAAATCATTGATACGCGCATACACCGAAAGAGAAGCGATCAATCCAATATTTGGACCTTCTGGCGTTTCAATCGGACAGATACGACCATAATGGGTTGTGTGAACGTCACGCACTTCAAACCCAGCACGTTCACGTGTAAGTCCACCAGGTCCAAGAGCTGAAAGACGACGCTTATGCGTTACTTCCGAAAGCGGATTCGTCTGATCCATAAATTGAGAAAGTTGACTGGAACCAAAAAATTCTTTGATCACTGCTGAAACCGGTTTTGAATTAATTAAATCATGGGGCATGAGCGTTTCGACATCTTGCAAACTCATGCGCTCCTTGATCGCGCGCTCCATACGGACAAGTCCGACACGATATTGATTTTCAAGAAGCTCACCGACCAAACGCACGCGACGATTTCCGAGATGATCGATATCATCGATCTCTCCCTCACCATCTTTAAGTTTCAAGAGATATCGCACCGTTTCCACAATATCTTCTTTACGCAATGTCCCTACTTCAAGGGGAATATCGAGACGGAACTTATAGTTAAGCTTGAGGCGTCCCACTTTTGAAAGATCATAACGTTCTGGATTAAAGAAAAGATTTTCAAAAAATGTATTTGAAGCTTCAGGTGTCGCAGGATCACCAGGACGTAAACGTTTATAGATTTCAATGCGAGCTTCTTCTTGCGAGGTAACTTTGTCACTGAGTAAGGTATTCCGTAAGTAACTTCCAACGTTGAGTTCATCAATATAGAGCAGTTCAAATGTTGTAATTTTTCTTTTCTGAATTGCTTCAAATGCAGCTTCGGTCATCACTTCATTCGTGGCAAGGACCACTTCGCCTGTCTTCGGATCGACAATATCATGAGCAACGACTTTTCCATCAATATCTTCAAACTCAAGAGGAATACGAAAGTCTTTGAGTTTTCGGATTTCATCAATAATGGGCTTACGAAACTTTTTCCCTTTTTTCACGAAGACCTCTCCAGTTTTTGGATGCTTCATATCTTTGGAGGGTCGTTGATAAGGGAGGAGTTCGAGCACTGGAGTTTTAGAAATCTTTGAACCTTCAAGTGTTATTTTTTCCGCAGTGTAAAACATATTGAGCAATTCTTCTGGAGTGTATCCAATTGATCGAAGAAGAATGGTTGCCGGAATTTTTCGACGACGATCAATCCGCACGTAGAGCAAATCCTTTGAGTCGAACTCAAAGTCGAGCCACGCGCCACGATAAGGAATCATGCGAGCGGAGAAGAGAAGTTTTCCGGATGCGTGTGTTTTTCCTTTGTCATGCTCAAAAAAGACGCCGGGGGAACGATGAAGCTGAGAAACAACAACTCGTTCGGTTCCATTGACGACAAAAGTTCCCGTCTCCGTCATGAGCGGAATTTCGCCAAAATAAACTTCTTGCTCCTTAACGTCCCGA